>PVMS01164716.1_pt1 | contig 10204 bp, 11 predicted proteins | sample 1853461 | NCBI WGS metagenome assembly PVMS01 (sample SAMN08582032, study PRJNA380276) | Marine sediment metagenome, whole genome shotgun sequencing project. | isolation source: ocean sediment barecode stripped | collected 2017
TCTCGCTCTCCGGGTCGGCGTGGCAAGTGCAGCCCCCGGTGGCACGAAAAACATATTCCCCCCGCTTGACCGCCTCATCATCCTGGCCCCGGAGGTTGGGTAGCCAAAGCAAACCGAAACAGAAGAGGCAAACCATGGTCCATGCGAATCTAGAGTGCATCTTCGATCTCCCGGGCGAACGGAATAAAACAAATTATTTGCGCTTGTAGCTCTCTTCTTCGGGCTTGCGGTACTCATTGTGGCAGCCGCTGCAGGTATCCCCGACGGCCTGAACTTGGGTCATGGTGGCCCGAATATCCCCTCCTTGAGCTACTTCCGAAAGCTTGGTGCTTGCTTCGCCCAGTGCTTTCGCCTTGACGAGGAAGTCGTCCCAGTTTTGCCAAATCTCGGACTTTGAATCGGTAGCTCCGGCCGAGACCTTCTTCTCGTAGGCGCCCTCGATGAGGCCGCTGTACTCGGCAAGAATCTTGGCGTGCATGCTTATTTGGGTCGCGGCATGCGGGAGCTTGTTCTTCATGATGTCTCCGATGGAGCTGATATTGTTCCCATGTCCGGCCATGACTTTCTGCCGATACTGGACGACCATTTCATCATCCTGAGCGTAAGCGCCGGCAAAAGCGAGACAGCAAAGAATGGGGGCCAAGAGCAAAGTATTCCATAACTTGAAATTTTCTGATGCCATGAACGTTCCTCCTGTGGGGTTCACCGTTAACTTTAATACATTACCTCAACTTCAACCGCAAGCCCACCCGGAAGACGCGCGGCGAGAGGATGTTCTGGATGTTGTTGGTGCTACTGAGATCCGAGATGGAGAGGGTGGAAAACTTTGACGCACAGGATTTAGCATGATAGCTTGCGCTCGGAATCGCAGGCTCGGTCCGCCGTACCGGTTGGTTGTCTCTATTTAATGCTTGGAGAAAAAAGCCGTGGATTTTCATGGCTCGTTGGAAGAGTTCCAATTACCCGAGATCATCCAGTTCCTGAGCGGAGCTAAAAAGACCGGCGCACTTCGGTTGGTCTCCGATCAGGATGAGGGCGACATTTATCTTCGCGACGGCGAGATCGTTCACGCCACTTCTGACGAGTCGGTCGGTGAGGAAGCGGTCTACGCGCTGGTGCTTCTGTCGGAAGGCAAGTTCGATTTCGAGCCCGACATCACTTCTGTAGAGACGACCGTCAGTCGAGGCCAAACCAACCTTCTCTTGGAAGCGGCCCGGCGCAAAGATGAGTGGGATAACGTCATATCACTTCGGATACCCAACGTCGATTTGATTCCCGAGTTCGCTCTTCCGGAGGCGAACGATACAGGTAAGCAGATTACTCTCAATACCAGTGAATGGATCGTTTTGTCCAAGATAGATGGCCAGCGAAGCTTGAGGGAAATCGCCAAGGCGTGTCATCTTTCGGTCTATCAGTGTTGCCGGCTGCTTTACAGTCTCGTCTCCACCGATCTCATCCGGCTGTTGAAGCCCCAGCCCTCGGACAAGCACACCTTGAGTTTTCCGGATTAGTGTCCCGTTCGAATCAACCCTGGTGAAAAAGCAGAACGGGATGAAACGCCTTTCACTGGCGGCGCTGGCTGCCGGTCATCTCGTTGGCGACTCCTATGGGAGTTTCCTGCCCGCTCTTCTACCGTTGTTGATGCAACGGCATGGGTTTGGGTTGAAGGAGGCTGGGGGGCTCGCGGCGGTGGCTGCTTTCTCGAGCCATTTCTTGCAGCCCGTTTGGGGCTATTTTGCCGACCGTTGGCCGGGGAGGCAGTTCGCCATCGGGGGGCCGCTGCTGATGGCCCTGTGCATCAGCAGTATCGGCCTTGCTCCAAGCCCCGTTTTCCTGGTTCTGGCACTGGCGCTTGGAGGATGCGGCATGGCCGCCTTCCACCCGCAAGCCGCAACGCTGGCGCGTCAGGCCAGCGGCGCCCGACACTCTCTGGGGATTGCGTTGTTCATTTCCGCGGGCAGCTTGGGATTTGCTGTAGGGCCGGTACTTGCCACCGGATTGGTATCGGTGTTTGGCCTTCCCGGCACCGTGGGAGCGATCGTCCCCGCGCTGGTGATCTCGGTTCTCTTGCTTTGGCTGGTGCCCTCCCCTCAGCCGAAGGCAAGCGATACCGGCCGGAAGGAAGACCCGCAACCCGACGGGTTGCCTCTACTCCCGATGGTTGGCCTCTCCGTCGTCTCCATACTGCGGGCCCTGGTTTCCGTTGCTTTCATCAATTTGTTACCGGTTCTCTTTGCTCGACAGGGATTGGAGCTTGCCCAGGGCGGCGCCCGACTCACCCTCTTTTTGCTTTCCGGCGCTTTGGGTGGTGTTCTGGCGGGCTATGCATCGGAACGGTTCGGGGTCAAATCGGTAACCGGGGTTACGCTCGTCCTGTCGACCCCGTTTCTGCTCCTTACGGTTTGGTCCGCCGGATGGATGCAAGGCTTTGCCCTGGTGATGGGTGGCGGGTTGCTGATGTCGTCTCATCCGATCAACGTGAGCTGGGCCCAATCTCTTGCCCCTCACCGTTCCGGAACCGCTTCCGCTTTGACGATAGGTTTGGCATTCGGTGCTGCTGGGCTTCTCATGCCCTTCGTAGGGGCATTGGGCGAGTTGGTGGGTGTCGCCGGTAGTTTGGCAATAACCGCCGGAATCGCGGTCGTGGCTGCACTCCTTGTGATTCCCATTCCTGCCGCCCCGACCGATGTATAATCCATCAGGTTGTGGCGGTAGGAATGGAGCCTCTAAAGCATTTTTCCGTCGGGAGTAGCATGTGGAGAAAGGAATGAATTCACGTTTTTTGAAGGCTTGTCGGAGACAGCCGGTGGATTGCACCCCGGTGTGGTTCATGCGGCAGGCGGGCCGATACATGTCGGAGTACCGTGCGCTACGGAGCAAGTACAGCCTTATCGAGATCTGCCATACCACCGAGCTGGCCGTGGAGGTGACTTTGCAGCCGATCGATCGTTTCGATCTGGATGCGGCCATTCTTTTCTCGGATTTGTTGATTCCCCTCCAACCAATGGGATTTGGACTGGAGTACCTGGAGGGGGAAGGCCCGGTGATTGACAATCCGGTAACGTCGGCGCGCGATGTGGAGAAGCTGCGTTCGTATACGCCCGCCGAGGAGCTTTCCTTCGTACTGGAAGCCATTCGCTTGTTGAGACGTGAGCTCGAGACGAGGGTGCCTCTCATTGGATTTGCCGGGGCTCCGTTTACTTTGGCCTCCTATGTCATCGAAGGCGGTTCCTCGCGGAGCTTTCAAAAGACCAAGTCTCTGATGTACTCCGATCCCGAAACTTGGCATGCGCTGGCTTCCAAGCTGGCTTCGCTGGTGCGGGATTACCTCAAAGCGCAAATCGAAGCCGGCGCTCAAGCGGTGCAGCTTTTTGACTCATGGGTGGGGGCATTGTCTCCCGAGGATTATCGGGAGTTCGTGCTTCCCCACAGCCAAAAGGTGCTCAGCGGGGTATCGGAGGCCGGGGCGCCGGTCATCCATTTTGGGACGGGCACTGCTGGGCTCTTGAAACTTCTGCGCGAGGCGGGTGGAGACGTCATCGGCCTCGACTGGCGAATCCACCTGGACGAAGGATGGGATGTGCTGGGAGACGATGTGGCCGTACAGGGCAATCTGGAACCAATGCTTTTGTTCGCACCGATACCAACCCTTCGCCGTCGCACCGACGAAATCCTTCGCCGCGCCGGTCGCCGCCCCGGACACATCTTCAATCTCGGTCATGGAATCTTGCCTGGGACTCCGGTAGATGCGGTGGAGGCCTTGGTCGAGCACGTTCACACAGCCAGCAAGCGAGCGTAAACCCCCAGTGATTGCTCTGATGATGATGGCTCATGGAACTCCGGAGAGACTCGACCAGATGGAGGAGTACTTGGCCCGGGTACGAGGAGGACGACCGCCTTCTCCCGAGCTCGTCCAGGAGATGACTCACAACTATGCCGCCATCGGAGGACGTTCTCCGTTGACCGATCTGACACGAGCCCAGGGCCGGGCGTTGGAAAAGGCTCTGGGGCCGCCGTTCAAGGTTTTCGTCGGGATGCGCAACTGGCATCCTTTTATCGTCGATGTCGCCGGAGAAGCCATCGGAGCCGGAGCTGTAAAAATAATAGGTCTTCCCATGGCCCCGCAATATTCGGTTTTGAGCGTCGAAAAATACCTGGGCGCGATACGAGAAGCCGTTCCCGAGAGCTTGCCTTTGGTGGTGGTGCGGGCGTGGTTCGATCATCCGGGCCTGCTCGATGCCTTTGCCGAAAAAACTCGAGAAGCGATTGAGGAAAGGGAAGGTTTCGACCGGGTCGTCTTCACCGCTCACAGTCTTCCCCGGCGCGCTGCCGACCATCGGGATGAGTCGATGCCTTCCTACCCGGAGCAGGTGCGTCAAACGGCGGAAGGGGTGGCCCGTCGTCTGGATCTCGAGCGGTGGGAAGTTGCTTATCAAAGTGCGGGGCGCACTCCCGAGCCATGGTTGGGCCCCGATCTCCCGCAGGTCCTTTCCGAGCTTGCAACAGACGGCTGCCGTCGGGTGCTGGTGGTGCCGATTGGCTTCGTTTGCGACCACACCGAGATTCTTTACGATATTGATATCCAAGCGAGCGAACGAGCTCGGGAACTAGGGATCGAGCTTTTCCGTTCACCTTCTCTCAACGGTTCGGCCACCTTCATCGATGCTTTGGTCGATATCGTTCGTCGCCACAACGAGTCGTGAGAGAAACTCCGGTTGTCATCGTCGGTGGAGGTATTACCGGCCTCTCCTGCGCTTACACTCTGGCCGGCCGCTCCATCGATTTCCTTCTGATCGAAAAACAAGAGCGCCTGGGAGGAACGATAGCCACCGAGCGGGTGGATGATTTCATCCTGGACACGGGGCCGGATGCCTTCTTGATTCAAAAGCCGGATGGGCTCGCTTTGTGCCGCGAGCTTGGACTCGACGATGAGCTCATTCCCACCAACCCCGAGCAGAGAGCGGTTTATGTGCTGTTTCGCGGACGGCTTCATCCGCTGCCCGAGGGAATGGTCCTGACGGTTCCCTCCCGTTTCCTTCCCCTCGCGCTTTCGGGCCTGTTCTCGCCACTGGGAAAGCTGCGTATGGGCTTGGAGCTTTTCATTCCCGCTCGACGGGACGGGCAGGAGGAATCGATTACTTCCTTCGTCGAGAGAAGACTGGGAAGAGAAGTTCTGGACCGGCTGGCCGAGCCTCTGCTTGCCGGGATCCACTCGGGAGATCCCGACCGGCTTTCCATGAACGAGCTCTTTCCGCGCTTCGTAGGGTTGGAGAAAAAGTACGGGAGTCTCATCCGTGGGATCAGGAAAGCAAAGGTTCCTCGTGGCTCAGGAGCTAAGAAGACACTTTTCATGTCCTTGTCTGGAGGACTCTCGGTTCTGGTCGATGCGCTGGTGGACAAGCTTCCTCGTGATGCAATTGTTCAAGGCGCCGGAGTCGAACGGATACGACGGGAAGGCTCGGGTTATGTAGTAGAAACATCTGCCGGAGAGCCGATATCCTGTCGTGCCCTTGCTTTATGCTTGCCGGCTAAAGCGGCGGGCCGGCTCGCCGAAGGGCTGTCGGCCGATTTGAGTCGGACGTTAACTTCCCAAACTTCGGTGTCGACGGCGGTGGTTTTTCTGGCGTTTCCTAGGGAAAAAATTGCTCATCCACTGGCCGGATACGGCTTCGTGGTTCCGCGAACAGAGGGGAAGAGGATCCTTGCGGCAACGTTCGTCTCCACCAAGTTTCCCAACCGCGCGCCTGGTTCTCACGTATTGTTGCGGGGCTTTCTTGGCGGGGCGCGGGACCCCGAGGTGCTGGATCTTTCTGATCAACAAATGGTGGAGTTGGTGAGAAGAGAACTATCGGAGATCCTATGCGACCTGCCGGCCCCGAGCCTCTCTAGAGTTTGTCGATGGACGGATTCCACCCCGCAGGTGGAGTTAGGACACGGCGAAAGGACGGCCAGGATCGACAGCTTGCTGTCCCAAATCCCCGGGCTTCAAGTTTCGGCAAACGGCCTTCGGGGAGTGGGGATTCCGGACTGTATCGCCGACGGTAGGCGAGTGGGTGAAACACTCGCGGCATTCATTAGTGGCATCGATTGGCTGGGAAGCAGGGATTCGAACCCCGATCGCGTGGTCCAGAGCCACGTGTCCTACCATTGGACGACTTCCCAACATGCAGGAACGCACCCAGCATAGCGGCAGTTCAGGGACTTTGTCAATAGCATTGCAGGATGAAACAAACGCAAATCGCTTGAGAGAAGTAGTTGTAAACCGTTGAACTGTAACGGGTTTCCTTGCTCAGGCTGGCGGAGAGGGAGGGATTCGAACCCTCGGCACAGGCTCATCACCCGTGCAACTGCTTAGCAGGCAGCCCTGTTCAACCACTCCAGCACCTCTCCGTCCTTGAAAGCTCGCCGGGCGAACCAAGCAGTTCGCTTGGAGTATGGTACTACGCGATTTGTAGATAGTGCAAAAAACTCAACCCAACACCCTGCTATTTGCCTTTCGGGCGCGGTGCTCCTCCTCGAGGATCCCCATCACCACGATGTCGTGGTAGTTGCCCTCCCGGAAAAAAGCGTCTCGGAGGCGACCCTCCTCGACGAACCCGCACTTCTGGTAGGCGCCAATGGCGCGAAGGTTGAAGTCGAAGACGTGAAGGTAAACACGATGTAGGTTGAGCTCGTTGAAGCTGAAGTCGAGAACGAGCTCGGTCGCTTCGGTGCCATAGCCCTTGCCGAGATAATCCGGTTTTCCAATGACAATGCCGAACTCGGCCGAACGAGAGCGCCAGTCGATGTTGTGACACCCGGTTGTTCCGATGCACTGCTCGTCTTCGTAGAGTGATATGACCAGAGCCCGGTTCATTGGATCTTCTCCGCTCATCTGCGCTTCGACGAACCGCTCCGTCTCCCTCAGTGTCTGTGGGAAAATGCCCCACGATAGAAACCGGATGATTTCCGGATCGTTCACCCAAGCTTGGATCACAGGGATGTCTTCGAGGCGAAACTCGCGAAGCGCGACCCGTTGACCGTTGATCTGTGGCATGGCTAATCGTAAGCGTCCGGCTCAGCGCGACGGGTTAATCGCGGAGAGCCGTGTTTTGGCTTCGGTGACTCCCGGAAGAGGTGGGGATACGTCTCCCCAGTGGGAGAGAAACCTCTGCCAGTAAACCGCCGCTTCTTCGGCTCGTCCCAAGGTCTCTAGGACTTCTGCCAGTCCTCGGAGTGCCATGACGTAATACAAGGGAACGTCGAGACGCTCGTCGGTTGCGGAAATGATTTTGCGATACACCTCCTCTGCCGCCTGGGCATCGTCGAGCGCCAAGTAGGTGCGGGCCATGGGTTCGCGGTAGTACGGATGGGGAGCCAAGCGATTGGCTTGTTCGATTCGTTCCATCGCTTCTTTAGGCTTTCCTTGGAGCAGAGCGAGCTCCGCTTGAAGGTGGTACACGCGCCTTATCTGAGATTCATCACCCAAGCGCCGAACCGCTTGCTGGAGGTCCTCGATTTGATACCGCAGGCTTCCGGCATCGCCTTGACGGGCCGTCATGACTCCGGCGTGGTGAAGTATGTCCACATCATCCATCGCCCATTCCAGCGCATCGAGAAATGTGGAGTTCGCTTCATCGAGACGACCGAGCTCGATAAAGATGTGGCCGCGATACCAGGCGGCGAGTATTCGTGCGGCTCGGTCCCCCGCCTCACGGGCCAGTTCCGATTCCCGAGCGTTCCCCGCGAGCGACTTGTCTATCTCTCCAAGGTAGAGGTACGTGAGCCCGCTCCACTTGGCCGCTTCTATCTGCCATTGCGCATCGCCCGAGGCGGCCAGCTTTTCGTAGGCCGCTATAGCTTCTTGATACTTTCCGGCGAGAACCAACGCGTGCCCAAGCTCACGCTGCGCTTCGAAAGAATCAGGCTGGGCCGAGACGACCTCTTCGAGGGTTTGGATGGCTTCCTCGAATCGGCCTTCCTGGCGAAGCGCGATGCCGGTCTCGAGATCGGGTGTCGAGGCAACAAACAGTATCGAGATCATCAAGAATTTCATGGAGCCAGATAAGCACAGGAAACGACATGAGTCAACAAGACCTTCAGAGCGCCGACCTGTTGCCGTCTTCCGTGGTAGACTGCCGTTCGGCCATGAAAGAGCTTCTTCCCCGTTTGCGGGCAGCGCTGGATGTCATGCCATCGCCGATGCCCGATCGTCCGGGGATCGTTTTGCGCGATCCCTTCCGCTACAGCGAGGACACCTTGTTGATTCCTCCTGCGTGGGTTCCGCTGCTTTCCTGTCTCGATGGAAATCACAGCGAGCTGGACGCTCAGGCGATGCTGGTTCGTCATGGCGGTGGGGAGCTCGTCTTCAGCGCCGACCTGCGCCAGTTCGTGGACATGCTCAATAGTCGTGGTTTTCTGGAAACCGAGGAGTTTTTCGCGATTCAGGAGAGACGACAGGCCGAGTTCCGGGCTTCCGCCGAGCGGATGCCGGCTCTTGCCGGGGGCGCTTACCCGGAGGATCCCGGCCTCTTGAAGGAGACCTTTGACCCTCGATTCGAAGAGGGAGTGGCGGCGGCGGAGCCTGGAGTTAGAAACGGGAGGTGTGTTGGGTTGGCGGCTCCACACGTCAGTCCCGTGGGGGCTGGGATTGCTACGCAGCAGCTTACCGCCTGGTCGACCCTTCCCTTGCAGAGAAAACATTTGTGATCTTGGGGACTTCTCACTACGGAGAGCCGGGAAAGTTCGGCTTGACGAGAAAGCCTTTCGTGACGCCTTTGGGCACCGCGGCGGTGGATGAAGACCTGGTCGATTTGCTGGCTCGAGAAGCTCCCGGTCTGGTGACCGAGGAAGATTACTGTCATGCAATTGAACACTCGATTGAGTTTCAGGTGATTTTTCTTCAATACCGGCTGGGTGCTCCGGTCACGATCGTGCCGATTCTTTGTGGACCTTTGGGTGGGAGTTGGCAGGCCGGCGCGGAAACGGATTGGCGGGCACCGCTGCAGCCGTTTATCGATGCGCTGACGGATGTGGGTACTAAGCGGGCAGACTCTTTGTTCTGGGTGCTCGGGATCGATCTGGCGCACATGGGAAAGCGATACGGTGACGACTTCGCGGTGCAGGCCGGTGACGGACCGATGGCCGAAGTGGAGCTTCGCGATCGCGAGCGTCTAGAGAGTGTTTGTGCCGGAGACCCGGCCGGCTTCGTCGAACGGGTGCAGCCGGCGACCGACGAGTTGAAGTGGTGCGGTTTCTCGCCACTCTATACTTTCATGGCTTCTCAAAAGCCGGTCTTTCCCGTCGAGGCTCGAGTCCTTCATTACCAGCAATGGAACATCGATCCGCAGTCGGTGGTGAGCTTTGCCGGACTGGAGTTTTTCGAAGCCTAGAATCAATTTGGCCCAAAAACGGCACTCCGTCTCGTCTTTTCCTCATCCTGGCCAACCTCACATTTCTTACCACAAACAAATTCTCATCAACGACGAGCCCGGTAGTGACATTGTTGCCAAAGCGCTTCCCGGTGCGGCGGTAAATGCCGTCAACTTCTCGGAGGTTGTTGCAAAGCTCGCCGAGGCGAGCGTTCCCGAATGGGCAATCCGGGAAGCACTCGGAGATCTCGGGCTCGAAGTGGTAGCTTTCGATCAGGAGCTCGCCCACCTCGCCGGGTTGCTCCGTCCAGGCACCAGGCAGTTTGGGCTATCGCTTGGAGACCGCGCCTGCCTCGCCATGGCGCAGCATCTCTCGGTCCCGGCCATGACGACCGACGGCGTTTGGCGAAAATTCAAAATCGGGGTCGAGATCCGAGTGGTGCGGTAACCGTGAAGTGGCATCCAAGCGAACACTTGGGCTCCGAGCCCGATTCCGAGGAAATGGATGCCGAAGCTATTGCGTCGCGAGAGCGCTTACCGGATTCACTTTGAGCGCTTTCAGCGCCGGAACCAAACAGGCGACCAGCGCAACAAGCGCAAAGAACAAGCTCACAGCGACAAACGTGGCTGCGTCCGTCGGTGCTACGTCGAACAAGATCTGCTGCAAGAGGCGGGAGGCCCAGAAGGCTCCTACAAGTCCCAGCAAAATGCCGGCGGCGACGAGGAGTAAACCACGCTTCATAACCTGCATGAGCACGTCTCTTGCTCCCGCGCCGAGCGCCATGCGTACACCGATCTCGTGGGTTTGTCGGTTGCATAGACGACGATGTTGTTGCCCGGATTCTGGATCGGCA
>PVMS01062803.1_pt1 | contig 10202 bp, 8 predicted proteins | sample 1853461 | NCBI WGS metagenome assembly PVMS01 (sample SAMN08582032, study PRJNA380276) | Marine sediment metagenome, whole genome shotgun sequencing project. | isolation source: ocean sediment barecode stripped | collected 2017
CTAATGGCGACATAGGTACTATCGTCTATCCCGGACACGGCAACGCTAACTTGAGCAAGGAGCGTATAGAAGTACGAAAACATAATGGTCTTCTTACCATAGGGTTTAACCGCCGCTGCGCACCTTCTGTTGTGGCATTAAAGAAAATGTTGTTGCAATCTCAAGGACCGCGGCAGTTTCTATATCGTATAAACGCTCCTGTACTGCCTTCTGATCATTGGCTCCTTGACCCTGAAATTGGGGGCGGAAGGTTAATTGGTGAGGGTTGCCATTTCATCGATCTGATATGTTACCTAGCTAACAGCGAAGTTGTGAAGGTTGCAGGTGGTTTTTTAGGAAGTGATTCTCCGATATTGCGTTCAAGGGATAATTTTGCGATCACGATCTGTTTCGCTAATGGCGACATAGGTACTATCGTCTATTCCGGACAAGGCAACGCTAACTTGAGCAAGGAGCGTATAGAGGTATTTGTTGCGGGACGGGTGGTTGTAATAGATGATTTTAAAAGTTTTAAGGGATATGGAGTTTCAGTGCCAGTCTTGGAGCTAAAGCGGCCAGATAAAGGTTTTCGTGCCCATTTGGAAAACTTTTTTTCCGCTGTAAAGGGAGAGTCAGAGTTGGTAACAACTGTAGATGACGGGCTTAGGGTCGCTATGATTATTGAGAAAATGTTATGTGGTAAGTTTGTCGTTAAAAGCGAATAAGGTTTTGAGAGTAAAGGGATAAAGGTCAAAGACATTTAAGTTTTGGTTGTACCGACTTCCCTGGGCTTGAGCCTGCTGGTATTTATAGGCGTAGCCTTTGTAGTTAAAAGGAGTTTTCTAATGTTGAATGACAAAAACATCTTAATCACCGGCGGTACCGGCTCATTCGGCAAGAAGTGCACTGAAATAATTCTGAAAAGATATAAACCAGGGAGACTCATAATTTTCAGTCGGGATGAATTCAAGCAATTTGAAATGGCTCAACAATTTCCGGAATCGAAGTATGACTGTATGCGTTATTTCATCGGGGATGTCCGTGATAAAGAAAGAGTGTACCGCGCATTTCAAGGCGTTGATTATGTCATACACGCAGCGGCCCTCAAACAGGTTCCTGCGGCGGAATATAATCCTTTTGAGGCTGTGAAAACAAATATTGTTGGGGCGCAGAATGTAATCAATGTGGCAATTGATCAAAAGGTTAAAAAGGTTATTGCTCTGAGTACTGATAAAGCAGCTAACCCAATAAATCTTTATGGAGCCACCAAGCTTTGTTCAGATAAACTGTTCATCGCAGGTAACGCTTATGTTGGTAGGGAACATACCACCTTTGGTGTTGTGCGCTATGGCAACGTTGTTGGAAGTCGCGGCAGTGTTATACCATTTTTCTTGAAACAAAAAAAGAACGGCTTTCTGCCCATAACAGACCCTCGGATGACCCGTTTCTGGATCACTCTGGAGCAAGGAGTTGAGTTTGTATTGTGGTGCCTTGAGCACATGTGCGGTGGCGAGCTTTTTGTCCCTAAAATTCCCAGCATGAACATCTTGGATCTCGCAAAGGCGATTGCGCCCGAATGTGAAACGAAGATTGTTGGTATCAGATCAGGAGAAAAGCTCCATGAGCTTATGATTACTCGTGACGACTCTCGCCAGACCTTAGAGTTCGATAACTTCTATGTCATTCAGCCAAATTTCAAATTTTGGGACCGACGCTGCTCCTGGAACAGCGGGCATTCAGTTCCCGAGCAATTCGAGTATAGTTCAGAATCTAATCCCTGGCGACTAAGCATTGAAGAGATGAGAGAGCTGATAGAAAAGTTATGATACCGTACGGCAGACAATCCATTGACGAAGAAGATATAGAGGCGGTGGTGGAGGTGCTTCGCTCCGACTGGTTGACTACCGGTCCCAAGGTTGATGAATTCGAACGGGCTTTCGCCGCCTATGTAGGAACTGAGGAGGCGGTAGCTGTGAGTAACGGCACGGCAGCTTTGCATGCGGCAATGTACGCCCTAGAGATAGGTCCTGGAGATGAAGTGATTGTCCCGGCCATGACCTTTGCCTCGACAGCAAATTGCGTAGTTTTTCAGGGAGGTACTCCAGTTTTCTCTGATGTTGATCCGGGCACCTTGTTGATCAATCCTGCCTCGGTTGAGGCTCATATCACTCACCGGACCAAGGCAATAATCGCTGTCGATTTTGCCGGACAACCATGCGATTATGACTCCCTGCGAGCTCTCGCTACTAGACATAGACTGACGCTTGTTGCCGATGCATGTCACTCACTTGGGGGTAGTTACAAAGGATTACCGGTCGGTTCTCTGGCCAAGCTGAACACTTTTAGCTTTCATCCTGTCAAGCACATTACCACAGGTGAAGGCGGCATGATTACGACAAATAATCCCGAGCTAGCCAAGAGGATGAGAGTGTTTCGCAATCATGGTATAACCACTGACCATCGCCAACGGGAAGCGCTCGGCTCATGGTTCTACGAAATGATAGATTTGGGTTACAATTATCGCATAACTGACTTTCAGTGTGCCCTAGGGCTTAGTCAGTTAAATAAGCTGTCCAGTTGGGTGGCTCGCCGGCAGGAGATTGCCCGGCGATACGATACTGCCTTCGCCGAGTTGCCAGCCTTAAAGCCTTTAGTAGTGCGTGACGATGTCTCTCATGCCTATCACCTGTATGTGATTCGTCTGGATACAACCGAGCTCCGAACGACACGATCCGAAGTATTTTCTTCCCTGCGGGCCGAAGGGATCGGTGTCAACGTTCATTACATTCCGGTGCATCTGCATCCTTTCTACCGAGAACGGTTTGGTACGAAGCCAGGTTTATGTCCCATGGCCGAGACGGTTTATGAAAAGGTAATCAGTCTGCCAATATTCCCGGCGATGACACATGATGATGTTGAATATGTAATTGCAGCTGTTCGCACAGTCATTTCTTCACATTACCGGAGCGCGTTAGACTAAGCTTACGATCAAAAGTCAGCCAGGAGGATAATAATAATGAAGTACTGCGAGAAATGTGTCATGCCCGACACCAGGCCGGGATCTATTTTTGGCGAAGAAGGGATCTGTCAAGCCTGTAAGAACTATGCAAAAGGAGCAAAAGTTGACTGGAAGGAAAGATTTGAGGAGCTAAAATCTTTATGCAAGAGGTACAGAAGACAAGATGGATACTACGACTGTATTGTAGCTGTAAGTGGTGGCAAAGATAGTCATTTCTTGACCCATATGATGAAGGAACGAATGGGAATGAACCCTCTGCTAGTATGTGTGGCCGATCCGTTCACACATACTGCTGCAGGAGTACACAATCTTAGGAACTTGGGTGAGTCCTTTGGCTGTGACATTGTTGTGTTCAACGTGAGCATCGATCTGTTCAGAAGGGTAACAAGGATAGCCTTTGAGGAATTGGGAGAGCCACTGCGTTTTATAGAAGCAGTAATTTACACAATTCCTTTTAAGTACGCTGTTGCTTTTAATATACCGTTGATCGTTTTCGGGGAGAATGCGGCGTACACTTATGGTACTACTACCAAGGACAACTACAGCGCGAAAAAGTATATTGAAGCGGGACATAGTGCAGCGGGCGAAAAGCTGGGGGAGAAAATCACAGATTTCTGGTATGAACGTGGTATCCCTATGAAGGAGTTGAACGCTATCATCCCCCCCTCTCGAGAGGACTTAGAGAGAGTGAGACCGGAAGCGATTTTTATGAGTTACTTTGTTCCATGGGATGATGAAAGAAACTACATGATTGCCAAGAGATACGGCTTCAAAGACCTGCATCACGAATGGAGAAGAGAGGGGTATATTGAGGATTACGGCCAAATAGATTCTGTGGCGTATCTTGTTCATCTTTGGCTGAAGTACCCGAAATTTGGATTTGCAAGAGCCACTGATATTGCTAGCAGGTGGATTAGGAAAGGCAAGATAACAAGAGAAGAAGCAAAGAGATTGGTAATGGAGTACGATCACAAGCTGGATCAGAGGGCGATGGAGGACTTCATTACCTTCATGGGCTACAAACCGAGGGAGTTCTGGGACATTGTTGAAAAATTCTGGAATCCGGAACTGTTCGAGAACGTAGATGGTCTTTGGCGATTAAAGGGCCCGGTTTACAGTGACCGCATATGACAACCCATCAGTAAGGCCGACAAATTGGCGTTTACACAGGGGGCTGAATGAATATGGTCGAAATGACTAAGCAGATGGAGAAGTGGTCAGGAGATTTCGGCAAAGAGTATACCGATAGAAATGCCTTTTCTCTGGAAGAGCTGGATACTTTGTACAAGAGCAAGTATGGGGTGACGCGCACCGAGCTGAACCAGCGATTTCTGGAAGGGATGGATCGTTCGATCCGGGTCTTGGAAGTAGGCTCGAATGTTGGCAACCAGTTATTATGTTTACAGTCGATGGGGTTTGTCAACTTATACGGTATTGAGCTCCAGAGTTATGCCGTAGAGCTCTCTAAGGCTCGGACAAAACGCATCAATATCATTGAAGGCTCAGCCTTTGACATTCCCTATAAGGACTGCTACTTCGATCTGGTATTCACATCAGGAGTACTTATCCACATAAACCCGTCCGATATAGTTTGGGCTTTGAGAGAAATCCTCAGATGCACAAGAGAGTATATCTGGGGATTTGAATACTATGCAGATGAGCATACAGAAATAACCTACAGGGGACATAAAGAGCTACTGTGGAAGGCTGATTATGCGAAATTATATCTTGCGCAGTTCGAAGACCTGAAAATTGTTAAAGAGGAGCGTTTGAAGTACCTGACTAGCGACAACGTGGATGCCATGTTTTTCCTTAGGAAAAAGTAAAAGAATATGCCATTTGCCACTGTCGTTCAGTATCTCAGGGTATGAGAATGGGTTTCGTCAGTTTACGAGTAGAACTGGAGCCCCCGTGTGGTTCTAGAATAAGGCTCATCGCTTAATGGGCCTCTTCTTGAACCAGTGGAGTATGTTCATTGGAGTGGGAGCGTGGTTTTCGTAGGTCATTCTTCCGGATGGAGGTAAGCAATCGCAACATCAGAGCGTGATAAGGGTCAGCTTGATGAATTCGTGCGCTCCTTCCCTCGAGTTGTTCGTTTGGAACCAGCTGGGGCATGCAATCTTAAATGTTCCCACTGTCCTACCGGAACTGAAAAAATGAATCGGGGGGTAATGGGGCTTGAGACTTTTAATCTCATTGTCTCTAGCATGCGAGCAAATCGAGATAAGATAGAAGTGGCTGTCTTATACCACGGCGGAGAGCCTCTTCTTAATAAGCGTTTTCCGCAGATGGTCAAAGAGATTAAGGCCCTTGAAATACCACTTGTTAAGACTGTCTCAAATGGAATGTTGCTGAACGAACGGGCTATAGTTGATATCGTTGAAAGTCGCCTAGACATGATTGAGTTCTCCCTGGATGGACAGAGTCCGTCGGAGAATAACTTTATTCGAAGAAATTGTGATTATTATACGGTCGTTTCTAACATTAAAAATCTGATCGCTTACAAGCGGCAGTGCAAATCTGAAACACCTCAAATCTTGATTGTCTCAACCCAGTTTATTAGTAGACATGCATATCAATGTGAGGAGAAGGAACCGGAGACACCCAAATATCTTGTTCAAGAGTTTTCTGGGGATTATTTGGAAGGAATTGCGGGATTTAAGAACACTTACGCAATCCGCTGGCCTCAGATGCAGGTTTTAGAGGAGATTTACGAGCTCTACGAAGACCCATGTGACAGGCAGTCGCACAATTTTTGCGATCATGTTGAGAACACACTTACGGTCCGCTGGAATGGAGACATTGTGCCCTGCTGTTATGATCTCACTAGCCAGTATGTGCTTGGTAATATACACCAGGCAGACTTGGCGACAATATGGAACAACACGCAATACCTTCGCTTGAGACGTAGCATTCGTGAAATGAACTTTATGCCGTTATGCGACAGCTGTGGGGTGGTAAAGCGCAAGAAATTTCTGATTCCAAGGGAGGAATGCCTGGAAGTCTTCAGGTAGAGCTCTGGGAGTTCACATGAATCGGGTTGTCGCAATTATCCAGACTCGAATGGGAAGTAGTCGCTTGCCAGGCAAGGTGATGGAGGATATCGGTGGTGAGACGATGCTCGCCAGAGTGGTAGGGCGAACGAAGCGGGCGCAGCTTTTGCATGAGGTAGTCGTCGCGACTACCGTCAATCCTGAGGATGAGGTTATCGTAGATGAGTGTCAGCGGCTTCATGTTGCTGTATACCGTGGCAAGGAAAATGATGTATTGGATCGTTATTATCAGACAGCTCTTGTATATCAAATTGGTACTATCGTGCGCATCACATCAGATTGTCCGCTGATTGAACCCGCTGTCGTAGACAAGGTTATTAGTGCGTTTTTGTCTGAAGGTCCTGACTATGCTAGCAATGCTATTGAGCGTACCTACCCACTGGGCCTCGATGTAGAAGTAATGACCATGCATGCGCTTACACGGGCATGGCAAGAGGCAGCGAAACCACATGAGCGGACCCATGTGACTCCTTATATTTACCAAAATCCGAGCAAATTTTGTTTACTGCACGTCAGGGGAGACGCTGATTACAGCCATTACCGCTGGACGGTTGACATGCCTGAGGATCTTGCTTTCGTAAGAGCTGTATATGAGCGATTAGGAAACTACAATGACGTCAGCTGGAATGAGGTACTGCGGCTGATTCAGTCGGAGCCTGATCTGAGTGCCGTAAACCGTCATGTCAGGCAAAAGTCACTCATGGAAGGATAACGGTGATCGAGACCCTGATCCTTCGTGCCGATGCTAGTCAGAATATCGGCTCTGGTCATGTGATGCGCTGTCTTGCCCTTGCACAGGCCTGGCAGGAGGCTAGCGGACAGGCGATTTTTGTCATGGGCGGTGAGACGTCTCCACTTGGAGACCGCTTGCGGGCAGAAGGATTGCGAGTTTACAACCTTTCGTCTCCTATTGGAAGCGCTGAAGATGCAATGCAGACCGCTGAATTAGCGCATCAAAATGGAGCCAGATGGATTGTGGCGGATGGGTATCACTTTGCTTCGAACTACCAACGGCACATCAAGAATTCCGGTATCAAGTTACTTTTAATTGACGATTATGGACACGCTGATCATTACCTTGCGGACGTAGTTTTGAATCAAAATATTAGTGCCAGTGATAACTTATACAAGAAAAGGGAATCCCATACCAAACTCCTTCTTGGGACTAACTATGTCCTTCTGAGAAAAGAGTTTTTAAAGTGGCGGAATTGGAGGCGTGAAATCGAAGCTTTGGCTGTCAAAGTACTCGTCACCTTTGGTGGTGCAGATCCCCATAACTTGAGCCTCAGATTTCTCCCCGCCCTCAAACAGGTATCCATAGACGACTTGCAAGTAGCTGTTGCGATAGGTCCAAACTTCTCTCACCATGCGAGATTACAATCCGCCGTTGACGAATTAGATGTTAAAATGGATTTGAAGACTAATGTCACCGATATGTCTGAGCTAATGGCCTGGGCTGATCTGGCTATTTCGGCTGGAGGCTCTACCTGTTGGGAACTGGCGTACATGGGCTTGCCTAGTCTTGTAATCGTGGCATCTGACAACCAACGCCCTGTTGCCGAGGGTCTAGCCGCTGCTGGCGTGGCTGAGAACCTTGGCTGGCATTATGATCTATCAACTCATGCAATCCTTGAGGCGCTAGGTCGATTGCTCGAATCCTCTAAGAAGCGGCTATCCATGTCCCAGAATGGTCGTAAGCTGGTGGACGGTGAGGGAGTCGCGAGGGTCGGGAAGTTTCTGCTGGAAAATGGTATCATTTTAAGACGAGTTCGACGGACTGATTGCGCACTTTTGTGGGATTGGACAAACGCGCCGGAAGTCCGGGCCGCTTCCTTCTCTCCAGAGCCTATTCCCTGGGAAGAACACGTCCGCTGGTTCGAATCCAAGATAAATGATGAAAATTGTTTTTTCTTTGTGGCAGTTAATCAACAAAGCGCACCTATTGGACAGGTAAGATTTGATAGAGAAGGAGAAGAGGCCATAATTTCGGTAAGTATTGCTAAGGAATTCCGTGGTATGAACTATGGGATTCTCATCATTGAGATGGCTTCCCGCAAATTATTTGAGATTACGAATATTAGTAAAATCAATGCTTACATTAAAATGGATAACGATATATCTAAACGTGCATTTGTAAGTGCCGGCTACAAAGAGAGTAATCAATTGGTAATGCATGGTCATCCGGCCCTTCAACTGACATTTACTAAAACTACAGAGAATGAATCATTTATTTGAAATAAACGACCGTCGCATTGGCCCACAGGAACCAGTTTATATTGTCGCCGAAATGTCAGCCAACCATAATCATAATTTCGACCAGGCGGTTCGAATCCTAGAAGCAGCTAAAGGGGCAGGAGCAGATGCTATTAAGCTGCAAACCTACACGCCCGATACGCTTACTATCCGGTGCGAGAAAGAATACTTTTATTTGAACAGGGAAACTATCTGGAAGGGCCGTTACTTATATGACCTATACCAAGAGGCGTATACTCCGTGGGAGTGGCAGCCCAAACTAAAGGCTATGGCCAACGATCTAGGTTTGGATTTCTTTTCCACTCCCTTCGATGCTACATCTGTTGACTTTCTTGAAGAGATTGACGTGCCAATTCACAAGATCGCATCTTTTGAAATTGTAGATATCCCCCTCATACAAAAGGTTGCTCGTACTGGAAAACCCTTAATTATTTCTACCGGCATGGCGAGTCTTGGAGAGATAGAAGAGGCTATTCAGGCTGCTCGCGAGGCAGGGGCCCATCGTATTGCTCTGCTCAAATGCACCAGTGCATATCCTGCTCCTCCGGAAGATATGAACCTGCGCACCATTCCGCATTTGGCAGAAACGTTCGGAGTCCCCGTAGGTCTATCGGATCATACTCTGGGCAGTGCCGTAGCTGTGGCAGCTGTTGCAGTTGGGGCCTGTATCCTTGAAAAGCATCTGACTTTGTCCCGAGGCCAGACAGGACCAGACAGTACATTTTCCATGGAGCCTCATGAGTTCAAAGAAATGGTGGAAGCGGTGCACACGGCGCAAAAGGCAATGGGCCAAGTTTACTACGGGACTGGGGAAAAGGAGGCCGAGGTTCGAATTTTCCGGCGGTCTTTGTTCGTCATCAAGGATATGAAAGCAGGTGACCGATTTACCCATGAGAATGTGCGCTCGATTCGCCCTGGTCATGGTCTACATACGCGCTACCTAGACAAGATCATAGGCCGACAGGCAAGTCGTGATATTCAGCGCGGCACACCTCTTACGTTGGAACTAGTGAGCGGGAGTCCAACATAGGGATGACAGCTAATAGCTACATGGTGTCAACAGCAAGTAGTGCAAGAGGATCAGAAATTACTTCCCTGATAAGTTAGTTAGAGAGGCGTCAATAGCTTGAAATTGCTGACTTCGCCGCATGTGCTGCTGGAGATGAAGACAAGTAAGAGGTTTACTGGGCAGAATAATCCGACCTAAAGAAGCTTCGGGTATCTGCAATCCCAGATTCATTGAAAATCCATTATCGAGGACGCTAGAGGGGCGATCTTTGACTTAGGATCGCGCTGAAACTTGAACATGTCTTAAAATACGGAGATATAGATACTTGATGAAACTACTTTTTATTAATCCCTGCCTAAGGCCTGATGCCAAAAACAAGTACCCGCCGGTAGGACTAGCGTGCATACTAACTGCAGTGCAGAAGGCAGGCATTGAGTTCGAACTGATCGATATGGACGCCCACACCATGTCGATAGAGGATCTGCGCGAGCGGCTCCGCGCAGAGACATACGACATCTGTGCCCTCGGCTGCATTGTTACTTCGTTAAGACTGGTAAAGGAAATATCATCTGTCATCCGCGAGAGCAATCCGAATGCCATCATTATCGCTGGAAACTCCGTGGCCAGCTCGATACCGGAACTGCTGCTGCGAAACTCTACGGTAGATATTGCCGTAATAGGCGAAGGCGATGTCACTATTGTTGAACTTCTAGAGACAATTATGAAACACGGCCCTTTAGGCGAAGTAAGGGGAATCACCTTTTTGGATGGAGATCTCTACGTCCAGACTCCACAGCGTGAGTTGATACCCAATTTAGATTCAATCGGCTTTCCCAACTGGGATCTCTTTGAACTCGATCGTTATAACGATCGAGTTCAAAGAGATCCC
>PVMS01079203.1_pt1 | contig 10202 bp, 7 predicted proteins | sample 1853461 | NCBI WGS metagenome assembly PVMS01 (sample SAMN08582032, study PRJNA380276) | Marine sediment metagenome, whole genome shotgun sequencing project. | isolation source: ocean sediment barecode stripped | collected 2017
CATTGGGAAAAATATTTCTCCATTTTCAGTATTAACGGAGCGACTCAATAATGCTTATATGGATTTTAATAAAGGGGGTATTGAGAAAGTTGTTCAAATATCCGGACGTTCAGGGTTGGGGCTTCAGGCTTACAGACTGACAAAAATGTCGCCACTATCAGGCTGGGGGCCCGGAGGGTTTTTTCGCAATGCACGGAATTCATTGCACAGGATGGGGTATGGTTATTCTATGCCGCTTGATAATGCAAATAATCACTATTTACAAATGAGTTCTGAACTGGGACTCCCGGGTGTCTCCTTTAATGTTCTGTTGCATTTATATCCTTTATGGATGGTCTTTTCTATACGAAAGAAAATCAAGGATCGGGACGAAAGGTTTGTAATTGGTGTTGTCTTTGTAACTTTTGCCATCATGCTTTTTTCTTTTTATTACAGGACCTCATACCATGGCTATGAGTGTCCTGTGGATTCTTGTGGTTTTCCTATCATTTCTTTTTGTAACAGCAGTGAAATATGGATATACAATTAAACCATTCAATATGAAATTGCTATTGAGCATCATCGCACTCTTAAGTATTCTTTTTTTCTATGGAACATACGAAAATGCTTTTGGCCGTAACGGCTATAAAGCCCAACAACAGGCTGATTGGTGGCCTTACAAATATGTGAAAAACTGTTATACTGTCGAAAAAATTGAGGAGGGGGCTTTACGCTGGTGTAAGAAGGATGCGGCTCTTCAAATTTTCCTTTATAAGACTTTTCCGGAACAAATAAAAATAGACTTCTTTGTTTATCATCCTGATAAATACTTGAACCCAGTGACGGTGAAATACGGAGGAAAAGCAGGAGCAGTCAATGAGATAATCTTTAAAGATCTATCACGGAAAACCATTAACATTCCGATCACAAAGGACAATATATTCGAATTTCAAACTCCCAGTAAAGTTATCGTAAGGTATTTTGTTCTGTCTCTTGATGTTTCCCGAACCTGGGTTCCAAAAAAATGGGATGTTAGTGATGATACACGGGAATTAGGTGTTGCTGTCTTGATACCTAACTTTCGGAAACGAGCGCAGGGTTCTTGATATACAGTGTTGGTCAACTATCTAAAATATCGTTAAAAACATCAATGTGCTCTTTTGCTGACCTTTCCCAGCTAAAGAGCTTTGCTCTTTCGAGCCCTTTTTTAATCAGATCCTGTCTTAAAGTAGTATCAGTCAGTAATTTATGCAATCCTTCAGCTATGCTTTCTGTACTATAAGGGTCAATATAATAAGCTGCATCCTCGCAGACTTCCGGTATGCTTGCCACATTGGAAGCTATTACAGGACAACCACATGCCATCGCCTCTAAGGGGGGAAGACCAAACCCTTCGTATAATGAAGGAAAGATAAATACATCTGCACCTGAATAAAGAGATACTAAATCGTTATCGGGTATAAATCCAGTAAAGTGCACGTCATCTGAAATGCCGTTGAACTTTTCACTGGAAAAACTGCCTGTTTCTTTGCCAGCGATAACAAGCTTTCTTTGCTGTTTAACGTTTGAAGGAAGATGCTCCCATGCCTCAATAAGCCGTGCTAAATTTTTCCGAGGATCTCTTGAACTTACTGTGAGAACATAGGAGAAATTTAGTTTATTTGACCCATTTGGAGTAAATTTAACCGGATTGACTCCTTCCGGTAAGACCGTGATTTTTTTCTCATCAGTTATGCCATACTTTATTAATTCCTGTTTAGAAAAATTGCTAACTGTTATAGTTTTTATTGCTGCCCGACCTAATATTGGGAACATAATTTTGTAATATGTCCTGAACATCAGAGAAAACCATTTCGGTCCCGCAAAGGCTGTTGCGTCATGCATTGAAATTACATGGTTCCTATTATAAATAGGACCTATATTGCATGGACTCCATAATAAATCTGCTTTGTACTTTTTCATCAGGACAGGAAGCCTGATCTGCTGCCATATTATAGGCGACAATGATGAATTGTCACAAATGGTCTCAAAATCGAAAGATTTTCCCGCGCCATTACAATCAGGGATGGCTATGATAAATTTAAGCCCGTTTTTTTCTATTTTCCCCATTGCTGAAATGACTTCATATGCATAACGCTGAACGCCTGTAACAGTCTGCATTAAAAAGCGACCGTTTATTAAAACAGTTTTTTGTTTGTTCCCATTTACTTTGTTATTCATAGTGAACTCTGTTCCAATGCTTTGCATTTCTGCAATTGTAAAAAACTTAAATAACTTTTAAGATCTTTGAAGATGTATAGCATAGCATAAATAAATTTAACCGGAAGGTTATTTTATCTATCATTTACTTTGAAATTTATTCCGAAGATAATTTCCTTTACGTATCCAAGTAACCATCTTTTTGAGATTTTACCAAAATATATTTTTTGTGTTTTCATTGATTCTTTATAAACTCTTTTTCGCAAATTAATTGTTTTGTTTTTATTATACAGTCTGGAATTTGAAAGGTAAGCTCCTTTATGTATGAAATTCTGTTTGCAGAAAAATGCTTGCCGACCCTTATCCAGTATTCATAATCCATACATGTATGCAAATTTATATCGAACATGCCGATTTCTTTAAAAACATCTGTTTTGATAAATACGGTCGGCTGGCATATAAAACATGTATCAGCCAGACGCTTTAGACTGAAATCCTCTGTAAGATATTCTCCTATGATTTTCCCCTCTTTATTAATATAGTAAGCATCCCCGTATACCATGGCTAAATCAGGGTTTTTCAGAAATTGTTCAACCACTGTGTTTAATGCGCTTATATTAAAAGTGTCATCAGAATTAAGCCACCCCAATATTTCTCCTTTTGCCATGGAAAAACCCTTATTGACAGCATCTGCCTGACCTTTGTCAGGTTCTGATATCCATTTTATTTTGTTGTTATGTTTTCTGAGAATCTCCAGTGTGCCGTCAGTCGAGCCCCCATCAATAATTATATGTTCAATATTCGGATATTCCTGGGAAAGAACGCTCAGAATAGTTTGTTCAATGAAATCAACCTGATTAAAAGATGGTGTTATTATTGAGACTATAGGGTGCTGAGTTAACGTATGTATGTCGGGAATATCTTGATATCGGATTGGGCTCATTTATACCAAAGCCTTGGCAAAATATAAAATACGGGTGCCGGAAGTTAACAACTTCCGTTCAGCCAAGTTAAAGGCATTGGACAGACAATGCTCAAAATACTCAGTTTCGTAATCTGAATAGTTATCTTCTTTATTAAGTAAGAGCTTCTTTACCATTGGGTCTGCTTTAGTCACGAATTCGATTATTACAGATGTACCTAAACTTGCCAACCAGTCAATAAATTCTTTAAGAGGAATGTTTGCGGTGATTACAATATGATGGATAAGGGCGAGGCAAAGTGTTAGCTCCGGTTTTCCCCGTTCGGGTAAAGATTTTCTTTCCAATCCTCGCCATCCAAGATTGGGTGAAGGGTTAGCCATATTATAAATAAGAGGCAATATTTTGGAGTTGCCTTCCTTCTTTAGTTCCTGATAAAGATATTCAATTGTCAGGTGATCAAAATCCATTGCAACCACATATTTAGCATTTTTAGCAGCTATCCTTGAAAATGTCCCGGTGTTACAGCCCATGTCCCAGACTAATTTCCATGGTTGTGCATCAATTATGTTATGCACAAAAGATTTTTTAATTTCATGTTCAGAATCCGTATAATTATGTTCATTTGCATAGTGAGACCACTCTGACTTGGCTCGTTTCCATGACAGACCGTGAATTATTTTCCGAAGCCCTTTCACGTTATTTTTAATCAGTTCCTTATTGAAACCAACAGAGCGCAGATTCTGTTTAATGTTTTGTTTTGTGTTCCCATACTTCTTCTGGGCCTTGGCCTGCAAATATGCATGTATAAATACTCCAGGACGCAACAAGTCACGAGCAGACATTAATTTATAGAAATCTTCGGGATCAAGGCCATCTATACAGCCACGAAACCATGGCTGAAAAGGAATATTCTTGTATGCCTGCAGCATTAACGGATATAAAAACATCTGACAGAATTGACGATACCCGATCCATGGCTCTCCATCTTTAAGTTTCTCAAACGAGGGAATATCGATGAAGACAGGGTTTGTACCGTTCCACTGAAAGTTAAAGGCTGAAGAGTCCTTAAGGATCATACCTTCATCAAGCGCTGAAAGTAACAGCTCAACTTGTAATAAAGCAGTATCTTTTAGCATTCCAAAAGACCACTCGTAGGGATACGAAATAAATGGAATTGTCTCATGCTTCAGGAACGCTGCCCAGTCCCCTGATATACTGAAATTATCTGAAAGTTCAATATCTATGGTATTGACTATTTTCCCATCCGACATAAAACGTGGAAAGAATTTTCTGGATGATAGAACTTCCCATTCTTGTAGTGCCTGTCTGCCCAGAGCTCTGAAGACTGCATTGTTTGCATAAAAAACTCTACCGTTCCTGTCTCTGAATGATCCAGGCTCAATTCGGTGGCTTGTCATTGGTCAGATAATCCTTTTGTAAAAAAAGTGTGATACAGATTGTATTTCAATTGAAAATTCAAAGAACAACAAATGGTTAGTTCTCATCAACTGATGGCTTAATATTCTCTTCATTTGCTTTAACGATTCCAAATAATCCAAGAATCTTATGCCAAAATAATTTCAATATAACTGCCAGACCGGCTACTCCACCAAGTAATAGCTGCAATAACATGCTGCCGGTACCAGCATCTAAATAAGCATGAGCCGAACTTTCAGAAAGAAGCATTATAAAAAGCGCAATAAGTATTATTGATAACTTTAACGAATATTTCATGACTACCCCCTTGTTTAATTGGTATTTTTATTAATGTTAGCAATTATAAAATATTAGTTCAATTTATCTCAAGAATAATGATAAATTGTTTTGAATTCGTTTCAAGATAGAGAGTTATTCAGTAAATTTGATTGTGCGCATAGCAATACCCAAAACACGTTTATCACTACTGATTCCAAGCTGTGCAGGAGAAGCAGCATCAGGTGTATTAAAGGTAATTACCATACGATTAGAGCCTTTCAGAAATTTTTTCGGTATTATCAGAGTCTGCTCATGAAAACCCGGTTTGCTGATTACCCACGTTCCGACCATGTGACCATTAACTAATACGTCTACTTTTTGCTCATTGACCTTATTGGGGTATAAAAAGGCCATGAGATTTGCCTTTAGTGTTATTGATGATTTTGGAACCATATCAATTGGTATTGTGAGTGTTGCATTCTTTCCTATACTCCATGTAAGAGCATTTTCGGGCCCACCCCATCCTTTACTTTGATAAGGCTGTGCATTGCCTTTTTTACCGAATTGAATCTCTAAACCCCATTGGTAAGGAATGAGTTCGGACAATACAATTGAATGTACAGCGATGCCAAGAGTACGTCTATCGTTAATATATCCCGCATCTGCAGGTGACGTAGCATCAGGGGTATTAAAGATGATTACCAAACGAGTAGAGTCAGTAAAAAGTCTTGCAGGTATTATGAGGGACTGATCTTGAAAACCCGGTTTATTAATAAGCCATGTGCCAGCCTTCTGGCCGTTAATCAGAACATGTACAGTTTGTTTGTCAATTTTTCCCTCAGCTAAAAAAGACCTTAGTTTAGCTTTTAAAATTACTGGTGACGATGGAGCAGTAGTGATCGGCAACGTGAGCAATGCATTCTGTCTAACTGTCCAGACAAATCCATCTTCTAAATAGCTCCAGCCCTTTGTTTGATAGGGTTTTGCATTTCCTAGCAAACCAAATTGAATTGCTGATCCCCACTGATAAGGTTGAGCAACTACTTTTTTGGATACCGATAAATTGCTGACCTTCTTCCATGATTGATAATCATAAACGCTTCCTGTCACTTTGAAACTATTGTCAAACCAACGCGTTCTTTTTTTAGACGGATCAAGTTCAAAGACAGGAATCCCTTTGTAATTGTGCTTTAAACCGGCCATATTCATCACAGTTGGCGGTATATCTGTATGTATGGTTTTTGCATGGGAAATCGTAAGCGCGCCCTTTTTGTCAGGAGGTTTAATTGCAAGCAAGGCCAGCGAGTATCCAATCGAACGCATTGTACCATTGTCAGGTGGAATGTCATGTTTTATGTTTGCCGGTCTGAAACCTCTACCAGTATCAGCCTGAAGAATAATCATGGATGCATCATAGATGCCCAGTGACTTAAGCTTTTTAATAAAATGTATAAATAAATTAAGCACACACCTCGCTTCTGTCTTGTAACTATTACGTGTATTAGGCAGCACTCCTCCAGTATATTTGCAATTCTTATCGGTTACATAAGGTGGATGTGGAGGAAGTAAATGAATATAATGATAGGCAGGAAGGGAACTTTTTATTTGCACACTGTCTATATAGTCCTGGAAAAAATCTTTATAACGGAAGTTGCCCGACTTCTTTTTTGTCGTGAGAGTTTGAAATATCCAGTTTTGGTTGTTATATATTTTCTTTTTAAGAAAATGAGGCAAATGACGAAACATTATCATATCCATGAGGGTCGCTGCGTCGCTTATCTCTTTTTCCCTCTTTGATCCGCCATATGATCCAGAAATCCTGTAATAACTTGTATAATTTTTCCCTGGCATAGTAATGCCGGGAACAAGGTTTACATCATACCCGTTGTTGAATAGAATGTTCTGAAATCCTTTCTCTGATAATGCTTTATTGACATATGATTTTTCATCAATTTTACCTTGATAGGCTTCACCGCTGAAAATAGCCGGGATTGATAAAAAAGTATTGGGGGCAACTCCCATGTTTTCGCGGAATAAGATAAATCCATCTAAATCGGAAGTTAGATTGTTTTCTTCAACAATTTCCTGGAAAACATCTGTCTGAAAGGAATCAAGAATTATATGCACTATATTGAACGATGATGAATAGTTGAATAGGGTTTCCGGGAACTCGTGCTTTTCAGTAAGACTGAAGTTTGATGACCATGTATTCGGCGCTGGAAAATATGTCGATATTAAAAATATGCTTTGCAAAAGAATAAGTGCAAGACTGGCAAATGAAGATATTTTGAGAATTTTCTTGTGAAAAATAATTGCTCCGGTTAGCAAAATAAGCCATAAACCGGTATCGGTCCATCCCTGCCAACTGTATTTGCTCCATTCTATGCCATCTCCATCGAATACCCCGTATTCCCATACCATAATATTTCCCTGTAGCCACAATAAAAGACCTGAAGCAAATATCAGAGAAATATATAGGGATAGATATTTCTTTGATAGAAATATGCCTATTCCAAGAAGTGCTAACAAAGATATCAGGAATGGGAGAGTATAGAGTTTTATGACATCAACAAAATCTATACCAAATCCTGAAGTATTCCCCTGGTAAATTGTTGCAGCTCCAAAAAGAAAAAAATTTAACACAATTAATAGGGTTGGGGGAGATAAGGAAAAGACTTTAGATTTGAGTGATTTTAACAATTTAACTATTTGCTTTTATAAAACTAATATAGATCTATTATTGTTCATTCGTAGCAAGCATAATAATATCGAAAACCACATATTTTAGATAAAACATCTCTAATAGGTCCGTATTGTTTGTAGATCTGCATTTATCAATAAGGTCTTTCATATTAAATAAATAGTCATTGATAGATGATAAAGTATCATTTTTGAGTTGATCGCTTAAGCCTTGCTTTTCGCAAAAACCATTAAATTCTGGAAGTATTCTTTGAGCTTCTTTTTCTATGTGATTTATAGCAGATATCTCCGGGTTAATCTTACTAAAAAATTTGCAATTTATCCCAAAGGATTTAAACATTTTCTGGTAATCATAAAACGTCATCCATTGGTAGACCTCATATTCTAAGTTATTGTCTTTTTTGCATAGACTATAATATTTTTTTGCTAGATCATGAGAGAGTAGGCACATTCCTGGTAAATCATAATGCGGTTCATGAATAATATTTTCAGGATGTTGAAAGTTGCGTAACTTTATATAAGCAAAAGCGTCGTTATTGTTCTTCAGTAAATGGCAAATATTTTTAACAGCTAACATTGGGTCTTCCACGTGTTCTAATACATCAATGCAGAAGATCGAATCGAATTGACCAAGACTGCTTATGTTTTCATTTTGAATATCTTCCCTGAATATTTTAATTTTCTTTTTTATTTTATCTGGATAACCATTTATATTTATTAAGGCTGTCTGGTATCTGCCTTCTTCTATTTCTATCCCGGTTGCTTGAATTGCTCCGTTCTCAATAAACGCAATGAGAGAATTACCTTGCGAGCTTCCGATATCCAGACATTTTTTGTCTGAAAATAGCATGCTGTTTCCAAATTCATTGCATAGAGACTTTATAAACGTCCGACTCCGCTGAAGACTACCTAACTCTGAATCAAGATATAAATTGAACTGAGGGTTATTCTTATGATTGGTAAGCATATGATTTAGAAAATATTCTGTATATTCTCTGTTTGTTCCATATTTATTAATTAGGTGTTTGAGAGTTTTATTCTTGTTCAATAAATAATTATCTTTGTCTGTTTCTTTCATGAAAATATTTCTGATATTTTTTATCGTATTTAATAAATTCAATTTTCAGTCCTAAGCATCCAAGATAAAAATTAAAATTCTCTCAGGTTTAAAGGTTCTAATTGTTCTCTGAGATTTTGCCGAGAGTTATCGACTCAAATAATACTGCAAGTTGCCTATTATCCTTCTCTGTCGGATTTTGATATTGTGAGAAGTTAAACTCCAAAACACTAACATCCGGTCTGTGTTCGTCAGGTTCAATAACAATACTATGTTTTTCCCATTCCCAAGTCGGAGAAACTTTCCAGATTCCTATTTCATTACCATCTACTTTTATTGTTATAAGTTGAGTTTTTTTGAATCTTAGTGTTTTTAAGTTTGCGGTCAAAAGAATGGCTTCATTTTCAGGTAGAGAAATAAATATTGATGCTGAATTTCCTATTGCCCAGTTAAATGATAATCCTACTTTTGAACGGCCTTCATTGATGCTCCATCCGGTGTACTTAAAACGTAATGCTTCATCAGTGCCAAAATTAATTTTTTCCGATTTATAAAATACACTTGGCAGATTAAGTGTTAAAAACTGCCATGAAGCTTTATCAAAGATGCTTCCTTTAATAATATATTCATCCATGCGTTCAAAATAATCATCTCCTTGTCGATTAAATTTATCATAATAAGAGAATCTCCTGTTTCTAACTTCATTCTGATTGATTTCAAAAACTGACTGGCCTGGTAATTCTTCATTTAAATTTAAAATAGAGTTAATTGTGGCAGGAATATCAGCAAGCATCGTATGGATGTTTGAGGTTATTAATTGTCCATGGCTATTAGGCGGTTTAATAACCAGCAATGGAGCGCTTGAACTAACTACTTGGGCAAAATGCTCGTTATTTCTAAAACCTGTATCAATATGCTTATTCAAGTTTCTCAAATCAATTTGATTTATTGATTCCGGGACCCTCCAATAACCATGATCTGCATGAAAAACAATTAATGCGGAATCATAAATTCCTAACGTCTTAAGTTTATTTAAGAACTCCATAAAATGATCAAAGCTACATTTGGCTTGTATCTCTATGTTTTCCCATGTCCATGGAAGTCTTTCTCCTGCATATTCACAATTTTTATTCAATATGGCTGGCCAATGTGGAGTATTTAAGTGGATAAATTTGTAAACAGGATTGGTTCTATTAACTGCCATGTTATTTATCATGTCTTGCAAAAAAGCTCTATGAGCAAAATGTCGTTTAGCCTCATAAGCCCTTATGTCATCATTTTTCATGTTTAAAATAGATGACATAAATTGATTATTATAGTTTATTTTTTTAAGAATATGGGGGGCATATCTAAATAACACCATATCTAATATTAAATATGAATTTGCTTGTATATATTTTTGTTTCGATATGCCATATGGAACTGGAATATAATACCAATTTGTATGCCGACTTTGACGATACCACGGTAACGTAGCTGCAAGATCGACTTCGTAGCCATTATCATGCAAAATATTATGAATTGTTTTCCCCTTATAAACGGATTTAATAAATTTATTAATTGGAATATTATTTTTGTAAATTTGACCGCTTAATACCGCGGGAATACTCATTATAGTTGTGGGGAAAGATCCTGAAGTTTCTTTAAAA
>PVMS01162359.1_pt1 | contig 10201 bp, 10 predicted proteins | sample 1853461 | NCBI WGS metagenome assembly PVMS01 (sample SAMN08582032, study PRJNA380276) | Marine sediment metagenome, whole genome shotgun sequencing project. | isolation source: ocean sediment barecode stripped | collected 2017
AACAATCGGATACGATTGGTGACGGCCGACGTGGTCAGCGAGGAGAACCGCTATCATCACGACTCCACGAAGCTGGCGCAGGCCGTAATGCGCATCTACTACGATCGGGATCAGGTGGCCCCGCTAGCGAGGGAGCCGGAAGAAGACCTGGTCAGCGCACTAGATAGATAATAATGACACTCGAAGACTATCTCTCAATCGCGGCGATGCTTGTATCGATCGCACTCATCGCCATTATCCTCCTGCAGGTTAAGGGTGAGGGCGTTGGTGGATTGCAGAGCGGGTCGTTCGTCCGCACGCGCCGTGGCCTTGAGAAGAACCTCTTCCAGCTGACGATCGCCATGAGCACGCTCTGGATCATGATCTCGGCGCTCGCCGTTTACATCCGCTAACCACCGCCTTTCCGTTCCCACTGATGATGACTCCGCGGCTTCCGGGAACGCCCTCTACCCACCAGCGTCTCCGTTGGCCGTTTGTCGTCGGCGCCGTTTGCGCCGTGGCGCTTCTAGTCGTCCTCGCCTTCGCCTTCCTTGATCCGCTCGGCGGCTCAGGCAAGGAACCGCCGGTGCGCTACGTCGAAGGCGTGGTTGGGGAGACCTCAAAGGTTAACCCGCTATTCGTCTACCAGAACGAGGTTGACCGTGACATCGCCACGCTCGTTTTCTCCGGGCTGACCCGGCTGAGCGCAGACGGCACGCCCGAACCGGCGCTGGCGGAGAGTTGGGACATCTCTTCAGACGGTCGAACCTATACGTTTCACCTGCGGACGGGCGTCACCTGGCATACCGGGATCGAGTTCACTGCGGACGACGTCGTCTTCACCTACGACATGCTCGGCGATCCGCTACTGCAGGGCGACCCGGATCAGGCACAGCTCTGGCAGTCGATTGACTGCGTAGCCGGCGACGCTCTGACGGTGACGTGTGAGCTCCCGGAGCCGTTCGCGCCGTTTCTGTCGTTCGCGAGCACGGGCATCTTGCCAAAGCACATCCTTGAGGCCGTGACCGCGCCGAACATGCTGGAGGATCCGTTCAACTTTGCACCCGTCGGCACCGGACCTTATCGGCTAACGCGGATGGACGCTGAGCACGCGCTACTCGTGGCGAACGAGGATTACTATCTGGGCGTGCCGGCGATTGAGGAGATCGAGATACGGTTCTTCCCCACGGTCTCATCGGCGGCGGCGGGCTTCGTTCGCGCCGAGATCGACGGCTTGCTTGTGGACCTCACGATCGACCCGCAGGACTTCCTCACGCTCGAAGATGTCGAGGTGACGGAGACCTACCCGTTCAGCCGCAGCGCCTACACGAGCCTCTACCTGAACAACCACGAGACGCCGCTCAATGACCGTTTCGTCCGTGAGGCTATCGCCCACGCCGTCGACGTGGAGGCGATCATCGCTGAGCTGCTTGGCGGCCGTGGCCTGGCAGCGGAAACACCGATCGCGCCGGGCACCTGGGCGCACTCCGACGTAGACGCGCCGCAACTCGATAGGCAGCTGGCGCGCGATCTGTTGGACGCAGGCGGCTGGGAGCTGCTGCCTGACGAGACAGTGCGGCGGCGAAACAACGTCGAGCTTCGCTTCTCGTTGATGACGGACCAGGACCCGCTGCGCGGCGCTATCGCCGACGCGATCTCAATCTACCTGATGGAGGTGGGGATCGAAGCAGTAGTCGTGCGCGAGGCGTCGAGCAGCCTGGTGACGGACTTTCTGATTCCCCGCGAGTACCAGGCGGCGGTCTTCGGCTGGGATCCCGGCGCCGACCCGGACCCGTATCCGGCGTGGCACAGCTCGCAGGCGATTGGCGACGGACGAAACTTGGCGGCTTACACCAGTGACGAGGCGGACGCCATCATGGAGGCGGCACGCCAGACGACCGCTCTGGAGGCCCGCCGCGATCTCTACGTGCAGTTCCAGGAGCTGTTCGTGCAGGACGTTCCCAGCGTGCCCCTGTACTACCCCGTCTACAGCTACTTCGTATCGTCAAGGATCGATGGCATCGAGCCGGGTGTGCTCTTCACGCCGGCTTCACGTTTTGCGAATGTGCACGAGTGGTCGGCTTCGCTAATGCCAGACCTTGGCGGCTAGTCCGGTTCGACAGTGATCGGGATCTGGACAACGCCGCGTGCCCTTCCCGCCCCGTCGACTTCCTGATAGACCCAGATGCAGTACGGTGTCTCTTCGACAACGTCGTCCAGCAAGATGTCGATGGCAAACGGCCGCGTGAAGTCGGAGACTCCCAACCCGACCGGTGGCAGGCGGAAGTCGCGCGGCTGCGCCGGCACCTCATTCATCTGAAGCACTTTCTGCTCCTGATCGACGACTGCGACGAAGACGACCCTGCCCTCTTCGCCGATGTTGCTGCTCCAGCCGCGGACGTGCACCGGGATCGTCATCCTTTCCCCCGCCGCTGGCGCCTCGACCTGGAGCACAGCGGGCGGTGCTGGATCCGGATTGGGCGAGCAGATCTCCAGCGGTGTTGGAGACGACGTTGGCGAGAGCTCCTTCGTGGGGCTGGGACGCGGTGTGTTCGTTGCTTCGGAGGTGGAGATGATGACGACCCCACTGGCGTCTGGGCCACCGGCCCCGTCATCACCGCCGCAGGCGAGCGAGAGGAGCACTAAGGTGCCGAAAACCGCGAAAAGCGGGACTGCTCGTGCCAACTGTGTCGTAGTCATCTCAGGCTTATAACGTATCAGGACGCTCGCCGTTCCGAAACGGCGCATGCTAGAATCGCCCGCGACATGGCTATAGTTTTCATCGGAACCCCCGCCTTCGCCGTACCGGCGCTGCAGCGTGTAGTCGCTGCTGGATTCGAGGTCTCGGCGGTGTTTACGCAGCCGGACCGGCCCGCTGGGCGCGGCCGCACGAAAACGCCGCCTGTGGTGAAGGCAGCGGCCGAAGAGCTGGGGCTGCCGGTGTACCAGCCGGCCTCGCTCAAAGAGGGCGGCGTCATCGATCAGATAAGCGCGCTCGCTCCTGAGTTGATCGTCGGCGTTGCCTATGGTCAGCTGATCGTGCCGCAGGTGCTGGCGATCCCGCCAAAGGGCGTCCTCAACGTGCACCCATCGCTTCTGCCACGCTGGCGTGGCGCCTCGCCGGTCGCGGCAGCGATCGCGGCTGGAGACGAGAAGACGGGCGTCACGATAATGCTGATGGACGAGGGCCTCGACTCGGGCGCGATCCTATCGCAGACCGAGCGAGCCGTCTCAGACACCGACACGACAGGCTCGCTGACGGAGGCGCTGGCCGAGGGGGGCGCCGAGCTACTGGCTCAAACGCTGCCGCGCTGGCTGGCCGGCGAGATTGACCCGCAGCCTCAGGATGAGTCTCGGGCGACGGTCTGCCGGCGGTTGCTCAAGGCGGACGGCCTGATCGATTGGACGCAGACGGCGACCGAAATCTGGCGGCAGGTGCGCGCGTACAACCCGTGGCCGGGCGCCCATTCGTCTCTCGACGGGGCGGCGATGAGCTTCTGGCGTGCCTGGCCCGTTGATACGGGGTCAGGCGAGTCGCCGGGCACGGTGATTGCGGTGCCGGACGGCCTACCCACGGCGGCGGAGGGTGCGGCCTTCGCGGTGCAGACCGGGCATGGCGCGCTCGCCGTGCTGGAGGCGCAGCGTGCCGGCAGGCGTTCTCTTGGTAGCGCAGACCTGCTGCGAGGTATGCCTGATCTTATCGGGCGGCGGTTCTCGGTCCCGGAGTAAGAAAAAGGGAGGCGTGAAGCCTCCCAGCAAGCCGATCCTGCGTTTCGCGGGCTATCTCCTTCCGCCGCCCCTGCCTTCGCCCCGTTCGCCTTCGCCTTCGGACTTTTCGCCTTCGCCCTCTTCGCCTTCGCCCTCTTCGCCCTCTTCGCCCTCTTCGCCTTCTTCGCCTTCTTCGCCCTCTTCGCCTTCTTCACCCTCTTCGTCCTCGGCGCGCTCGGCGGCGGGGATGTCGATACGGGCGACCACGGTCTCGCCATCTGTGAGAAGGTCGACGCCTTCCGGCGCGATGAGGTCGGAAACGTGGAGCGATTGGCCAAGCTCGGTAAGGACGCTGATGTCAGCGGTGAGGGATTGCGGAATGTTCGTCGGCAGCGCCTCCACCTGGACGCTCGTCAGGGCGTGGGTGATGATTCCGCCGTGCGCGTCCACCGCGGGTGCGACACCAGTAACATGGACCGCCACCTCCAGGCGCACCTTCTGGTCAAGCGAGATCTGGAGGAAGTCGATGTGCAGGATCTGGTCTGTGACGGGGTTCCGCTGTATGGCTCGGATGAACGTTGGGCGCTCCTCGCCGTCGACCTGCAGGTTGATGATCTCGTTGCGGGCGTGCCCGCGCAGATACTGGCGGAACTGCTCGGTCGGTAGCTGTATGGCGACGGAGTCGATGTGGTTGCCGTAGATGTTCGCAGGCGTCATGCCTTCGCGGCGGAGGCGGCTCACCTTCTTGCCGAGCACGTCTCGCCGGGAGACTTCGAACGAGGTCTTCTCTTGCGTCGTCATAAGAGCGTTTTCCCTGGGGAATACCGTATCAGGTTACCGGTACCGTCACGCACGGTCAATCGAGCGTCGCCGCGCTAACCCGCGGCGCCCGACTCGCGCAGTGAGCTGATCTCGTCGGCACCGAGGCCGGCCTCAGCCAGCACTTCGTCGGTGTGCTCGCCGCGCGCGGGGCCCGTTGTGCGGACGGAGCCGGGTGTATCGGAGAACTTGGGGCCAATGCCGACCTGCTTCACCGGGCCGAACTCCGGGTGCTCGACTTCGATGACCATGTCGCGGGCGATGACGTGCGGGTCCTCGAACACCTCGTCCATCGCCAGAACGGGCCCGACGCAGATGTCGCGCTGGCGAAGCTCCTCGAACCACTCGTCGCGGGTCTTCTCCTTGAACTTCTCGCGGAACGACTCGAAGATTTCCGGGAACTTCTCGCGGTTGTTCTGGTGCGGGATGAAGTCGTCGAAACCCAGCGCCTGGCAGGTCTCCGACCAGAACCAGGGCTCCAGGCTGCCGATGCTGAGCCACTTGCCGTCCGAGCATTCATAGACGTGGTAGGCGGGGATCGCGCCGTTGAGGAAGTCGGCGCCGCGCTGGGGGACGTGCCCGGCGCTAAAGAACTGGCCGGTCGCCATCGCCAGGAGGGAGGTAACGCCGTCGCTCATCGCCATGTCGACGTACTGACCGCGGCCCGTCTTCTCCCGGGCGACGATGGCGGTAACGATCGCGAACGCTGCGTAGAGGCCGCCGCCGGCGAAATCGGCGATCAAGTTTAGCGGGATCGCCGGCGGCTGTTCCGGCCAACCGATCGCCCCGAGCGCGCCGCCGAGCGAGATGTAGTTGATGTCATGGCCCACGAGATTCGAGTACGGACCGGTCTGGCCGTAGCCGCTGAGCGAGCAATATACGACGCGCGGGTTGCGCTTCGAGACCGCCTCGTAGTCAACGCCTAGCCGCTTGACGACGCCGGGCCGGTAGCCTTCGATCACGACGTCTGCGCCCTCGGCGAGCTTGAGGAACGCCTCCTGAGCGGACGCCTCCTTGAGGTTGAGGCCGATCGAGCGCTTGTTGCGTCGCAGCGGGTCGTAAGCCCGCGTGCGCGCGCTGGCGCCCATGTCCATGCGGCGGCCGGCACCGGGCGTCGCCTCGACGACGATCACGTCCGCTCCGAGATCGCCGAGGAGCATAGTGCAGTACGGTCCCGGCGCGAGACCGGACATATCGAGGACGCGGATTCCCTCAAGCGGCATCATGGGCGTGCTCCTTCATATCACTGTTTCGGAAGGCATCATGCTAAGCGCGCGGGACCGCTGTCAACGCCGCAATTTCTGATTGCCGCCGCACGGGCGTTCTGATACGATGTCCGAACGGTTGGGGCTGTAGCTCAGCTGGGAGAGCGCCTCAATGGCATTGAGGAGGTCAGGGGTTCGAGCCCCCTCAGCTCCACCATTCCGAATCCTGGCAAAGGCTGCGACGAAGACTAGTACGGCCTGAACACAGAGAGCCGGCGGTTCCGCAAGGCGCGGACGAAAGCTGCGAGCCGGCAAGCAGGTCCGAACTCGCTTCTGAGCTCTGCCCGCGGAAGCGGGCGGCGGCACCGGCGCCCGTTATCGCGCCCCCGAGTGCTCTTCGCCCGAGGCGAAGGGAACCAGGGTGGTACCGCGGAGATCGGCTCTCCGTCCCTGTGGACGGAGGGCCATTTTGATTAGGGAGTGAGACTTGGGCAGCGACATAGACATATCGACGAGCGACGAACTGGAGATAGTGGCCCGCCTGGTGCTGGCCGCTCTCGTCGGTGGCTTCGTCGGTCTGGAGCGTGAGCTTCGGGGCTACCCGGCCGGCATCCGCACGCTGGCGCTCGTCGCGATCGGCGCGGCGCTGTTTACCGAGATCTCGCAGCTGCTGGGTGGCAACGACCGCGTGGCGGCGTCGGTCGTGGCGGGCATCGGCTTCATCGGCGCCGGCCTGATCTTCCGCGAAGGCTACACGGTGCGCGGTATCACCACTGCGGCGACGATCTGGGCGGTCGCTGCGATGGGCATGGCGATCGGCGTGGAGCTGTATATCGTCGCCATCGCCGGCGCCGTGCTCCTCTTCGTCGTGCTGGAGGCGCGGCCGCTCACCAGACGCTTCGAACGGGTGATCGCGCCCAAGGAAGAAGGGCTGCGGCGCGCCCTGGCGGCTGACGACGAAGACGGAGACGAGCCGATCAAGGACGAGGACTGACATGGGGCAGACGGTGGAACGCAAGATCGAACGCTACGATCCAGCGGCCGTGGAGAAGAAGTGGCAGGAACGCTGGGAAGGCGACGAGCTGCATCGCGTTGACCTGAACGCTGCCGGCGAAAAGTTCTACTTCCTGACGATGCTGCCCTACACGTCTGGCGACCTGCACGTTGGCCACTGGTACGCAATGTCGCCTTCGGACGCCGCGGCGCGCTATCGGCAGATGCGCGGTAAGCACGTGTTTTTCCCGATCGGCTTCGACGCCTTTGGCCTGCCCGCCGAGAACGCCGCGATCAAGCACGGCATCCACCCTCGCAAGTGGACCTACGACAACATCGACCGTATGCGCGGCCAGCTGCGCCGTATGGGCGCCATGTTCGACTTCTCGCACGAAGCGATCTCCGCCGACCCAGAGTTCTACCGCTGGAACCAATGGTTCTTCGTCAAGATGTTCGAGCGTGGCCTGGCCTACCGCAAGACGGCGCCGGCGAACTGGTGTCCCAGCTGCCAGACGGTGCTGGCTAACGAGCAGGTGGTGAACGGCGAGTGCGAACGCTGCGGCACGGCCGTCATCCAGCGCGATCTGGAGCAGTGGTTCTTCCGCATCCGTGACTATGCCGACGAGCTTCTGGACTTCGGGGACATGGACTGGCCGGACCCGGTCAAGCGGATGCAGACGAACTGGATCGGTCGCTCCGAGGGGTTGGAGGCGAGCTTCGAGCTGGACGTCCCGGGTGTAGAGGAGAAGGAGATTCGCGTCTTCACGACGCGGCCCGACACCATCTTCGGCGTAACTTCGATGGTGCTGGCGCCGGAACACCCGCTGGTGCCGCAGATCACGACGCCAGATCAGAAAGCGGAAATCGAAGCGTACATCGATCAAGCCCGACATCAGACAGAGATCGAGCGTCTCAACGTCGAACGCGAGAAGACGGGCGTCTTCACCGGCGCTTACTGCGTCAACCGCTTCAACGGCGAGCGAGTGCCGATCTGGATCGCGGACTACGCGCTGCTCTGGTACGGCACCGGCGCCGTTATGGGCGTGCCCGCACACGACGAGCGTGACTTCGCCTTCGCCCGCAAGATGGGCCTCGGCTGTCCGGTCGTGATCGCGCCGCCGGACTGGGACGGGACGCCGTTCGAAGAAGCGAACACGGAACCGGGCGTGATGGCGAACTCCGGCCGCTTCGACGGCCTGCCAAACGAGGAGGGCCAAGAGGCCGTCATCGCCTACGCAGAGGAGCAGGGTTGGGGCGAACGGCAAGTAACCTACCGGCTGCGCGACTGGTTGATCTCGCGGCAACGCTACTGGGGCACGCCGATCCCGATCATCCACTGTCCCACTGATGGGCCCGTGGCCGTGCCGGAGAACGATCTGCCAGTCGTGCTGCCGGAAGAGGCTGAATTCGCGCCGACCGGCGAGTCACCGTTGGCCAAGGACGAGGGATTCGTCAACGTCGATTGCCCCAAGTGTGGCGGACCCGCCAAGCGCGAGACGGACACCATGGACACGTTCATGGACTCCAACTGGTACTTCGTTCGCTATCTCAGCCCGGACTATGACGGCGGACCGGTCGACCCAGATCTGGCGAAGAGTTGGCTGCCCGTCGACCAGTACACAGGCGGCGCCGAACACGCAGTGATGCACCTGCTCTACGCACGGTTCTTCTGGAAGGTGATGCGCGACCTGGGCGTCGTGCAGGGTGACGAGCCGTTCAAGCGGCTGTTCAACCAGGGCCAGATACTGGGCCCCGACGGTCAGCGCATGTCGAAGTCGCGCGGGAACGTCATCGCCCCGGACGAACAAGTGGAGCGCTACGGCGCAGACACCTTCCGCTGCTACCTGATGTTCATCGGGCCCTGGGAGGAAGGCGGGCCGATGAACCTCGAAGGGATCAGCGGCGTCGCGCGCTGGCTGAACCGCGCCTGGAACGTCGTCGTCCGCGAGCCGGCTTACGGTGACGCCGATGGCTCGGCGACGAAGGCGTTGCGGCGGCTGACGCACCAGACGGTGAGGCGCGTGACGAAGGACATCGAGGGGTTCCGCTGGAACACCGCGATCGCGGCGCTGATGGAGATGGTGAACGGGCTCAGCCGCGCGCGTGAAAGCGGCCCGGTGGATCGCGGAGCCTGGAGCGAGGCAATCGAGAAGATGATCCTGTTGATGGCGCCGCTGACGCCCCATCTGGCGGAGGAGCTGTGGTCGCGCACGGGCGGGACGTATAGCGTGCACCGCCAATCGTGGCCCGAGTGGGACGATGAGCACACGAGCGAGGACGAAGTAACGCTCGTGGTGCAGGTCAACGGCAAGCTGCGCGACCGAATCGCCGCACCGGCGGACATCGGCGAGGAAGCGGCGAAGGAGCTGGCGCTGGCCAGCGAGCAGGTGAAGAAGCACCTTGGGGGCAAGGAGCCTCGCAAGGTGATCTACGTGCCGGGCAAGCTCGTCAACATCGTAGTCTAGACGCTGCCGCGTTGGGACCTTATAAGTGAGGGACAAGCCACTTCTAAGGAGGAGACCCTAAAATGCGCTATCTCGTGATAATGGAGAGCCTGGACACCGGCGACACCCCCGAACCCGCTGAGGGTGTGGTGATCCTGGAGTCCATCGTCCTACCCTCGCTTCAGACGCTAAAGGACTGGGAAGACGGCGGAAACATCCGCGGTGGTGTGTTGACTGGCCGGCGAGGCGCTGCCTTCGTCGTCGACGCCGCGTCGAACGAGGAGCTTAGTGATCTTCTGGAGCAGTTGCCGGTCTGGGGCACGGCGGAGGTGCAGATTACGCCACTCGATTCGTTCGCGCACGCCGCCAAGTCCACGAGTGCGACCGTGAGCATGCTGAAGTCGATGTAGCTCGCGCTTGATCGCCTGCTCAGTTCTTATCTAGCGATCGACGTGAACCTGTCCAAAATGCGACGGCGAGAGGTGAACGCCAGCCCTCGGACTGAGGAACGTTATCTTGACTGGCCCCGTCCCCTTGAGATCCCGTCTGTTTTCGGGGTCAAGTCCTTCGTGCAATTCCCAGTAGAATTCTACCGGTCGACCGGCCGCTATTGCGGCCAAGACCCACTTACGGACCTGGTCCCTCTTGTCTGCAGGCCAATCGTTCGCAACGTGCTCGATCTCCTCGAGCGACATTCCGTAGTTCTCGAGTTGGATCCTGATTGCGGGCGAGAGAATAGGGTCGACGGAGACTTTGTTCCTGATCAGACCGGTACCCTGGCCGTCGAGCGCTCTTTTGAGAGTCTTCGTGATGTTCGTCTCACCACTCTTAAGTGATTCGAAGAACGTCCTGAGGCTGCTGTATGCGGGCATGCTTTCCTCCTATCCGGGTTGCGGTCGCCGTCTCGGCGACCTTCCTGCTGGATGTGGCCTGTGACTAGCGATCGTACTTATCACCCTCGTCCCACCAGCGCACTTCGTATAGCCTCGCTGGCTCCTCGAACCCCCGGAGAGAGTGCTGGCCGGTGTCACTGTAAACGAAACCCTTGCCGGC
>PVMS01051826.1_pt1 | contig 10200 bp, 6 predicted proteins | sample 1853461 | NCBI WGS metagenome assembly PVMS01 (sample SAMN08582032, study PRJNA380276) | Marine sediment metagenome, whole genome shotgun sequencing project. | isolation source: ocean sediment barecode stripped | collected 2017
CATGGTATTAAGTACTTACAGGAACATAGGGAGAATCATGTGGATGAGCCATTTTTTCAATACCTGGCATTTATAACTCCGCATTTTCCTTTGCAGGCGCTGCAGGAAGATATTGATACATACAGGGATGAATTCCTGATGGGGTGGAACGAGATCCGGGAACTCAGGACCAAAAACAGGGAAGAGCTGGGATACGAAGTTCATGCAGTGGAGTCCTTTGAACCGGAACGTTTCGCCCCGTGGAACCTAACACAGGAAGAGCTCATCACTCAGATAGATTCAAATGATGTGGCAAGGGCAGTTCCCTGGAACAGCCTGACTGATAAACAGAAGGAGTTTCAGGCCACAAAAATGGCCATTCATGCAGCCATGATCACAAGAATGGACAGAGAGATTGGTCGATACCTGGAAGAGTTGAAGGAATCGGGGTATATGGAGAATACTATTGTGTTCTTTTGTTCGGACAATGGAGCGAGTACCGAGATGATGAACCGGGCCGACAAACACACCCCGGGTGCTTTGCCCGGAGCGGCTGATTCGTATGTATGCCTTGGGCCCGGATGGTCAACTGCAGCAAATACCCCTTTCAGATTGCATAAAACCTGGCTTCACGAAGGTGGTATTTCCACTCCGCTTGTGGTTCACTGGCCAGCCGGGATCAAAGACCGGGGTGTGTTCAGAAAAATGAATTCGCATATCGTAGATATTGCTCCTACCCTTCTCGAACTGGCAGGAGGAGATCCAGCAGAGTTGAACGGCAAAGGGGAAGCTCCGGGGATAAGCCTGGTTCCATTCTTAAACAAGGATGTGCAGGACCAAAGACCTCCCCTGTTCTTTCACCATGAAAAGAAAAATGCACTCAGGTACGGGGATTGGAAAATCACAACCATCGATAAAGGAGCAGAATGGGAGTTATATGACCTGGCCACCGACCGGGGTGAAATCCATAACCTGGCCAAAGAGAATCTTTCAAAACTTGAGGAACTGGTGCAGCTTTGGGATTCACAAAGGGAAACCATCATTCAACAAATAAGAACAGACACAATCAAAGCTCTTTAGATGATAAAATTAAAGATTCTATTGGTTATAAGTGCGGTTGCTTTGACCAGCCTTTCCGCTCAAACAGATAGCATCACAGACAGGGAAGGAAATGTATACCAGACTGTTCAGATCGGGGATCAGTGGTGGATGGCTGAGAACCTCAGGGTAACCCAATTTGCAAACGGCGACCAGATCCCCCAATTAACAAATGCCACTGAATGGGCTAATACCCTTAAGGGCGCCTACTGTTACTACGGGAACAAAACCTACTTTGCAGATACTTATGGAAACCTGTATAACTGGTATACGGTTGAGGATGAACGGGGTGTATGCCCGGTAGGCTGGCATGTGGCCACGGATGAGGATTGGATCATCATGGAGATGCACCTGGGAATGAGCGCGGAAGAAGCAGAGCGCATGACTGCCTGGAGGGGAACCGATGAGGGAGATAAGATAAAAGACGAAAGCTTTGGGGGCAATAACAGCGCTGGTTTCACTGCGCTGGGCACCGGGTACCGGGACCCGGAAGGAATCTTTAAAGCCATGGGAACCGACAATGATTACTGGACCTCAACGCCTTACGATAACAGGGGAAATACCGAAGGGGTGCTTCATGGTTTACTCAACACCAATCCCTCCACGGTTCGTAATTTTCATGTACCCGGATATGGATTTTGCATTCGTTGTGTAAGGGATGAGGCTGTTCAGGTGAAAAACCAAACTCCCTTACCGGATTCAAGAGTATTTCCAAATCCGGCAGGGGATCAGCTGTTTGTAAGAAACGCAGATGGAAACCACCTGACCATCCGAAACATTTCGGGTCAGACTGTGCTGACAGAATCAGTGACATCACCTGATCATCAGGTAGATATGTCCAACCTTTCAGAAGGAACCTACCTAGTCAGTATTTCAGACCAGGAAGAGGTGAAGACCACCCGGGTTATTGTATTGTAAGGATTATTGTACGGTAATTTCCTTATTAATCCTGTCTCTGAGCGCTTCAAGGTCCCCGTTAACCATGTATACTTTTCCCCTTATATGATACCGGTGCCTTAGAGAGAAATCAACAGGTTCCAATGCAATTCCAATGACGGTACCTGAATTATGGACCAGCCCATGTGCCTTGGGCCAGGCCAGGCATAGAATCTCATCACTTGTCTCAGATTCTACTGCAATGGCTGTCTTCCCGGGTTGATCCAATACCATATCCCCTGTTGATTTGATCCAGCCTTCTCCAGATAAAAACCAGGTGCGTTCTCCCGAAGCATCCTCAAAACGTGTTCCTTCAAGCTCCAGCGTGAACTCTGGTGGTGCATGTGTAATTCCTTCTTTCTTGTTCTGCCACCAGTACTCCAGGTCTAGATCATTCTGGTTGGGGCTGATCCGCCCCCCCCGGCTCCAGTTTCCTTCCCTGGATTCAAACCAGATGGAGTTTCCCTCACTGCTTCTCCAATTAAGGATTTTGTCAGATTCCGTGATTGGATAGATTAGTTTAACCTCTTTAGACCTGGAGAAAGCCACTCCATGATCCAACTGTTCCAACTCAATTTGCGGCTCTTCAACCACTGGTTCACCCACGCTCACTTTAAGGGTTTGTTCTGACTCATCTGAATAGACAAGGAATACAGCACCATAGGTATCTCCCTCCTCTGAGAATACCTGGTATCCATCAAAAGAGGAGTTACGGGCATGGGATAATAACAACCACTTTTCTCCCTCCTTTTTCCAGATCCTGGGATATTTCCATTCTGTTAGTCCGGTTACAATCACCGGCAACACGTCCTTTCCTCCCCGGATGCTGAATTCAGCCTGATTCCCTTCTGCCTTGATCCTGACGGGCAATGAATTCAGAATGGTCCCTTTGCTACAGGAAGTGACCTCAGGAAGATCCCGGGCATAGGTTTTGGTTTCTCTTCTGGGGGTTTCAGCATCCTCCACTGGTCCATAGGGTAACCAGTAACCATCTACCTCAAACACATCACCTGGCTTTAACTCCAGCGTCTCCACATCGGGTGCCAGAAACAGACGTGTATCTTTCTCGTGATCATTAAATTTATGGTTCTGCATCATCACATCCTCGAACCTGCCCAGGTAGGGGCCTGCCTGCAGGGAGGCGGCCGGACCCACACCATCCGGGCCCGTGAAACTCCTGATAATAATGGCATTTGACCCCCATCCGGGTTTGGTGTGGTCGCCATACTTTGCCAGGAAAGCATTCTGACCGGGTAGCGGGTGTCCTTTCATGGGAAAGGTCTCTGAAAAATCGATCTCCCTGTCCTCCATCCCACTGGCGGCAATACGTGTGAACCGGTGTTGCTGTATGGTCGAGGTGATGGTAAGAAACCTAAAATGAACCCGCGCATCTTCAATAACCAGGGGTTTTAGCACTTCGTAACGAACTTTGAAAAAGCTCCTATGTTCATCCAGCTGAGGTCCTTCCCAGATGTCGGCAGTGATTTTGATGCTTCCATCTGCACTGGTATAGTTCATCTGAATATCGTACCAGTTTGGGCCGGTACTCCTGTAGATGGTACTTTCATATTTGGAGTGCTGCCACTCCTTCCCGTCATAATAGCTCAGGAAACTGTGTCCGGCCAGGTTATCATGCTGGGGCTGTCCGGTCCAGAAAGCTTCCTGACTCATGGCTCTGAAATCAGCTATGGCCACACCCCCGATGCCCGCAAATTTAAAGGGCACATAGCAGGTAGTCTCGGTCACACCAGTGGAGGAATGGAAATAGTCCATCCAGGCTCCCAGTGATGACCAGTGTTTGGTCATGTGCCTTCCCCAGTTCTGGTAAAGGTGCAAAGATGTTAGGGTCATGCTTTCTTCCGGCTCCAGGTAGAGGGGAAAAAATGTCTCGCTAAAGGCCGTATCAAGCGGATTGTAGAACTTCTCCTCCTTCTCACCTCCAAAATTCTTGGAGACCTGAACCACCAGTGGCATGGGATGGCCATCCTTATCCAGCACTGCTCCCCCTTCTACAATAGCTCCTCCCTCTACAGATTTATGGCCTATATAGATCTTTCTTGCCTTGCCATCATTGGTAAGGCTGAAAGTGGCCGTCTCATAGCGGTTGGGAAATTCATAGAATTGTTTCTGGAAACTGCTGGAAGTGATTGTCCCAATCTCATAGTACCCTTTCCTGGAATTATAGTGCAAGGGTACTTTACCTTCAATCATGGTAAAAGCCTGGTCGGGTAGTGGTTCTTCCTCCCCGAACAAAGGAAAATTGAATACCTGTTTGGTTCCTGCCACAAACGATTTGCAATTAAATTCTGCAGGAGCAATCCCTTTTACTTTCAGTGTCCCACCGTCGAAATCGGCTTCCGCATGCCAGGCAATTTCAGCCAGCACCTTTTCCGGGTAGCAATAGAGGGTCAGGTCTCCTTTAAGCGGTGCCACTTCCCCATCGGCAGAGGTGGGTTGAATGTCAAACCAGTGCACTTCGCAAAAGTATGGGCCTCGTCTGTATAGGTTGATGCGGGAATTCTCCTTAAAATGCCTGGTGGAATAGACTTTCCCGTTTTCATCCTCCAACTCCAACCACAACCACTCATTCTGTTTGTCGTCCACCAGCATATGTGGTTTTTCCAGTTGACCGGTTACACTGTACTCCTCTGCAAGCACTTGAAATGCAGTTCGTGAAGCATCGGTGTAGTTAACCTCCAGCGAAGGCCTGCCCGATACGGGTTGGTTCTTGAAATCCTTAGCCCATGTGTCCTCCGGGACTTGTCCACATTGGACGGTCAATGCAATTAGAAAGATATAGATTAAGAATCTGCGGACGGAATGAAGTGTTTTCATGGCTTGTTGGTTTGCTAAGAGTATTTCTATTACAGTTTCTTAATCAAAACATTGCGGTACTCAACAGTCATGGGCGGACCTACATGTACCTGTACACCCAGCAGGCCATCCATGGTTCGGTTTTCCGCATCATCGTCAATCACTACGCTCATAATGTGTCCGTTTATCATATGGATCATTGTGTTTCCCCTGACAATAAGATGGCATTGATTCCAGTCCTCCTTAAGTACATATTCCTGCAGCTGATCCTTCTCTCCAACTGTGCCAATTTCCACAGGTTTTTTTCCTTCTGTGATGCGGGTGACCTGTCCCCTCAGGGCAAGAAAAGTTCTTCCCCTCTCTTCATAATTTTGTCCGTTCCATTGGCCCTTTCCATCAATGTCTGACTGATAACCCTTAAGTGCCCATGGTACTCCGGGCACCTCGTAACTTCTGTAGTTGATGCCAGAATTACCCTCCTCTGAGATTTTATACTCCAGTTTTAATTCAAAGTCTCCTGTAGTTCCACCACGCCAGATCAGAAAAGTATTCCGATCCACGATGGTTTCCGGAGTGATTGTACCCACAATGGATCCATCCTTTACACTCCAGTACACAGGATCACCATCCCATCCATCCAGAGATTTGCCATCAAATATCCGGACAAATCCTTCCTGGCTTTCATGAGGCTCCTTCTCAAACTGTGGTTGAGCTGATACAACCAGCACGGTAGCTACCAGGAAACACAATGCGGCACCAACTCTCGGATTTAATAATTTCATGTTCATCATTTTTAATTCTATTAGCACTATTAATTCTTTACAGACTGCCACCAGTCCAATGTTTTATTAATTAGTTCATGCTTAATTTCAGAATATTGAGTTGAAAGATCAGTTGTTTCACCAGGATCACTGACCACATCGAACAGCATGGGCCTGCCTCCATCGTAATCACAGAGCAATTTCCACTTCCCTTCTCTTGCAGCCAGATCGGGAAGATTCTCAAAGCCATAATAACTCTTTCGATCGGGAGGACGGCTCCAATAAATGGGCTTCTCCCTAGAGGCGTTCGAGTTACCCAGCAGGGTTTCCGATACCACTTCTCCATCGTAAGAAATATGTGCGGGGATATTTGCCCCGGCAATGGTTAGCAGGGAAGGTGTCAGGTCGATGGCTGCAAGTACTGACTCCCCGTTCCTGAAACCCGCCCTTTCAGTGGATATCAGACCGGGACCCCAGACAATAAGCGGCGAGCGAACGCCCCCTTCATACAGGTGGGTTTTATATCCTTTCAAGCCATCTGCCCTACCAGCACCCAACTCAGGTCCATTGTCCGAACAGATTAGTACAAGTGTGTTATCAAATAATTCTTCATTGCTTCGGAGGTATTTAAAAAGTGTTCCCATCTGGCGATCCATCTCTTCCAGTACGGAGAGATATAATTCACGCTTGCCATTCCCCCAGAGCTCTACGGGTGGGAAAAATGGGCTATGCACATCATCGGGCCAGATATTCACATAAAAGGGTTTATCTGCCAATTCTGCCTTTTTAATGAATTCCATGGCTGCATTTATAAAACCTCCCGTGATCTTTGAACGCTGCATCCATGTATAGGGTCCTAGTCTCTCTGCATCTTCCCACAACTTCCGGGGTTCTGCCCATTCAGGGTCCATGGTCAATGGCAACAGCTTGGGCCCCATGCCCTCAAAATTGGTCAGTGATTCATCAAACCCGTATTCAGTTATAAGCGGTGCCTGATCCACATCTCTCTGTCCACCCATATGCCACTTCCCAAAATGACCGCACATATACCCTGCTTCCTTCAGACTGCGGGCCAGCATGGGTGCTGCCGGATCCAGCCAATCATTGATCCTGCGCTCTTTATTGGTCTTGTGATGGGCCAGATAGGAGGTGATCCCATATCTCTGGGGATACATTCCTGTGGATATGGCCACCCGTGACGGAGAACAGATGGGTGAATTAACATAAAACTGCTCAAATGCGATCCCCTCTGCAGCCATCCGGTCAATGTTTGGTGTCCGGGCATCGGTATTTCCAAAACAGGACCAGTCGCTCCATCCCATGTCATCAATAAAGATGAGAATGATATTTGGAGGTGTTTTATCAACCCTGCCAGAGCAACTGGAAAGTAAAACCGTAAATAAGACAAGCGCAAAATTCTTCATCAGCGAGGTTTAATCAAGGGCATTTAAGAATTTTTTCTATTCATATTCTACTAAAAGTACATCATAGCTATCAAGCTCTGGAAGAAGCACCTCCACCCAATCCTCTCCACTCATTTGAAAGTCCAGTGCTGTATCACCTGACAGTCCCTTCACTGATTTTACCGGTTTCTGAGGTTTGAAACTCAGCTTGACATCGTAAATGGGAATGGGCTTGAAGAACCCATTACCCAGTTGTCCCGTATGATTCAGCATTCCATACCATTCAAAATCCTTGTTAGGTCCTATCTGCCGGGTCACTTCCACCATGGGAGAGGCATGCACTTTCAGCTTCTGCTTATAATCAAGCAAATTATTCAAGGCGGTCATCACCAGAGCGGCGTGCCCATAATGCCTGGTGTGATGATAGATAGAACCGATGCGGAAGGTGATAAAGGCGGACTGACCTTTACCAAACCTGTTATGGATCAAACCCGGAATCTCCGTCACCTCTTTATAGTAACACTTTTCGGGTGGACCAATCATGGCCGGCGGGATAAATCCAAGATAGCCAGTTGCACTCTCCTCCAGCTCACACAACATGCCCTCTTCCCAGGCATAAACCAGGTCAAATCCCTCAAAAATCTTACTACCCAGGGTCTCTTTCTCTTCTCCAAAAATTCGAAAATAGGTGCCCTGCACCTTTTCGAAATGCTCGTATTCGGACTTAATCCCCAAAGCTTTTAACCTCACCATTTCCATGGGATTACCAATTTCATCCTTTGTGGATGGCAAACCGGTAGCACGAAGTTTCCCTCCTTGCTCCACATATCTATCCAGGAGGCCGCACTGCTCTTTACTCAGCCTAGAAATATCGGGTAGTACAATTACTTCATAGTTCTCAATATCTTGTGGCATTTCATCGCTACCCAGACACCAGTGCTCCATCACATCAAAGAGAATGTGATTCTCGGTGAGCATCTCAAAAATACCCCTGTATTCACCCCCTGACAATCCATCATGGAGCATAAGCACTTTGTTCCCTGAGTTGGTATGGTGAAGATAATTTTCATGGGCTTTATGGAACTGGAATACATCCTGAACATTCTTAAGTACGGGTCGGTCCTCCAGGTTGTCGAGCCGACCAATACAATAAAAGTCAAGTCCTCCACCATACATCATATTTTGCACCAGCCTCTGCTGGGTAAGCCATTGTGCGTCGGCTGAATGCCTGGCCGGATACCCATAAAAATGGACTGCCGCATTGCTGGCCTGCTTATTCTTCCACGATCCAATGGTACTTTTTATGTTGTGTGCAGCACTGTACTCCCAAGTTACTTTGCCATCGTACAGACTGGCATGGGAATTCGACTCTTTCCTGAAAAAATCGGTTCCTGCATGGGTATAAGTATTGATAGCAATGTGGTTTCCATGTGATTTAATTAAGTCATGAATCCTGAAGAAGAGTTCAGAGGAGGTTACTCCCTTAAATTTCTGGTACTGCCTGAATATGGGGTCCTCCATGTTCTCCTCCCTGGGAAGATCCAGCCCATTGGACCACTTATGAAATCGTTCATGACAGGCATCCGACTGGCAAATACCATGGTAAATGTGGCTATAATCCCTGGTGACATAGCCAAGCATATTGAAGAATACCCCATCCAGTGGAAATTTGGTCAGTGCTTCATCCAGGATCTTTAGCGAATACTCTTGCTGGTATCCCCCATTTACACAGGTATGTACCTGACCATTATAGTTTACTTCTTCCCCCTGAACACCCTTATAGAGCCAATCCGGATTTTTAGCGGCATACTCTTCATTCAGTTTGCTAAAGTCAAACCTTCCCATCACCCTGATATTCTCATTGTGTAACCTATCTACAACCTCCTTGATCAGGTTGATTTTCAGATTCGGATTCTGGTAATGGAATTCCAGATCGGTATAATAATTCCCTACGATTCCTCCCACATTAATCAATACCATATTGGCGCCAATATCATGCAGTGACTTCACATACACATCCATATCGAAATCGATGGCATCAATTTCGCGCAGATTGGTCTGGATTAACCGAAACGGTTCATCAAGCCACCATTCTACTCTGGGTTCAACCTGGGCAGTCAGAACCAGGGTTTGAACTGCAAGAATAAGGAAGAGGAATCTTCTCATGGTTAACATTTAAGTTCGTTAATTTTCAGAATGGTAATATTTCAATTTGTAAAACTCATCACGGTTTGGGCCTCAATTTCTGAGTCAATTTTTACACTCAATTTAGCCGTTCCGGTTTGCCCGGTTCATAAGGTACATTCATCCAGCGCAGACGATATGCATCCACAATTTCAAAATAGGGATTCTTCCTGTCTTCCCGGTTCACTGTATAATCAAAGTTCTCCCTCATAGAGCGAGAGGTTTTCACCAGATCGGGATCCATCTTTTTCCTGCGTCCCAGACTTTCCCCATCCAGGAACAGCTCTGCTCCATCACCATCCGTATAGAGAACCACTGGGATAGGATCCCCTTCAGTGAAACATCAATGATTTCTTTGTAAACTTCTTTTGGTTTGTAACCATAAGCCAGCATGGCAGAAGTGTACCATTTTCCCCAGAACTCACCCTTAAATTTCGGGTCATTGTCATCGGTATGATCATTAAAAGGTATGGAATATAGGTGGAAATCAACCCCCATCACTCCATTTTGAATGCATGAATCCATAAGGCTACCCTGATGGTCTCCAATCCTGGCTTTTGCAGCCAAACCTGACTGAAGCTTATCATCGATTAAAGTTCCCGATCCTGGCTGCGCCTGCATGATGGAGGTTATCTGAACGAACAGAAGAAGAAATCCCACCAAATGTGTGACTTTCACCCTTGTTTTTCCAGCACAAACTGATACTGATATGGTCATAAGGGGTAATTTAGGAACTATTCAGAAATCTTCGTAATATCCGTTTCAAATGCATCTTCAAATAGGAAGAAGTGCCCCAGAAGGCTCCATCCCCAGAAGGGATCGAGTCCAACGCCCAGCCCCTCATCGGAGGTGTAGTACTCCCTGTCACCTGCATTGTCCAGAAGCTGTTTTGTTCGCACTGCCAGCAAGGTAGCCAGATCAGCATACCCATAATCCTTCAATCCGTGATATACCATGTAGTTGGTGGGGATCCAGGTATTGGCCCGCCAGCTGCATCCCAGGTCACTTTTCAACTGCTGGTCTGA
>PVMS01130410.1_pt1 | contig 10199 bp, 7 predicted proteins | sample 1853461 | NCBI WGS metagenome assembly PVMS01 (sample SAMN08582032, study PRJNA380276) | Marine sediment metagenome, whole genome shotgun sequencing project. | isolation source: ocean sediment barecode stripped | collected 2017
GACTCACTCTCCAAAGACTCACTGGCCCTATGAGGAAGCCACTTTTCATGAACCGCTGGGGTGTGTTCTCCGTGCTTATCGGGCAGCACAACTCCAACCTGGACAGTGCGTTCTTGTTCTAGGGAGTGGAATTGCCGGCATGTTGATCACTCATATGGCCAAAATTCTTGGAGCTGGGAAAATACTCGTTGTCGATAAGGCCTCTTACCGTTTAGATATGGCCAAAAGATATGGGGCGGAAGTTGCCATGATTCCATCTTCGGAAACGTCTTCCTTTTTAAAAGAGATGGATTCCGGACGTTTGGCTGATCTGGTCTTTGTTTCGACAGGAGCGCAGCAGGCTCACCATCAAGCTCTCAAGTGTGTCGAAAGAGGAGGCAAAGTTCTCTTCTTTGCTTTGACAGATCCAGGCTTTAAACTTCCAGTTTCGATTAATGATCTCTTTGTCAGGAATGACATTACGCTGACTACGTCTTACGGGGCAAGTCCGCTTGACTCATGGCAGGCTCTCGAGCTTATGCGGGCAGCCAGAGTCGATGTAAAGGGGATGATTTCCCACAGACTGCCTTTAGCAGAAACCGGGAAAGGTTTCCAACTTGTTTCAGATGCTCAAGATTCGATGAAAATCATCATCGACCCTCAAAAATAAAAAATATTAATAAAGGAGAAATCTGATGGATTGGGGACTCGAAAACAGACTGTCACAAATCATAAAACCTAAAAATGGCAGGACGGTCATGCTTGCCGTTGATCATGGTTATTTTCTTGGACCAACGAAGAATTTAGAAGATGTCCAATCGACGATCAAGCCTCTTCTCTCCTATGCAGATGCCTTGATGCTCACACGCGGAATACTGAGAACATCAGTGACTCCAAAAACTTCTGTGCCTATTGTGCTGAGAGTATCTGGAGGTTCGAGCATCATCGGGGACGATTTGTCCAATGAAGGAATCACAACGTCAATGGAAGAAGCCGTTCGATTGAATGTCTCAGCTGTTGCTCTCTCTATTTTTGTAGGATCAGAGTACGAACACCAGACCCTAGAAAACCTCGCCTTTCTCGTAGATGAAGGCCAGGCACTCGGTATTCCTGTGCTTGCAGTGACGGCAGTGGGGAAGGAATTGGGAAAAAGAGATGCCAGATTTCTTGCTTTATCCTGTCGAATTGCTGCCGAACTCGGAGCGAGTATTGTAAAAACTTATTATTGTGATGAGTTTGAAAAAATTATTGAGAGCTGCCCTGTTCCTGTTGTCATCGCCGGCGGGCCAAAGTTGGAGACCGAATTGGATGCTTTTCAGATGGCTTATGATGCCATCCAAAAAGGAGCCTCCGGAGTAGATATGGGAAGGAATATATGGCAAAACCCGCATCCCGTTGGAATGATTAAAGCCATTAAAGCTGTTGTTCACAAAAACGCCAGACCAAAAGAGGCTCTAGAAATCTATAATAAAAATAAATAAAATACTTCGACATTTTTAGAATCATAGAGAAAATTTCTTTGGAGAAAAAATGAAAATCGCTCTGATTCAACAGCATGCTACAGAAAACTTGGACAATAATATCGAGCGCGGTGTAGAAAATTTTCGCCGAGCCGCAAAATCCGGTGCCGAAATTATTGCTTTTGCAGAGCTTGCTTTCCTCCCTTTTTTGCCCCAATATCCTGCCGGCCCGGATGCTTCAAAAAGGGCCGAATTCATTCCTGGTCGTACTACTCAAATATTTTCAGAACTGTCAAAAGAATATGGTGTAGTTTGCGTCCTCAATCTTTTTGAAACGGATGGGAAAAAGACGTTTGATTCCTCTCCAGTTATCGATACCGATGGAGCAATACTGGGTGTAACGAGGATGGCTCATATTATGGAAGGTCCTGGATTCCACGAGAGAGGATACTATACTCCTGGGGAGAATGAGCAGTTTGTGTACACAACAAAAAAAGGGCGTTTAGGTGTGGCCATCTGTTACGACCGCCATTTCCCTGAATATATGCGAAAATTGGCGCTTGAGGGCGCAGAACTTGTGATCGTTCCTCAAGCTGGAGCTGTCGGAGAGTGGCCAAAAGGTCTTTTTGAAGCGGAGCTTCAGGTTGCGGCTTTCCAGAATGGATATTTTGCTGCCCTAGTCAACCGAGTAGGAAAAGAAGAAGTCGTCCATTTTTCGGGCGAATCTTATGTTGTCGATCCATTTGGACGAATCCTTAACCAGGCTCCTCAAGGAGAAGATTTTATCCTTTTTGCTGATTGTGATTGGGGGAAAATTGCTGAATGTTCGGCAAAAAAATATTTTCTTCGCGATAGACGACCTGATTTTTATAAGGCGAAAAATTTTTTCGATTGATTTTTTGTGCGTAATAAGATAAAAATAATGACTTTATAAGAGACATCATAAATGAAAAACTGGTTTGTACTAAACACAAGGCCCAAAAAAGAATATCAGGTTGAAAGGCTGTTCACTGAGGGTGGCATTGAGATTTATGTCCCCAAATATCTCCATGAAAAAAAGATTAAATCGTTTTTTCCCGGATATGGATTTATCTATTTTGATTTTCCTGCCCAGTATCAACTTGTTCGTTACACTCGGGGAGTGAAAAGGGTTGTTGGAAATGATGTGGGCCCTATTTCCATTGAGAGCGAAATTATTGAACAAATCAAAATTAGAGAAGTCGATGGATATATAGAATTCAACAAATTTGGGCAAAGCCCTGAAATCGGAGATGAAATCGAAGTCGTAGAAGGACCTTTAAAAGGACTTCGCGGGCTCTTTCATAAAGAAATAGTTGATAATGAGCGTGTTCTCATCCTTCTTAGCTATGTTTCATACCAGGGACGCTTGATCATCGAGAAGAAAAAATTAAAAAGAGTTTTAAAATAACGAGAAGGAGGGGGGGGATATGAATATTCCTATGTTGGATCTCAAAGCCCAGTACGAAAGCATCAAAGAAGAGATCAATCAAAAAGTGCTTGAAACCCTTTCATCCCAGCGGTTTATTCTCGGGCCTGAAGTGGAGGCACTCGAACAAGAACTCGCTGAATACAGCGGTACAAAATTTGCGTGTGGAGTGTCTTCCGGATCGGATGCTCTTATCCTATCCCTCATGACTCTTGGCATAGGTCAGGGCGATTCTGTGGTCACTTCTCCTTTTACTTTTTTTGCTACGGCTGGAGCCATTGTTCGAGTTGGAGCCAAACCTGTCTTTTGTGACATTCAGGAAGAGACTTTTAATATCGATCCGCTCTGCCTTCGGGAAGTGCTTGAAGCAAAATTAAAAGAAGGAGACCTATCTCTTAAGGCTGTCATTCCCGTTCATCTTTACGGACAAAGCGTGGACATGAAAGGCATTTTAGATTTGGCTGAGCACTATAATATCAAGGTAGTAGAAGATGCAGCTCAAGCTGTTGGTGCTGAATATCCCACTGAAGAAGGTGCGCGGAGAGCCTGTGCTATGGGCCATTTAGGAATTTTGTCCTTTTTTCCTTCCAAAAATCTCGGAGGTTTTGGCGATGGGGGAATGGTTTTAACCAATGACGAGGCCTTGGCCCAAAGATTAAAGCTTCTCCGAACCCACGGCTCAAAAAATAAGTATTTTTATGACTCCATTGGAGGGAATTTCCGCTTGGATGCTCTTCAAGCGGCTGTTCTTCGTGTCAAACTCAAGCACTTGGACGGATGGCATAAATCACGTATGCAAAATGCTGTTGATTATGATGAATTGTTTGCCGAATCAGGTCTCGTTAAAAACAACATAGTTCAAACTCCAGCTACTGTGTATAAGAATTCCAGCGTCAGTAATTATCATATTTATAACCAGTATGTTATCCGAGTTCAGAAAAGGGATGAGCTCCAGGAATTCTTAAAGTCAAATGGAGTTCCGACTGCCATATATTATCCCCTCCCGCTGCATTTACAGGAGTGCTTCTCTGATTTAGGCTATAAAAAAGGGGATTTTCCAGTTTCTGAAAAAGCGGCCGAAGAAGTGCTGGCCCTTCCTATCTATCCCGAATTGAGCAAAGATCAATTGGCCTATGTTGTCTCTACAATTGGGAATTTCTATCGATCTTAATCCAAATCGTTATTTACGGAATTTTTTGATAAATTCTTCGACTTCGGGAACTCCTCCCTGGTAGATGAGATATCCATTGTAGGGCTCTCTCTCTGTGATATCGTCATTAACAGGGGTCAGCATGATGTCCCTAACCTTTTCCATGTCTGACGTTTGACCTAGAGCCCATCCCAGTTTTATATAGGCCACTTCGGGAAGCATGTTTTGCATGGGGATGACTCCTTTTGCCTGAAGATCCCGACCTGTTTCATAGACATTCATGTGAACATATCCCCAAAGTGTCTGAACTGTCATGAATATGGACACACCTTGTTTTACGGCTTTTTCAATAACCGAATAGAGCGGTTTATTCACATGGCCTAAGCCTGTGCCTGCAATGACTATTCCTTTGTACCCATTGTCGACAAGGGATTCGATGATATCAGTCTTCATATTGGGGTAGTAATAGACCAGAGAAACTCTTTCGTCAAAATAAGGGAGGATGTTTGCTTTTTTGTCTTTACGTCTGTGGCAGTAATCAGGTTTTAAGAGTTCCACATTGTTTCGTGTGACTTTTGCGATGGGAATATCCCCGATGGTCCGGAAAGTGGATCTGTAGGATGAGTGCATTTTTCTCACACGTGTTCCGCGATGAAGGAATCCATACTCATCTGAGGTAGGGCCGAACATACAAACCGTCACTTCAGCGATATCTGAATGACCTGCTGTATAAGAGGCATACATGAGGTTCAGTGCAGCATCGGAGCTTGGGCGGTCAGAAGATCTTTGAGATCCCACAAGAACAATGGGAACGGGAGGATTCTGAATCATATATGTTAATGCAGCAGCAGTATGGTGGAGAGTGTCAGTCCCGTGAGCGATTATAATCCCGTCAATCCCGTTTTCGATTTCTTTTCCAATGGCCAGGGCTAATGTCTTGTATTCTTCAGGGCCCATATTTTCAGAAAAAACCGCAAAAAGTTTTTCGGTACTGATATTGCAGATATCCGCTAATTCCGGCACAGCCCCATACAGTTCACCAGGGGAAAATGCGGGAATGACTGCTCCTGTCCTGTAATCCAATCTTGAAGCGATCGTTCCTCCTGTCCCAAAAAGTTTGACGTTTGGTTTTGAGTCTGAATAGGGAAATTCTTTTTCGGGAATCTGATAGTGAGCTTTTTTATATCCAACTTCTTCCATCTGTGAAATTGTTAAAACATTAATACCAATGTTGTAGCCTGTGCTGATCTTTAGGACAATATGCAGGTCGTCGTCATTTTCTGAGCGAGGCAGAATGGTTCCTGAAAAAAATCCTCGAGTGGATTCTATCCTGACTTGGCCCCATACTCTGACCTTGAATTTCTTTAAAATGGAAAGTGCCTGTCCCTTGTATCCCTGGAAATCATCTTTTTCTTTATTCATATTCGTGTTTTTCACTGAGGTCATGAGGTTTTACTCTCAACTATCTCTCTTAAGGTTTTTAAATCCATATTTCCAAGTGCCCTGGGCCTGAGTTTTCCCATAATCCAATCGGTCCGCGCGTTTGTATTTTTTGAGAGACGGATCTGATTGAATTTTTTATTTAATTCCGATATTTGACCCAAAATATTCTGCTTGTTTGTTTTTTTGTATTCGAGAATCTTGAGAATGGAGTCAAAATCCTTCTCTGGATGCATAAAAATCAAAGGAATCATCCTTTTTGATATCGCAAAATCAAGGGCGTTTTTATCGAGGAAGGAGAGGAGATTATAGATTTTTTCATAGGCAAAATCAGGAGACGATTCTAGCTGTCCCTCTATGTGTTTTAATGTGTGGCCGAATAAAGTTCCTACGAATGTGGGATCCATACTCAGATCTTCAATGATTTTTTCAAGAAGAGGACAAAGGTTATTTCTGAGGATGTAATTGTATGTATCTTCAGGGATTTTCCATTTTTTTAGCTCTGTGTATCTCTTATGGATTTCTATGGGGAGATCTGCATTGAATTTTTGGATATTTTTATCTTCAATAGGAATAGGAGGAGAGTCAGTGTCGGGGTACATTCTGTCTGCGCCGGGAAGCACTCTTTCGAATATCGTTGTCCCGTCCATAAAAGACTTGCGGCTTTCGTTGGGTACTCCTTCGAAGGCCATTTGGCATCTTTCCTCTATTGTTTCAATCGCGGTTGGAATATCTTCTTCAGGCCCCCATATCAAGAGCTGAGCGTCGTTTTTCCCGGATGGGAGTGCTGTGTTGATAATCTGAAAAACATCTTCATTCTCGGCAAACTCGAATTGTTCAGAGTGGCGCATATTAGGCTTTTCGATACATGCGATGACTTTTAGCCTGTTACTCAATTCATGGGCAAACGTCTGTCCCGGTTGTGTAAAATGAGAAAGGATTCCTTTAAATCCAGGGATGTTTATACCGACTGCATATAGGGGTTGTTTATCATTCTCTGGTTTAGAGGATTTTAAAAAAGGGAATTCATCAGGGTTTATGTGTTGAAAACCGATACTCCAATCTTTTCTTTTGTGTGAATTTGGAAACCTTTTATTCAGTTTGTCTCTGATTTTCAAGAGTGCAAATTGTCTAAACACCTCATTGTGTGTCAATTCCGGGATCAGCTTGATATGAGAGACTCCTTTAATTTCAACGCGTGATCCACCCTCGCAGCTGACATTGACATCTTCTCTTCCGGATCCGCTCCCAACTCTGACCTTACCGGTGCTTCTGTTCAAATACCGAATGTACAGGGCCCCTTCTTTGACTTCATTTGGATTGGAAAAATCAGGATAGGTCACGGTTTCGATCAAGGGAATTCCCAGCCGGTCTGTCTTATATGTTCTGACATGCCCGATATCGGATATTTCCCTGCAAGCGTCTTCTTCAATGCTCAGTTGAATGAGCCGGACTATTTTGTTTTTGAGTTGAATCTCTCCTTCAACTCCCAAAATCGCTGTTCTTTGGAATCCCGTAGGGATGCTTCCGTCCAAGTATTGTTTTCGAGTGATGTGGACTTCTCCCACGATATTGAGCTTACTGAGGAGAGATATTTCCAGGGCGATATCCAGGGCTTCCCTGTTGATAGGAAAGGGGGGCGTGTCGTCGATCTCATACGTGCACGTTGTTACGTTTTTTATCCGGTAGATGATGTTCTTTCGCGTTTTAAATTCCATAAGGGCGGTCCCGTCATATTCTCCGAGTTCGCTCAGAGTGGGCCGCATATGCCTGATGATCTCTGCGTCATAATCTTCGTTTTTATGATAAATCCCGACAGGACAGTTGCAGAATAATTTTTTTTTTGTCTTGAGCTGTTGATGAACTTCGAGCCCGGCTTTGAAACCTACTCGATCATAATCTGCTTGTGTTGCGTCTTTTCTTGCGACATAACCCACATCTTTTTTTGTCTGTAAATAATTGGTTTTTGGGTCGAAAGATTTATCCATTATTATCGTATTATTTCAAAAAAATAAAATAGCCTTTTGAGAATAAGCCAGATTAGCTATGGCTTTCTATTATTCAACTCCAAAAGTGTTTAGTAAAGTTTTCTTTATATTTTTTTAAGATTTATTTTAAATCGGTTTGAAGTTTGACATCTGGAGACAATTGCAGTAAATCTGATTTGAGAAAAGGAATGGATTACTGGAAACATAATAATAAAACAGACTGGCTGCCTACCTCCAGAAAAGAAGTTATGGCAAGGGGCTGGGAAGAACTGGATGTGATTCTTTTTTCAGGTGACGCCTACATTGACCATCCTTCTTTTGGCACAGCGGTTATTGGCCGTATCCTCGAACATCTGGGATTACGCATAGCTATTATCCCACAGCCCAACTGGCGTGATGATCTGAGGGATTTTAAAAAATTGGGGCAACCCCGGCTTTTCTTTGGAGTAACAGCCGGAACGATGGATTCGATGGTCAGCCATTATACTGCTAATAAGCGGATTCGGAGTGACGATGCCTATACACCGGGCGACAAGTCCGGATTCAGACCGGATTACCCTTCGTTGGTCTATACTAAAATTCTGAAAAAACTATTTCCGGATGTGCCGGTGATTCTTGGAGGAATTGAAGCTTCACTCCGCCGATTTACTCATTACGATTATTGGCAAGATTTGCTGAAACCTTCTATTCTTCTTGAAAGCGGGGCTGATATTCTGGTCTATGGAATGGGCGAAATGCCCATACGGGAGATTGTCCGGTTGATGCAAAAAGGTGTTCCTTTGTCGAGCCTTAGGAATATCCGACAAACAGTTTATCTCGCCGACCGTATCCAACCAATGTCTCCATTGAATGCCTGGAAGGATCTTTTCTTGTTCTCTCACGAAGAATGTTTTTCAGATAAAAAAAAATATGCACAAAATTTCAAATTTATCGAAGAAGAATCGAATAAACTCAGCGCTTGCCGTATCATTCAGGGAGCCGGAGAAAACTGGGTAGTGGTTAATCCTCCCTATCCTCCAATGGATGAGGCTCAGATGGATGCCTCCTTTGATCTGCCTTATACCCGACTGCCTCATCCCCGTTACAAGAATAAGGGTGCCATCCATGCTTTTGAAATGATCAAATTTTCGGTGAATAGTCACAGAGGTTGTTTCGGAGGATGCAGCTTTTGCACCATATCGGCACATCAAGGGAAATTTATTGCCAGCCGGAGTGAAAAAAGTATTATTAAAGAAGTGGATGCCATCACCAAAATGCCTGGATTTAAAGGGTATATCACGGACATTGGAGGACCATCGGCGAATATGTATAAGATGCAGGGTGAGCGGCTGGAAATCTGTCAAAAATGTATCAGACCTTCCTGTATCTTCCCAAAAGTTTGTTTAAACCTCGATACGGACCACACTCCGATGACGAAGTTGTATAATAATATTGCCAAACATCAGGGAGTGAAAAAAGCGACCATTGGCAGTGGCATCAGGTATGATCTGTTTTTTGACAGTGATGGCCGTATTCCTAAGGATAAACTCAAATATGCCAAACAACTCATCAGGGAACACGTATCAGGCAGACTGAAAGTGGCTCCCGAACACACATCCAACCAGGTATTAAAAATTATGCGGAAGCCCTCTTTTCACTTGTTCTATAAACTTAAAACATTATTTGATGAAGTGAATAAAGAGGAGGGACTAAAACAGCAGTTGATCCCTTACTTTATCAGCTCTCATCCAGGGAGTATCACTGAAGATATGGCAAGACTGGCAGCCGAGACTAAAGAACTAAATATTCATCTTGAGCAGGTGCAGGATTTTACACCTTCTCCTATGACTATGGCCACCGTGATCTATTACAGCGGATTTCATCCCTATACGCTGGAGAAGGTATATACGGCCAAGTCTCAAGAAGAGAAAATCAAACAACGCCAATTTTTTTTCTGGTATAAAAAAGAGTTCCGAACCCAAATAAAATCTGAACTTAAACGAATGGGTAGAGATGACCTTATCGAAAAATTGTACAAACCTAAACGGACATAGAACGGAGTTATGAGTGTTGCTCCCTTCCCATGCAAAAAACGGATTTAAGAGCTTCCGTACTTAACTTAGCTCCGCTTAAAATCAGAATGGTATTTTTATCTTTAAACCTTTCTTTTTCTTTGATAAAAGATGCAACAGAAAGAGCTGCAGCACCTTCGATGATCATAAAATGTTTTTCGAAAACAATTCGGATGGCCTCCTTGATCTCCTCTTCGGAAACAAGAATGAAATCATCGACAGAGTCCCTGCAAATATCAAAAGTTTTTGATCCTTTTTCAATTCCTCCGGCGCTCCCCTCTGATATGGTTGGTCTGGATTCCATTTCAATGATCTGCCCGGCGTTAAGAGATTCAAACATGACAGCGGAATTTTCAGGCTGACATCCAAAAATGTTCACCTCTTTGTTGATGGCTTTTAAATATCCGGCGATTCCGGCAATAAGGCCCCCACCTCCGACAGGAACAAGAACTGAATTTATGTTTTTGAGCTGTTGGGTGATTTCTAGAGCCACTGTTGCCTGTCCACCTATTATTTGAGGATCGTTGTAAGGAGAAATGTACACTACCCCTTCTCTTTCCGCCGTCTCTCTGGCACGGATTTCCGCTTTGATACAGTCATCTCCGAAAAGTTCGATTTGAGCCCCATAATCCCGCAGGGCTTTTATTTTTGTTGGGGAGGCATTGGCAGGGAGAAAGATCCGCC
>PVMS01135612.1_pt1 | contig 10199 bp, 11 predicted proteins | sample 1853461 | NCBI WGS metagenome assembly PVMS01 (sample SAMN08582032, study PRJNA380276) | Marine sediment metagenome, whole genome shotgun sequencing project. | isolation source: ocean sediment barecode stripped | collected 2017
CGGTTTGGGTTGGTAATATAGAGTTGGCGCTCGGACTTCGGGCTTTCGCAGAAACGCACAGTCTCCAAAAGGCCGGGACTGGCGATTGGCTACGGCGGTAGTACTAGGGTCTGTTGACGATTATCGGAATAATCAAGCGTCTAACCAGATGAGACGACACGATAAATACACCGTCAATACCCTCGTGGCATGGCTATTGTTCGCTGTCGTCCCCTATGCGCTAGCCGGTCCGGATACTATCAGCGGGAAATGGACCCTGAACGACGGCGACTCCGGCTCCTTGAAAAAAGAAATTAGCGTACTTAAGCAGGAACATCGAACCTATGAAAGCGAGCATGGGGGCATCAATGATCCGGAAAAACCAGATCCATTCGATAGCAACAATATCAAGAATAAGAATTGGGACTCGCGCCGCGGCGGTGCGGTTTCAAAACCCAGCAACGTGGTAAATCAAATAGTGACCGCCGTGTCACTCAAGCTGTACATTTCCGAACGCTTCATCGTTGCCTACGATGGCAAACTAAAGCGCTTGATCAACCCTAATCCTAACGGGCGGGTCCATTCGGCTAAAGGTCACGGGATGTCGAAAGACGCCATTGGCGATACGCTGGCTTACGTCGATGAGGATGCGATTGTGATAGAAACCCGGACTAAAAGCGCAGAACGTCTGGCGGAGCGGTTCGAAGTAACTCCCGTCGACCAATTGAAAGTAACAACGCGATTATATAATCCCGACTGGCGGCGCGAAGTAGAATTCGTGCGGATGTACGATCGTAACCCTCAATGAGCGAATTGTTTAAAAGATCCGCTTAACTTGAAGTTTTGGTCGAAAAGATTACGCAGCGAGCGCCGCGACTGCTAATTTTGGTAGTCGCTGCGCGAAAGCGGCATCTAATGGCTGGTGCGCGATCAGCAATCTGTACCAAACCGGGCCGTAAACTAAATCAGTAGCGACCTCCACATCAATATTCGCGTCGAACTCACCGGTCCGAACTCCTCGGGCGAACAGCTCCCGAAATTCAGCCCGCCGATGTTGCAAAACCATTTCTCGGAATTTCGATAATACGTCGTCGTTTGACTGCCCTTCACCGATCACCTGCGCGATAACCTTACCGAGCGGGCCACTCAGGACGTCGATTAGTTTTGCACATTGCGCCTCGATCGCCGCACTTGGAGATCCGGTGTCAGGAAAACCAGTTAATGGCAGGGCCTCGGAAAAAAAGGCATCGATGACGATCGCGGCCTTGTTAGGCCACCACCGATAAATAGTCGCCTTGCCGACCCCCGCCTCGCGTGCAATTGATTCAATGGCGAGTTCGCGCACCGACGTATCACGTAGCAGTCGCGCAGTCGTAGTTAAGATCGAATCACGCGCGACCTGACAACGTGGTCGACCCGCATTACGTTTTTGATCTAATCCGAGGGCTGCTGCAGACATTTACGGCGGTTCTGGCTGTGATACGCTCGGAGCTTAGCAGTCGCTATTCGCTTTGTACACGGCGCGCGAGTATCGCATAGCGCTGACGGTTTTAGAATATTCGCGCAGTGCATTTACTACAGAATTTTTTGCGAAACAAATCAACAAGGAGCAACACGATGCTACAGAAAATAGTACCGGAAACAATTATGCAACCGTTTAATAATGCTTACAGTCATGGAGTTTTGATCCCGCCGAACGCACGTGTGTTGCATCTTTCCGGACAAATTGGGGCGCGACCTGACGGCGTCGTCCCCGACGATGCGGAGGAACAAGCGGAAAATGTTTGGAACAACGTGTTAGCGATTATCAAAGCCGCGGATATGACTGTTGAGAATATCGTTAAACTCACTGCTTTCATTGTCGATGAAGCAGTCTTCCCGTTCTACGCTGCGGCCCGCAACCGCAATCTAGGAGGCATCAAACCGCCAGCTTCAACCGCGATCTACGTACCAAGATTGGTATTACCGGAATGGAAAATTGAAGTGGAAGCAATCGCAGCAAGCGTTGATTAGAACTACAGATATCAGGGCCGGTATTACCCACCTCGCTAACGTCTATTCGAGTTGATAAAGTCTTTTATCCTCGGTGCGATCTCACTGCGCCAACGGGAACCGTTGAATACCCCGAAATGTCCTACCCCGGTCTGGATATAGTCGACATGATGGCGATCCGGAACGTTATAGAACAATTCGTGTGCAGCCTGCGTCTGACCAATCCCGGATATATCGTCAAGCTCCCCTTCGACGGTCATCAAGGCGGTATTACGGATCGCGGCGGTATCAACTTTGCGTTCGCGATGGCGCATGCGTCCTTCGGGTAACGCGTGCTGTTGGAATACGACATCTATAGTTTGCAAATAGTACTCGGCTGTCAGATCCATCACCGCAAGATACTCGTCATAAAATTTGCGATGTGCCTGCGCTGAGTCGCCGTCGCCAATAACAAGATCGGAAAAGAGTTTTTGATGCGCACTCAGATGCCGATCTAAATTCATTGTCATAAATCCGGTGAGCTGTAGAAAACCTGGATACACCGACCGCATAAATCCTGGATTCGGAAATGGGACATTCATAATGACATTACGTTTGAACCATTCGAGCGGCTTGCTCATTGCTAATTCATTCGGTTTTGTCGGGCTCATCCGCGTATCGATTGGAGAACCCATTAAGGTAACACTGGACGGCGTGCTCGGGTCGTTCACGGACGCCATCAGAGCGGTCGCCGCAACCACGGCAGGGCCTGGCTGGCATACCGCAATCACGTGCACATCGCTGCCAAGCCGTTGGATAAATTCGATGACATAATCGATATAGTCGTTAAGATCGAAACTACCAATCCCGAGCGGCACCCCGCGCGCATCACGCCACTCGGTAATGTACACATCGTGGTCGGGCAGCAATGCCTTTACCGTACCCCGCAGCAAAGTTGCGTAATGACCGGACAGTGGCGCTACAAGCAACACAGTAGGGTCGCGATGATGGCTCGAGCTGACGTCGAGCTCCCGCTTAAACCGGCATAGATTCGCGAACGGCAACGACATTACGACCTCTTCGGTTACCGCCACGCTATAGCCGGCGAGATCGATCGAGTTGATGCCGAATGACGGTTTAGCATAATGCTTGGTGGCTCGATCGAACACCTCCAAAGCTGCCGCGGTAACCCTGCCGAGATATGTTTGAAAGAAAGGGTTCCAATCCTGTTCAAGAAAAAACCGGTTGACGTTCACCGCTGCACGAAGCGGCGCGAGCACGGCGTGATTCATTTCGTAGAGTTGATACAGCATACGATATCGTCGATTTTATGATGCGCTGCAGCAGTTTACACGGAATCCGCGATCGAAAGGCAAGACAGCCCCTAAACAATGCAAAACTTTGTATTGTGTCTTGCCCGTTATCGAATTTTACGTCGATGCCAAAGTCAAGATTGCGCGCGGCAAAATTTCCACCGTGGCCGGCGTGGCAAATTCTTAAGTACACAAACATCAAGCCCGATACCGATCGAATTGCAGAAATAGTGCTCCCAAGAATTACCGTCTTGTACACCGCTCACACGGCCAACGTCGCACGTTTGGTAGGTCGGCTCGGCCACTTTTTTGCTAAGCTCAGAGATAGAAAGGTTCAGGTCGCGATTACGCGCCCAGTCGTTGCCGGTGCTAACTGGAATTCCCACAACAACCGGTTGCTGTTCTAACTGACCGCCAGCAAACAATCCATTGATCACTTCGTTTATCGTACCGTCACCACCAGCGACCATAAATTTGTTACGTTCATTAATATGACCGCTAATACTAAAACTGCCAGCTTCTGGTCGACAACCCCAATCCAGAAGGGCAATTTGTGATCACAATCGACCTTCGTTCGATATCGATCGCCTGTGCCGTCTTTGGGCTAGCGCAGCTCGCTTGTTATGAGTCTGCCGTCGCAAACGAATTTGACCTGGATCTTCGTCAATTAAACGAGATCACACCACCACCCGGATTCCACATCAACGGTGATAATATCGATCGGTACGCAGCAATAGTCGACCGCGAACTCGCTACGTTTGTGCGGCAAGGTTGGGTGACTCTAGCGGTTGGCGAGTTAATCTCGTTTCGACCGCACGCTGCTTATATAACGGCGACTGCGCAATATGGCGGCAGCGCTAAGCTGGATGATCCCGGGATCCTGGCTAACTACCAAGGCGGGCGTCCGTTTCCGAGAGCGCCGGATCGCAATGATCCTAGAGCCGGTGAAAAAATCGCTTGGAACATCCGCGTAATGTACAACGGCGACAACGGCATTGTTCCTGAAATGCACCTGCAGTATCGTGATCTGCGCAACAATAAAGTCAACCGATCGTTAATCTTTGAAGCGAAATTAATGCGCTTCATGTATCGACACGTAGTGCCACCCATTCCTTCCGTCAATAAAAATTTACAAAATTCGCTCGGCGCGTTTTACATGAACGCCGTTTCGGCCGGCGACCTTACTGGCGCCGAGGTCCTGGCATTTTTTAATCGTGACGACAGTGAGGCGAAGAGAGGCTGGGTATACATCCCACAACTACGACGCAGTCAAAGCCTCGGATCATTTCCACCGCGCGAAACAATGTTTGGTAGCGACATCCTGCCGGATGATTTCCTTGGCTATGCCGGGCGCATCGTAGACATGGACTGGAAATATATTAGCTCGACTTATGTATTGCTGCCGATGTACCGACACGACCAGATCGTTGTTACGGAGACTAAGGCGGTTCGCTCCAACTACCGTTTTACTCATTTCCACGGAAAAGGAACTTGTTTCCCGAATATCACCTGGCAATTACGCCATGCACATATCGTCGAAGGTATTCCTTCAATAGACGACTACCCGGTTTCCAAGCGATATATGTACGTTGATTCGCAAACCTATTATCCCGCACTGGTGAAGATCTACGATGAGTCTGGTCGTTTTTGGAAACTGACGATAAACGGCGTAGCCCATCCGGACTCCCACGTTCCGGAAAACCATGAGACGGGTGCTCCTATCGTCGACAGCGCTTCAACTATTGATGTCAGCAATCACCGGTGCACGACGGTACAGCTCTTATCCATGGTCAACGTCGACGGCATTAAGGTGCAAGATTTTGACCCGGCTAACCTAGGCGGCGGCCGTCGCGGACGGCGTCGATAATTGCTGCTCAATGATCGGTGATCCCGTTGGTCTAGTGGGTCGCGCTTCGGGATTTAGGAATCATACCGAGATTTAAAATCCTCAGCCCTGATCTCTAGTTATCAAACCCGTCGCTGAATGTACCGACGGCCCTCTCTGCCTGGGGCGTTCCAACCTCGTCAACGCGATCCACGGTCACCTGATCTAATAGCTGCAAATACCCGCGGGCGCTCAACATATCCTCACCATAGCCATTATTGAGAAGGAGTTGCCGTAGCAATGGCAGACGGTAACAAGGCACCCACATCGCGAGGTGATGTTCCAAATGGTAATTGACAAAATAAGGGGCGACTAACAGGCGTTCTAACGGATTCGCGACGGTGGTACGCGCGTTTTTGAACGGATCGTTGCAATCGCCAACGACCGCGTGTTCGGCGATATTCCGGACCCGCAGTACCAGCTGCTGCCAGGTAAGCAATGGTATTACCCAGAGCAGTGGATAAACGTACCAGTGGCCGACTGCGATGCAACCGAGAAAAAGAACGCAATTAGCTACCAGTTGTCGACCCAATCGCTGGCTAAACCGTCGCAAGCGCGACGTCATTGGGACGTCGGCTGGACCCAGTGCCGAGGTAAATTGCGTACGCCGTTGATTAAAACCGGTACGTCCGCTGAGGTCGCGCAGTAATTTACGCCGTAAGCTCGCACGCGTGATGGGGTAATGCCCGGTAAGAACAATGTCTGGATCGTCCGGTTGTAATGTTCGTGCGTGATGATGTAGATGATAGCGCCGGTAAATGAATGTATCCGCTATGGTCGGAAATGCGCACAACCATTGACTCAGGAAGTTATTGAATACGCGATTGCTGCACAGAACGCCATGTGCCCCGTCGTGCATGAGAATAAGCAGTCCAAGCTGCCGGCTACCGATGACCATTACAGCGAGCACAAATGTTGCCGGATTTGGCATCCATACGAATAACATCATCGTGAGTAAGATCGTCGCCCATGCGTGGACGACAAGGTATCCCCCCCACCAATTAGAACGGCGTCTCACGAGCGCGATCTGATCAGGGTCGAGCAATTCAGTTACTGGCGGAGCTGTACGCATAGATTTAGTCTAGCAAAATCGAGCGGGGTTTTCGTTTGCAAGCCATTCGAAAACGGTGGCTTCGCCCCCAGCGGACCAGGATTTCCACTCCCGCCACTCAAAGCGAATCATCGTAGGGTCTCCAGAAAACATTGGCGTTTGCTCATATTGCCCGTATTTTTGCGCCAGAACACGGGTCGCCTGCTCCCATTCGGAATGTGCGTGCCGAAAGACTTCGGCGCGGCAGTATAATTTAAGCCACCACAGCTGCGACCAATCAGCATCATAGTGATCGATTAAAACGCATACATCGGGATGTGCGGCTATCCAATCGAGGCGGCTCAACCGCGCATGTTTCTTTGGCTTACCGTCGACCGGCGACCACAGTGCGTTGCCAACTCTGGCGAACACGAACGGTAGCGCTTGGGGAAAGCCGTGTCCGTCAATTTGAGCGAGACGCCCCACTGGCGCCGCATCTGCAATACGTTCAACGAGATCTTCTACAAACACATTAGCGGGCGTTCATTGCACTCAGGCAACGACGACGTGCTCTTTGGTGATAACAAAGTCTAACGGCACCGTGAGAAAGTTATCTTCGTCGGCTCGGGTGTCTGCGTATTCTTGAGTCTCGGCTGCAGCACGCATTGCATCTGTACCAGTAAACCAGGTTAAGGCGACACCATCGAGCGCGGGAACATGGTCGTCCGCATAGGCGCCTAGGCGTGTATGGCTTTGCACATATCTCTCAACTGGCCCGATCGAACTCCCGAGCGGGCCGTGTACGTCAATCCAATACCGATGGAATTTTTCCGCATCCATCGCCGCCTTCTTTTTAACCAATTCGATATTCTTCACCCCGTCACCGGGGATCGGACCATCCTTAATCACAACATCTTCGGTGATGATTTCTACATACGACGACAAGTCCATAAATTCCGCGTGATCGGCAAGCGTGTCACGTAACTGCGTAGAATCAGCCAGAGCACGCAAGGCATCGCTATTGTCAAACGTTAATTCCGCTACTCCGTCGCACGCAGGAGTCCGATTACGGTAACCGGACAGGAGGGTATGCGATTGTACATAGCGGCGTATGCCGGGCATCCGGCATACGATCTCCGCATGCTGATTGCGCCAATAATTCTGAAAGTCTTCAACCGACATGCCTTGTCTGCGTCGAAAAAGGCTAATTACTTTTATCAATGACGTTCCCCCGCAAGCTCGTCGCGAAATTTTGGATGCGCTATCCCTATCAGCGCTTCCGCACGCTGGAAAAGGTCTTTGCCACGCAATCTAGCGATCCCATACTCTGTGACCACATAGTCGATGCAATATCTCGGTGTGGTAACCACGGCGCCAGACGCGAAACGCGGAACGATCTTCGAGCGTTTCCCGTTTCCGGTGGTTGAAGCCATCGCAATCACTGACACGCCACCGGCGGATAGATTTGCCGCTTCTATATAATCCAGACTACCGCCAACCCCGCTGATCTGTACATCTCCAATCGCCTCCCCATTACTTTGCCCCTGCAGGTCCACCTCTAGGGCTGAATTTATCGATGTGAACTTTGGCAACGCCCCGACCTCGGCAACGTTATGGGTAACAGACGTGGGCGCCATTTCGATCATGGCATTTTCGTTACAAAAATCGTAGAACGACTGCGTGCCCGCCAGCTCGCCGACAATAATTCGAGGCAATGTCGACGATTTTTCGATAAACGTCTGCAGTCCACCGGTGAGCAGGCCCGAGTAAAGATTGACGCCGCGCACGTCCGACAAACGTTCCATAATGCGATCTGGCACCGAACCAATGCCAAGTTGTGCCCACGCGCCATCTTTAACTAGAGACATGACATTGTCGACGATTTTGGCGTCATCCGGCTGCTCCGCCGGCGTTTTATATTCGCACAGCGGCTCGTCCGATTCGTAAGCCAAATCGATCGCCTCGAGCGCGACCCGACTATTGCCCCGGGTTACTGGCATGTTCCGGTTCATTTCCGCAATAACAAGATCCGCACTGCGTATGAAGTCGAGGTTCGCGCCAACAGATATGCCGAGGCTCACGTGCCCGTCGGCCTGTGGTATCGAAGTTTGGACCACGACCACATTTGGTTTGATTTCACCATCTGCGCTCACTACGCGATGGACATCTGACAGACGGATCGGAACAAATCCAACTTTCCGTGGGTCTGGTTGGGTAAAAAGTTCGCGCGTCCTTGGGGACGCTTGCCAGGTGACGTAACGAGTGTTTATCCCTAATCCACGTTCAAGATACGTATATGGACTGAACGAAAACCCGGAACATAGCGTCAAATCTTCGAACCGCTCTATCTCGTCAACGAGCGCGTGATAAAAGGCCGACGCGCGGGCGCAGCCGCCGGGCATTATTGCGATACTATGGTCGGGAATTGCCTGGACTGCTTCTTCCGGTGTAACTAATTTCATACTTCAGCGAACAATGATGAATTACGGTGAACCTAACGTCTCCAACGATGGCACGAAGCCACCTCGAATAAATCTGTCAAAACTACTGCAGGATACCGGTGGCGCGGATCCAGACGCTGCAAGTAAACGGCGAAAGTCGGCCCATGATCGCACTCCCGCCGCGAATCACCAAATCCTGGCCGGGGTCGTGTTGTTGTGTGTGATGCTGCTACAAAACGTCTCGGCGCTCGCAGATCCGGCAACAATTATCGGACGCTGGCGACTCGATACCGCGGCGAGCGTTGATCCTGCCGACGAACTTAAGGGGATCCGAGCTTCTAAGCGCAAAAAGAAGAGCGCCCCTGTTGCCGCTGGTCCGGAAGCCGGCCCACTAGGTGACACGCAACGACGGTATTGGGAGCAGGCCAATGCCGGGGAAGAATGGAGACACAGCAAAGAGCTGACCCACGCAGGGCCCGCCCAACGACTACTGGAATCGGAAAATCTCGAGATCGTACCAGCCGATAACGGTTATATTTTTATTTATGCCGACGGCTATGAGCGCAGCGTCATTCCAACCCCTAGCGGCCGTGTCTTCACTGCAAGTGGTGAGGAACTCGTCGAAACGGATATCGGATTCACCCTGGCCTTTTGGAGAAAAGGCACGCTGATATTGGAAACCCGCATAACGAAAGGCGGGAAACTCAATGAACAAATCACCGCCTCAGAAGACGGCGATCGGCTAACGGTAAATATTGTTATTGATAGGCGCGACTGGAAATGGATCGCGAAACTCGATCGCGTGTTCGATCGCGCGGCAGCGACTGGGTTTCAGGAGAATTCAAAATAGACACGACCCATTCAGAAACGAGAAAACAATGTAAGGTCTCTCTTATCTAGGCTATCGGCGGGCGCTGTCGAACACTATAAAAAAACTCTGTCAAGATTCTTTACAAATAGAGGCATTTAGGATGCCTCAAATTCTTAGAAACTTTACAGTTTTCACCTATTTCACGGGTTCCGAAAATCACGACAGCCATAACGTATTGATCGAAATGGGATAATTTTTGTGGCATGTATATTGCCAAGCTTTAATTAGCAACGGAACATTAATAAACTCCCGATCAATAACTATGTTGAGCTTTAAGACAGTGTCGATGCGACTAGTGAGCCGGATATTGGCCATATCAGCCTGGGCATTCTCTTGCCCCGTCGGGGCGGCGACTATTGACGTCTTTGGGGTGACGTTCGATCCGGCTAATGGCACGACCCAGGCAAGCATCGTGAGTGGCGGCTATTTCACACCGAACGGTTTATCGTTATTTAGCGGCGGATCGGACGACTGGGTGCCTCCGGCGACGATGGGTCAATCCCTTGGAACCTTCTTTCGCGTTCCAACGTTCCAGACCGAATACAAGGACGGCAGTGACCGATTCGGCGACGTCGGTTCATCAGTAACCTTGGGCAGCGACCCAGGCCCAGGAGCGATTTCAGGACTTGACCATACGTTCGACATTATCTCGACCCGTTGGGCGGACGGCATCGGGCTCCGCAACGAGGACGGCAACGACCTTGCGATA
>PVMS01159020.1_pt1 | contig 10199 bp, 9 predicted proteins | sample 1853461 | NCBI WGS metagenome assembly PVMS01 (sample SAMN08582032, study PRJNA380276) | Marine sediment metagenome, whole genome shotgun sequencing project. | isolation source: ocean sediment barecode stripped | collected 2017
CGTCTGCGAATACATTCCAATATCATCGCAGCGTGTTCTTCCTCCTCTTCACGGTTGTGTGCAAGGATGGCCTTCAACTCCGGGTCCTTGCAGGCATCAACACGCTGGTTGTACCAGTCCACCGCTTCGAGTTCTTCCATCAGCGAGGTGATGGCGCGATGCATGTCGCGGGTTTCATCGCCAAGTTCCGCTATGGGTTCGTGATAGCCCTCATTTGCCATGCTGCTCTCCTTTTGACTGGTTGATAACTCATGATGTGACCCGGTGAAGATGTACATCCGTTTGCGGATAAGGAATATTGCAACCGGCTGCTTCGAGATCGGCCTTTGCGGTTTCCAATATTTCAGCGCGAACACCCCCATAGTCGCCACTCATCACCCATGGTCTGACGATGAAATCCACACTGCTGTCACCGAGGTTCGTTATTAAAATACTGGTTTTGGGATCTTTCAGTACTTTTGGATGATCCCTGCAAATCTTCTCAAGCACTCCGGTTGCCACCTTCAGGTCGTCATTGTAACCAACGCCAATGACCAGATCGATACGGCGGGTATCCTTTGCCGAGTAATTGGTGATGGTACCTTTGTACATCAAGGCGTTGGGGATGATAATTTGCTTATTGTCAGGCGTGGTCAAAAGGGTGCTGACCAGGTGTATTTCTTCGACTGTGCCGGTCACGCCGCCGGCATCAATGAAATCACCCGTGGTAAATGGCCGGAACAGGACCAGCATGACGCCCGAGGCGAAATTGGATAAGGAGTCTTTCAGTGCCAAACCGATAGCCAGGCCTGCTGCACCGATAATGGCCATAAAGGATGTCGCCGGGATACCCAGGGTATCCACCGCTGCTATTACCGCGACGATGATGATCAGGGTAGACGCAATGGTGCCGAGAAAATCCACCAGCACCTGATCCACTTCCCGCTTTCTGAGTATTTTTTCAAGTGTATTCTGTACCCGGTGCGCAAGCCACTTGCCGAGCATGAAAATGACCACCGCAATCACCAGGTTGATCATCCCGGTGGTCAGTATCTCGATGATGTTGGCATCGGCTATAAAGTTCTTGATTGTATCCATTTACCTTCCCTTGACTTCACCCAACAATGAATCAATCAGGCGATATCGCCGTTTGACTCGAGTGCCTGTTCCATGCGATCCGCCATCGGTGCCACGTGACTGATAACGTATTCCAGTTCATCACCGTTCAATGAGCTGTAGGCCAGGTTTTCACACATCTTCACGTAAGCTACGCCCTCGAGATCACCAACCGCCAGGTATCCAACCCGCAGAATCAGGTTGATACGCAGGCATTTCTCTGCATCAAAATCATCCAGCGGACAAATCAGTGTTTCCACTCTCAAATAACGCCGGTTGTCAGAAGATTTCAGCTCTGCAAGAAAAACGCTTTGCCGTCTGTCATTGTCTTCTACCGGGCATTCGAATGCGATTTGAAACGGTTCATCAATAAACAATTGATGGTTTTCAATGACGTGTTGTCTTACTTCGGCAAAAGTCTCCATGGTATCTCCTTATTTTGGCGCCAGCCTGACGGCACCATCCAGACGAATGGTTTCACCGTTGAGATATCCATTTTCCACGATATGCGCAACTAATTCAGCATATTCTTCAGATTTTCCCAAACGGCTGGGAAATGGAATAGAGGCGCTCAGTGATTCCTGAACGTGATCCGGCATACCGTCGACCATCGGTGTCCAGAATATACCGGGCGCCACCGTGTTTACACGTACGCCTATGCGGGCGAATTCACGTGCTATCGGAAGTGTCATGGCGACGATGCCGCCCTTGGAGGCGGAATAAGCTGCCTGGCCGATCTGGCCCTCATAGGCTGCGACCGAAGCCGTGCTGATAATGACACCGCGTTCACCGTCCTGGCCCGGTTGGTTGGATTCCATGGCAGCGCCGGCGGTCTTGATGATATTAAAACTGCCGATCAGGTTGACCTGGATAGTTTTTGTAAAGAAATCCAGTGCCATCGGTGCTTCCCGGCCAAGTACCCGGCCCGCACCTATGATACCGGCGCAATTGACCGCGACATTGATCAGGCCCATGTGCTCAACGGCCATGTTGATGGCATCATTCACAGCCTGTTCGCTGCTGACATCGGTTCGAATATAGCTCACGGCACCGCCCAGTTCGGCTTCTACAGCCGCGCCGGCGTCGTCATTGATATCCAGTAAAACCGCCTGGCCGCCGCTGGCGACTACTTTGCGTGCAACGGCTAACCCCAGTCCGGAGACACCGCCGGTTATCAGTGCTTTAACTTCATTCAGTTGCATGGTGAAAACTCCTGTTCGTGTTAGCTTGTTGAAATAAGTGCAAGACCCGCCTTGCTGTTATTGGGACGTTGCAATTGTTTTGAAATCCACTCACCGGTAACAGCCAGCGCATCCAGGTCAATACCGGTGGTCAGACCCATACCGTGCAGCATATACAGCACGTCCTCGCTGGCCACATTTCCACTGGCACCCCTGGCATATGGACAACCACCCAAACCGGATACAGACGAATCCAGCGTGCGGATACCGGCATCCAGGCAGGCGAGAATATTGGCCAGGGCCTGTCCATAGGTATCATGGAAATGCACTGCCAACTGCTCGAGGGGCACGACAGAACTGATCGTTTTGACCAGTGCGTTTGCAACTGCGGGTGTACCCACACCGATGGTATCTCCCAGTGAGATTTCACTGCAACCCAGTTGCATCAGCTGAGCGCAAACCCCGGCCACGGCGCCGGCTTCAATATGGCCCTCATAAGGGCAGCCGAGTACACAGGAAATGTAGCCTCGAACGCGGATGCCGGAGGCTATGGCCCGTTCTGCTACCGGTGCAATCCGGGTGATGGACTCCGCCATACTGCAATTGGTGTTGCGCTTGCTGAAGCTATCTGAAGCCGCCGTAAACACGGCGATTTCCTTTGCACCGGCCTTGATCGCCCGTTCAAAGCCGGTCAGGTTGGGCACCAGTACCGGGTAGCGTGTGCCCGGATGCGGTGTCAGACCCTGCATGACTGATTCCGTGTCAGCCATTTGGGGCACCCACTTTGGACTGACAAAACTGCCGGTCTCGATAACGGGTACACCACAGCCTGCAAGGCGGTTTATCAGTTCAATTTTTGTTGCTGCAGACAGGATCTGTTCTTCATTTTGCAAGCCATCGCGTGGACCGACTTCAACGATTGTGATGAAATCACTCACTGGTCTCTGATCCAGTCGGGTTTGCGTGTTTCAAGAAACGCTGCCAAACCCTCCTGACCTTCAGTGGATATCCGCAGCCTGGCAATCAGTTTGCTGGTGAATTCATCCAGGCTCTCTTGTGATTTTGCATCGTGACCGGCGACCGCAAAGGCCAGTCGTTTGCAATGTGCGACCGCCAGTGGCCCACCTTTGAGTAACTGTCCGATCATGTCTTCAACAACCTGGTCCAGTTGCTCCTCAGTGGTAGATTGCTGGATCAGGCCGATATCCCGTGCCTGCCGGCAGTCGAACCGTTCGCCGCTGAGAAAGTAGCGCCGGGCATTGCTCTCGCCAATACAGCGTATGACATACGGCGAGATGACAGCAGGTGCAAGACCCAGACGTACTTCGGTCAGACCAAAGCGGGCAGTATCAACAGCAATGGTAATATCGCAGGCTGCGATCAGACCCAGTCCACCGCCAAATGCCGCGCCATTGATCCTGGCGATGCTTGGTTTTGACAGGTAATTCAGACACCGCATCAGCGCCGCAAGATCCAGCGCGTCAGACTCGTTATCTTCCAGGCTGGCAGCCTTCAGACTGCGCATCCAGTTCAGGTCAGCCCCGGCGGAAAAACTCGAGCCTGAACCGGTGATAACCACCATTCTGACGCTGTCATTCTGATCCGCAGCGCTCAGTGCTGCGGTCAGTTCACTGATCATGGTCGCATCGAATGCGTTATGCACCTGCGGACGGTTCATGGTCAGCGTCAGGACGCCCCTGTCGTCAGTGCTGCTTAATATAGTGTGCATCAGAAAGTGCTCGTCAAGATATGGCCCTGATACCCTGGTGCTACATCCGGAATATGCCGTGTTTGCCACGTTTTACCGGTGCATTCATGGCAGCTGACAGCCCGAGTCCCAGCACATGGCGGGTATCAATGGGGTCGATGACGCCGTCATCCCATAAACGCGCCGTGGCGTGGTAGGGGTGTCCTTCCTTTTCGTAACTATCACGGATCGGCTTTTTGAAGGCTTCTTCATCCTCCAACGACCAGCTTTCACCGGAGGCTTCAATCGCATCCCTGCGGATGGTGGCCAGCACCGATGAGGCCTGTTCTCCACCCATAACCGAAATTCGTGCGTTCGGCCACATCCAGATCATTCTTGCCTGGTAGGCACGTCCGCACATGGCATAGTTGCCGGCACCAAAAGAGCCGCCAATGATAATGGTGAATTTGGGTACATGGGAGGTCGCGACAGCCGTTACCATTTTGGCTCCGTCCTTTGCGATACCGGCATTTTCGACTGCCTTGCCAACCATGAATCCGGTAATATTTTGTAAAAAAATCAAGGGGATATTTCGCTTATTACAAATCTGTATAAAGTGTGTGCCTTTCAAAGCGCTGTCTGAAAACAGGATACCGTTGTTGGCAACAACGCCAACCGGATAACCGTGCACATGGGCGAAACCGCACACCAGGGTTTTACCATAGCGGGCCTTGAACTCATGAAACTCACTTGCATCAACCAGGCGGGCTAGGATTTCACGCACCTTGTAGGGGGAGCGGGTATCGCGTGAAAGGATCCCATAGATGTCCTCGACCGGGTAAGCCGGCCTGACCGATTCGCGCATTTCCAGCGGATTGTCTTTTTGACGATTCAAAAAGGCGACTGCATCACGCGCCAGTTGCAACGCATGTGCATCATCCAGGGCGAGATGGTCTGTAACACCTGATTTACTGCAATGTACTTCTGCGCCACCCAGTGATTCCGCATCAACAATTTCACCGGTGGCTGCCTTGACCAGTGGTGGGCCACCCAGGAAAATCGTGCCCTGGTTTTTGACGATGATGGACTCATCACTCATGGCGGGAACATAGGCACCACCGGCGGTGCAGGAACCCATTACAACACCGATTTGAGGGATATTGGCCGCCGACAGTTGCGCCTGGTTGTAAAAGATCCGGCCAAAATGATCCCGATCCGGAAACACCTGGTCCTGTAAAGGCAGGAAAGCCCCGCCGGAATCGACCAGGTAAATACAGGGCAGGTGGTTTTCCAGCGCAATCTCCTGCGCACGCAGATGCTTTTTCACCGTTATCGGCATGTAGCTGCCGCCCTTGACGGTCGCATCGTTGGCAATAATGATGACTTCCTGTCCACTGACACGACCGATGCCGGTAATGATCCCGGCCGAGGGTGCTTTTCCGTCATACATGCCGTGAGCCGCCATCGGTGAGAGCTCCAGGAACGGTGTTCCGGGATCGATCAGTTGCCTGATACGCTCACGCGGCAGCATTTTGCCGCGTTTGGTATGTTTCTTGCGGGCTTGATTGCCGCCACCCATCTCGACCTGGTCAAGATGTTTTTGCAAATCAGCCACCAGTTCGCGCAAATGAGCATCATTGGCAACAAAATCATTGCTGCCGGTATCTACCTGGGTCTTGATGATTGCCATGGGTCTGATTATGGCAGTTCAATGGCGATAGCAGTAGCCTCACCACCGCCAATACACAGGGCAGCCACGCCTTTTTTCAGACCGCGCTGCGCCAATGCGTTGATCAATGTCACCAGCACGCGGGCACCGGAAGCACCGATGGGGTGACCCAGGGCGCAGGCACCGCCGTTGACATTCATCCTGGCGTGGTCAATGTCCAGTTCGTGCATCGCAGCCATGGTCACCGCGGCAAATGCCTCGTTGACTTCAAACAGATCCACCTCTTCGATACGCCAGCCCGCCTTTTTCAATACCAGTTCAATAGCACCGATGGGCGCTGTTGTGAACCACTCGGGGTCCTGGGAAAAGGTCGAATGGGCAACGATGGTAGCCAGTGGTGTGAGGCCCATGTCGGCGGCCTTTTGTGCGGACATCAAAACTGTGGCGGCGGCGCCGTCGGAAATCTTTGAAGATGACGCAGCGGTTACCGTGCCATCTTTTTTGAACGCAGCCCGAAGTACCGGAATTTTTTCCAGGTTACACGAAGGTGGTTCCTGGTCTTCACTTATCACACTTTCACCACGACGGGATTTGACCGTAACCGGGGTGATTTCATCTTTGAATTCATCCCGCATGGCATCCAGGGCACGTTCAATGGATGCAATCGAGAAGGCATCCTGCTGTTCACGCGAAAACTCGAATTTTTCTGCACAGCGTTCGCCGAAGACACCCATCATCAGTTTGTCGTCCGGGTTTTGCAGGCCGTCGGTAAACATATGGTCGAGAACCTCTCCATGACCCAAACGATAGCCGCCACGTGCTTTTGGCAGCAGGTAAGGTGCCAGGGTCATGTTTTCCATGCCACCGGCCACGACGATTTCTGCCGAGCCGACGAGAATCTGATCATGGCCGATCTGGATCGCCTTCATGGCGGAACCACAGGCTTTGTTAATGGTAACGGCGCCCGCCGAGGTCGGAATGCCGGCCTTGCGAGCGGCAAGACGTGCCGGTGCCTGACCAATGCCGGCAGCCAATACGCAGCCCATCAAAACATCATCAATGGCTTCCGGTTTCAGACCCGATTGTTCAATCGCACCACTAATCGCGGCAGCACCGAGTTCATCTGCGGGAACGCTGGCAAACTGGCCCTGGAAAGAGCCAATGGGGGTGCGTTTTGCACCTACTATTACGACTTTGTTGTTCATTTGTAACTCCGTTTTCACTAGGATATTTGAATGTGAAATGATTTGGTCAAACCGGGTTTGACCCGGAATGACGATGGTTTACAGGGACACCAGTTCACGTCCGATCAGCATTCTCCGGATCTCGTTGGTGCCGGCTCCAATTTCATATAACTTGGCATCACGCAATAAACGTCCTGCCGGGTATTGATTGATATAACGATTGCCGCCCAGTACCTGGATGGCTTCCAGTGTGACTTTGACTGCGCTGTTGGATGCCTGTAACAGGCAGGCAGCCGGATCGATACGTGAGCGGTTTCCCGCATCATATTGTTCGGCGATCCGGTAGACGTAGGCACGCGATGATTGTAATGCTGTATACATATCTGCGAGCTTGGCCTGCATGATGCCGAATGAACCAATCGGACGGTCAAATTGTTTACGCTCCCGCATATAAGGAATAACCAGGTCAAGACTGGCCTGCATCAGCCCGAGGGGACCACCGGATAGCACCACGCGTTCTGTATTCAGACCACCCATCAGCAGTTTTACACCCCGGTTGATCTCGCCGATAACGTTTTCAACCGGAATTTTGCAGTTCTCAAACACCAGCTCGCAGGTATCCGAGCCGCGCATGCCCAACTTGTCCAGTTTTTGCGCTGTGCTAAAACCGGGCATGCCTTTTTCGACGAGGAAGCCGGTCATGGTTGATGATCCCGCCTCTTTCTCCGCGGTGCGCATATAGACGATCAGTACGTTGGCCTCCGGACCGTTGGTAATCCACATCTTGGAACCGTTGGCCAGCCAGTGATCTCCCTGTAGTTTGGCGCGACAGCTCATTGAGCCAACCACGTCGGAACCTGCGCCGGATTCCGACATTGCCAGCGCACCAACCAGCTCACCACTGCACAGACCGGGCAGGTATTTACGCCGCTGTGTTTGGGTGCCGTTCTTGTTCAGGTTGTCCATACACAGATTACTGTTGGCACCATAGGACAAACCAACGGAACCCGAAGCGCGGGAGATTTCCTCCATCGCAACCACGTGTGCGAGGTAGCCCAGTTCCGAGCCGCCGAGCGATTCCGGTATGGTCATGCCGAGCAATCCCAACTCACCGAGCTTGGGCCACAAATCTTTCGGGAAGGTGTTGCTTCTGTCAATTTCTTCAGCGCGTGGTGCAATTTCCTGCTCGGCGAAGCGCCGAACGGTTTCGCGCAGCAGTTCCAGATCTTCACTCAATGGCATTTGTACGTGCATATTTAATCCGCTTTAATGATTTTAACTGCCGCTATTGCGGTCGCGTCCGGGAAAGTGATGCGGCATACCCATATGTGGCAGTTTGATGTATCAGACCGCTCTGCAGCGTGTCGGATTCAGCAATTCATTGTACCTGATTACCGTTTTACGGGCATCTTGTTGCGAGTGGAAGCCTGGTAATTTCAGGCCCTGATCAGGGAATAATCAACTGAACTTTTATCAGAAAAAACAAAATAATGGTTGACAGCGCTTTTTGAGAATGGGATAAAGCCAGCATGTTTAAACATTTGCATCAACTTGAGACAGCTACAGGCAACGCAGGCCGCAGGTTTGCTTTCACCGTAGATGCTGTTTCGTTGCAAGCAAATTCAGCACTATTACTGGCACTAGCGATTATTCCGACACTCAACGGGGTAGCATTGATCGCATAGAAGACCAGCAACAAGATCAGCAAAACCCCGCAACCGAAAGGAAGCGGGGTCTTTTTTAACAATGTTATTAGCTGGATATCAAAATATTAAAAGGCCAGAGCGGCCTGAGGACAGTCAGAATGAAAGCATCCACGCATTTGGCCCCCGAGCTGCGTAGCGGATCACAGATACTCATCGATGCACTTGAGCGTAACGGTGTGAAGCAGATTTTCGGATATCCGGGCGGCACCATCATGCCGGTCTACGATGCACTGGTCGGTTCCGGTCTGAAGCATTACCTGTGCCGGCATGAACAGGGTGCGGCACTGGCTGCCGATGCCTATGGCCGGGTCACCAGGAGGGCGGGTGTATGTATCGCGACTTCCGGTCCCGGTGCTACCAACCTGGTGACCGGTATTGCAAATGCGTTTATGGATTCAGTACCGATGGTCATCATCACCGGACAGGTGCCGAGTGCCTTGCAGGGTACCGATGCTTTTCAGGAAGTGGATATTTTCGGCATCACGCTGCCGATTGTGAAGCATAGTTATATCGTCCGCGAGCTTGCCGATATTCCACGTATTGTGAACGAGGCATTTCAGCTTGCACAGGGTGGCCGTCCCGGTCCCGTGTTGATCGATTTGCCCAAGGACATTTCCGCGGGCATGGGGGAAGTGGTCAGTGCGGATCCGATAGCCCCGGCCGAACTCGTGATGCCGGATGTCCGGGCGCTGCAGACAGCCAGCGAGATGTTATCAAAAGCAAGACGCCCGCTCGTAATAGCGGGTGGCGGCATCGCCATTTCAGACTCGGTCGAGGCTTTCCGTGAGTTTGCAGACCGTATTGGCGTGCCGGTGACAGCCACTTTGAAAGGTCTGGGTGTGATGCCGACGGAGCATCCGTGTTTTGTCGGTATGCTGGGTATGCATGGCAATGGTGCGGCCAATCACGCGGTACAAAACTGTGATCTCCTGATGGTGGTTGGCGCACGCTTTGATGATCGGGCCACCGGCCACCTGGCGCAGTTTGCGCCATCGGCGCGCATTATCCACCTTGATATTGATGCTGCCGAGATATCAAAGCTGCGCAAAGCAGATGTTGCCATCGTCAGCGACCTGGCGCCGGCGTTGGCAGGCATCCGGCCGGAAAACGGGGCCAATCCGTCCTGGACTGCTCAATGTGCAGGCTGGAAAAAAGAATTTGCCTGGCGTTACGATGCACCTTTTGAAGGCATATATGCACCCAGGTTATTGCGGGATTTGTCCAGGGCACAACCTGAAGGGATGACCATTACCTGCGATGTGGGACAACACCAGATGTGGGTGGCACAGCACTGCCGGTTCAATGACCCGCTGGAACACCTATCCTCCGGTGGACTGGGTACCATGGGTTATGGCTTGCCCGCGGCCATCGGTGCCAAGATCGCCAAACCGGAAAATACCGTGGTTTGTGTTTCCGGTGACGGTTCCATCATGATGAACATCCAGGAACTCGCGACACTCAATCGCTACGGGATCGATGTCAAAATCCTGTTACTCGATAACTCGGCGCTCGGCCTGGTACGTCAATGGCAAGAGATCTTCTTCGATGGTAATTACAGTGAAGTCCACCTTTCCGATAACCCGGACTTCGCAGGCGTCGCCAGGGCATTCGGAATCCAGGCACGCAACATAAAAGAGCCTGAAGAGGTCAGCGATGCCCTTGAATGGCTTCTCAATA
>PVMS01022176.1_pt1 | contig 10198 bp, 10 predicted proteins | sample 1853461 | NCBI WGS metagenome assembly PVMS01 (sample SAMN08582032, study PRJNA380276) | Marine sediment metagenome, whole genome shotgun sequencing project. | isolation source: ocean sediment barecode stripped | collected 2017
CATCAACCGATGTCGACGCTCCCAGTCGATTTCCATATCAACCGGGTCACCGGTATGAATGGCGCTCAAATCCTCGCCTTCGAGTATATGAATGATATTATTGCGGTCTTCGGCGAAACGCGTATCGACCACGCGATACTCACGTTGGTTAATGCTTAAACGCCCGCTATCACCCGGTTGACCGCCGCCCAGCGGGTAAAAAATAGTCGCCGCGAGTATTACGCCATGGTCGACAACTTCGACCACCTCACTATGATGTGTTTTCTGGTAGCTGTCTTGGTAAAATACTTTTTCCGTCATCGTCTGGCCTTGTGCATTAACCGGGTGATGATTTTTACCTAGCCTGAAGCCCGAAGCAAGTAATCGATCCGTGAATTCAACCCCGCATGATACCAGGAAGATAATCCACATAGACGCGGATTGCTTTTATGCCGCGGTCGAAACCCGCGACAACCCGGCGCTCAGAGGAAAACCGATAGCGGTTGGCGGCAGTGCGACCCGCCGCGGGGTTATCGCCACCGCGAACTACGCGGCACGCAAGTTCGGCATTCACTCGGCGATGGCCAGTGCGACCGCGGTCAAGCGCTGCCCGCAATTGATCCTGATCCCCGGACGTATGTCGGTGTATCGCGAAGCCTCGCGCCAAATGCATGAAATCTATGCCGATTACACCGATCTGATCGAACCCCTGTCGCTCGATGAAGCTTTTCTCGATGTCTCCGCCTGCACACGCTGTCACGGCAGTGCGACTTTGATCGCACAGGAAATTCGCCAACGCATCGCCGCAACCGTCGGCATTACCGTGTCCGCTGGCATCGCGGCGAACAAGTTTATCGCCAAGGTCGCTTCCGACTGGAACAAGCCTGACGGACAGTACGTGGTAACCCCGGAGCAGAGTGACGAATTTCTGGCCGAGCTGCCGGTAAAGAAAATCTGGGGTGTAGGCAAGGTCACCGCGCATCGACTCGAACAGCAGGGCATCAAGACCTGCGGCGATGTGCGTGCTTTCGATATCTTCCAGTTCGTGCAGCAGTTCGGACAGTTCGGTGAACATATTCACAAGCTGGCGCACGGTATCGACAATCGTCCGGTGGTTTCCGAGTGGCGCCGTAAATCGGTTAGTGTCGAAAATACTTACGACGAAGACTTGCCGGACCTGGAAAGCTGCCGACAGAAAATACCCGCACTGATCGAAGCCTTGCAGCCACGTCTGCAGCGACTGGATGACGATTACCGTATCCAGAACTGTTTCCTCAAAATGAAGTTTCGCGATTTCAATCAAACCACGGTTGAACGCCAGCAAACCATACCAAACTACGCCGATTACGCGATGCTATGCGAGGAAGCCTGGCAACGCGGTGAAATTCCGGTGCGCCTGCTCGGCATCGGTGTGCGCCTGATCGACCTCACCGATGGCAGCGGGCAAATGGATCTATTCGAAGACCAGAATTGTTAACCCGGTCACAGAAAAACTCACTATACCCACTTGTTTTTATTTATCAGCAAGTTATGATTCACTTTAAATGTAGGTTAATAGAAACACTCGCTAACTTATTGAGTACGGTTAGAAATCTCATGGGCAAAAAAACACAGGCATCTCGCTTTGACAAACTGATCTCTTCACCCTGGGGCAAAGCGCCGGATAATTCGTACTACGGCGACCCGCGTCACGTCGACAAGGAGCAGCACGGTTTAGAGGATCTCGAACGCGACGAGACCGATGAAGATGGGGTAGATCAGGTCGTTATCCGCGGCTACAACTAGAAAGTTCCGTTCCGGGTTTTTACCACCGTTCACCTTACACTACAGGCTTTGCCTCGAAGTCAGATGTTGTTCCAGGATTTGCAGCATGCGGGTTTTGCAAATAGCGCGGCGGGTTGAAGCCATTCAAGTCATGCATGGTTATTCGAGCATTGGTTTTACTTTTGTTGGATCAACTTTAGTGTGCTACCCGGCTCGACGTCAATCAGGCATACAGCAGATAACTAGAGAAAGATGACCGGATAAAGGGTGGCCAGTAATAACAGGGCCATGCAGTAATTGAAAGCTCGTAACCTGGCGTCGCTATCGAGGAGGTGCTGCATTTTGCTGCCCAGCAATACCCAGACAAACACCGAAGGAATATTGATCACACCACAAACCAGTGCGATCAGGCCTATCGCTGCCAGACTGTGCGAGGGTGCGTACACGGTAACCGCGGTGAGCGCCATGGCCCAGGCCTTGGGGTTTATCCATTGAAACAATGCCCCCTGCAGCGAGCTGAGCGGTCTACCCGCTGATCTGGCAAGCGGTGATTTTGCCATGGCTATCCTGACAGCCAGGTAACTGAGGTAAACAACGCTGCAAACACGCAATATGTCATGGCTGAGCGGATAAGCTTCAAATACACGCACCAGCCCGGTTCCCACCAGGATTACCATCAGCACAAATCCGAGCACAACCCCGAGAAAATGCGGAATCGTGCGCCAGATGCCGAAGTTGGCGCCGGAGGTCATCAACATCAGGTTATTGGGACCCGGGGTCACCGAGCTGACGAAGGCAAAGCTGCAAAGTGCAATCATAATTTCGATATCCATGACAGCAATGTTACATCCATATAAATCAGTAATGATTGCAAACAATGTGCAATATTATAATATAACGCAATAAATGGTTAATTTAGATCGATATAACAATAATATATTGCGCGAGCTTCAGTCCAATGGACGAATCAGCAATATCGAGCTGGCGGACCGCGTGGGACTGTCACCCTCCGCCTGCCTGCGACGAGTTCAGGAACTCGAAAAGTCCGGGGTAATCAAGGGTTATCGCGCGGTGCTCGACCACGAAACCCTTGGCATCGGTTTCACCGCTTACCTGGCGATCGGTCTGGCCGATCATACGATGCCTTCGCAGATCGCTTTTGAAAAAGCCATGCAGGATTCTGATGCGGTTCGTGAATGCCATAACATTACCGGCGCGATCGAATACCTGGTTCGCGTCGAGGTCGCCGACATCACCGCCTACAAAGAATTTCATGCCGAGGTACTCGGCGCCCTGCCCCAGGTAAACTCCATCACGACCTACGTGGTGATGGATTCACCCAAGAACGAGCGAGGCTAGAGAAGAAGCAATTGTCAGGTTGGTTTTACCAGGCAGTTTTCTACGCATCCGTTTTATTGGCAAGGGTCAGCATCGCGTGCAACAGCACGTTGCAGCCGGCTTCGAGATCGGCGGGTTCGGCGCTTTCCTGTTCGTTATGGCTGAGTCCGCCGGCGCAGGGAACGAATATCATCGATGTTGGCGCCACCAGGCAGATCTGGCAGGCATCATGACCGGCGCCCGAAACCATTTGCTGATTGCTATAACCCAGTGAATTGGTGGCCGCCGCAACCGCGGCAATACAGTTCGGGTCAAACTTGACTGGAGCTTTGTCCCAGATTTCTTTCAGTTCGCATTCGACACCATGTTGCTCGACTATGGCAAAGACCCTGGCTTTGAGTTGCTCGTTCATTTTTGCCAGTACCTGCTCTTCGGGATTACGAATATCAACGGTGAAATAAACCTCGCCTGGAATCGTATTACGTGAGTTCGGCTTGACCACCATCTCGCCCACGGTACTGACCGCCTGCGGCGCGAACTCGAGCGCCAGCGCCTGTACCATGGTGATGATTTCCGCAGCCGCAACCAGTGCATCTCGCCGTCCGCGCATCGGGGTGGAACCGGCATGTGAGTCCTGACCTTTTATCGTCACGTCATACCAGCGCTGCCCCTGTCCGCCGATAACAACGCCAATCTGATGGTTATCGGCTTCGAGTATCGGGCCCTGTTCGATATGCGCTTCGAGCAGGGCACCGATGGGATTACTACCGCAGGGTAGTTCACCCATGTAGCCGATGCGCTTTAACTCGTCACCCTGACGTATGCCATCACTGTCGGTAATTGACCAGGCGTGATCCTTTTCAAACAAGCCGGCATAAACCCCGGATGAAATCATCGCCGGCGCGAAACGAGAGCCTTCCTCGTTGGTCCAGACTACGATCTCTACCGGCGCCTCGGTGGTCACATTATTGTCATGCAAGGTGCGCACTGCTTCGAGCGCCGCCAGCACCCCGTAGATACCGTCGAACTTGCCACCATGGGGTTGCGTATCGAGATGACTGCCGGCGACTATCGGCGCCAACTCGTTATTGCGCCCGTCACGCCGCGCAAAGATATTTCCCATATCGTCGATGGTGATGCTGCAACCGATGTCCTTGCACCAGCGGATAAACAAATCACGTCCGTCGCGGTCTGCATCGGTTAACGCGAGACGGCAGGACCCTCCGTGCTCACCCGGGCCGATCTCGCCGATTGCCATGATGCTGTCCCAGAGGCGTTGACCGTCAACGCGTAAATTTTCAAATTCACTCATTCTCTTTCCCTACCATTGATTTGGTTTGTTACGCTCGGTTTATAAGTACAAATAACACGATCTATTTTTCCGCCTACCGGCCAGCTCCCTCACCAATCACATCCTCGAGCATTGCAATTTCACGCGCCAGCTCGCGCGACAGGTTAATCATCAGCAAACCAAAATCGGCGGGGAAATTTACATGCAGTTTATAAAACTGGGCGCTGCCAATGTCCAGCACCAGGCTCTCCTCGGTGGCGACATCGATACCATTGTGCGGAATCAGACCAATCATCAGGTCAAAATCCATCTGTTCGCCCTGACTGAAGTACCGGGTCAGGACATCGCAATCTTCACCATGCTTGTAAAATGCGAATTTGCCGCGCAGCACCACCTTGAATTCTGACGCTATCTGGTCAAGGCGGACAACATATTCGCCCTTCTCAAAGCGCTTGACCACACCATTGGTTAACATGTTGGTGATGACTTCATCCGACAAAGCGCCAAAGGTGGACAGCTCGCGCAGGTAGGGAAGCCCGAGAGTTTCGATTACTTCAGCGGAATCGAGTATTTCCATCACATCACCTCTGACCAGAATTATGTATCATATGAAGTTATTAGGTCGTTTCCTGTGATTTAGGACAATAAAAAACAAGATCAGTTTTACCGATTTGGAATTTGATGCAAATGAATTGCCTGGACAAATATCGCAGCAAGCTCGTTGGCGAGATCAATAAGGATCTACGCATAATTCTTGCGCGGCCCGAAGAAGAGTCAGTGCATGATTTCAGGGTAGGCGTAAAACGGCTCACGGCACTTTACTATTTTCTGAGCAGGATCGACACCAACCTGAAAGCGAAACGGATACTGAAACCCTACCGGTCATTATTCAAGTCCATTGGCAATATCCGCGACTCGCATATTGCCGTGCATTTAATTCAGGGCCTGGATGAAATTAAAGCAGAGGATGTCAGCATTCTGGTTAAAGCCCTGAAGTCCAGAATCAGAAAAGATTACCGGAATTTCCAGGCCATTGTTGGTGCGCATTCACTGACATCAATGCGGACACCGACTGTCAGCTCTACGGGAATTTCTGCGCGGGCCATTCTTCGACTCAAACCGGTCGTATTGGGTGAGTTGCTACGACAGATACTCAGCACCGATGGTCGGATGAACGCTGTGAAATGGCATAAGAAGCGGATATTGCTGAAAAGATATCATCACAAGATGGATGCCTTTCACTACTGCCCGGGGCATAAGTCGGATGAAACCGAAATAAAGCAAATAAAAATACTCGAGCAGCTGCTGGGCGATTGGCACGACCGCGTCATCACCATCGAGATTTTACAGTCTTTTACAGGGCTCGAAGTAGCAGCTGAAGCGGCCATCGTGATCATGAAAAAACAGGAGCACTTATTGCTGGGTTCGGCGAAGATTTACCTGGGCAAGTTCAGCCGGTGGCACCAGGACCGCTAATTTATCTTTTTTTAAAAATTTTGTATTGTTGAGGTACGCTTTCAAGATGACCCGAGATTCACGTTACGATGTGCTATTCGAGCCGGTTCAGATCGGTCCGGTCACTGCCAAAAACCGATTCTACCAGGTGCCGCATTGCACCGGCCTCGGCTGGTTAAGACCACGCATGGTGGCTGCCTTGCGCGGCATAAAGGCGGAAGGCGGTTGGGGCGTCGTCTGCACCGAATTCTGTTCGATACATCCCGCGTCCGACGATCTGCCTCACCCTTACGCGTCACTCTGGGACCAGGGCGATATCAAGGCACACTCAATCATGACCGAACTGGTGCACGAGCATGACTCGCTCGCCGGAGCCGAACTCTGGGTCGGCGGTTCGCGCTCGGCAAACCTGTTTACCAATGAAGTGGCCATGGATGTGGCCAGCATGCCCAACGCGGCCGGCATTCCTTACCAGACGCGGGCGATGGATAAAGCCGATATCCGAGAGCTACGACGTTGGCACAAAAACGCCGCGTTACGCGCCAAAGCGGCTGGCTTCGATATCGTCTACGTCTATGCCACGCACCATTACCTGCTCTCGCATTTCCTTTCTGCACGAACCAATACGCGCACCGATGAATACGGCGGCTCGCTGGAAAATCGGGTACGGCTGGTGCGCGAATTAATCGAAGAAACCAAGGATGCGGTCGGCGATACCTGTGCGGTCGCGGTCAGATTTTCGGCTGACGCGGGCATCGGCGCCGATGGCAATCCGTTGGTCGCCGAGCAGCGGGATATGCTTGAAATGCTGGCCGAGCTGCCCGATCTGTGGGATATCAATATCAACGACTACTCGCAGGAGATGGGGGTATCCCGCTTCGTCAAGGAGGGCTCGCTCGAAGCCCATATGTCCTACGTTAAATCGATTACCAGCAAACCCGTAGTAACGGTGGGACGCTTTACCTCCCCCGATACGATGGTTTCACAGATCAATCGCGGCATCGTCGATTTTATCGGCGCCGCGAGACCCTCAATCGCCGATCCCTTCCTGCCAAAGAAAATCGAGGAGGGTCGAATCGATGAAATTCGTGAGTGCATCGGCTGCAACATCTGTTACACCGGAGATAGCATTGGAACCCCGATTCGTTGTACGCAGAACCCAACCATCAGCGAGGAGTGGCGACGCGGCTGGCATCCGGAAAACATTGCCCCAAAGGGTTCGGATTCCACGGTTCTGGTGGTCGGTGCAGGGCCCGCAGGGCTTGAAGCCACACGGGCGCTCGGTCGTCGCGGTTACCACGTGCTGCTGGCCGAGGCGGAGCAGACGCTCGGTGGCCGGGTGACGCGTGAGTCCGCTTTGCCCGGCCTTGGTGAATGGGTCCGTGTACGCAACTACCGGGTGCACGCAATCCAGTCGATGCCCAACGTCGATGTTTATCTCGATAACAGGATGCAAGCAGAGGATGTACTGGCCATCGAGGCCGACCATATCGTGATTGCCACCGGCGCTCGCTGGCAGGCAGATGGCAGGGGGTTATTTAACCAGACACCGCTCACCGAGTTAGGCCCGTCAAACCAGGTTTTTACCCCGGATGACATTATGGCCGGGCGCCTGCCTGCAGGCCCTGCCCTCATCTACGACGATGATCACTATTACATGGGCAGCGTGATCGCCGAACATCTACGCGCCAGGGATATTCCAGTCACCCTGGTGACGCCGAAGACCATGGTTTCGGCCTGGGGTAATCACACTTCAGAACAGGCGCTGATTCATCGTCGCATGCTGGAGGCAGGCGTCGAACTCATCACTGCATACGGTCTATCCGCCTTCAACGGGGAAACGGCGCAAATCGAATGCATTTATAGTGGAAACCGCAAAAGCATCGATGTCGAGGCAGTCGTGACCGTGACCATGCGATCTCCCGACGACATATTGTTTCGCGAACTGCAACAGCGCATTGAAAGCGGAGTCGAACATAGCCCCGCATCCCTGTCCCGCATTGGAGACTGCGAGGCGCCATCGATTATTGCCGGCGCCGTGTTTGCCGGCCACCGCTACGCGCGCGAACTCGACACCGAGGTAGACCCCGACAACCGCATCAAGTACGACCGGGTGTTCTTCGAAAGCAATTGATTCGGATATAGAGCCTGGCTATCCTTTGGCGTACCAGCCATTGTCGACATAAAGCGCGTTACCGGTAATAAAGCTGGCCTCATCCGAGGCCAGAAACACCACCGCTGAAGAAACCTCTTCGGGCTCGCAGATCCGCCCCTGCGCTTCCGCGAGTGCCCCCTCTTCCCACGCCTGCCCGGCAACATCCAGTTCACTGATTTCGCGCAGGCCATGCGCGGTCTTGACAAATCCGGGGCAGACCGCGTTACAGCGAATTCCCTGATCCCGATACTCAACTGAAATACTACGCGCGAGTTGAAGCACGGCACCCTTGGTCATGCAATAGAGTGACTCCAACGCATAACCCAGCTCCGAGGCAATCGACGCCGTTATTACGATCGAACCGCCACCATTATCGCTCATTTCCTTTACTGCGCGTCGACATACCAGAAAGGCGGATCGAACATTGATATCCATTAAACGATCGTAATCCTCTTCGGTTGACTCATGCAGCGGCTTCACGGTTATCGTACCGGCGTGATTAAAAAGTACGTTATAGGGCCCGTAGGTTTCGATAACCCGGTCAAAGGCGGCATCCACCTGCCGTGCGTCGGAAACGTCAGTTTCGATAAATAATGCTGTACCACCACCTTGTCGAATTAACTGTACAACTTCTTCACCCGCTTCTTTTTGTATGTCAAAAATAGCGACCGTGGCGCCTTCTCTGGCAAAGGCTAAAGAAGTCGTTCGCCCCATTCCCGCTGCGCCGCCTGTTATTACGGCAATCTTTCCGGCTAGTCGCCCTGATCGTGTACCGGTTTGGGTGGTTTTGCTATCGTTAGACATGATTTGTTCTCCACTTTAATGTTAAGGAGCCTTTGATTAAGTGTATTTGCCTGGCTATGTGCGTAGCGTCTTGATTTTCTGAAAGAAGATCGAGAACAGTTCCTGTTGCGACGAAATTTGTAACTTTGCGTAGATATTTCGTCGGTGGATTCGTACTGTGCCCACGGATATTCCGAGACTCCTGGCAATCGCATCCGAGGAATGTCCTTCCAACACCTGCGCGACTACCTGGGTTTCCCGTGGCGTAATACGCGGACCGAAAAGAGCATTAACCGAATCCTCGATGATGGTTCGATTGTCACCGGTTTCCAAACCTGGAATCTGGCCATCAAACCTGATATGCAGATCGTGCCAGTGGCGTTGCGCCAGGCTATTAATGATCGGTACGACGCTATCCAGCAATTTGAACTCCCGTGCCGAAAACCGCGAACTGTCACCCGCGCGCATCAGCGAAATCACCACTGCAACTCCACTCACGGGATAAACGATGTAGCAGATTTCCTCAGCAAGCCCTGTCTGTATGTAGTAAGAGTGATAATATTCGCTTTGGTAAAAGCGGTCGGGCGCTATGTCCCGCAACCGATACAATCCAGTGTCAACTTTGCGATCACATGCTTTGAAAAATGGATCGAGCAGATAGGGTCCGTTTAGATAATCGTCGACAAATATGGTACGTTTGGTTGGCGAAAATGTGTGATGCAGGCAGAGCAGCTTCTCGTTTTCATGATAGGCGAAGGAGACCGAATAATCGAAAGGAGTAATCGATTTTAGAGCAGAGACCAGGTTGCTGGAAAATATCTCGGTGCCAATAGAGTCAATGCATTGGGATAACAAGGCTATCCAGTTAGCGTTCCCCAGGGCAATTTTTTTTATGCGTCTGGGACTAGTCGCCATAGCCACTTTCTCTCCCAAGGAGCATGACGTGAATTTTGTAGTAAATTTTAGATTTAATGATATATACCCTAAATAGTATAAATGTTATGCATTTACTGGATGCACATGGTAGAGTATTTGTTCTACAAAACTCAAGAATAAATTACGATTAAGAGGAAAATACACTTGTCGGGGGATCGAATTGTCCAGTCAATCCAGTAGTTCAAACGAGATTGATATTGAGTTTCGGGGAGTTACCAAGCGTTTTGATGACGTCGTAGCTGTCGACAATGTGTCCCTTACCGTGGAACGCGGGGCCTTCTTCAGTTTTTTAGGGCCATCCGGTTGCGGTAAAACAACTTCATTGCGATTGATTGCAGGTTTCGATCAACCCACGGAGGGTAGTGTTTTTATTGGCGGTAATTCCGTGGTTGGAATCCCTTCCCACAAGCGGCCGGTGAATATGGTGTTCCAGCAATATGCGCTGTTCCCACACATGGACGTTACCGAAAATATCGGCTATGGCTTGCGTCAACGAA
>PVMS01065834.1_pt1 | contig 10198 bp, 6 predicted proteins | sample 1853461 | NCBI WGS metagenome assembly PVMS01 (sample SAMN08582032, study PRJNA380276) | Marine sediment metagenome, whole genome shotgun sequencing project. | isolation source: ocean sediment barecode stripped | collected 2017
CTGGAATGAGGTTAAAAGGGCTCGACTTTGAGACCTTCTTGAAGGAAACCTTCTTGGGTAAGAAAGCCAAGACAGACCACTTCGAGGGCTTCTTTTATTACCCGAATGGTGGCTACGGCGCCATCGTCGATAATCTTGCAGAGGTGTGCGGGAGCGAGAATATCCGGATAAATTCTCGAATTTCAAGGATCTTGCACGAAGACAACCGGATTCAAAGCATTGAAATTAACAACGACGAGCGAATTGTAGTTGATCAAGTTGTGAGCACATTGCCACTATCCCTCTTGATAAGACTATTGGAGCCCAAGCCTAATGATGAAATTCTGGAACTGGCGAGCAGGCTTCGATTTCGCAATTTGATCTTGATCGTGCTGTTTCTGGATCGAGCGCAAATATCCGAAAACGCCTCAATCTATATCCCCGATCCCAAATTCCCTTTTACACGAATTTATGAACCCAGGAATAGAAGCGAGGTCATGGCTCCCCCGGGAAAAACCTCCTTATGCGTTGAAATCCCCTGTGACCCAGGCGATGCGATGTGGAACGATAACGCCAATCACATTACCTCACTCGTTGTCTCCAATTTGATACAACTCGAGATGATTCACGATGTGGATATCGTTGGAAGCGTCATTCATAAAATGAGTAACGCCTATCCTGTCCTGGATCTCGGATTTGAAAAGACCGTTGAGCAACTATATAGATTTCTGCAGAAGTTTCAGAATCTGAGGCTTTCAGGAAGGAACGGACGGTTTCTTTACACACATATGCACGACATGTTGAGATTCGGATTAGATCTAGTTAATGAATTGAAGCATTCTCCGGTTGACAGTTGACGAACGATAAAAGACCACCGACTCCAAAAGCAGCGAGGAGATCGCTCCTTGAGCCTGGAAATCGCCAAAAAATCCTGACTGGATTGTTGTGTGTCTTGGCGATCATCCAAATAGTTCTCTCTTTGAGCGACTACGGAGCACTTTGGTCGAAACGTATTTGGCGCATGCGTACCTACTCCTCCAAAGAGAGGAGCGCAAATTTTCTTCTGGGAGCAGATGCATCAGCATACATGACATTCATGGAGGCAGTAATCCCTGAAAATGGAACCCTCGTAATCCCTCCTAACGCTATATACTTGTCAGAACAAAATATCCTCCAATATTTCCTCATGCCCCGTTCAATAATCTCATGTGGGTGTGATCGGACAAATTCCCAAGACGAGCTTTCCCAATCCTGCATTCGCTGCTTGCAAACTCCCGGCTATTACGTCCAAGCAATTGGTGAATTTCCACCCCCTGATGTCCTTTCCACCTCAAAGCAATTTCTCGCCTTCGACTACCACAAGGATTACTTCCAGGGGATCTACCTACCCCTCAATACCGCTCCTTTTCCACTGCCAGCGGTTGATTCTCAATTCGAACCACTAAAAGCATTGATTGTCGATCTACTCATTTTGCTCGCGTTTAGTTTGGTGGGTGCACCACTAACTATGATCATCTTGCGGCGGCTCGATTGGTTCGAAGTGGTGATCTTCAGCTTCCCCCTAGGTGCAGGGATTCTTGCCTGGTTCACGTTTATCTTATCGTGGGCGGGAGTCCCAATATCGTTCACCACGGTCAGCCTCTTATTTTTCGCACTTCTAGGGGTTGGATTGGTAACTCTGATGGGTCTGCTACGGAGAAATGTGATCCAGCTACGACGACCCAGGCTTCACATTCCTACAACCTTCCGCCAACTGGACTTGCCAACTACCTTTGCACAATTTGGGATCCTACTGCTTCTCACACTCATCATCATCCTTTCCATTGGGCGTTCGTACTCCTTGTATGACCCCATCGCCAATTGGAGCCTTAAAGGGTATGCCATCGCAGACTTCGGGACAATTTTCGCTGGCGAAAATTGGGGAGGCCACGGCTTGGCCTATCCCATGAACCTGCCGTTGATGATATCCATCTTCAGGATTGTTGATGGTGACATTCTGCCTGGATCCAAATTACTGTTCCCGATTTTTACTGGTGTGCTACTCCTGGGGAGTTTCCGATTCTGGCAAAAACGCAATGTGAATACCAGGATCGCTTCACTCGCCATCCTTATGCTTCTATCTACTCCACTCGTGTTTCAACACGCCACTCAGGGATTCTCCAATTTGCCTTTCACAGCTTACATCGTCCTGGGAATCCTTTGGTGCCTGATTGGTGTCTATGATGAAGATTCCCGATCTTTGTTGATGGGAGGTTTGATGCTAGCGCTCGCTAGCTGGACAAGGCCCGAAGGATTTGGATTTGGTATCGCTATCATCGTCATTTTGTTGATTACGCGAGGAGTTTCCGCAAAGGGGAAACTCCCACTCAGGCCTTTGCTCTTCCCACTCGCGATTGTATACGGTGTCTGGTTTGCTTTTGCATCTGGTTTCCTCACCGGGGATAGCGTTTGGACGGCACTTCCTGGTTTCTTTGATGCTGTTGCTGAAGGAAGATTCAATCTGAGCCCAATACTCCAGATACTGCAATTTAATATGAAACAAGTTTTCACTCCGGAGGTATGGGGCCTGGCTTTCCCTATGGCGGTGGTGTTATCCATCATCGGATTGCGCAGACTGCGCCCGCGCGATGATCCAATCGTCCTCTCCTTATCATTGCTTTCTCTCTCCGCGCTGACTATCCCAATAGGTCTTTTTTATGTCGCCTCCTTTAGCAGGGCGAATTTCACGCGGATGCTCGAGATCAACTTCGACCGAGCGCTGTTCCCAGCTCTTTTCCTCTGCACGGTTCTTGCGATCACAAGCATCGCTGGGAGAGATGAAAAAAACACACTAAGCGATGTTGAGTATCCCCAAAACTCCAATCCTACTCCCTGAAAAACCGCCTTAGGGAGAAGCGATACGAGACTCGGTCCTCCGATCAAATATCTTATGCTTATCCTGTGAGTCATCACTTGGTATTATTTACTAAGGTGCTCGAGGGAGATGCCAATACGATGAATGAAATGAGTCAATACGAAAAGGAATCTGTAGCAAAATTCTTTGGACACCTGGAGGCGCCGGGTTTCGGCCTAGATGATGGTTTTTTTATCAGCATGGGTCAGCGCCTTGTCGATCGCGCCAAAGTTCAGCCCGGATCGAATACTTCCTGTTCTGTCTTAGAGCATGACGTCCGACCTTGCTCGCGGAAAGGTGCGCCTCGACTTAATCCGTCTCATCACAGGTATTGGGGTATTCCTCAAAATCGAAACGCCCTTCCTGCGTGAAGCGGTAACTCGTATCCGGCAATAAGCCAAAGCTTCCGTTGAAGTATGTGTCGAACACGACCCGGAAAATATTCACCGGGGTGATGGACTTGTAGAAAAGCGATCCTGCTCCTGGAGTGAAGAAAGCAGCAAGGATTTTAACCTCATTCTGATACCCTCCCCATGGCGTTCCGTGGTCGCCCGCAAGGACAATGACCGGTGGCGTTTTGGAGGTTCGGATAAGTTGGGGAATGATCTCTAGCATCCTTTTATTGATGTAACTCACCGCGGCGACGTTGCCCCGCTTGGAATCCTCCTCAGTATAGATATTGCCCGCATCGGCGTCGTACGGTATGTCGATCTTTTCCCCGTTGGGTCCGAATACAAATGGGGAATGGGGTATTATCAGATGGACAAATACAAATTTCGGTCCTGGGATGTCTGGCACCTTTGGAAGCTGCTTGAGTGCGTACAGCGTATCCTCATAGTAAGTGTAGTCAGAGAGTTGACGGGTTTCAGCTTCTCGCACGTCCAGATATACCCTCGCCGCCGTCGTCCTTAGGAGCAAGTACTCAAAGGGAGACAGAAGCGCGGTGCCGCTGGACTCGTAGACGATCGCCGCATCGTCCCATACAAACCGCTCCCACGAATTCTTGAACACGATCGTCTGATATCCCAGTCCCTCCAATTGCTGACGAACTACATTATGTTTCATATAAGGCAAGAGCCAGGCTGGATCTTCATCAGGTGCAATCCCCGATTCGAGGGTCTGTACATATTCCATGTTGAACGTCGATGTGAGTGAATGGCTTGTCCGGGAGTAATTGCTCTGTGCGCATTCAGCGATAGTGAACCCCAACTGCCGGAGTTCCCCAAGGAATGTGGTGTTATCAATCCCATATACCTGTTCGAGGACCTCTGAACGAGCATACCCATCCAGCACAATGTAGTAGATGTCGGGCGGGATTGAGTCCTCTGTCCAAGATATTAATGGTGTGACAGAGCTGACATCAGGACTGGGAAGAGTTAGACTGCGAAGTTGATAGGCGACGATCTGGATGGTCGGCAGGATAATCAGGATGGTGGAAAAAATGTTCAGGGCTCTTGTCACATCTTGATAGACTCGAAACCTTTTTATCAGCCAGAATGCAGCCGCAATGACAATGCCTGACCAAGCCACGAGCAGATAACGGTGACGACCGAGTACCAATCCAAATACGCTGACCGACTTCCAGGGGACGTAGATGCGACCATACAGGAAGAACCAAACCACCAGCAGGCTGGTCAGCAGCCCCGCGAGCTGCCAGTTCCTACTGAGCATTCTCAGCCCGACAAGAATCAGCGCTGTGGTGGACCAGGAGATAAGGAGGGACTTGAGCGCATCCTGGGCGTAGATCTGGTCAATATTGACTGCTAGAAGACTAACAATCGGGTAGGCGGCAAGGAAGAAGGTATGAACTGGAATGTGACGAAATAGTTCTTTGGTTGCGGCTCGGCTGCAACCATCATCCAATGGATCAGACATGGTTATGGGCAATTCTACGCCAGATTCGTGAAACAAGGCTATGTGACAACCTGCATCTGGGTCTTCCCAAGGTCAGCGTTGATGCCGACCTTAAGGTAAAGGTCAGTCACCTATTAAAACTTGGAGTTCAGGTTCAAGTGAATGATTTTTTTAGACTACGCTGCCTAACTGCCTCGAGCTCACCTGCGGCGGCGAATAAATACTATTACCTTCTCCCGGATAAAGAATGACCAAGCTAATTGTCTGCGCCAATTAGCCCTGATTGCCTCTAAGCAATTAGCCTCATTCCTTTAAGCTAAGTGTTTTCTGTGCTTAGCCGGTGTCCGAGTTCTGTTCGTTAAGCTGATGAGCCCTCGTCACCCATGGAGCGACTTGTGAGGCATCCAGAAATCATCTCTTCAAGAGATGATTTGCTTCTAGTTACGCATCGTGCTGATGCCTAGATTATCAGCATGGTCACTGATCCGTTCCAGATTTCGAAGTGTTTCGGTGAAGATGACATCCGCTTCCGGATGACATATGTTTGCCTCCAACCGCTTAACGTGTCCCTGGCGCGCCTCAATGTAGAGACGGTCGAACTGATCTTCCATGCGGCAGGCACGTTGGGCCAGAGAGCGATCGGTGGTTTGGAATGCCCGCAGTGCAAGAGAATAAGTATCGAACGCGTGCCGACAGAGCCGATCAAGGTCGTGCATCGCGGCCGGGCTGAATTTTGTATTATTGTCGGATTTCCTTTGTGCAGCCTCGGAGAGATCCTCTGTCAAATCGCCCACTCTCTCAACATCGGTAATAAGATTCTTCAATTGGAAGCATCGTTTGTGCTGACTCGCACTCAGATTCTCGCGCATCAACCCATTGACAAAGGTTTCCAGAGCATCAGTCACTGGATCTACAAACTCGTCCTCCTGTTCGAGCACCCACAGTGCAGCATCCATATCGTCTTCGATTAATGCCTTACGGCTGTGCTCGATCATTTGCGAGGTCATCTCTCCCATTCGAACCAACTCTCTGTGCGCTTCTGTGAGCGCAATAGAGGGAATTTTGTATTGCATATAATCAATATATGCCGTGACCTTGGTCTCTTTTTCTTCCCTTTCTGGTACCAACCACCTGGCCGCCCTCGCGATAGAACCAACGAAGGGAAAGAGAATGGCACTCACGGCAATATTGAAAATTGTGTGTGCGTTGGCGATCTGGCGCGGTAGATCTGAGGATGTACGGCTCACAAGACCAATAAATGGTGACAAAAAGGGCAGGAATATGAGAACGCCTGTGACATTGATCAGAATTTGAGCTACGGAAGCTTGTCGCGCAGCCTTAGAAAGCCTCGCCGAGGCAATTAACCCCGTAGCACAGGTCCCGATGTTAGCGCCCAGCAGAATGGCGACGGCTCCATCCAAGGTGATCGCCTGGCTCATGCCCATTGCCACAACGAGGCCGGTCACTGCCGAGCTGCTTTGGACGATTGCCGTAAAAACGGTCCCCGCCAGTAAGCCCGCGAACACATTCTGCCCCATCGTGATGAGCCATGCCTCTACAGCCGGTATCGTAGTTAGCACCTTAAGCGCATCAGACATCAGGTTCATCCCCAGAAAGAGGATGCCGAACCCCATTATGACTTCACCAAAATCCTGCCACTTCCCACGAGATAGAAACTCGATAAGAATAAAGCCAACTGCGATGAACAAGTACGCAAAATGGTCGATGTCGTAGGCAACGATCTGAGCAGTTAGGGTCGTACCGATTTCATCCCCCATCATCATGCCAATGGATTGCTCTAAAGTCATCAGGTTCGTATTGATTAAACCGATCATGGTAGCCATCATCAGGCTGCTGCTCTGTAAAACCGCTGTAACGCCGGTGCCGAACATGGCAGCTTTAATGCGGCTAGAGGTCAAGCGCTCTAACAATTCCTGGATTTTATCTCCCGCTAGTTTCTCCATGCCCCCACTGAGCATGCGCACACCAAACAAGAACAGAGTTAATCCGCCCAGGACCTGTAGAAAACTGACCATTTTTACTCCTGTGTAACTTATTTCTGCACCTTGACGGCGGAAGGATACGTGGAGTTAATTCGCGTACGATAATGCTATTATCGTGCTACCTGGCATCCCCCAGCGAGTGGCTATGCGCCGCAAACAGACATGTCTAATATCCAAATCTGAATTTTCAAATTCTGGTAATGGAATAAGTTTTGTTTCTATGAATTTGGTCGATTGCTGCACCTACGATTAGGACAACAGCAATAGGTGTGGAGACACTCCAAATACTTTCAGCAAATACACCTGAGCCAGCACCCATGCCAACACCAAAAGGAACCAATATAACGATGGCATTTATCAGCCTCGGTGAGGGTTGATTTTTAATTCCTCGCTATGCTCCTTTTTTTAGAAAGATGTGAGGTCTCTATACGCAGCATAACAGTCTCGATGCTCATGGGTGGAACGCGGGCAACCAAAGATGGCCTTGCCATTCTGCAACGCTATTGAGCCTGAGCGAAATAGCTCTTCTGCCAAGGTAACTGGCAGAACCAGTTAGCCAGCAGACATCCAGCGAAAGGTTGTACGGCCTAAGCGCTAAAGAGATAGAACGGAATCGGCACAGAGCCAGAATAGCTTCTCTCGAATATCGGATAGAGATTGCCAGTCACGATTGTCCCACTCCGTTCCGCTAAGATCGTCCCCGGCATATAAAACTTGCCCGAAAATTACATCCCGATACTGTGCTACGGCCATCATCCCTGCAGCTTCCATTTCTACAACGATGCAGCCTTCCTCTTTTCGCTTCATTATCTTGTCGAAAGTCTCTCGGTATGGAGCATCCGTGGTCCAGGTTTTACCCACTAGATGAGGAACTCCAAGACCACTCACAATATCTATAAGTGATTTCATTCCCAACTCATTGGCCTGGACCTCACGTGCTGGTGGAAGGTAGTGGTATGAAGCTCCTTCATCACGCAATGCTGCAGATATAACAATCAAATGTCCCGGAGCGATTTCCTTCTCTAGTACACCAGATCCCCCGCATGCGATAAATTTGCAGCAACCGAAAGCTATTACTTCCTCCAGAATTCCTGCTGAGAGGGCAGATCCGATACCGGGATGGAAGAAAGCCAATCGTTGATCCTTGTATTCGATTTCATACACTGGATGGGGGCCATCCTCCCATCGATTTTCAACAAGCATCTTGGCATCATGCTCAGCAACGACCTTCTCAATCACGTCTGAAAAGAAGCAAACAACACAATGCTCTGGCATGTCGCGTTGCTCGATAACCTTAGATGGTTCAATAAATGCTTCGCGGGTTGGATCATGCTCGAGAATTGGATAGGTCATTTGCTAGTTCCTTAGGCTGTATAATGGCTTCGAACATTATAGATTTATCACTGTTCCCTGTACACAATGCCATTGTCCGCAAGGAGAAAATCATCCACCCTCTGAATGAAATGCCCTCTCGCGTGAGTGGGTAATTTGTCAAATGAGAAATATCTGCATTCACTTATTTCGGCGCCAGCTTCTAGCTCGCCTCCTATAACCTCTGCCTTAAATGTGATAGCGAGTCCATCTCTGTCATATTTTCGATATACGCCTATAGTCCGGGTCAAATGAACATCCAGCCCTGTCTCTTCCTTCACCTCTCGAATTGCAGCCATTTCGATCGTTTCATTCGCTTCGACCAGTCCCCCAGGCAAAGACCAATATCTCCGACCGTAATCTTGCTCAACAAGGAGAAGGCCTTCTTCACTTGTGATGAACACTAATGCGGCAACTTCCATCTTCACCATCTAGAAAAGAGCTTGGAGTACGCAGAACGGTTTTGAGCTGAGGCGCCCCGCCCACTTCTAGCCAGAGAACGGCCTCGCCGTTCTCTTGAGGACAAGGGCAAAGCCCTTGACCCGCCCGCATGGGTTGGCTGCAGCGAATGGTTGGGCGGAGCCCTTGAAAAGAATTATCGTTTTACACCCGAGTGAAATAGTGCCACCAGTTTTGGCTTCGTTACCCTCCCACCAAACCTCTCGATTACCTCACGAATGCCCGCCAAGAGCTTGCTCCTCGTATCCTCATCTACACCTCGGTGACCAGAAAATATCCTGAGTAGCTTGAGATATTGCTCACTAGTATATGTCTCATCCCACAGGTACTGCTTGACCGTCACTTCCCCGAAGCATCCGGATGCCCTAAAGTTGTCCTTTATGATCCCAATCAGCCATTCCAAAGTGTACAATTTGTCTGGGTTTTCAACGTGTGGCGCCCTCTCTCGAAATATTTCCTCTATCTCTCTAGACCAATCCGTCTTGGGGTCAACAGGTACATTCCAAAAAAAGACCGCAGATCCCGAATCCTTCAGAGCCCTGGCTACTTTCGGATATCCGACCTCCGGTGGTATCCAGTGAAATGCATCTGCGGATATGGCAAGATCAAAAGCCTTTTCCTCAAGTGCCCAGTCCTCAAACGCTGTATTTCGAATCTCAACTCCAGGATAAGCGCGGCAATTCTTGACTGCCAAGGCAGCAAGGCGTTCTCCCAATTCAATGCCTACTATTCTGTAGCCCCGCTTGGCAACCGGAATGGTAGCATTCCCTGGGCCGCAGCCGATTTCCAGAATGCGCCCATCTGCAGGAATCTCTGATAAGGTAAGAGCATCCTCAATCAGTTCTTCGGGATAGCTAGTACTGACTTCGTCGTAAATCTCGGCCACTTCTTCAAACGTGATTCGCCTGCTTCTATCAATCGGCATCTTGCCTCCTGGGCTTCTTTTACGGCATTAGATCGCTGCATTGAAGTTAAAGACACCCTCAAGCAATCTGAAAGCGCGCCTCTTGTTCTCCCGCCTAACGGCCTCGAGGCTCCTGGGTGAACCCCAAGGCAACCAGTGGTCGCCCGTGCGTGCGAACTTTATCACAATACGTTGAGCATATGGCGTTAGGTGAACGAAAAATGAAGCCATCTGACGAGGTGCTGCTGATCAGCCATGTGGATTGCTGAGCGCACTGAATGTCCTACTTTTGGATGGTCTGCCAGTCGCCGCTAACGGAGAAGCCTCCAAGAGCAATTCCCTGGTAGTGGCCGCCCATCCAATGCCCATCATATCGGTAGGTTCCTTCTACACTTAAGCCGCCGGCAGTGATGTTGATTGTCCCATTCCGGGCGGTTCCGACGAGTGAGCCACTTACCGTGCAACCGCTCACGCCGGCGTTGCCGCAAGTTCGACTGCAGATCGGATCCGGCCCGATGGCATCGCCAATCGTGTAGGTGTAGGTACCGGTGATGTTCTCCCCTGAGCCCTGAAGCACGAATGTGAAATCGGCGGGTCCAGAGCAACCAAACGAGGATTCTCTGAAGCGTGCTCGCCCAGACCATTTACCGGCCAGCAGTTCCGCTGGGGTAAGCGCCGAGGGAGGCGGTGGAAGCGGATCGATGGTGATGGGCCAGGCACAGATCGTGCCGGCGA
>PVMS01106985.1_pt1 | contig 10197 bp, 9 predicted proteins | sample 1853461 | NCBI WGS metagenome assembly PVMS01 (sample SAMN08582032, study PRJNA380276) | Marine sediment metagenome, whole genome shotgun sequencing project. | isolation source: ocean sediment barecode stripped | collected 2017
ACGAGTAACGAACAGGGTCAACTCGCCTGGTTATGTAAGCAGTAGGAGAGACAATGCAACAACTCAGCATCGAGCCAGCTGGAATGGTAATGCATCACGACCAAGACTCAGTTTACACCAGCTACGCCTGGACAGGCCGGTTGCTGCTGCTTGACCATTTGCAGGTCTCCTACTCGCTAGACGGCGCACGAGGTAACACCGAGATGGAGGCCTTCATCAGTCGTTTTAAGAATGAGAACCGCTCGCTGCTGCTAGATGCGCCGACCATTGAAGCGCTGCAAAGGGTTGTTAATGTACGGATGCATTACTACAACGACGTTCGCTGGCACTCTGCGCTGGACAATCAGCCGCCGCGTAAATGGCTGGAGCGCTGTTCGAACGATGCCGAAAAGGAACAATAAAACCTGAAAAACAGGTGCGGGTTTTGGGGTGCACTACCAGGAGTGATGTGGGTTTCGGCCGTAACCAGCATAATTATCAACAGGTTGTGTGTGATTGCGCAACCACGTGATTGTGTTTGTTTTGTCGCTAAACTCGAAGAAGATACATCTTCTTGAAGAATTTATTTGACAGATAATGCTATTGGAGACTATAATACCCAAACTTGACTGACCGTCAGTCGACAGGAGATAAGATGACAAGGATTACAAAAGATCCGGATGTAAGGCGTCGCGAATTAATCACCTGCGCGCAGAACCTTTTCTACACAAAAGGATATGAAAGTACATCAGTCAGCGACATCGTCAATGAGGTTGGCGTTGCCAAAGGCACTTTCTATTACTACTTTGACTCGAAGCTGGCAATTCTAGAGGTTGCTGTTGAAGAATTGACCAAGCAATCTTTGAAGCTCATGGTGGATATTGTGGATGACGAGTCATTGAGCGCGACTCAAAAATGGGTCTTGACTGTTCAAGTGATAAGCAATTGGAAGGTCGAGCGTAAGGAAGAGCTGCTGGCGATCGCGCACGCGCTGCAAAAAGAGGAAAACACCATCCTGCTTTTCAAGTTGCAGAAAAAGGGGGCCCAATTATTCGTGCCGGAATTTGCCAGAATCATCGCCCAAGGTATTGAAGAAGGGGTGTTTGATGTTGAATTTGTGGAGGAGTCGGCCGAATTCACCCTGGCAATATGGTCGGCGATGTCCGATACACTCATTGATATCATCCTCAATTCACAAAGTTACGACGATCCTGCGGCATTGGCACGGCGCAAAGTAGCAGCCATGCAAAATTCCATTGAACGCATCCTTGGTGCTGCGCCAGATTCATTGCCGCTTATTGATAACCAATCGTTTTCCGCATGGTTTGAGGATCAAAAGGAGATGGTCTGATGATGAAATATATAAAAATGGCCTGGCGCAATATGTGGCGCAACTGGCGACGAACGTTAATCGCCTCTATTGCTATTGTGCTGGGTATGATCTTGCTTATCTTCATGGATGCAGTGATCAGAGGCTCTGACCAGGCAATTTACGCCAATGCCGTGCGCCTCTATGGCGGCAACGTACAAGTTCATGCACCTGGCTTTCGCGACAAGTCGAGCCGGCTGCCTTTGCTGCCCCTGGAGGATGCCGAAGTTGTCGTCGCGAAAGTAAACGATAAACCCAATGTGGTGAACGTTTCAAGACGAATCAGCACCGGAGGTATGGTTAGCAACCGTGAAGGCTCCTACCCGGTGAGCATCACGGCCATTCAGCCGGAAAGCGAAGCGTCTGTCAGTCTCGTCGCCGAGAATATCAGCGAAGGGCGCTTTTTAACCGATGATGACGGCGACAATATCCTGATCGGGCAAGAAATGGCCAACCTACTGGATGTTGGTGTAGGCGATCGCATTACGCTGGTGGGTAAGCGAAAAGATGAATCGATGCGACAACGTTCGATGACTGTAGTCGGTATTTTCAACTTAGGTCTTGGCGATGCGGAAAAGGGGTTGGTATACATAAATCTACCTGTGGCCCAGACGCTTTATAATTTACGCGATCAGGAAACTGAAGTGGCCATTACCATGGCACAAATTGGTCAGGAAGAGGCCTTAATTTCGAGCTTGGAAACCGAGTTGACTAATTACGAAGTTGATTCCTTTTACGACTTGCGACCTGAGATTGGGGAATTATTAGCTCAGAAAAGCACTTTCACAGTGGCTCTAGGTTTTATTGTGTTGCTCATGGCCAGCATCGGCATCCTAAATCTGATGCTGATGGCCGTATATGAACGCACCCGCGAGATGGGTGTTCTAGCCGCCTTGGGCATGAAAGGCTGGCAACTGATGGGCCTTTTCCTTCTGGAAGGCATATTCATAGGTGTGATTGGTGCCGTCCTTGGCTGTATCGTTAGTTGGTTGCTGGTGACGGCCGTTGCCCAGGTTGGCATTGATTACTCCATGGCTCAGGGGACAGGAGATATCACTGCCTTAATAGGCAATCGTCTTTATCCCAGCATCCCTATCATCAATATTGTTTTTTATGGCATAGCGGTTGTGGTTATCGCGGCGGTGGCATCGTTGATCCCGGCTTGGCAGGCTTCGCGCAATGAGCCGGCCGAGTCGTTGCACTATATTTAGGAGGAGAAAATGGCAATAAAGAGATTTTGGGTGATTGCCTTCCGCGATCTGATCAGAAACAAGCGGCGAACCTTGTTAACGCTGCTGGCTGTGACTTTGGGAATGATGGTGCTCATCATGATGAGCGGCTTTGTAACCGGCATCGTTGCCGATGGGCTGCGTGAAAACATCCGGCTGAACACCGGGCACATACAACTGCGCGACGATACCTATGAGATTGAGAAGTTGAGTTTACTATCGCGAGATCTGCTGCAAGATAGTGATACCTTAACTGCCCAAGCCGAAGCGCTTAGCGAGGTGCAATCAGCCGCTCCCGTGTTATGGACAAGCGGCGTTCTGAGTACGATGCGGGAATCTACGGGTTTACAAGTGACCGGGATCGATCCCGCGGACGATTTTCATGCCCCTGTTCGTGACGGGATGGTAGCCGGTGAATATCTCGCAGCAGACAGCCGTGGCCAGATTCTTCTCGGCGAAAGACTGGCAAATGACATGGATATCGCCGTAGGAGAACGGGTAAGCCTAACCATGGGCAATGCGGACGGACAGGTTAATGAGGACATTTTCACCGTGGTCGGTCTGTTCAATACGGGTATTCTAAGTTATGACCAGAACACCGTGATTATGCCTCTGGCGCAAGCCCAGGCCTTCACCAACAGCGGCAACCGCGCCAGTAGTATCATTCTTTTACTCAATGACCAGGAGGACACCGCGAAAGTTGCCGCGGCCTTGCAGGGAACCGGTCTGCAAATCCTGACCTGGGAAGACTTAAACGCCATCTTGCTGACCCTCATGGAACAGGCGGGAGCGCTTTATTACATCCTGTATGTCATCGTTATCCTGGTGGTGGCGGTGTTGATTGCCAATACGCTGCTGATGTCCGTTTTCGAGCGTACGCGTGAATTGGGCATCCTTGCTTCCCTGGGGATGAAAGGACGGCAGATTATGCTCATGGTTCTCTTTGAGGCGGTCATCCTGGCGCTGATGGGCGTAGCAACCGGTCTTGTGCTCGGCGCCGGTTTCGTATCCTATCTGTCCAGAGTAGGCTTACAATTCAGCGCCGAGGCCATGGGCTCAGTAGAGGGATTAGCTATTGGAAGCAAGTTGTATCCTGCATTTGCTCCCGGTGAAGCCGTCACGCTCTCCATTTTAATGTTTTTCATCATTTCGTTGGTATCAATCTATCCGGCCTGGTATGCCTCAAGGCTGGAACCGGTGAAGGCTATGCACGCGCAATAACCAGGTGCTAAATCTAGTATTGTTCGTTATTGAATGAGTGAATCAATCAGCAAATTATTTGCTGTTGTTAAGGTGAGTCGGTCGAGACTCCAAAGTGTTGTAGTAAGGAAAAGAAATGTCTGTTTTAGAATTACAAGATGTTAAGAAAGAATATTCAATCGGCGAAGTAATAACGATGGCGCTCAATGGCGTAAGCCTGCAGATCGAAGAGGGTGAATTCACAACCCTGGTCGGACCATCTGGCTCTGGGAAAACGACCATGCTGCAATTAATGGGCTGCTTGGATTTGCCGGACGCCGGCCGGGTGTTGATCAACAATCAAGATGTTTCCAGTTACAAGAAGAACCAACGGGCGGACTTGAGGCGGGAGATGATCGGCTTCATCTTTCAATTTTTTGCCCTGATCCCAGTGCTCAGCGCGTACGAAAATGTCGAACTGCCTTTGCTGTTAAACGGCGTTCCACAGGCAGAGAGAAAAGAACGAGCCAATCGCCTCTTGGACGCCGTCGGATTGAGCCATCGCATCAACCACCGGCCGGACCAATTAAGCGGTGGTGAACAGCAGCGCGTGGCCATTGCCCGGGCTCTGGCTCCGGAACCGCTCCTGGTGTTGGCAGATGAGCCGACAGCCAACCTGGATACGGAAAATGGCGCCCAGGCGATGGATATCATGGAACGCCTTAACCGGGAAACAGGTGCGGCCTTTGTTTTTGCTACCCATGATCCCCGCGTTGTCACCTACGCCCGCCGGGTGGTCACCTTGCAGGATGGGGTAATCGTCGACGATAAGAATAAGCGGCCGACGAATAATGTCGAAAAGCATGAGGAAGCAGCCGTAGTAGCCTAGTTTCATTAATGGATGCCAAAACTATGATGAAGATAATAAAAATGGCCTGGCGCAATGTGTGGCGCAATTCGCGGCGCTCGCTCATCGCCACCGTGGCCATCGTTCTGAGTATGATCTTGCTCATCTTCTTTGAAGCTTTTATGGATGGCACTGACCAGGCGATCTACGGCAATACCGTACGCCTCTATGGCGGTAATGTGCTGATCCATGCGCCCGGCTATCGTGAAAAATCGAACAGGTTGCCGATGCTGCCTCTTGAAGATGTCGACGCCGTCCTAGCTGCGGCGTTATCACAGCCCAATGTCCGCGTCGCCTCGAAGCGAATAAACACCGGGGGCCTGGTCAGCAATCGTGATGCCTCGCACGCGGTGAACATCACCGCCATCGAACCACAAAACGAAGCGCCTATCAGCCTCGCGGCGGAGAACATCATTGCCGGCCGGTTTTTGATGCCGGAGGATGGCGATAATGTCGTCATTGGGAAAGCCTTAGCCGACCACCTCAATGTATCTGTCGGCGATCGCGTTTCCCTCTTGGGTAGGCGCAAAGATGAATCGATGCGCGAGCGCTCGATGACCGTGGTCGGCATTTTCGACCTGGGTCTTGGGGAAGCGGAAAAAAATTTACTCTTCATGAACCTGCCCGTGGCGCAAACATTGTACAACTTGCGCGACGAAGTGACGGAAGTCGCCGTAATCCTGGAGAAGATCGGCGAGGAAGATGAGGTGATCTCTAATATCGCCCCTGGATTTCCCAACCATGAGGTCGATTCGATATACACGCTGCATCCGGAATTCGCGGAGGCTTTAAACATCGACCGGGCAATTGGCATTTTGCTGGGAGGCATCCTGTTGTTGATGGCCGGCATCGGCATTCTCAATTTGATGCTCATGGCCGTCTTCGAACGGACAAGGGAAATGGGCGTCCTGGCAGCCATGGGCATGAAAGGACGGCAGGTGATGAGCCTGTTCGTCCTCGAGGGCGCATTCATTGGCCTGATCGGCGCCGTCATTGGCTGTCTCATCGGCTGGCTGCTGGTCGCCTGGCTCGGTCGGACGGGCCTTGACTTTACTGCATTATTTGAGGGCCAAGACATCGGGGATTATGGTGAAATATACGCCTTGATGGGCACGGTTCTGTACCCGGCCATCTCCGCCACGACAATTATAAGCTATGGTGTGGCGGCGGTGTTGATTGGCGGATTAGCGGCCCTGATTCCGGCCTGGCAAGCCTCGCGAAAAGAGCCGGCCGAGTCACTGCATCACGTTTAAGGAGGTATGAAGTGTCATTATCTAAATACTTGTCCATGGCCTACCGGGATTTGGTGCGCAACGGGCGGCGATCGGTGCTGACGGCCGTGGCCGTCGCCCTGGGTCTGGTCGTGACATTCGCCTTTAGCAGCCTGATAGACGGGATGCTGGAGACCATGGTGGCCGATAACATTCGCTTGAGCTCAGGTCATTTGCAAATAAGAAATGATAGTTATGATACGGATACGGTGAGCTTGAAGTCTCAGGATTTACTGGAGAAAGCAGATGATTGGGTCGCACAGGCGGAATCATTAGCCGGGGTTCAATCAGCTGCCCCGGTATTATGGAGTGGTGGCCTGCTTAGCACGCCGGGTGAATCGATTGGCATCCAAATTGTAGGGATCGATCCTGAAGATACTTTTCATGCCCCCATCCGCGATGGCATCATCGCCGGGCAATACTTGAGCGCCGGTGATCGGGGACAAATTCTGGTAGGTAAGATTTTAGCCGATCAAATGGGAATCACTGTCGGACAACGCATCAGTGTGGCTGCCAGTGATGCCAACGGTGTGGGTCAAGAAGGGATATTCACCGTGGCCGGATTGGTTGATACCGGTTTTCCCAGCATCGACCAAAACCGGATCCTGATGCCCATGGCACAGGCGCAAGCTTTCAGCGGCGTGGGCGACCGCTTTAGCAGTCTAATACTCGTGTTAGGGGATCAAGAGGATACTGCCCTTGTAGCCGCTAAAGTGCAAGTACCAGACACCCAGATTGTAACCTGGGAAGATTTGAACAGCCTAATCTTGGAAAGCGTGGGCACGGGCATGGTCTTTTATTATGTCCTTTACGGGATTGTGTTCCTGGCCGTTGCCGTGCTTATCGCCAATACGCTGCTCATGTCCGTTTTTGCCCGGTCACGGGAAATCGGCATCCTGGCCTCCTTAGGTATGAGGAGCCGCCAAATATTGGGTCTGTTTTTCGTTGAAGGCACCCTTTTAGCACTGTTCGGTATCGCCCTTGGTTGGGTGCTAGGATTGGGCGTGGTTGCTTATATGACGTACGTGGGCTTCTCAATCCCGGCCGAGACGGCTACGATGGTGGAAGGTATGGCCTTCGGTTCCACAATAAAAGGTGGATTCGCGCTCGATCAATTCATCATCCTTTCGCTGCTGCTGTTGGTCATCGTCTCCCTGGTATCCCTCTACCCGGCCTGGTATGCCTCGAGAATGGAACCGGTGGAAGCATTACATGCCATATAAATAGGGCTAAACCTGGAGATTCTTCTTGAGAATGCAGGTGACTTGTCTTGAATTTCCGGGTTTATCAATTCGTGAACTTCGAGATAGCAAGTTTCCTCGCCAAGTAACCATTTTCCTTTGAGAAGGAGTAAGCTTTATGAATGCTAGACGTCTGGTTATAGTTATCGTCGCCGTTGCTGTGCTGGCGATAGGCGGCTATTTGGTCTATACCCAGTTCCTGGCCCCTGATGCTGAAGAAGCGGTCACCGCAGAAGCGACCGCATCGGCGCCAACGGACGTCGATGCCATCAGCGTTGATACAAGGCTCAATGTAGTCACGGCCGAAGGCCTGGTTGTGCCCCTGGATGATACTCAATTATCGTTCCAATCAGGGGGTGAAATCGTAGAAATCTTAGTGGTCGAGGGGGATCTTGTTGATGCCGGCGATCCCCTAATTCGCTTAGATACAACTGATCAGGAACTTGCCGTCGAGCAAGCAAAGGCGGCCGTGGTTAAGGCTGAGGCGAATATTCAATCGGCCGAAGCGGGACTCTTAGCCGCACAAGCCGGATTTACAGCTACCGAAGTGGCTCTTGACACTGCAAAAGCACAACTGGCTTTGCTGGAATCCGGCGCTACGCCGGAACAAGTTGCTTTAGGTGAAAGCGATGTAGCCGTCGCCGATGCCGGAGTAACCCTGGCAGCAGGGAACAGGGATGCTTCTCTGGAAGGAGCGACCGGTGCGGTTATTGCGGCCGCTGAAGCACAGGTGTCGGCCGCTCAAGCGCAATACAATGCAACTATACGATCCTATCAACCCATAACTCAAAATGAGAATGCAGATGCTAAAGACAGGGAACAGGCGCAACTGCAAATCAATGCTGCCCTGGCCAATCTTAATTCGGCGCAGGCGGCGTTGGACAAATTGCGCAGTGGCCCATCGTCGGCAGCCCAGGTCGCAGCCAACAGCGGCGTCGGTGTCGCGCTTAATCAACGCGATTCCGCCCAAGCTAATCTTGATCTGTTATTAGCTGATCCACTAGGGCAGCAAATCGCAGTCGCTGAATCAGCGGTTACCCAAGCGGAAAACCAATTGCAAGAGGCTGAATTACAGGTATCCAATGCCCAAACGGCTGTGGGCCAAGCCGAAGCTGCTCTGGTAGAAACTACCGCGCAGTTGGCAACAGCGGATAGAGACCTGGAGAGGCGCACGCTCATGGCCCCGTTTGCGGCTACAGTCGCCGCACTGACGGTTAAAGAACATGAAGTCGCTTCCCCCGCAGTTCCTGTGATCACCTTGGGCGATTTCAGCGAATGGCGGGTGGAAACTATTGACCTGACCGAGGCGGATGTGGTGAATATCGCCCGTGATTTTCCAGTGGAACTCACCCTCGTTGCTTTTCCGGGCGAAATAGTGACCGGTCGTGTGATCGACATCGCTTCTTCCTCCAATTTGATCCGTGGCGATGTATCTTACCTGACGACGATTGCTTTGGATGATGATCAAGGCTTGCCGTTGCGTTGGGGCATGACCGCCTTTGTGACGATAGATACCGAATAGGTTAAAAGGATTGACCCTGATGAAAGGGAAATTTCTACAGATAATGCTTATTGTTTTCATAACGGCTATGTTCTTACCCGGTGGCCACTCCTTTTCCGCTGTCAACACCGAAACAGCATTTGCCCAAGACGATGGGAGCAGTGAGGAAGTGGAACCGGTCACTTTCGGACCCACTGTATCGGCCGAAGGACTTGTGGAACCATTAAATTTTGTAAATATGTCATTCCAAACTGGAGGCGAAATATCAGAGATACTGGTTAATGAAGGGGACCAGGTCCAAGCTAGTGATGCGCTTATTCAATTGGATGATAAGGATTTGGCCCTGGCTTTGGCCCAGGCCAAAGCGCATTTAGCCTCTGCAGAAGCTGGCCTAATTGTGGCGCAAAATCAATTGACGCTCGCTGAGGTTGCCATCACCTCCGCCGAATCAGGCGTTGTCGCCGCCGAGGCGAATCTGTCGTTAATCAAAGCCGGCCCGCGGCCGGAAGAGATCGCGGCTGCTGAAGCAAACATTAGAGCTGCTGAATCAGCCATAGGACAGGCGGCCGGTAATCGGGATGTGGCCCTTGATGTCACCTCGGAGGCTGACATATTCGCTGCCGAAGCCAATGTAGCTCAAGCCTTTTCTGAGTTGCGGCTTCTGGAAGAAAACTATCAAACAATTATAGACACTTGTTTTGAAACGTCGGGTGGAGGTGAGATATGCCCTTTATATGGCCCCGTTGAGGAGAATACGCGGGAACAATTATCCGCCGCCCGCACCACGTATGAGGCGACACTACAAGGTTTAGAGGCGACGAAACAGGGTCCGACGGCGGCCCAACAGAGGGCAGCCAGTGGTGGGGTGGGTGTAGCCGTAGCAAATCGGGATGCGGCTGAAGCCCAGCTCGACTTACTGATGGCCGGGGCAACGCCGGAAGAGATCGCCATTGCTGAAATGGGCGTGCGGCAGGCCGAGGCTGGTGTAGAACTGGCCCGAGCAAAACTGGCTGCTGCAGAAGCGGCCGTTCGACAGGCGGAAGCATCCGTTGTTCAGGCCCAAGCAAACGAAGCTACCGCCCAAGCTGCCATCGATAGAATGACCCTGCGTGCACCCTATGATGGCGAGATTTCACGTATTGATGCTTCAGTTGGGCAGCTTATCAACTCGGGTTTGCCCGTGTTAATGTTGGCCGATTTCGACCGCTGGCTGGTAAAAACAACGGGTTTAACCGAAGTCGATGTGGCCTCCGTCTCTGAGGGGGCTGCTGTTGAAGTGCGTTTCGATGCTATCCCCAATGACACTGTATCCGGTGTGATAACCAAGATTGCCCTGATTGCGGATACCTCTCTCGGTGATGTTGCTTATCAGGCGGAAATTTTGTTGGATCAGGCTCCGGACTTACCCATTCGCTGGGGCATGACCGCCTTCGTTGAGATTGAATCAAATGAATTTGGACAACAATAACATGAAAAATTCCTCAAATGGCAGCACTTCCGTCGCGCAGGTTAATAATATAG
>PVMS01149935.1_pt1 | contig 10197 bp, 12 predicted proteins | sample 1853461 | NCBI WGS metagenome assembly PVMS01 (sample SAMN08582032, study PRJNA380276) | Marine sediment metagenome, whole genome shotgun sequencing project. | isolation source: ocean sediment barecode stripped | collected 2017
GATCACCTTCACGCAAGAACCCGCGTACCACTTTGATATAGAGCGTTTTATCCCAAGGACGGATATTGCGTTTCATGTCGTATTCGATATGCAGGACAGCCCCATTGCTCGCCTCGATCGTGGTGTAGTTGGGCGCAGTCGGATCATTAAATTGCGGGCGACCCATATCAGATGCAAAACGATGCACAACCTTGATTGACCCGGTATCGTCAATGCCAAAATAACCCGCAGTATAGGTGACAGTAAATTCCTGGAATGAGCCTGCTTCGAAAGAACCCTGAGGCGAAACAGTGGCTGACCCCATCTTTTCGGGTAGGTAAGTAGAATGCGGCATATTTCATTTGCTCCTTAATGTATGGTTATAGTCGTCAATTGCTGGGTTTTGGTATTGATAAACCTGGCAAATACAAAATACTCAAACAGATACAATTCCGCGATGAATTGCCGAACGGGCCATCGGGCAAAATCCAGCGCATGAAACTGAGTGCCAGATACTGAGAAACCGTAAGCCCGGATAGATTCACCTGTCTGTAACTGAATTTTACGCCATCAGTGCATAGTCTAAGCTATCTCTCGCCGCTTCAGGTGTCTTCGTGCTGATTTCCAAGTATAAATAATACGCCAAACAGAGCTTGACCGCCGTGTAATGGGGGGAGTAGTATGCGTGTTTATCAAATGAATGTTCAAATGAGCATTACAGAAAGCCCCCAACCGAACTTATTTATGCAGATGAATGAACGTCAGCAGCAGATTGCACAGCTGTTGTCAGAACAAAGTTACCTGGCCGTGGATAGTCTGGCCAGTCAATTCAGCGTGACCACCCAAACCGTGCGTAGAGATATCAATGAGATGTGCGAAAATGGTCTGGCAAGGCGAGTCCACGGTGGTGTGGGTCGTGGTTTGATGGCGGGTAATCTGGATTATGGGATACGTAAGGGTTTAAACAGCGAAGCCAAGCAGGCGATCGCTAAATCTGTCGCTGCGGTGATTCCCAACGGTTCGGCCATTGCGTTCAGTATCGGTACCACACCCGAACTGGTTGCTGCTGCACTACTAGATCATGATGAATTACGCGTTTTTACCAATAATCTGAGTATTGCCGTGACTGCTTGCCGCAATCCAAGTTTTGATGTCAACATAGTGGGGGGGCGTGCTCGCAATAAAAATCTTGACGTATTCGGTCCTGATATGGCGGAATTTATTTCCTCTTATCGCTTGGATTTTGGCGTTTATGGTGTCGCTGGAGTGGATAGTGACGGGGGCCTGTTGGATTTTACGCGTGAAGAAGTCATGATGCGTGAACTGATTAGAGAGAATTGTCAGCAGAGTATTTTAGTACTTGATAGCAGTAAGTTCGGTCGTGCGGCTCATGTCAGGGGCGGCCTGATTGATGATGCAGATACGGTTTTTTGTGACCGGGAGCCACCCCTGAATATCTGTAAAATTCTGGAGAAGTCTGAGACAGAACTCGTAATTTGTTCGGAAAATTCATTCAGCCATGAGTAGTATAGCCATTACGTCTCTGAAGAAGAATTGGGGGAGCGACGAGGTCATCAGGGATATATCGTTTGAAGTGCCTGCAGGAACGCTTACCGTGCTGTTAGGGCCGTCCGGCTGTGGTAAGTCGACCATTTTGAGGATGATCGCGGGTCTGGAGACTGCCTCTGCCGGTAGTATTCGTATAGCGGGTCAAGAAGTCCTGGACCTTGATGCGTCGAAGCGTGGCGTGTCGATGGTATTCCAGTCTTATGCCCTTTTCCCGCACATGAATGTTAAAGAAAATATACTGTTCGGGCTGAAGGTTAGAAAAGTATCGAAATCACAACAGAATAGCCGCGTGATAGACGTGGCCAAAGTTGTAGGCCTGAATCGGCTTCTGGATCGCAAACCAGCTCAGCTGTCCGGGGGGCAACGCCAACGTGTCGCTTTAGCGCGGGCAATCGTTTCTGAACAGCCAGTGTGTTTGATGGATGAACCGTTGTCGAACCTTGATGCAAAGCTACGTGCCGAGATGCGAAGCGAAATTGTATCCCTGCAGAAAACCCTGGGCCTAACCATGGTGTATGTAACGCATGATCAGGTTGAGGCGATGTCTATGGCTGATCAAATTGTGTTGATAAACGAAGGCATCATAGAGCAACAGGGACCACCTGAAGTGCTTTACGAAAAGCCGGAGTCGATTTTTGTCTCAAGCTTTATCGGCGCACCACCAATGAATATTGTGGAAGCAGCCTCCCTGGAGAGCGGCTCAATTGCATTGATGTTGGGCTGGTCTGTCGATAAATATAAGCAAATAGATTCTTTCGGAATCAGGCCTGAGTCCATAAATATAGGCGAAACCGGTATACCGGTAACGGTGCAGAGCGTCGATTACCTCGGTGGGGAGTCTATCCTTAAAGTGAAACAGGGTGCCTGTGTTCTGATTGTAAAAGTCAAGGGTAATTACCCTTTGAAAACGCAGCAGGATCTGAATATTAGTTGGTCGGTTGACGACATCATAGAATTTGATAGAGACGGTAAAAGTATGAAAGCTGTTTCTTAAGAGCGTAGTGGAGAGTGAAGGCCATGAGGCACGATCTCTTGTTAATATTATAAATTTTCAAAACTAGAGGTGGATAAAATGAAAAAAAAGATTCAATTTAAGAGAAGTATCAAGCGAATATTTGGCGGTGCATTGCTGTCGTTATTGTTGTCTACAGCGGGCTCCATAGCCTGGGCTCAAACAGAGCTGACAATGTATTATCCGGTTGCTGTTGGCGGCAAGATTACAAAAATAGTAGATGAATTAGTAGCGGGGTTTATGCAGGAAAACCCAGATATAAAGGTCAACGCGATTTACGCGGGAAACTATAACGATGCACGCATAAAAGCCCTGGCAGCGCTTAAAAGTGGTAAACCGGCTCAGCTGTCAGTCATGTTGTCGGTTGATCTTCTGGAGTTGGTTGAACAGGGCGCCATTGTTGCGGTGGAGGACTTGCTTAGCAGCGATGAAGACAAAGAATGGATGAATTCTTTTTATCCTTCGCTAATGGAAAATGCCACATTTGATGACAAGATCTGGAGCATACCGTTTCAGCGGTCAACGATTGTTATGTACTATAACAAAGAACATTTTCGCAAAGCCGGGCTTGATCCCGAAACTCCCCCGGCTACCTGGGAAGAACTGGTGGCTGCAGGTAAAAAGCTGACTAGTGCGGATAAGTCGCAATGGGGCATGATGATTCCGTCTACCGGCTATCCGTACTGGATGTTTGGTGCGCTGGCCAAGCAGAATGATCAGGTATTAATGCAAGGTGGAAATAAGACATTTTTTGATGCGCCTAATACAGTGGAGGCACTTGAATTCTGGCGCAGCCTGAGCGTTGAGCACGCAGTGATGCCCAAGGGCACGATCGAATGGGGTACGCTACGTCAAAACTTCCTCGACCAGACTACCTCGATAATGTGGCACTCCACTGGAAACCTGAGCGTTGTGAAGGCTAAAGCAGATTTTGAATTCGGCGTAGCGATGTTACCGGCTGGGAAAATGCGTGGTACGCCTACGGGTGGTGGTAATTTTTATGTGTTCAAAAATGCTTCAGAAGAAGAACGCCAAGCCTCCGTTAAACTGATGAAATATATGACCGCACCTGCACGCGCAGCGATTAAATAAGAAAAAACCGGCTATATGGGTGTTTCGCCAGCGGCATACGAAACAGACGAGCTCAAAGCCTATGTGGCGTCGTTCCCCTACGCAGCTGTGGCGAGAGATCAGTTACAGTTTGCCACGGCTGAGCTAGCGACTTTTCAGACCAGTCGCGTCAGAAAGCTATTGGATGATGCCATTCAGGCTGCTCTGACGGGTGAGAAAAGCCCTGAAGAGGCATTACAGGAAGCACAAAAAAGTGCTGAGAGAATCCTGAAGGACTATTGATAGTGGTGGATGTCGGCGGCTACGAAATTAGCCGACGACTCCTTCTATAAACTGCCGCACTGCGCTGGAACTGTACCTTGAACCCGAATATCTCACGCCATGTCTACGGCTGGTTATTAGTCACCCCAGCGTTGATATTGTTAATTTCATTTACCCACTTTCCGATTTTCTCGACATTTTTTAACAGCCTGTTTTCCAATGGTACCGCGTTTCGAGAGTCCTCGTTTGTGGGGATCGAAAATTATCAAACGATGGTGAATGACCCGGTTTTCTGGAAGGTTCTAAAAAATAATATGTGGTTTGCCCTGGGCACGATTCCGACGTCTATAGCCCTGGCGATCGTGATGGCACTGGCTGTCAACAGGGCCTTTACAGGAAGAGCGTTGGTGCGTATGGCGTACTTTACGCCGACGGTATTACCGATGATCGCGGTAGCGAATATTTGGTTGTTTTTTTACGCGCCCGAGATTGGAATGATAAATTACGTTCTGGAGTTCTTCGGATTTGAAGGGCGTAACTGGTTAGGTAATACCAGTACGGTATTGCCTGCCATTATGGTTATGACAATCTGGAAAGAAGCGGGATTTTTTATGATTTTTTACCTCGCCGGCTTACAGTCAATTTCTCCCGAATTGGCCGAAGCGGCAAAGCTTGAAGGGGCAGGGCGATGGTATTATTTCAGGCGGGTGCTGTTTCCATTGTTATTGCCAACCACACTGTTTGTTTTTGTAAATGCGGTTCTGAATTCATTTAAACTGGTGGATCACCTGTTCATTCTGACCAAAGGCGGGCCAAATAACGCCAGTAATCTGCTGCTTTATTATATCTATGAAAATGCCTTTGCTTATTTTGATACGGTTTACGCAGCGGCGCTTACCGTCGCTTTATTGCTGTTACTTTGTGTGCTGGCATTGTCTCAATTTTTTCTGCTGGATAATAAAGTGCATTACCGATGAACATAGCCGGCAGAAATAGCGACAAGTTTTTCACCACACTGGAAAACACCGCTGCGGGACTGCTCGCAGTGTTGTGGGTATCTCCTTTATTGTACGCATTCTGGGCGGCGTTTCATCCTGCAGAGTATGCAACAAGCTTTGATTTATTTGCGCCATTGACGCTGGACAATTTTGTATTAGCGCTTGATCAGGCTCCGTTGCTCAGGTATGGCCTGAATACCTTTATTCTGGTCAGTGGTTTATTAGCTGCACAAATGATTGTTTCAGTTCTTGCGGCGTACGCTTTTGCGAGATTTGAATTCTTTGGCCATAAAATAATATTCACACTGGTTCTGATCCAGCTAATGATTACCCCGGAGATACTAATTGTTGAAAATTATTCTACTCTCAGCAAGCTTGGGTTAATCGATACGATTACCGGCATCGGTTTGCCTTATGTGGCCAGTGCTTTTGGTATCTTTTTATTGCGGCAGACATTTAAAACTACGCCCAAAGAACTTGAAGACGCCGCCAGGCTAGAAGGATGCGGTGCTTTAGGAATATTGTGGCGGGTTTATGTGCCACTGGCAAAACCCACTTTGTTGGCGTACGGACTGGTATCTGTTAGCCATCACTGGAATAATTTTTTGTGGCCGTTGGTGGTGACTAATTCAGTTGAAACCCGCCCATTGACGGTTGGCCTGGCCATATTTGGAGCACCGGAGTCGGGCGTAGACTGGTCCGTAATCTCTGCCGCTACCCTGTTTTCGGTTGCTCCCCTGCTGATTGCATTTTTATTGTTCCAGCGACAGTTTGTGCAGTCTTTTATGCATGCCGGGATAAAGTAGTGAAATTACTAAGTTGGAACATTCAACAGGGCCGGGGTGTCGATGGCGTGGTTTCTTTAGCGCGTATCGCCAACGAAGTTAAACAATCACAGGCAGACATAGTCTGTTTGCAGGAAGTGTCCAGGGGGTTTCCTGTTGCGTATGATAAGCGATCACAGTGGCCGGATCAGTGTGCTGAACTGGAAGGGTTGCTGACCGACTATACTCTGGTTTTTGGCGCTGGCGTCAGTTTGAGTGCTACGCAGGGTTCGAGTCGACGGGAGTTTGGCAATGCCATTCTCAGTCGCTGGGGCATCGCAAGCATGGAAAATCACGCCTTGCCATGGCCAAACGACCTGCAGGCAAAAAAATCTATGCGAAGAGCCGCAATCGATGCCGTTATCGCAACGCCTTCAGGTTATTTGAGGGTCATATCCAGCCATCTTGAGTATCATTCGGTACAACAACGCCAGGCGCAGCTGAAATATCTGTTACGCATGAAATTGGCGGCCGACAAAAGATGCAGGGATGGTATCGCGTGTAGTGAAGCAAGTCCCTACAACCTGCCGCTAATGCCTTCTCAAACGGTCATTTGTGGCGATTTTAATATGTTGCCATTCGGGCTTGAATATAATGAATTTCTGGCCGTCGCATCGCCAGAGGTGCAAAACTTGCTTGATGTGTGGTGTGAGCTGAACCCGGGTAAAGCACACCCCGGGACGTGTGGAATATTTGATGCACAACAATGGCCTGAAGGCCCGCATTGCCGGGATTTTGTATTTGTATCACGCGGATTATCAGGGACGGCAACTGAATTTCAGGTCGATCAGAAGACAGCGTCCTCCGACCATCAGCCTATGCTGGTGGAATTCGATGATTCCTTGCTGGGCCGTGCGCTGAAATAAGCTGAAGGACGGTAACGTTAGACACTAAATTCAATCCATTTGTGCCATTGTCATTGACAGGCTTCGGTGGGCGGATTTTCAGCTTATCCGCGACGCAGTTATCGTCGGACATAAAAGGTCCAACTTCGTACAGGACTTGACCGCCAATAACATCGATAAAAAAGCGAGTGCCTTCTCTAAATTAGGCACGGTAAAACCAATGTGGCCGCCACCTTTTAGGCCTGGCAAACCTTTAGGCATAATTACTTCTCCTGTACTATTTGTGGATTACGTATGTGAGGGATAGTCCAATCTTGCTCATGGCCGAGCGGGACTATTCCGTAGGGGTTGATGGAAAGATGGCTGGCGTAATAGTGGCGCTTGATATGGGCCATATTGGTGGATCCGGCTATCCCCGGGTATTGATAGAGCTCCAGCATAAACTGGTAGAGGTTTGCAAAATCTTTAAGCAACTGGATATTGCACTTAAAATGGGTATGGTAAACGGAGTCGAAGCGGATCAAGGTGGTCCATAGACGCCAGTCGGCTTCGGTGAGTTGGTCTCCGGCCAGGTAGCGTTGTTTCGATAGGCGTTCATCGACAAAGTGTAGAGCGTCAAACAGCTTTTTACAGTTGGATTCGTAGGCTTGCTGAGTGGTAGCAAATCCCGTCTTATAAACACCATTATTGATACTGTGATAGACCAGATCGTTTATATTATCGATTTCGCCTCTTAAAGGCTCGGGATAAAAATCCAGTTTGTTGCTGGTCATATGGTTAAATGCGGAATTAAAAATACGAATGATTTCTGATGACTCGTTGTTGATAATAGTCTGTTGCTTTTTATCCCACAACACGGGCACTGTTATATTGCCGCAATAGCCTTTGCAACTGTCAAGATAGATCTCAGAGAGGAAGTCGCTCGCGTACAGCTGGTCACCGGTGGTGCCGTAAAGACGCATCGATTCCTGGTCATGTTTAAAACTCCATCCCTTTGTCAGCATATCGGGGTGAACCACACTCACCGTGATCAAATCTTCGAGTCCCTTCAGCTTTCGAAATACCAGGGTACGGTGCGCCCAGGGACAGGCGAGCGAAACGTATAAATGGTATCTCCCGGCCTCCGCTTTAAATCCGGAGTCGCCGCTTATCCCCGCGCTTCCTTCGGCGGTAATCCAATGTCTAAATTGAGAATCCTTGCGACGATATTCACCGTCTTCGATGCTGTTTCTCCAGGTTGATTTTAACTTGCTCATTTCTCTGCCTTTTCCTTCGGGTTAACCCATGCACGATCACGCGCGAAATTATTTAACTGATAGTCAATCATTGCCTGGTCAATTTCTTTCCTTGAATTCATTTCAAATGGAGCATTTTGAAAAACGGGTTCGTGACCAGGTTTGCCACTAAGCAACAGAAGCCGCGCACCTTGTTCTCCTGCAATAAAGTCAGGAGCGTTATCTTAACACCCAGCTCTATGAATGTGTTCAAGGGAATGTTCTACCCATTGAACCGACGCCACAAATTGTTCGATCTTATTACCGATCCGGCTCCTGGTAGTATCCCAATTGCAACGATATTTCCTTGCCCGCTTCCATGACGTCCTGTATCCACGCTGATCTTCGTCTTTCAATTGGGGATGAGACCGAAAGGCCTGCCACAACTGAGCTGGTGCTGTCATAAATCAATACCCCTATACAGCCGACATCGATTTCTGCTTCTTCATTGTCCAGAGCATACCCGTTCTTTAAAGAGCTAATGCAATCGTTTAACAGTTGCGGGTAGGTTGAAAGTGTATTGCGAGTGTAGGCGGGTAAGTTCGTGCGTTTAGTGTAGCCCTCTATTTCCTCTTTACCAATGGCGCCCAGCATCAGCTTACCGACGGCCGTAACGTGCAAAGGTGCACGACTTCCAACAATCTGTTGAACATGCATCATGCGATTGGGTACGGCCTTCTCCAGGTACACCAGTACATCCCCTTCACGAATGGTCAAGTTGACGGATTCGTTAAGTTTGTCACGCAACTGTTCCATGTGTGGCATGGCGATGGATCGTAGATCTAAATTGCTGTGCAGGCGTATGCCTAATTGCAGCAGGTGCATACCGAGACGGTAATGGCCATTTTCATCCCGGTCTACGAAACGATTATCAATCAGCGAACTGAGTATACGGTGGGTTGTGGATGGATGTAAGCCGGTTTCTGCACTGAGTACCTTTAAGCCCACTGGGTCTGGATAACGGGATATTGCATCAAGCAGGGCGGTAGCGCGGTCGATTACCTGTATTCGTGAGCCGTGTGCATCTGTTGCCATGATAGTTTTCCTGTCTGGATGCTGCGATGTTGTTTGTAATCTATCATTTTTTAAAAAATAAAGTAAAGATTTTTCGTATTGTGAAAAATATAAGCTGTGGTATTCATAAAAATCACCAGGAAGCTATCCTGGGAATCAAATATACTTCGAAACATAGCTACTATTACTGGGTTCATGATCAAAAAATTTCATAATGCGGAAATAATCCATATTGTAAAATTTTTAATTACTCATCATAATAACATTTCGGCACTGGAGTTGCCGCAGTGCAGGAATATTTCCGCAATACAGTCAAACAATAGTTTGCATGAGCTTATTTATGAATAATGATAAAGAAAGAATGACCATTCCGAGCTACGATGATGTATTGGCAGCGCGTCAGCGTATACAGCCGTATATTCACCGAACACCGGTACTGACCTCCACATTTTTTAATCAGTTGACGGGTGCGGAGTTATTTTTTAAGTGTGAGAACTTTCAAAAAGCAGGTGTATTTAAAGCACGCGGCGCCTGTAACGCGGTTTTTGGTCTGGATGATGAAACAGCGATAAAAGGCGTGGCCACCCATTCTTCTGGAAATCATGCGCTGTCGCTCTCTTATGCTGCAGGCAGGCGTGGAATTCCGGTCACTGTGGTGATGCCGCATACCGCACCGCAAGCCAAAAAAGACGCGGTGATAGCTTATGGCGGTACTATTGTTGAATGCGAGCCATCAACCTCTTCGCGAGAAGCAACCTTGGCCGAGGTTGTTGCGAAGACCGGAGCGAATTTTGTCCATCCTTACAACGACCCGCGGGTGATCGCCGGGCAGGCAACATGCTCGCGTGAACTACTGGAGCAGGTTGAAAACCTCGATGCCGTGGTGGCACCCATCGGAGGCGGTGGAATGGTTTCCGGAACCTGTTTGACACTTTCTAATGTCGCGTCACAGATCGAAATATTTGCCGCAGAGCCACTCAATGCGGATGATGCTGCTCGGTCGTTTCGCGCCGGGTACATTATTGCCGATGATGCGCCTGAAACCGTGGCGGATGGACTGAAAGTACCCCTGAAAGACCTTACCTGGCATTTTGTCCGCAATAATGTGACCGATATATTAACGGCGACTGAAGAAGAAATTATCGATAGCATGAAACTGATCTGGCAGCGTATGAAGATCGTTGTGGAGCCAAGCAGTGCGGTTCCACTAGCCGTCATTTTGAAAAACCGAGAGCGCTTCGCAGGCAAACGCATTGGCATCATTATTACCGGCGGTAATGTCGATCTCGATAAACTACCCTGGATGAAGCAATAAACACTTTAATTACTGGAGTAACACTTATGAGTAAC
>PVMS01149828.1_pt1 | contig 10196 bp, 10 predicted proteins | sample 1853461 | NCBI WGS metagenome assembly PVMS01 (sample SAMN08582032, study PRJNA380276) | Marine sediment metagenome, whole genome shotgun sequencing project. | isolation source: ocean sediment barecode stripped | collected 2017
GCCTGCAATGATTCGACTTCCAGTCCAATCAAATCTGACCAGTAATACTCGTCTTCTTCCAACTTCGGTAACTGATCGGCGAATATGTAAATATTACTGCCAGCCAGTTCATTCGCCTGTTCTCGATTTTCTACCCCGTCAAGCTTCGCCAGTACATTCTTGCCCTGAAGCCGACCGCTAATCTCGACTGTTTGCAACCGATCACCCGTCCCTATCTGCCATGGGTTATAGCTCAGAATGTTTTCACGGGGACTGGTATCCGAAAATACCTTAATCCAGCCCTTGACTCCCTGAGCCCCAATAACATGTCCACCCCGGATCATTTCATCCTCGTGGTTACGCATAAAGATGCTCGCTCATGAGTAACCAGGGATACCCTTAGGCCGCTTTACTGGCACCCTTGATCAGACTCGCGACACGCTCACTTGTCTGAGCGCCTTTCGAGACCCAGTATTCGATACGTTCATTATCGAGACGGAGTTCTTCTTCCTGGCCACGAGCCTCTGGATTATAAAATCCAACACGTTCGATGTATCGACCATCCCTGGGGCTGCGGCTGTCACTGACTACCACGTGATAGAATGGACGCTTCTTGGAACCGCCGCGAGTCAAACGAATTGAAACCATATAAAAACCTCTAAATGTCACCGGACAAAAGCGTAGCGCTGACCCTGAGGTCAGAAGACCGCGTATTGTACCTAAAAAAGCCTGCCTGTGAAGTCCGCGTATGAATTTTTTTAGCGCTATTTCGGTAATAGCTGTCTATTAAATTAAGCATATTCGGTTTTTTTTGATTAATGACCTGGTTCGAATCCGAAGATATCCATAAAGCCCAGGTGTATCCCAGGCGATATAGTCTGGTTACTCTATAGGCTTTGATGACCCACTCGGATACACTGATATGAATCCTTCATTGCTCAACCCGCTATTCTAATGTTGCCATTCGAGGCCCCGCCCGAAAATATCTGTATTGTCCGACTTTCAGCACTGGGCGATGTTACCCATGCGGTTCCGGTACTGCGGGCTATTCAAAAAAACTGGCCCTCGACCCGGGTTACCTGGATTTGTGCGACCACTGTACATCCGTTGTTATCTGTACTGGATGGTGTGCGTTTTATTGTAATTGACAAGAAAGCGGGCTGGCGCGGTTATCGGCAGTTGAGGCGTGAACTCTGCGGAGAAAGATTTGACATCATGTTGCAAATGCAGACATCCGCGAGAGCAAATTTCACCGGTGCCTGTGTAAAAGCGGATATCAAGCTGGGCTGGGATAAATATCGGGCACGGGATTTCCATCTATATTTTATGACTCACCATATACCTGAAACAAGGCACGAGCACCAGGTCCAGGGGCACCTGTCATTTGCTCGAACCATCGGTCTGGATGCGCCTCAACCGGAATGGAACTTCCCGGTTAGCGAGGAAGCTACAGGGTTTGTTAATACGGTTATTCCCGTGGGAGAACGGGTTCTACTTGTATCTCCCTGTTCCAGTCTCCAGAATCGAAATTGGCTTGTAGAGCGATATACAGCCGTGGCGAACTATGCGGTCAAACAGCATGGTATGACGATTGTCCTGTCTGGGGGAGGATCTGAACTTGAACGATCCATTGGTGAAACCATTGCGAGTATGACGGATAAACAGGTGATCAACCTGATTGGAAAACTAAGCTTGCTGCAATTGACCGCCTTACTGAAACGGGCGGATGTCGTTTTAACGCCTGATTCCGGGCCTATGCATTTGGCAAATGCACTTGGCACGGTAGTCATCGGTTTGCATGCCAGTACCTGGCCGCTACGTAGCGGGCCTTATAATTCTCTAGATCTTTGCGTCGATAAATTTACCGAAGCGGCACTGCAATTTCGAAATAAAAAACCCGAAAATTTACGTTGGGGTACGCGGATAAAAGAGAAAGAGGCGATGAGCCTGATCGAAGTCGACGAAGTTATCAGTCGGTTAGATCTGGCTATCAAACGGTTTGATGCCGGTTGAACCAGAAGAATAACTTCCCCACACGGTATCATTTATCTCAAACAGCAGCCTGGCGCAGAATGTTTATCGGTGCCAATTCGGGCATGCGGCAGCTCTTTAGACGAACAATACTGGTCAGGACGAACGCATACTGACCGGACAAACTCGCATGGCTAACCGCGTCGGTAAACACCATCCACGCAGAGAATGGAGGAAATCGAAATTCCTCATAGCCACGCGTGTCCTGTTGAAATGACGGTGTGTCTTTCATGAAATTGTGAAACCTTCGCATGACACGGTCATACGGTGAAGAGTCCAGAACCTTCACTGCTGGCAGGCCAGCTTTCACCAGGCCATTTATCAGGCCGGTTCGAATATGGTCCAAAGGTCCCTTGGATAGATACTCGTGCCGAGTATTTTCACTGCCCAAATTAGCCTGCTTGCCGTGCATCGCATAAAGATCCGAAAAGTTTCCCCTGCTTGCCCAGACCCGGTCCACGGTCGGATTAACGTTGATGAAAAATCGAAGAATTCGGTCTCCATTAGTCGCACCATAGGCACCGGCGTCGATATGGACGAGTTCATTACTTGCATGAGGCTTCAGGTTTCTTCCTTTTTCTTCAATCGGTCGAAAACTACAAGTCCCAACGGTCCAGTTGTCGGCAAGCCGAGGCGCAGTTTTACCTATAAATTCTGTAATGTTATCGCTGACTGTCACCAGAATACGATTAATGCGGTCTACCAGCGCCGCATCTACATTATCCAGTCCAGGCGTTCGGCCGACCTCAGGGTGATAACTGATATTCTTAAGCTTGAGTAGATTTGGTAGTTCCTGGCGAAGAAAAGACAGGTCTTCTTCTGAAGGCAGTTGCACCGGAGATTCCGGAAAGTAGACGATCGATCCGTGCTCCAGCGAGTCGGACATTTCGTCAGGGTTCAACTGCTTTAGTCGAGCATCATCGTATTTGTCCAACATCGTTTTTCACTCTCTCCAGTAAAATACAGAACTATAATGTAAGTAATCTGGCGTTGATACTTTTTATCCCCTGCCTGACTAGTTTAACCTTCCTGATTATATTTTTTTAAGAATGAGGAGCAACTCTACTTTGTTTAAACATGAGTATTGCCCTGTCAGGCAAGAAAGGCCTTTAGTTGGGCTTTTCAGCCGGCTTGGGTGGGGTGGCTAGACGCGAACCCAGGTACTTGCCATAATGATCCAATGATATTTTGCGACTCATTATGACCACCCGTGTATTGGCAATCGCCGAGTTCAGCGACCTGCCAGAAACACACCTATTAATTGGCATACACAATTCCGATGTGGATCTCCATGTGATCTGCTCGAACACCGCGCGACATAGACAGTTATTGCTGGATGCGGGCATCAAGGTCACCTGGTTAAAGTTTACCGGTCGCTTCGATGCCGAGGGCAAGGCAGCCATTCAATCGGTGCTGGACCAGGACGAGTTCGATATCGTCCATGTATTCACCAACAGATCCTTGCAGAATACCTTGCCGTTGGTGAAGAACAGCACTATTAAGCTTATAGCCTACCGCGGAAATGTCGGAAATTTATCGGTGTTTGATCCGATTTCGTGGTTGACTTATCTCAATCCGCGTGTAGACAAAATTACCTGCGTCGCCAATGCTGTGCGCGACTATTTCATGGGGATTGGTTTTTTATGGTGGCAATTTCCAGAGAATAAAGCCGTTACTATTTACAAAGGACATGATCTTTCCTGGTACCAGGAACCCGCGGTACCTCGATCAACCTGGAACGTACCTGAAAACGCCTTTCTGGTTGGTTGCATCGCGAATGAAAGACCTCGCAAGGGCCTGTCATATCTGGTTGACGCACTGCCGATGATTGCCGGAACAGACCTGGAAATCCACCTGCTCTTGATAGGAACTATTAATGGAAAAAAGACCCTGGAGAAAATTGCACAAAGCCGAATCAGGGAGAGAATTCATTTAACCGGCTATCGAGATGATGCAGCTCAGGTACTGGCGGCCTGCGATGCCTGTATTTTACCGGCGACCAAGCGAGAAGGCCTACCAAAAGCGATTATCGAAGGCATGGTGCACCAGGTCACCCCGATCGTCACAAAAACCGGTGGTGGCCCCGAGTTAGTTGAACATGGGGTTTCGGGTCTGATTATCGAGACTGGTTCCGCTGAGGCGATTAGCGAGGCCATTGTGCAGTTGGCTCAAGACCCGCAGCAAAACGCAAAAATGGGCGTTGCCGCGCAAGCTCGAATTCAGAGCGACTTCAATACCGTAACTACAGTCGAGCAGACACTGGCCCTATACCGGGAGCTACTGGATCAGGGTTAGTGAAACTCTATTCCGATATCGTTTCTAAGGGTGCCGGAGATACTGAATCTTCGGTACCTTAATAGTTATTACAACAAAATTTTTTGCGGTACTAACCGCGCTGGGCCTCGATAAAATTACCCATCCATAATTGGATTTATGGATATTTTCCCTAGTTCAGCAATCCCTGAAGTTTTTCGCCACACATTGCCGGGCCAGTTTCTGAGCTTTCTCTATCTGGGCAGAAGTCATCTTATGCTCAATTTCGTTCTGATCCTTCGATACTTCTACGATTCCTCCAGATTCCGAAATGGTCCACCACATGTGGGCGCGGGTATAGTCTTGCGTAACAACCAGCCCCTCCTCGTACAGTTTACTCAGTACGGCCTGTGCTTCGGCACCCCCCTGTTCGGCAGCTTTCTTGTACCATTTAAAGGCAAGCTTGTAGTCCTGCGCAACATCCCATCCATAATTGTAGATTTGACCTAGAAACGACTGGGTGCCGACATGTCCATGTTCGGCAGCAAGGCTGTACCACTTGATTGCAGCCTCAGAGTCCAGGATTATACCGTCTCCACCGAAGTACATATCACCCAGAACGGCCTGTGCTTCGACATGCCCCTGCTCGGCCGCCTGCTTGAACCACCTGAACGCGGCGTTGTAGTCCTGGGGAACCCCCTGTCCATAGTAGTACATCAAACCCAGAATGTGCTGTACCCTGGCATAACCAAGTTCGGCAGCCTGCTTGAACCACTTAAGCGCAACACTATGGTCCTGGGTGACACCTAGCCCTTGCAGGTACATCACACCCAGGTTGAACTGTGCACCGACATCCCCTCGTTCGGCAAGTGGTGTCCACTCCTTCAACGAGGTTGCATAGTCTCCGCTTTGGTAAGCATCCATACCCTGCGCATAATCCGCACAGGCTGGCGTACCAAGCAGCAGAATTACGAGGACGGGAAGTACAAGGTATCTATTCATCCAATCATCATGCCTGTGGGTTGGAGTAAAGTAAAACCCGCCGAGAGGCTTTGAGCCTATATTGGAAGTAGGAATTTCCTGAAGAATGATTCAAAAACGCACCAAAACGGGGCGACTGAACTTATCTATAATATTAAGATTATAATGGGGAAAATGGTGGGCCGTGGCTCTCGACAGCTCAATGAACGACCCCGTAAAACGTTAGAGTTCGAGACACCAGCAGAGAGATTTAACGCATGTGTTGCATCGACCGGTTAAAATGGCAACACATTCCGGTCATTGAACCTGCGAAAGAAGTAGCAGGTAGTCGGCATGCCTGGTGGCTAAAATTTGACAGGATTGGCCGGCTGGAAGGAGTACCAAAAGTAGGCGCTTTAGGCGATATTGGGCGTGTCGTCGGAAATTAGTTCAGATTTCGGATGCTCCAGGACTGGACGGCTTCGCGAATCTCTTTCTTTACCTGATGGAATAAGGAAAATAGGGTGTTAATTCTTACTATACATTGAGTTTCTGGCGTTGGCCGGTCACAATGCTTCGGGGTTTTTAGAAGAAGATTTTTTGTGAGTACTTTTAACGGTAAGCTTGAACTGGCACAGGGGCAGCGGCTGCTGATCCTTATATATCACCATGTTGCCGTGCCGCCGGCCAATGTGCCCTTCCGGGGGCTGTACACTACGCCGCGGCAGTTTGACGGGCACTTGCGGTGGCTGAAAAAACAGCCGGTGGAATTCACGACATTCGAGCAGCTGCGAAGCGGGGCGCATAGCTCTTGTTCGCGGTTGGTCATGTTGACCTTTGATGACGGATTGCACGATAACTTCACCGAGGCCCTGCCTGTTCTTCGGCGGCATGATGTGCCCGCGGTGGTTTATCCGGTTGTGAATGAGCTGGGCGGTCGCGGGGTGGTTTGGCCGGAGGCGAGAGACCAGACGCCGGCTGATCTTATTAGCGAAAATGAAATTCGCGAGATGCAGCGTGACGGGATAGAGTTCGGCTCACACCTGCTTGAGCATACTCATTTGACGACGCACCCTGTGGACGAACAATACCGGCAGCTGGTTGAATCCAGAGACGCTCTGCAGAAAATTCTGGCGGCAGAGGTTTTGTCAGTCGCGTATCCATACGGCGACGTTGATGATGGGATTGCCGAGCGCGCGACCAAGGCAGGATACTGTTTCGGCGTGACGACCGTTAGGGGCACGAATACGCGCGACTCAAACCCGATGCTTCTAAACCGCGTTCCCGCAAAAGGGTCGAAGTTCTATCACCCGTTTATATTTCGGCGAGAGGTCAGGCGCCTCTTGAATATTTAACGACCAATGGCAGGGTTCCGGCGAAAGTTCTTGAGGGACCGCTTTGTGCAAAAGCTGCTTGCGCCGTTCGGGCGAGAGCCCAGGCCCAAAAAGTGGTTGTTTGTTATTGGTTGCTATAACTCCGGGACAACGCTTCTATCGGACATCCTGTCCGAACACGCGGATATTTCCGCGCTGCCAATTGAGGGCGTTATGCTAACCGATGCACTACCGCGGCCCGAAAAGTTCGGCTGGAACCGGCTGTGGTCGGAGTGCGTCGATGGAGTGCGAATGTTGCCGGGCAAGGGCATGGAAAAGGTGGCCGGGCGCGTCAAGCGCCAGTGGTCCTACTCGTTTACCGATGCCGATATCCTCTATGAAAAATCCATAGCCAATGCGGCGCGCATTCCATTCCTCGACGCGTATTTTCAGCCGGCGTACTTTGTCGTGATCATTCGAAACGGCTACGCGGTCGCGGAGGGTCTACGCCGCCGCGGCAACCCACGTAAATACGGTCACGCCGAATTCGGTGACAAATACCCGATAGAAATGTGTGCCAAACAATGGGCGGTCTCCGATGAAATAGTCAGCGCCGATGCTTCAGACGCCGAGCATGTTCTGTATCTGACGTATGAAAACTTTTGTGCGGAGCCGGGGAAAAATCTGAGGGCGATAACAGACTTTCTGCAAATCGAACCACTGCCGGATAAAATTATCAACAAGAGCTGGGAGGTTCACGGCTCGAGCTCGAGAATTCGCAACATGAACGAAGACGGCATCGCGAAACTTTCGGCAGATGACATCGCGAAAATTCGCGAAGCGGCCAGCGGCGCGTTGGACAAATACGGTTACATACAGGGATGATGTACGAATGAATATTTATGCGATCGTGATTTTGCCTAGTGTCTTTATTTACCTGTCCGTCGGACTTTACGCTGGGCGCAAGAGTCAATAGACCCTCACGCAAAACACGCTTAAATCAGCGCCATTGGGTTAAACCACGCGCAAGTGAATCAGTGGTTTGTAGACGCAGTTCCGCTTGAGTCTACCCCACACGGGTTCTTTCTGTTTCGTGACATGCTGACAGTTTTCACGTAAACGAACGACATCCGCTTCCAATCCCGCGCCATAGTTATTCACTTGCTTAGCAAACGTATGTTCTGCCGCGTGGCGATGGAGTTCGAAGTCAGCTTGATTCGCCTCGCGTACGACCTCGGCTAATTCGGGATCCTCCAGAATGGGCCATGATGGCTTCGCCTTGCCGACGTTGATTGTTTTATAGCCAACCTTCAAGTCTGCTGACCCCAACCAGGCGTGGAACATGACCATCGTTTCGTCGAACCGCTCCGTGAGTCCGACGAAACCGAGCTTCTGATCCATGATCGAAATCGCGCTCGCCGCATCCTCGGATCCGCATAACCAACGCGTTTGCACATTGCGTTCGAGTGGGTCTACACAAAATCTTTTCAGATCATCCGGAGTACACTGATCGACGTGGCTTCGGTGTAAATGCAGGAAGCGAGAGACGCAACGTTTCACAGGATCTCGCAGGAGGGTGAAATAGCGGAGATCCGGAACCACAGTTTCCAGTTGATTGAACGCCGCCACGCGATGCCCGCAAATCCCCGCCGGCTGACGATACACCCGCAGGGCCTTCTTAAAGTCTTTGGCAGCAATCCATTCGTGTGACTTTCGCTTATGCATGGGCGCCCGCAGATCGCAATGGCTTGCGCCAAACGAATGGCGCAACAACGCACGCACCGTCGAGCCCCCGGTCTTGGGGATGTGAATGAAGGCATACATGGGGGTACGCTATCAGAGGAGGAGGTAAAGCTCAACCCAAGAACGGGACTTAGCGGGACTGGCCACAGTTCCGAGCGCTAGCCTTCCGCTGTCCAATCTCTGGCGAATTCGGCTACAAAAAACCCTCCAACCCTTGGAAGTGGCTCTTCCAAAACCTTCCCAGGTTTGGAACACTGGTCTGTCGCTTTTCCAATGGTTGGAAGATGTGTTTTGAGGGTGTGGGATGTTAGCAAAGGTTCAGTCAGCGGCGGTGATGGGGGTTGATGCGTGCGACGTCGAGATTGAGGTGAATTCCGGGGGGTGGGGATTATAAATTTGTCGTGGTGGGGTTACCGGATGCGGCGATGAAGGAGAGTGTCGACCTGTTAAAATGGCAGCACATTCCGGTCATTAAATCTGCGAAAGTAGCGGCAGGTAGCCGGCATGCCTGATAGCAGAAATTCTGTAGAATTGACCGATTGTAAGGAGTAATATTGGGCGTATCGGTGGAAATTAGTCAGATTTCGTATGCTCCAGGACCAGACACAGTCGTGAATCTCTTTCTTTACCTGCTGGAATAAGGAAAATGGCGTGTTAATTCTTCCTATACTTATCAGCGAATCCGTGCGTAACGGTAACAAAGCAGCTTTCGTGGAACTGATGGATGATGGGCGGCGCTATCTTGAGAGCTGCGGCTGAGCTCAATGCTAATTTCCACCAGCCACAAGCTGATCTTCATGCATGTATCGCGCACTGGCGGCTCCAGCGTGATTTCCTCGCTTCGCTCCTGCGGTGTCTGGGGTACGCCGGACAAATCCAAACTGAACAAACGGATCTCACGATTGCCTATCAGACGTGATCCTGGTGCGGTCCGGTTTCGCGGACACGACTCTTTACCGTTTGTACAGCGGCGCCTGCCAGTAGCAGTGTTTAACAGCTATACCAAGGTTGCCTTTGTTCGCAATCCATACAGCTGGCTGACATCGATGTATTCAACCTTCAAGCGCGGCCCGAATCACAGGCATCATCCGACTGTCGCGGCCATGAGCGGCTTTCCTGAGTACATCGACTGGGAAATACAGCGTAACAAGCGTTTCCAGCATATTTTTCTGCTCGATAAAGACGGTGAGCTGAAGATTGACTTCCTTGGGCGGCTGGAGAATTTGCCGGAAGATTACCAGCGCCTGTGCACCCTGATAGGCATAGATGGTCCGGAACTTCCGCAACTCAATCAGAATCGCTTTCGCGACTATCAGGAGTTTTACGATGACGCGACTCGCGACAAAGTCACCGAATCCTGGGCGAAAGACATAGAGTTGCTGGGCTATGATTTTAACGGCAATCGTCAGCCCTGTGCGCTTGATTCGATTTCCGACTAGTCAGGTTGGTGGCGGTCGCCGGTCAGCACGCCGAATTTCCGGTACGGCGTAACAGAACCAATAAAAACTGGCACACCCAATACAGCCATTATGGCGCCGACAGGTAACTGCTGGGGCGCAATAATGGTGCGCGCGACAGTGTCGGCAACCACTATTAGGCTGCCACCGGCCAGTGCCGCTGCAGGTAACAAAGTTCTATGATCAAAACCGCTGACCAGCCGGATCACCTGGCCGTTCTCAGAATTTGGACTATACCTATCGAATGTCCGTTTTCAAACTATACTCATGTTATGCGTTTTGTACTTATGATGGCATCGATCCTGGTCGTTTCTTACTTGATCTTCAAGGGATATTCAACTGACCTGAACAATAGTGAGGTTCAAGTCGGAGGAGAAAAAATTGATGCCCTTAAAAAAGCGGGTGAAGTTAGCCAGTTGATTCAGGATGCTGCAGAAGTTCAAAGACAAGAAATAGAAAA
>PVMS01154511.1_pt1 | contig 10196 bp, 9 predicted proteins | sample 1853461 | NCBI WGS metagenome assembly PVMS01 (sample SAMN08582032, study PRJNA380276) | Marine sediment metagenome, whole genome shotgun sequencing project. | isolation source: ocean sediment barecode stripped | collected 2017
GACAGATCCTGTGCGACCAATGACAATATCCATGATACGAGCCTCCCATTCAATTGAAAAGGGGTTTCAACAAAATATCCACCTGTTGCTGGTTTTTGGCTGCTTCTGCGATGATTCCCTGCAGATCTTTTTCGGATAGATTCATCCGGTTCAACACATCGCTGTAAAACCTGTAGGAAAGTCCATCGGCGCCCGTACACACCCCCATCATCATGCAGATAATGTCGGCCAGATATACCAGTGACGTCTCAAGATCCTGCCTGGCGGATTCGTCGGCAAGGTGATGGTGGCGAATGATATAAATCAACTTATCACTAAAATGCCATTTTTTACCCACCATAGCCCCCAGCTCTTCGTGGTTCATACCGATTATCTTTTGCTCGGCATCGTTGAAGCTGTGGCTGTGGGAATGCACCAGAATGTTTATTTGCTCATAAGAAAAGGCAACAAAACGTCCCAGAATCAACTTGCCGATATCTTTTAGCAGGGCGGCCGTATAAATAAGATGCTTGTTTTGAGAGGCCCCGAATCTGTCGGCTAACATCCCGGTAACATGGGCCGATGTAACCGCATGACGCCAGAGCTCCCCTTCACCCAGACCATATCCTTCCGGTTCTTTTTTAAAGTTAGCTGCCAGACTGTTGCGCAAAACGAGTCGAACGATGTGATCCAACCCTACCAAAGAGATCGCATCTCTGACAGACTCCACCTGTCTTGCAAGACCAAAATAGACTGAATTGCAGGTTCTCAATAGATTCGCTGTAAGGGCCGGATCATTGCGGATGAGATCCGCGATTTCCGACATTGAGCTGTTTGGATCCTCAGCCAGGGCCATAATTTGAGCGGCAATCGGTGGGACAGGTTCCAGCTGATCGATCTGATCAACGATGTCTTTAAGATCGATCATACCTTCACCTCCCCCCTGGCCGAATATCTTAATGCAGCTGCTGCCGCTTCCAATCTCCAGACTCAGAGTTCGGCTGCTGGTTCCGCCGATATCTTCATGGTAGATTTTTAAATCATAATTTGCCAGACCGTTCTTAAGTGCCTCATAGTTTTCTTCACCAATGTTAAAGATACCGGTCTGATCAATAATATGAGCGCCGCCGGCAATGACAACTTTCATTCTATCCGGCCGGCTCCCCTGCTCAAATAAAGCCTTAACAAAGAAAGGCACGCCCGTATCAGCGAACATCAGCGGAACCTTATCAGGGTCGATGCCGTTAGCCTGGGTGGAATCCGGCAGCATTATATTTAAAACGCCGCCGACACCGCTGAGCGGGTCGAATGCCGTCACCCCGATACCCGAGCCGATGGAAAATGCCACCAACGTTTCCGCCGGATTACTGCTGATTTTCATTTCAGAAAAATTAACTGCGGTCATCATAGCAACCGCATGGGACTTTATTTGATTTTGCGCCATGGTTGTATCCTTATCCATATAATATATCGGCATTGATGATCACAAACTTGAACAAAATTTGAGTATTTCGAGGATTTGAGACCCACAAAGAGGATAGGATCAGACGGGCCACCCCGCAACGCGGGGCGATACATTGACTGACCGGCCGGATTGGGCGCATTGGCTCTGAAGCCCTCTGGCTTTTGCAACATTAAGGTTTAGGATAAAAGCGGTTGAAAAATCAGGTTTTATAATTGTATAGATATTGCATTGCATTGAAAAATATTCTTGGAAGGAATTACAAAATGAAAATCGGCGTGATGAATAACCCCTCTAAATCCATATACGATCAAACCATTGCTTTTGGAAAAGCCGGCTACGATTTCCTGGATTTGACCATCGAAGGCCCGAGGGCCCGGGATGTCGATACCGAAAAAATGGGACCCCTTCTTAAACGATATAATCTGGCGCTAACCGGTCATACCGACCCCTGCCTGCCCTGGGCCTACCCGATCCCAACGATCCGGCAGGCCTGTCTTGATGAGTTGGAGCGCTGTGCCCGGATTTTTTCTGCCCTTGGCGCCGGGATAATGAATATTCATCCCTGCTATTTCAGTCCGCCGGCCATGAGAAGTTCAATAGTTGAGCTCAATATCGAAGCCTTAAAGCCTATAGTCAAAATGGCGTTTTCCTACGGACTCACGCTTGCGTTTGAAAATTACAAATCCCCCTTTGACCGGGTGTCAACCTTTATGAAGCTGTTAGATGAAGTTGCCGGATTGAGCCTGCATCTTGATTTCGGTCATGCCAACATGGGTAAAAATAATCACGAAGTTTTCTGCAGCCAATTGGGACATCATATTACCCATGTCCATTTTTCGGATAACCGATCTACGGCCGACCACCACATGCCTTTAGGCGTCGGCAATATTGATTGGAGAAACGCGGTCCATTCCTTAAAAGCCACAGGCTATAACAGGACCATTACCTTGGAAGTGTTTTGCGATGATTCAGAAATGCTTTTCCAGTATCTGGATCTCAGCCGAAAGTTTGTGCTGAAACTTTGGCAGTAAAAAACCCGGCGCATTGATCTTCTGTCAGATTCGACCGATCAATTAAGACGCCGGGTATTTACTGAGTATAACCCTAATTGAGCGAAAAACGCTCAATTAGGTGTTAATTGTTATTGGTTATTTGTTATTAGAATTCGATGACAACCTCATTTTATATTTCTATGATCGGTGAGATATAAAAATAGTAGACCTCATTCCTTTCCCAGCATAGCTGGATGACGCATCGATCTTTATTATTTGAGGTGCGCCTTAAACTATTAACTTATAACGAATAACAGATAACTCCCAATTGGTTTTTAACTCAATTGGGGTATTTTTTTGTTAAATTACATTCCACCTAACGCAACCTCTACTCGCCGGTTTTGGGCGCGGCCCCCGGCGGTGTCGTTGCCGGCCACCGGGTTGGCTTCGCCGTACCAGTTGACAACAATCTGGTCCGCACCGACACCGTGGTTATTCATCAGATAGGCACCCACACTGTCCGCCCGGCGGTTGGATAAATACAGATTGTATTCTTCCGGGCCGATGCTGTCCGTATAACCGACTAAAAGGGCATAGGCATTGGGGTTTTTCTTCAAAAAGTTCCCCAGTGCTTGCAGATCATCGCCATACTGTGAGAGGACATTGTCTTGATTAAAATCAAAGTTAATATCGCCGACTTTAAGTCCCACAATTCTGGTTTCGGTGAGCGTTTCAATGCGCTCAGTGGCCTTGACCACATACAGCGCACCGGTGATGTAGTTGGGATTGTCAACGAATTGTTTAAAGGGGATCACCCGCGAGCAGGCGTTGGCCTTGGCCATATCCGTCAGCCGCTTGGCAGACCTGTTATTGGTGGCATCGCCGATCATATAAAAACAAACGTTGTATTTATCGGCAAAGGCCTGGGTGTAATCCTCCGGACCTTTGGTTGCGCCTGCAAAATCACTTGTCCCGTCGGTGAATATGAAAATCACGGTTTTGCCGGACTGATTCTGTAGTACCGGCTCGATTTTACGCAGTGTCTGGGGCAGAAAGGTCGCGCCCTTGGGCTGGGCCGGCAGGCTGTCGACGGCCTGGGCGAATTTACCCTTGTCTAAGGGGCCCATGGGATAAACTTCACCATAAGGGGCGAATGTATACAGGCCGGCATTGTATCCAAGATCCGGCAGCTGCACCAATTTTTCTTTCAGGATCTTGCGGGCAACATCGTATTTTGTTACTTTGGCGCCCTTGTCAACATACTCGGCCATCGATGAGGACGTATCGAACAAGATGATAAAGTTGTCCGCCGTTTTGATAAAATCTTCTTCCACGACCACCCGTTTAATAAAGTCCTCTTCGGTGAGAATCTCGGCGGCCGGCAGTAACCCCGGCAGGACCATCCCCAGTACCATTAAAAAAACTGTCAGTTTAAGCTTCATAGTTTTCCCTCCTTTGCATAAAGGTTTTGATTGTGAAACAGCTTAATACATTCAAACACTCCCGTCTGTAATTCGAAGTAAATCGATATGGCTACTGACGAAATGTCGTTGTTGGGTTTATCTCCAATTACTTTGAAAAAAATCCCAACGTCCGTAAACTAAACATCACTTTTTTTGCTGTCAACCCTCTTTTCTAATTTTGTTTACTGATTTTGATTTAATGCAGCATTGTGCTCACAAAAATCAAAAAAAACCGCCCTTTGAAATCAATCGCCGTCAACTTGCTTCAAAGGAATTAGGAGTTGAGGTAACATATTTATGTCTCCAGTTCCCAAGGATTTTTAGCGAATACCAAACGATGGTTAGCTGAATGTCAGGATAAAATTAATAGGCCGAAATGAGCATGAAGGTGAATAGATAGTGTGAGCGGTTCGATATTGCCTATATACGAATATTAGTGAAAAGATCTTTATATAAAAGCGAAACCAACAAACTGATTCCCATAAATTATGACAGTACTTCTAACATGTCAACTATAACAGTCATAAAACGGGGATCAAAGACATTTTGATAAAAACTCAAACCACACGGCAGCCCTTTATGCTTAAAATACTTACAACAGTGCGCGCAGACCGACTAATAGCCGATTTACTTCTTCTTCCGTATTATAGTGCACCAGGCTGACTCTGATGATGCCCTCTTCCGGATTTTCCAGGCCCAACGCCTCAACACAACGCCGGGCATAAAAATGTCCGTTACGTACCGCAACGAAATTTTCAGCAAGTCGTTTCACAATTTCGCTGGACTTCTTTTCTCCCCCACATCACCCCAATATGGGTCCCAAAGGTTTTGTATGTGCTGAAAAGATAGAGATCAACTCCCAGAGCATTAATATCGACCAGACGGTGCGGGGCGAATGAAACCCCATCAGCAACAGCCAGGGCACCGGCATTGTGGGCGATTTCATTGATTGCTTTGATATCATTCATGGTGCCCACAATGTTGGAGCACAGGGTAAAGCATACCAGACGCGTACGGCGGCCGACCAAATCTTTTAAATCTTTAATATTCAACTCGCCGCTTTGCGGATCGATCCGCCATTCCCTGATCACGACGCCGAATTCACTTAAACGGCGCCAGCAACCAATATTGGCCTCATGGTCTTGATTGGTCACAATAATTTCATCACCGGCCTTAAGATCGTGCCGGATAGCCTGGGCCAGAACATAAAAATTCAGGGTCGTCGAAGGGCCGAATGTTAACTGGTCCGGGTCCGTATTCAACAATTCTGCCACGCAGCTGTAGGCCGTCTCCATGGCCTGGCCTGCTGCTACCGATGAAGCAAAAAGTCCGTAAGGCTGGACTTTGGTATATTGGAAAAAATGGTTTAACCGCTCGATGACCTGGTGCGGCACGTAAGACCCCCCTGCATTTTCAAAAAAGGCCCATTGGGCGGTTTCCGGATTTTGGAAACCGGGTACTGGCGGCGAACAAAATCAAGGTCCAGTGGCATTGCTTGCTCCTTTAAAATAAAACTTTCGATTTTTCAGAAATTATTAGAGTTAGACGTTCTTCACCGGTGTTCAAGGGTGGCTCCTTTGATAGGTTCCCTGTATTACAATGGCGGCGATAAGCTTGCAATATAATAATATTGCCATAATTACAATTGATCCCGTTTGAAAAAACTATTTGACATATAGATATATATGGACCAAATTGGTCCAACCAATAACTATTGGTTGGCATGAATCCTCATTCACATTCGGATTGACTATATGACTGATTTATATATCGTTAAATGGATGTTTGCTTTTTCCCCGATTCTGACGGTGCTGGTGTTAATGATTTTTAAGAACTGGAGCGGCTCTCGTGCCGGAGCTGCCGGTTGGTTTGTGTCATTAGTCACGGCAACATTTGTTTTCGGTGCGCACCCGCAACTTCTTGCCTATTCGCAGATGAAAGGCGCCCTGCTATCCCTTAATGTGCTCTATATTATATGGACCGCTCTTCTTTTATATAACGTTGTAAATGAAACAGGTGCCATAAAAGTAATCGGTATGGGCATCCAAAGATTTAGCGGGGACAAATCCATCCAGATTATCATCTTCGGATGGGTATTTGCTTCTTTTCTTCAGGGTGTTGCCGGTTACGGTGTCCCCATAGCGGTTGTTGCACCGCTGCTGGTCGGTCTTGGTTTTTCGCCAGTGGTCGCCGTTGCCGTTCCGGCCATTGGACATTCATGGTCCGTCACATTCGGCTCAATGGGGGCCTCATTTCAGGCTCTCATGGCCGTATCCGGTCTTGAATCTTCCTATCTTGCGCCCTGGTCTGCAACCCTTCTTGGTATTACCACTTTTCTTTGCGGTATTTTTGCCGTGCATGTATATGGTGGCTGGAAAATGGTAAAACACAGTCTGATTGCAATTCTTATCGTGGGATCCGCCATGGCCGGCACCCAATATATTCTTGCCGTTTCCGGGATGTGGACCCTTGGTGGGTTCGGAGCAAGCCTTGTAGGGCTTGGAGCCGGCCTTGCCGTTGCAAAATTGAAAATATACAATCAGACGTCGCCATCCCAAACCCGGCTGAAAATGGGGATGTGGTGGGCATTGTCAGCCTACCTGATTCTTATCGCCATTGTTTCTTCCGGTGTCATGCTGCCGTCTGTCAAAGCATTTCTCGGGCAGGTTAAACTCACCGTTACATTCCCGGAAATAGTGTCTTTAAAAGGATGGGTCACTCAGGCAGGCGAAGGCAAAGCCATCAATCTATTCGGCCATGGGGGTGCCCTGCTGTTATATTCATCCATTGTAAGTTATCTCGTTTACCGTTCAAAGGGCTTTTATAAACCCCAAGCCTTAAAGGCCATACTACAAAAAACTGTGCAGAGCGGTGTTCCAACAAGTCTTGGCATTGTCAGCATGGTTTGTTTTGCCATGATAATGGATCACTGCCAGATGATATACATTCTTGCTGAAGGAATAAGCAGCGTTTTCGGCTCCCTTTACCCTTTGATTTCGCCCTGGATCGGGCTACTGGGCGCTTTTATGACCGGAAGCAATACCAACTCCAATGTTGTATTCGGCGTCCTGCAACAGGAAACAGCGCAGCTGTCAGGGCTCAGCGCGGCCCTGATTCTGGCTGCCCAGACTACCGGCGGAGCCCTTGGCAGCATGATTGCTCCGGCAAAAATATTGGTGGGCTGTTCCACTGTCGGCCTGTCAGGCAAAGAAGGGCCGGTTTTAAGGGCCACTCTGCGTTACGGGCTTGTTAGTGCCGGTATTATTGGCATTATTAGCATGCTGGCATCTTTAATCGGTTAGAGGAAAATACCAGATATGGATAATTTTTTTAAAAAACACAGCACCCGGCTCAAAACCACGGCCTTGATATTAATGCTCATAATACCTTTTTTACTTTATGCAGCGGCATCGTGTGATTCGATCTTTCAGGTAAAATTGTTGCTGGCGCTTATGATCGGCAATATGCTTTTTGTCATGATCAGGGGATAGAGGACAGAAGGCAGAGGACAGAGGACCGATAAAAGATACGTCAAATAATCGAGGATAGATGGTGAAAAAATCACGGGATAGTTTGAGCGGCAATTTGCAGGCTGTAACAAAAACCAAATTTCATGAACAGATAGTCGACCAGGTACAGGCTCTCATTGAAAAAGGACGGCTCAAGCACGGAGACCAGCTTCCGCCGGAAAGAGAACTTGCAAGTATTTTTAAGGTTTCCCGCCATTCCGTGCGCGAAGCAATTCGAGTGCTGGAACAAAAAAAGGTTCTGAAGAGCAGACCCGGAAGCGGAACCTTCATTATTTTAGAAAATGAATCGTCTGTTGTTGAATCTCTGGCCAGCGCCATACTCCGGGAAAAAAGTACCCTTTCAGAAATCTTTCAATTCAGAGAATTGCTTGAGCCACAGATCGCCGGGCTTGCGGCCCGCAACGCTGACAAAAAAGACATTGTGATTCTGGAAGACCTCCTTGAAAGGCAACAAAAGGAGCTTGATAGTACCCGGGTGGCAAAAGAGCTTGATGAAAAATTTCACCTTGCCCTGGCTAAGGCTACCGGCAACTCCGTTCTTTTGCAGGTAGTGGATCTTTTTGGTCACATTCTGCTGAAAAGCCGACATGCAAATTCCCTGAGTCCGCATCGAAATAAGCTGTCTGTCAAAGGACATAAAAAAATATTAAATGCAATTAAAGATGGAGATTCAAAAGCTGCCAGCCATTCGATGGCAGGACATCTGCAGGCAATTCGGAAACTTGTAATATCATCAAATACTCACACAAAAAAGAATAGGTAAAGTTAATATGGCATCAGAAATCAAGACGAACATGAACCCATCGGCCGCAAACGGCCACGTGGTAATCGGGGCTCAAAGCAATGATCATTCTGCCCATCTGGCTGAGATCTCCCCCAAACAATTCTTCACCGATGCCCTCACTTTCGCGCGGGTACAGCTCCTCGTCACCGAATACTACAGAGTCGATACGCCCATTAATTTCTGGGATGTCTATAATATAGAAGCCGAGGCCCTGGGCCAAAAGGTGCAATATGATCCGGAAGGGATACCCGATGCCGACCGCACCAGGCCTTTGATCAGTATGCCCTCGGATCTGGATCGAATCATCCCTCCCGATCCATATAAATCCGCTCGGATGCCCTGGGTCCTGCAGGTCAATAAGACTTTTCTGGAGATGACGGACAAACTGGAACGCGCCTATTTTACCGCCCCCTTTAGTCTGGCGGTTAATATCAGGGGCTATGAAAATCTCGTCGATGATATGTTTGAACGGCCGGATTTTGTCCATCGTCTTTTCAAATTCCTTTGCGACGACGTCATCTCACCCTATATCCAAGTGATGCGAAGTGAGATCGGTATACCTGACCTGCTCATGGACGGACGCGATGCCTGGGCCTCTCCGCCCATGATCACCCTGGATATGATGGATGAATATGTGGTCGCCTACACCGAGCGGCTGCGAGAAAACTTGGGAGACCGGGTGGTGACACGGGGAAACTGGGGCGATGCCAAAAACCAGGACCCGGAACGGTTCTTTTCGCAAAAACTCAAATGCAGTCCCGGGATCTTGAGTGTGCTGGATCCGGACCTTTATGAAGTCGGACCTCAACGAGTAAAGACATTTGCAGATAAGCACAAGGCCCTGGTAACAGCGGGGGTTGATGCAACTCTCCTCAAAGAGGGACCGGTGGAAGCAATTGTGGAGCGGATTAAGCTCTATATCGATAAGATCGCCCGAGACGGACGCTGTATGATTCATCTCAACCAGATTCCGGCTGAAACCCCGCCGGAACATATACACGCAGCGGTAGCGGCCTGCCATACCTACGGTCGCTACCCCATCCCCGAAAATTTAGACAACGTTTCCTTCGAACTACCAAAAAGAGAGAGCTTTGCAGATTTCATGCGTGAAAAAGGGGGATCGATCAGCACCTGACGGAAAAGCGCCGCTATACGGTACCGCCTGATATATTGGTAACGTTCAAAATTGGGTTGATCCAGAGGCGGGTTTGAGGGTAAATAAGATTTAGATATGAATTACACCACTATCGCAAATGTCCTGGGAAAGTTATTGATCGTTACCGGCAGTTCTATGGTGTTTCCATTGATCTGCTCGCTGTATTACCGGGAGGACGACCTATATGCGCTAGCCATCACCGGAATCATCACCATTGGTTTGGGGTTGTCGTTGTGGCGGTTCTTTCGTCGGTATCACGATTTAAACTTAAAGGACGGCTTTTTCATTGCCGTTTTCGGATGGATTTTGATTTCTGCGATTTCCGGCCTGCCTTTTATGATCCACGGATCGATTCCCTCTTTCACCGACGCCTTTTTTGAGATGATGTCCGGCTATACCACCAGCGGTGCGACCATACTGACGGATATCGAAGTGGTTCCTCACGGATTGTTGTTCTGGCGCAGCCAAACCCATCTGCTCGGTGGCATGGGGTTTTTAACATTGACCGTTATATTCCTGCCCCATGGAATGGGAGGATTGCGCTTGTTCCGGGCCGAGTCGAGTCCCGGTCAAGTGATTACCAAAGAAAAATTCATACCCCGCAACCGGGATACGATGATCTGGCTCTGGGGAATCTATATGGGCCTGAACCTGGCCGAAACCCTTTTGTTGTCTCTGGGCGGCATGTCAATTTTCGATTCGTTGTGTCATTCGTTCGGAACGGTGTCTACATCCGGCTATTCGCCGTGGAACGCCAGCATCGGGCATTACAACAATGCCTACTTTGACTGGGTAATCACACTCTTCATGTTCTTGGGCGGCATGAC
>PVMS01022267.1_pt1 | contig 10195 bp, 6 predicted proteins | sample 1853461 | NCBI WGS metagenome assembly PVMS01 (sample SAMN08582032, study PRJNA380276) | Marine sediment metagenome, whole genome shotgun sequencing project. | isolation source: ocean sediment barecode stripped | collected 2017
ACCTAAGAAAACGTTCTTCGCTTTTGATCCACCTACTTCGCTGGCGATCAGAACCTCTGCGCAGGCGGTCCCCTCCGGATAGGGAAGTTTTCCATGTTCCTTTTCGATTAAATACTTTCTTAATGGTACCATAAATAAAATACCCAGCAGTCCTCCGAATAAGGCCAGTACCACCATCTGAATTAGCGATGGATCTAATCCCCAAAGAAATAATGCTGGTAACGTGAATATTACTCCACTAGCTAATGAGCTGGATGCTGAACCAATAGTTTGCGAAATATTTGCTTCCAATATTGTACTTTTTGATCCCAGTTTTTGCAGTACCCGGAACGCAGCGACTGTCATCACCGCAACCGGGATTGATGTAGATATAGTTAATCCTACTTTTAAACCTAAATATGCATTTGCAGCTCCAAACAATATTCCAAATATTATTCCGGTAAGAGCAGCTTTGAGCGTGAATTCTAATGGTGATTCTGTCGCAGGAACATATGGTGCGAATGTATCATTGATTTTGTTTTGTGAGTCCACGTTTGATATGCTGTCTACATTTTCCGCCATTTTAATCCTCTTTGCAGTGATTTTCTGATTAAGAAAATACTTTATTCAAATTACTTATAGAAAATATATCTCATTAAACTAATGTTATCTTTTTACTGTTTATTCATAATTCAATTGTAGGTAATATTTGTATTAAGTGATGGTATTCCCAACAGGATTAGAAAAAATTGTTATAAAAATGAACCAGTGGTAATTGCTAAAATGTATTATGATCAGCCGTTTTTGAAAAATGATGAAATGAAATGAGCGAAAATAATATTTCTGAATTAGAAAATAAATTAGCAAAAACTGAAGCTACTCTGGAATTAATAACTGATAGTTTTAGCGAAGTTGTTGAAAAAAGCGCTGAAGGAATTATTGTTGTTAATATGTCCGGTGATCTTAAATATGCCAATTCTTTAGCATTAAGAATTTTCGGAAAATCATTTGACGAATTAAAGAATGAAGAATTTGAAGTTCGTCATTTAATCGGAAAAAATACCGAAATTCAATTGACAAGGTCTGATGGTAGTCAAGGTGTTGGAGATATGTACGTTACAAAACTCAATTGGTATAAAAGACCAGCTTATATGATTTCTATTATCGATATTACAGACCGGAAAAATATCGAAGATTCATATATCCAGTTATATGAAAATGCTCCAGTCGGATATCACGAAATAGATCGATCAGGTAAAATTGTTCAAGTCAATAAGACTGAAGCGAAAATGCTGGGTTATACTCGTAATGATATGGTTGGAAAAATGCTTTGGGATTTTATGGAAAACGATAGTCCCTCAATTGAAGCGATAAAAGTAAAATTGAAAGGTGTGTCCTTGCCAAGTAAAGACTTGGAACGGGCGTTTATTAAAAAGAACAAAGAGCGGATAACAATATTAGCAGAAGATCAAATGTTGCAAAATGATCAGAATCGAATTATCGGAATGCGCTCCACAATGCAAGACATTACATATCGTAAAAAGACATTAGACGAAGTCCGAAGATTATCAAACTTTCCATTACGCCATCCCACCCCAATTATTGAGATGGATTTTCATGGCAACAATACTTATATAAATCCCGCCGGGCTAGCACTGCTCGATAAAATGAATCTCTCCGAAAAAGATATTTCTAGGATACTGCCTGCCAATTATCGTGAACTGCTCATGTCCAGCAAAGAGATGACAATTCAAACAGAAGAAGTAACGCTTGATGAGACTGTATTGTTATGGTCTATAAATATATTGGAAGATCTGCAGTTGGTGCATTTTTACGCAACTGATATTACTGAATTAAAAAAGACCGAAAGTGCGCTTATCACAGCAAAAGAAAAAGCCGAAGCATCGGATAAACTTAAAAATATTTTTCTTAGCACAATGTCACATGAAGTACGTACACCTTTAAATGTTATTTTAGGATATACCGATCTTTTAGCTTTAGAACTTCAAGATAAAGTACCAGAGGATATGAAGCTATTTTTCAGTGATATCCAGGAAAGCGGTGATCGACTTAAGAAATTAATAGATGATATAATGGATATTTCTATGATTGAAGCTGACAAGACAATATTAAAATTTGAAATTCTTAAGGTGAATGATCTGCTTGAACAATCAGTTATTAAAGTTAGCGAATGGGCAAAAAAGAAAAATTTGAAGATTAAAACATCCATAACAAATAAAAATATCGAAATAAAAGTCGATAAAAACAGATTCCTGCAGGCAATTGGAAATTTGCTTAATAATGCTGTTAAGTTCACCGAAAAAGGTAGTATTGAATTATTAGCGTTTGAGAAAGACGATCAGATTTATATTAACATTATCGATACAGGGATCGGTATTAAGGAGGAATTTCTTCAAACACTATTTACTGTCTTTAGACAGGCAGAGGAGGGTTTTGAACGGAAATATGAAGGTGCTGGTTTAGGTCTAGCAATTAGCAATAGGTTGATTACTGCAATGGGAGGAGAAATATCCATCGATAGTAAAGTAAATAGTGGCAGTACATTCTCAATTCAATTACCAAATGCAGCTTCAATGGTTGCTCCGGGCGTTAAGATTTCTGAAGAAATATCAATGGATCAGGAGGTTACAAAAGCCTTACGAAACATTTCTCGAAAAGTTACATCCAAAGTAAAATCGCCAAAAACATTAATTGTCGAAGATAATCCCGCTAATCTCGAGTATATTGAATATTTATTACGAAAATTAAATATCGACTGTGTTACTTCGCCAAATGCAGATGCTGCTTGGAATCTTCTACAGAATAATCAAATTAACTGTATGCTTATTGATATTAGTCTATCAGACAGTATCTCAGGAATGGAATTTTTAGAAATGGTTAGAAATGAATCTAAATATGCCGGTATCTTGGCAATTGCTGTGACTGCACATGCCCTTAAAGGCGACCGTAAAAGATTTCTTGATTTAGGATTCGATGATTATTTGAGTAAACCTTTTATACTGGAAGATTTGAAAGAAGTGCTGGACAAACACACTTCAGATTAATGAAGACAAATATTAAATAATGCCATTTTTTTTCAATAATGCTTCGAGTTCATGAAATTTATATGGCTTAGCAAGATAGCCGTCGAATCCGCTATCTAATAATTGCTTAGACATTTCTCCTGTATAAAATGCAGTCACGGCAACTAATGGTATTTTACTCATATTTTTCAATTTTCTAATATGTTCCATCACTTTTATCCCTGACATCCCTTCGCCTAGATGTATATCCAATAATCCACATTTTACCGTATGCTCTTTAAGTATTTCTAGTGCCTCTTCCCCACTTTTTGCGTGAATTGCTGGAAGGTTTAATTTCTTGAGCATGAACATTATGTAAGCCGTGTTGGCAGGATTATCCTCAACGACTAAAATAGTAATATTTTTCTCTTCTGACATTTAAATGTATTTTAAAATCATTTAAAATATAGTTCATTGCTTAATGCAATTCTATAACCTATTTCGAGAATTTTCTAATAAGTTTATCCTAAACATAATTGAATTTAAAGAATTTATTTTCTTAAATATTAGCGGTGAATAAGTAAACAGAAGTTAGTTATTTAATTGTGAAAACTACTTTAAAAGTAACATTTTACCAGTATAGGTATTTTTTCCCGCGCTTACTTGGTAGAAATAAACGCCGCCGCTAACAATTCTTCCATTATCATCGGTTGCATCCCATGTAACTAGTTTTGTCCCGGGCTGTTCAATGCTATTAATTATTTTTTTAATTTCATGACCCAACATATCATATATTAGAATTCTAACATTCATCTCAGAAGGAATGCTGTAAGTGAAGCTTGTTACAGGATTAAATGGATTGGGATAATTCCGTGAAACAATAAATCGTTCGGGTATTGTATTCGTCAATTCCGTCCCAAGCGTAGATTCTTGAGGAGTGGATTCAATTATGTTAGAAAATTCATTTACACTTCCAATATCATTGATAGCTACAATTTTATAGAAATAGGTAATACCATTGGAAACTGAATTATCGTCAAACTGGATTAAAGTGTGTGCTACAGTCGTTAAATATGAGAGTTCTGCAGCATTCGTCCCGCGATAAATCTGATAATTTATTGTATTGGAGGATGGCGATGGTGACCAAGATAAAATTACTTTTTGATCTGCTCCGATAGCTGAAAGATTAATTTCAGTATCAGATATCTCAAATTCGTTTGACAGCAGATATGCCGCACCGGCATCTTTACCGTTACCATCTTCTAGAAATGCCCCAATCACAACATTTTTATTATCGACTGCAACTGAGAAACCAAAGAAATCGGATATGTTTCCATCACTTGCTGTAAATTTTTTAAATTGCCACCAGTGGTCGACTAATTCTGGTGTTAGATAAAAAAGGTAAGCTGCTCCTCCATCTTTACCGTTTGTATCTTCACCATGGGCTCCGATCAATAAAAAGTCCTTAGAAAGTGATACCGAAATCCCAAATTGATCATCATTTGCTCGATCACCAGCTAATAATTTTGCAGTTTGTCCCCAATTATCCTGTCCTCCAAAATCCTTGCGGTATAAATAAACGCTTCCTTCATTGTGTTCTTCAATATTATCACCATGTGCTCCAACAGCAATAATATCATCAAATATCGAGACCGAATAACCGAACTCATCTAATTTTTCAATATCGTCGGGTATTATTTTTTGAATTAGGCCCCAGTTATCTTCTCCACCCTTATTTTTATAATATACATAAACTGTACCTGCATCTTCCCCGTTAGAATCTTCACTGTAAGCACCTACAATGGCATAATCACCACTGATTGCTACAGATGAACCAAACTTTGCCCAAGCCTCAGGATCACTAGATTTAAGTTTTGCAACTTCTCCCCAATTGTCAGTTCCACCCTTGTCCTTATTATATATATATGCTGCTCCCGACCTATCAATATCCTCTCCGGGTGAGCCAACAATTAAATAGTCTTCGCTGATAGCGACTGCAAATCCAAATTCAAAATCTTGATCAGCATCACTCGCAACGATTTTCTTTACTTCACCCCATTGATCTGTGCCATCTCGATCTTTATTAAAGATGTATGCTGCACCGGAATTATTACCAGAATTATCTTCAAAACGAGCGCCTGCTACTATATTATCGCCGTCAATAGCTACCGCCATTCCAAATTGATCACTCGCATCGGCGTCGCTGGCTGTTAATTTTACTAATTGGCCCCAATTGGATTCGCCTCCAGCATTCCTGTTAAAAATGTAAACAGACCCACGATCATAATCACCGTTGTCTTCTCCAGGTGCGCCAATAATTGCATGATTGCCATCGATGTCAGTGGAATATCCAAATTCATCAAATTCCTTGGCATCAGAAGCTTTTAACTTTTTCTCAGTCGCAAAGCTGATTTGACTGGTAAATAATATACCAATCAATAGGGACAGGAATATCCTATTTCTAGTTAAGGTCATAACTATTATGCCTAGATCAATATTTTCACCCGAACAACAGCTGAACTTACAACACTATTTCAATGAATATCAATTCCAACGGATCGGAGACACAGCACTAAAATTTGAAACAAATCAATCTTACCAACCACCATATGGCCCGCCATACGCTCCCAAATCATTGCGAGTACCATCTTTATCTATGAATAAAATATCAGGATTGCCGGCATCGATACATACAGAACCTTGCGACGGGTGAAAATCTAACGGAATTGAAGCATCGCTACTTTGTATCAAGAGATGCAAATCATCAGGGAAATATTCTAATTTTAACTCACCTGTTAAATTGGTCTCATCAATCAGTTTCCAGTTGGGACCTGCATAGCAGTAATTAACGGTTAGACGCTGCCCCGCTTCAACACTCGGGTATGGTGAATAGGGATAATTCTGTGAACCAAGAAAAATTGAATTCTCAACCAATGCTGATGGTGTTTCTGATCGTAAATAGTTGTTAAAAAATACACAATTCCTAATCTGGACATTCATCCCGTTATTATCAATCCAAACTCCATAATCGGCATCAACATTATTAGTATACCAAGTGCTATCGTTTCTAAAAATACAATTTTCTATAAGGGCATTGTCTGAGAGATATATGGAATATCCAAAGCCCCTTTTAAAGCCTGATTGTGTTGAAGCAGAACATTCTCTAAGTATGCAATTTCTAACCCTGGCATTTCCAACTGCGCGAATACCTCCGCCATATTCTGCCCGACCGGATTGTATTGTAACATCTTCAAGTAATCCATTATTGATAAATATGAAACTTGAATCATCAAGGGCTTTTCCAGAAGAAGTATAACGTGGAATCCATTTAAGCACAGTTTTATCAGCGCCATCTTTTCCTTTCACAAGGATACTTTTATTATGAAATGAGAATGCCTGTACCTGGTGGATGCCTGCCGAAATATAAATACTATCACCATCATCAATTATATAAGATGCAGTTCCTTTGTGAAGGCTGTTGATGTCACTGGGAAAATTTATTCTAGTTGTTAATGGTAAGGTTATTGTGGACTCAGTTTCACGATAATTACCATCCTGATCATAAAAAATAACTTTATATATAAACTTCGCATCATCCGTAACCGTATCGACCCATGATGTTGTGAATTCACTGGCAATAGTTGCGATGGTTTTCCAGTCGTTTTCTGTAGAATCTACAGGATAGGAATTAATGTCGCGGTACACATTGAATCGTTTTATTTTTATTTCTTTAAAATTATCCAGAGTTATTTCCGACCAGGATAAATTAATTGGAGCTTTGGAAGTTATCCTTTTTAAATCGCCGAAATCAACCTGCAGGTCAAATTTTACTTCATTATCAACTTTTGGTTTTAAGGGCTGATCACAACTAGAAATGAAAACTGCAATGATTATCAGGACACTATATATGGTTTTACTCACTTCTTATTCCTGTAAAATACCATTTTAACATTATCCGGGTTATTTACGACAAAGATTATTGATTTGAATGTGAACCCCTATATTTATAATCGAGTGAATTTATAGTGTATTTACATCCTTTTTAAACAAATATCATTGTTGTCTAAAAATCGAATATTTTTGTTTAATGATGGGCCGATTTATTTCTCAATCAATTCTTATAATGATTTTGCCAGTACTTTTTCTACTCTCCATCATTTCATGTGCTTTGGATAAATGATTAAAGCTGAATTGATGACCAATAACTGGTTTTATATTATTAGTTCTTACAAACCCGATAAGGTCTTTCCAGATCATCTGCATAATTTTCGGATTTTTTAGTAAATACCCAATATGAGAAGCTAGAATGCCTGTTGAACTAACCGCTAATGATTTAATGTTTGCACGTGGAATGTCCTTTATGGTATTTATCCAACTGAGCGGATTCCACTTTTTCAAATTTAAACTGGCAAAACCAATAACGACAATGCGACCAAACGGTTTTAATAATCGAAGACTCTTTTTAAAAACATCACCACCAACAACTTCAATTATTACATCAACACCCGCTCCGTTGGTCATTACCAATATTTCCTTTTCAAAATCAGAATTAGAGTAATTTATTGCATGATCAATACTCAGATTTTTTAAAGTTTCAATTTTCTTTGATTGACTTACAGTCCCATAAACTTTACAACCATACTTTTTAGCAATCTGCACCGCAGCTGTCCCAACACCGCCCGCTGCAGCGTGTACTAAAACACTATCATTTGACTTCAGTCTTGCCATATTCATCAGCGCAATCCATGCTGTCATATAATTAACAGAAAATGCTGCATTCTGCTCATCAGTAAAATCCGGTATTGGAATTAATGTTAATTCTTCCTTTACGATTATATACTCAGAATATGCGCCATATTTTGTAGGGACGATTACATTTTCACCTATCTTACTTTTTTTGACACCCTGCCCGGTTTCATCTATTGTTCCAAATGCTTCCATCCCGGGGATGTAAGGCAATTTAGGAGCCCAGTTATATAATCCCTTTCTAGATTGTATTTCCGCGTAATTCAAACCGATATAACGTACTTTTATTCGCACTTCTCCTTCGCCAGGAGTTGGCATCGGAACATCTTCCAACTGAAGGACATTTGGACTTCCGTGTTTTTTCAATAAGTATGCTTTCATAATCAGTTCACCGGTTAAGATCGATCATAATTATTATAGAATGCTACTTTAAATCTATTCCAAAGAGAGTATGGTACATTATTTTATAGACATCAGTGTTATCGATATCTCCGCTAATCTGTTCAGCATTTAGACCAATTCCGCGACAGACCAGGCCCCCTGAAACATCACTCCATGTTGACCAATTAATTCTAAAAGGCAACGCTTTTCCATACCGATCAGGTTTAGCCATAAAATAATTACTTAAACTTCCATTTATACCATCTGCCGGAGCACCATTTTTTTCTTCCTTGACGATCATATTTTCCAAATTTTCAATGGGTGGACCGCGTAACTCCATACCGCTTGCTTCACTGTCTGAGCTCGTAATTATAAGCGTATTCTTATTATTCGAGTAATAGTCAAGTGCTACGCCAATAGCATCATCGGCCCGCTTGAGTGCTTCTAAGGTACCCCTGGCATTATTATGATTGGCAAAATTATCTGTTGCTTCCTCTTCAACCACTAAGAAAAACTGATTATTGTTGTGCGATAAAATCCGTAAAGCAACCTTCGTCATCTCAGCGACAGTTGGAGTATTTTTCTTGTATAACGGTAAATCATTTTTTTGTAATGTTTCTTCATCAAGATCATTGTAACTATCATCTGCAGCGAAAATTCCAATTACTTTATCTGTTTGACTGTCAAGCGACTGTAATTCTGCAAGTGTATAAATAACTTCATATCCATCGGATTTTATTTCATTAAGTAAATTCCGGCCATCGGTTCTTTTTCCATATTTTCCGTGATAGCCAACAATATTATTCGGTATTAGCCATTCTTCTCCCCCGCAAAAAATCAGGTTAGCTTTTGAAAATATTATCTTTTCGGCAATTATTTCGTCTAAATCACGGCTCAATGCAGAAGCCAAGAATACTCCGGTACCAGGTTCGACGATCGTACCCGAATTAATGACGCCAACTGTGATATTGGCAGCAATTGCTTCCTGCATAATACTTTTATTTTTTCCAGACCGTGCAGTGATAGTTTGGCTGTCAATCAGTCCATAGGATTTGTAATCAGCTTTAACGCCATAAGCGTGAATAGTCGCTCCCGCTTCCGATGATGCGGTCAACGCATTCTTTAAATGACCACGATATAACCCAATATAAGGCAACTTATCCCAATTCATATTAGCGTCTGGTCCATAATGATAAATTCTACCGGCAGTCCATTGCGCTAGTCCAGTTCCATCCGGATGAATAAAAATTACATTCCCCTGTTCATTGTGAATGCCGAGGTTATTATCACAACTTGAAAATCCTAATCCTAATATTATAACAGCAATTAAACTAATCGACCTTCTGCTCATTGTAAAACCTTGGAAATTTCCATTTTTATTATGCTCCTTTTAAGATTTGCTAATTTTAGCATCAATGTATCGTGATTTGAGTTGTTTATTTGCAAGATATTGTTTCACCGGCGCCAATTTTAATATTGTTCCAATTACGGCCGATAGTGCCTGGTGACTCCACATTACCTGATTATCAAATATTAAATTTTGCAATTTTCCACGCTCGATTGCCATTAACACAGTTTTTTGAACACCATTATAGGGAGGAATCACCCTTATTGGTCGTGATTTTATTATGATCTGATCCTTATCACAAGCACGCCAGCACAGACCACATCCTAGGCAGAAATCCTCATTCAATTTCGCTTTTTTCATTTTTGGCTTATTTGGATCATTGGCCGAGACCAGTGTCATTGCTTCAACAGGACAGACATTGACGCATTTACCGCAGCCATTGCAGTCCTCTTCTACTTTGGGTAAAAAGTTTGTTGTATGGATTGGATTCATAACTGCAAATCGCTGTGCAGCAAGCATTGCCTCGCAGCAGCAACCACAACAATTGCATATAAAATTCACTCGTTTTTGTACATTTTCGCCGAATTGCACTAGATTATTGTCGTATGCTTCTTGAAGTAAATCAAGCCCTTCAACAATATCCACCGGGCGTGCATGCCCGTGTTTTATTAACGAAGCAGCTGAAGTATTAAATGTCATACATATATCCATTGGAGCT
>PVMS01097170.1_pt1 | contig 10194 bp, 15 predicted proteins | sample 1853461 | NCBI WGS metagenome assembly PVMS01 (sample SAMN08582032, study PRJNA380276) | Marine sediment metagenome, whole genome shotgun sequencing project. | isolation source: ocean sediment barecode stripped | collected 2017
GTGCTTGTAAGTGATGGAAAGCTAGGTCTAAGTGGTTACTGAATGGGGAAACAAGAAGATTTTCTTATTGGAATAATGCCTTATATTCAGCGCGTTTTGCCTTGTTCCACCTCGGGCAAAATGCAGGCTTTCCCTGCATTACCAACTGCAAACAGGCATCGCATTTCGTGTTGCACTTGATAATCGACCTGTCACGGCCTTCACGGGCTTTGCGGGGCCACTCCGGATCCACCCACAACATCCGAGCAAGACCTATTAGGTCTGCCTTCTTTTCTTTCAGGATCGATTCGGCCAGCCCCGGTGTCGAGATACGACCGGCCGTGATGACCGGGACTTTGACCTCTTTCTTAATGGCTTTGGCCAGAGATACCATGTACCCCGGTTTGCGAGACTTCTTGACGACGTCAGGCAGGAAGAACGACTCGTAGGTGCCGCCCATGACTGATATATAGGCCACGCCGTTTTCCTCCAGGGCCCTTGCCAGCACCTTTGATTCCTCCACGTGCAGCCCGTCGGGAAACAACTCGTCGGCCAGGAACCGATATCCCACCGGGAAATCCCCTACCAGGTCCTTGACCTCCTTGAGTACCTCTAGCGGGAATCTGATCCGGTTCTCCAATGGGCCCCCATAGGCATCTGTTCGTCTGTTGGTTCTTGGTGACACAAATTGTGCCAGAAGGTATCCGGTTCCTCCGTGCAACTCCACCAGGTCGAATCCGGCTCGTTGAACTCTCAGCGCTGCCCTGGCGTACTGCTTTCGAATGGTTTTAATCTCCCTCCTCTCAAGCGCTCGGGGAGTTGTGCCAAAGGCGGGGACTGCTGATGGGGCAACCGGGTCGGCTACTTGGGCAAAACGACCGGCATGATTGATTTGTAACGCTGCAAGAGCCTTCTCCTCCTGGATGGTCTTGGCAAGTGTATAGAGGCCCTTTAGATAACGGTCATGATCGCAGCGGAGGGTTCGGGCTGACCCACTTCCCTTCGAAGTCATGCTCGTATTCTCCACGACAATCAAGGCTGCGCCGCTTTGAGCCATAAGTTTGTAGTGGGCAAGCATCAGCGGAGAGATTTTCCCTCCAGGAGCCGCATAGCCAAGATATAGAGGGGCCATGGTGATACGGTTCTTCAGCCTTAAACCATCGACTTTCAGCGGTTTAAAAAGGTTTGGATACGCGGCTTTTCCCATCCTGCACCTCACTATTCCTTGTCCCGTCAGTAACAGTAGGCTCCGACCCATTTTCCCACATAGTGGGTAATAATGATCACTACGATCACAATGGCTGCATGCTCCAGCACCACTTTATGGGGTTTTACACCCTGCTGGGTGGCCAAGTAATGGCTGAATATGATGACCAGGGCGAGACCCCAGACAACACTCACCGCAATGGCCAGGGAGAGTCCAAACGCCAAGACAGGCACCACAAAGGTCAATGCAATAAAGAACTTGGATACCAATGTCGAAAGCGTCGACTCCCAGATCTCTTTTTCAGTGTGCCTGTTCTCCGATTCCTCTGAAATATGCATGCCAACCGCATCTGAAAAGGCATCAGCGATGGCGATGGCAATAATCCCGCCAATCACCGCAAGCTGTGATCGTGTGCTGGCACTCAACCCCACCATCATACCCAGTGTCGTGATCACACCGGAGTTCAGTCCAAACCCAAGGCCTTTCCTGATCGATCTTTTCACAAAAGAGTCTCCATTATTTCCCGAGTTCTAAAACATCGAAAAGCATCTTGTAAAAGAGGCCCGGTTGGTCATCCATCATGAAATGACCACTTTCAGGTACAACAGAATACGGGATATTGTGTTGATCCAAAAAATCTTTGGTTACAGGATTAACAGACTTTTCGCCAAACACGTACCATTTTCGTACGGGCAAAGCTAAGAATCTTTCGTCAATGTGCCCCTCACAACTCTCTTTCACCAAGGATACTGAACTCAGGTAAAAAGCCCGAGGATAAGCACGTGAGATGTTCTCGTAATAATTTTTCAGACCAGGCGAGGGTTTTTCTTGTATGGATTCTCTCAGGGTGGTTTTGAATTCTTCAAGGCCTTTGCTTTCGAAGTCTTCCCAACTGGCTGAGGCGACCTTGGAACTGAAGCTGCAATCCCGCCGGCCAAGGTTCCCTTCGAGGTTAACAAATGCCTTGACCTGTGTGCCCAGCGCCTCTGCAATATGAAGGCAGATGACCCCTCCCATGCTGTGTCCCACAAGGATGATCCGGGCAAGCGCCAGGTCTCTAATCCATCTGAGCACTACATCGGCCTGATCCTTCATGTCATATGTAAAGTCATTGGGCCAACTGCTTTCCCCACAACCTGGAAGGTCAAGAGAAGCCAGAGTATAACCTCTGAAGGCCTCCATCTCAAAGCAGGGGTCAAAGGAGTTCTTTGAGGCGCCCAATCCGTGGATAAAGACAAAGCTCTCAGGCCCATCCTGCTTCAGCCGATAGGCAAGTCTGGGATTACCGATTGTCAAGAAAGGCATCTGAGGGCTCGTCCAAAAAGAACTTCCCATTTTCGCATCTCAGCTTCAGGCCACCTTCGGCCGATACTCATTCGCAAAATCCGCGAAATAGCCTGCTATTCCTGTGGTTTTTCTCATTCGGATCGATCAAATCTATCCCAAATCTGAGCGCGAATTCTGCGAACTTATTGTTGGGCTAACCCTATGAGGCGATAAGCTCTAACTGGGCGGGCGTAAGATACCACCGCAGCCGGCCTGAGTGTGTGGGTAGTTCGTCCACGTCAATGCGACAGCAGCCGCCCATTTCAAACTGCACGGCCGCCTTGGAGCCTTCTGTGAGCAAGAAGGAGGCCACTTCAGCCACAGAAGGTAGGTGTCCGGCAATCAGTACGCGCTGGGCCCCCGAAAGTTCGGACAAAGCTTGAACCGTATCCTCGGGCGGGGCCATTGCCTTGACATTCTTTGTTTCGATAATCTTCTCCAAAGGAAATCCTACCTGCTCCGCCACAATGGCAGCCGTATCCTTGGAACGTTTTTTGGGGCTGGACAGAATAGCGTCAAAGGTAACCCCCATCTTCTTGAGGGCCTTACCACCGGCATGAATCCTCTCTTTTCCCTCAGAGCCGAGACCTTCTTCCGGATCCTGGTCCTTGGGAAGAGCCGGACCGTGTTGCATGAGATAGATCTCCATGTGCTCACCTCCTGAATTTGGTAGTCAGCGTTCACGATTGAGAACAGATAGTGAACCTCCCTACGGTCTCAATGAAATCCGGACAGGGAATGGGCCCGCTGCGGCGGCTCACCGGTATTAACGTCACACCGTCATCGTTTTCCAGAACGGACGGCAAAACCGCGAGCAGTCTCGGAGTATGTGCGGCGGGGCCAGTACTCGTCCCCAATATCGAGACAGAAACCCCACGCATGCGACGAACCCACTGTTTCACCCGTCCACACAAAGCCTCCGGCGGTCTTAAACAACGGGCTTACATTATGAACTCCCGCACCCTTTGTATAAAGACCTTTCACTTCGTCTCTTGTGGGCATCCGCCACCCGCCGCCGTCAACGGAAAGGCTTTCCGTCCAGGCCTTTGCTTTATCCCACGTTGTATCCTTATCCGGGCCTGCAAACCACTCGAGACCCGTCTTTGTGTCTTTCACCACCCCCTTGTCACGGGGGATAAAACGTCCATCCAGGGCTTGTTGGTCTTTGTAAGTGTCAAGCTCCTCGCTTCCCTGTGCGGCAAGCAGTTCCCCACGATTAGCTGCTTGGATTCGGCTGGGGACAATGAAAACGATCACCACAAAGGTCAAGACCAGCAGGGCCCGGATCTTCCTCATTTGAACCTCCCTAACTTACTGTTGTGAAAAGAGATCTCACGGAGAGCTGTGCCCCGAGGGGTTTCCAGTCCTCAACACTCCACTTGCCCACACGAGGAGATCTTTCGAAACCGTCAAGCTTGTAACAGGACACAAACAATATCGCACCCCCCCCGGAATAGGGAAATACGATATCTCCCCTCTGGCTCCCAGGAATCATGCCTGTCTCTTCAAAAACACCATTGCCGCTTATTCCGAAGGAGGAGTCTCTTTTTCACCGTCAAGGATCTTTCGCATCCGGTCTCGTTCGGCCCTGGCTATTCGAAGACGCTCCCTAATCGGCTCCCGTTCATGGGATGGAGCAGATTCAATCTCTGCTTCCAGCTCTTCAACTTCCCGCTGGAGCTGGTACAGTTCTCTTGCTATCATGCGGATGGACATCGCCGGTTTATACTTCCCACGAGTGAGGACTTCTTTTGAAGTATGGAATTCATGTTCATAGAAATACGCTAAACAACGACCACGCGCCTCACAGCCTCTACCACTTCGTCCGGGTCATCAAGTATGGTAACCAAGTCCATATGTTCTGAAGATATCATTTTGCGCTCCAGAAGGTTACTCCGGATCCAGTCCCATAGGCCATTCCAGTATTCCGACCCCACAAGAATCACAGGAAAAGGCTTGATACGTTTAGTTTGAATGAGAGTCAAGGCTTCAAAGACCTCGTCCAGTGTCCCAAAACCGCCTGGCATACCGATATACGCCTGAGCATATTTTATGAGCATGACTTTTCTTACAAAGAAATATTTGAATTCGAGCTTTATATCCGCATATGGATTGCATCCTTGCTCCAACGGCAAGGCTATATTTGCCCCGATCGATTTGGCGCCTCCTTCCTTGGCCCCTTTGTTGGCTGCTTCCATGATTCCAGGGCCCCCGCCGGTCATAATGTTGAAGCCGTTCCGGGCCAATTTTCTGGCAATCAATACAGCCTTTTCATAAGGTTCATCGCCTGGGCGGACTTGCGAAGAGCCAAAGATGGAAACGCACGGAGAGATGTCGGACAGTGTTTCAAAACCATCAACAAATTCAGCCAGAATCTTGAATATTCGCCAGGATTCATCGACAGTTATAGCATCGACGAGATACTGTTCTTCTCTCACCATGATTCACCTCTTTTCTGAAATAGGGTCAAAGACATACTCCGTCCGAGTTTAACAAACTCGTAAGAAACCAAAGAATGAACTACCCCGCAGCCTGCCGCAGGGTAGTTCGTTTTGTTTACGCTCAATCAAGGTCTACTTTTTGAAGAATATATACGCTGCCAGGCCAAGGAGGATAACAGCGAAGATCTTCCTGAAATTGGCGGTCGAGACATGCTCTATGAGACGCGATCCAACCTGCGCGCCAAGAATACCGCCGATACCAAGTAAAATCCCAGTCTTGTAATCAACGTTGGCCAACTTGTTATGGGCCAACAGGGCCGACACGGAGATGACTACAATAGCAAGAAAGGAGGTGCCTCACAGATTGACCTGTAGACCTTTTTCCCTGAGGTATGCTTTTACTGCTCCAATACTTAAAATGCGATAGTGAAAAACCGAAGCAGCCAACACGACCTGCGCCCCGCCCACAACAACTGCTTCATAAAAGTGCTCCAGCGTGCCCGCACCACCTGAAGCCACGACTGGGACATTTACAACATCTGAAATGGCCTTTGTAAATTCCAAATCGAAGCCTGCCTGGGTTCCGTCTCCATCCATACTGGTCGGCAGGATCACACCCGCCCCCAGGTCCTGGCACTCTTTGGCCCAAGAGATTGCATCTTTTCCTACGGGCTTCGTTCCACCTGAAACGACCAGTTCGAATCCAGAGGGCATATCCTTGTTCCTTCTAGCGTCTACAGCCACGGTGACCTTCTCTGTACCAAATTGTTTGGCTGCCTCTCTCACAAGATCGGGATTGGCCACCGCGGCACTGTTCATAGAAAACTTATCAGCACCTGCTCCGATGACCAATTCAATGTCTCGCAAGCTCGATATACCTCCACCAACTGTGAGAGGAATATCTATAACGGCTGATACATTCTTGACCCACTCGAGTCTCGTTTTTCGATTTTCCAAAGTGGCTGCTATGTCCAGCATGGCTAACTCATCGGCCCCTTCCTTTTGATAGAACTCGGCGTTTTCCACAGGATCACCAGCATCTTTCAAGTCCACAAAATGAATCCCTTTAACCACCCTCCCCTCTTTCATGTCTAGGCAAGGCATAATCCCAATTGTTCGTGTGACCTCAGCTTGCATGTCTTCCTTCTCCTTAATCATGTATTTTTGTACATCAACCTATTAAACCAAAATGGTTGTCAGGTCAAGAGGATAGGACCCCTTCCAGGGCGATCGTTTACTGATGAACGCATACGGTAAAAGGGAAACCGTCAATCTGGACGTGTTGTCATTCTAAGAGCGAGCGGTTGACCTAGACTGGTGGATGGTGTATGAGAATTTGGGCAGCAGGCCTAGTCCCGATTTAGAGCGCCATGGGCAAAGGCAAGAAATGCAAAGGAAATAAGAGACGGTGGCAGACGCTAAGAAAGACAACCTGTTGGCACAGATTCGCTTTGCTTATAAGAAGCCTATTGTACTTGGGAAACGCTCTCCAAAAGATAGTAAGGCATTGGAATACTGGATAGACCGCTTTATAGATGAAGAGGTTAGTCGGCACAGTATTACAAATATAGCAGACGTGTTCAGTCACCACGAACACGCCATAAAGCTTCTGTTACTCTACCTTGAAGAACACGGAGCCATTGAGGATAGCGGGGTTGAGTCGGAAGAAAAAGAAAAGTTACAAGCGATGCTGAAGGATTGATTGCAGGTCCCCGTAGTCCGGATAAACCCCGATACATCGGGACAAGTCGGGATGGGGAATTCGCTCGCTGTAGCAGTTCAACTTGATCTCGTGACTATTCGGGGCAGTGCCTAGGAGTTCTTTTTCAAAAAAGTAGAAGTTTGGATTATTGACAAAGTCTGGTTCACTGAAATAGGATGGCGTTAAACGCGTTGGAACGATTCTTATCTTATTGAATGACCGAGAAACCAACCCTTGGAGTGGAAATGAGTCAACAAAACGAATTCGATGCATCTCTTAGAGGACACTTTTTGATTGCCATGCCGAGTCTTGAAGATCCAAATTTTTCCGAGTCCGTAACCTGTCTCTGCGAACACACCCCGGAGGGGGCCGTGGGGCTTGTGATCAACCGGGTCGATCCAGAATTAACCATTGAGGCTATATTTGAAGAGTTGAAACTTGAATCTGCTCCCGATGTAGACACCCCTCCCGTTCACCTGGGAGGGCCCGTGCACCCGGGTCAAATCTTTGTGCTGCATGGTCCACCCTTTGACTGGGAAGCCTGCCATCCTGTGACCCCCTCCCTCGCCTTGAGCAATTCAAAGGACATTTTAGAGAAACTTGCGATAGGGCAAGGGCCTGAATCTTTTATTCTCGCTGTGGGATGCGCAGGGTGGGGCCCGGGCCAGCTGGAATCCGAGATCATGGCAAACGCCTGGCTATCCTGTCCTGCCAGTGAAACCGTTCTGTTCGAAACCCCGCCAGAGAAGCAATGGGAGGAGGCCGCCAGACTAATGGGGGTCAATCTGAAGTTTGTCTCCGGAGCGGTAGGTCACGCCTGATGCCGAAAGCCTTTCGGGACGCTATTCATCGCGTATCTTCCAACAGATGAATCTCGCCCGTGGTCGTGTCAAAGGCCATCGCCTGAAAGGGTCTGGTCCCCTCATACCCATCTTCCCCCAACCCACGGGCCTCGGCACCACCTGCACCAGTCACGATTAGAGGTATCCCGCGGTATTCTTTTCGGTCATAGGAATGTATGTGGCCGAAGAAACAGGCCCGTACCTGATCGTGTAGATCATCCAGCACTGCAAAGAAACGGGCCGTGCAATCCGAGTCAAGTGAGTGGAACTTCCAGCCGTTTATCCGTGGCGGCATGTGGGTATAGATAATGCTATCCTCCTTGATTTGTTCCCGCAACCAGAGCGCCTCCTCCGCAGTAAAGAGCCAACTCGATGTGTCTACGCCAATAAAACGCCATTGGCCGAGGTCGGTCACCTTGTGGGGCGGGCCCCAGTATCGCTCGAAAACATAAACCGGCCGGTCGTGGTCACCCATCGCAACGACCCACTCCCAGGGATGTTTCCGGCAATACTGTAGTACCTCTTCGTTTTGAGGCACAGTACCATATGCGGCCATATCTCCAGGCACGAATACGTGTGAAGGCCGGTATTCCTCCCATAAAAGCTCGGCCAATCGCGGAAAATTGGCCTGCCAGCCCGCACGACAGGCTGGATCCCCCAGTATTCCCACATACTTTCCAAACGTTTCCGCCATTTGTTCATCCTTCTTTGCTGAGCTTATGCATAATATGTGACAGGATAGTAGTTTGCAAGCTATCTCCCCAGAAAAGTGGGTGAGTTGAACATCAGAAGCCTGATGGACCTTTTGGGTAGCGAAACAGGCACGAGTATGGTATCAAAAATCCCCGTGACGCTTACCATTGAAGAAATCAGAGACTTTGCCGTCAGGTGTTTTTCCGACGCCCGTGGCAGCCACGACTGGGACCACACCGAGCGTGTGTTCAACCTTTGCATGCATATTGGCCGCGCTGAAGGAGTAGACTTGCGTGTATTGGAGATTGCCTCCTACCTTCATGATGTGGGTAGGTCATACGAAGATGAGTCAAAGGGTAAAATCTGCCACGCGGAAAAGGGGGCGGAAATGGCCCGTGAGCTGTTAGCAACGCACCCAATTTCCGATGAGAAAAAGGCCAATATCATCCATTGCATTCGATCCCACAGGTTCCGTGGAAACCACCGGCCAGAAACATTGGAGGCCAAGGTTCTCTTTGATGCCGACAAACTGGACGCCATCGGTGCCGTGGGTATCGCCAGGACCTTCCTCTTTGCGGGAGAAGTAGGGGCAAAACTCCATAATCCTCATATCGAGCCCGAGGACACGGAACCATACAGTGAGGAGGACACCGGATATCGGGAGTACAAGCTAAAACTCTCCAGGATCAAAGACAGCATGCTCACAACAGAGGGAAGACGCATGGCTGAAAAACGGCACCAATTCATGGAGATGTTTTTTGATAGGCTTACTGAGGAACATGAAGGGCGCAAATAGCAGGGGATACGATTGATACCGACAAGGCAACAGTGTTTAGAGTTGATCCAGCGACATGAGATGTTGCCGCATATCTTCCGACACAGCCAACTGGTGACAGATGTGGCCTTGCTTATTGCTCGCAAATTGAACAGCGTTGGCGAGCAGCTTGACCTTGCCCTGGTGGAGGCGGGGGCCTTGCTTCACGACATCACAAAAACCATGTCGATACAGACCAGGGAAAACCACGCCAAAACCGGAAGCGCGGCACTCGCCTCTTTAGGCTATGTTGCAGTGGCGAATATCGTACGCCAGCATATCTGTCTCGATTCAGGGTCATCTGACCCAGATGCTGTCACAGAGGCAGAGTTAGTCAACTATGCTGATAAACGAGTCAAACATGAAGAGGTGGTAGATGTCGAGGACCGGTTTCAGGATGTACTGGAGAGGTATGTCGCAAAGTTTCCCGATCTTCAGGACCGCTTTGAACAGGTTCAATTCGAAACCCAACTTGTGGAACAAAAGATATTCTCAAAGATCGATATCTCCCCCGAGCAAATCAGAGACATTCTTTCCAATCCGTAAGATATACCCCCCAGAACTTACGGAGCCGGCGCCTTCGCTATTAACGGTAAGGAATGGTTGTGTTCAATGGCGGTCTGGAGTAATGGAGTGATGCAAGAAACAGAGGAAACAATGACTGAGATTTCACTTTCTTTTCCATTACTCTATCACAGTACGGAAGAGCCAAGGAAACCTTACTCCCACACAGGCGACAAGCTTTTTCACAGGATCGCATAAATGGACTGGTCACCAGAGGCTGAGGCCGCGATCAAGAAGGTCCCGTTCTTTGTAAGAAAACGGGTCCGCACCCGGGTTGAACAAGAAGCCAAACAGGCTGGAAAAACTCTGGTGACACAGGACGAAGTAAAAGCTACCCAGAAGCGTTATCTGGAGCGTATGGGGGATGAGATCAAGGGGTATCAGATTGAAACATGTTTTGGCCCAGAGGGGTGTCCCAATCGTGCGGTAGAAGGCGACAGACTTGTCCAGAGGTTGGAAGATATCCTTAAGAAAGCGCAGTTGCGTGTGTGGGAGTAAGGTTTCCTTGGCTCTTCCGTACTGTGATAGAGTAATGGAGTGATGCAAGAAACAGAGGAAACAATGACTGAGATTTCACTTTCTTTTCCATTACTCTATCACAGTACGGAAGAGCCAAGGAAACCTTA
>PVMS01124819.1_pt1 | contig 10194 bp, 11 predicted proteins | sample 1853461 | NCBI WGS metagenome assembly PVMS01 (sample SAMN08582032, study PRJNA380276) | Marine sediment metagenome, whole genome shotgun sequencing project. | isolation source: ocean sediment barecode stripped | collected 2017
AAGTGAAATGTGGTAACTGTCTGGAAGTATGTCCTCCCGAGTATGACGCAGTGATCAAAATCTCACCGATCACTGAACTACCTGCGAGTGAATTACCGATCAAGGATGCTGAATAATGGACTCAGTTGAAATAAAAATTGATGATAAATCGATTAAGGCCAAAGAGGGAACCAAAATCTTACAGGCAGCCTTAGATGCTGAAATCTATATTCCCAATCTTTGCTATATTCCAGAGTCTGAACTTCCTTTCGGGGGGTGCCGCCTCTGTTATGTTGAGATTGAGGGACGGGGGACGGTGACCTCCTGCACGCAACCTGTTACCGAGGGTATGGTGGTAAAGACACAAACACCGGCGGTTAAACGGCTTCGGCAAACCGCCTATAAGCTGCTTATCGCATACCATGATCTGGATTGCCCTTCTTGCTGGAAGCGTAAGAAATGTGAACTTTTAAGACTTTCGGCCAAGGTTAAGGTCAAAGCCAAAACACCTGAGGACTTCCGGAGACTACCGACGGAGTTTTTGCCACTGGACGAAACAAACCCTTTTATCATTTATGATCCGAATCGATGCATTCTTTGCGGAAAGTGTGTCTGGGTTTGCACCAAGAGAAACGGGGAGACCTTTATCGACTTTGCTTACCGGGGAAGCAATACCAGACTCAACATCTCTTCTAACATTCCCCTTATGGAGGAGAAATGTGAAGACTGTGGGGAGTGTGTCGCCATCTGCCCCACGGCCGCGTTGGGTCTAAAAACTGAGTTGGCGGCTGTCGAGAAAGTGTCTGAAAGCACTTAGACACCTCTCGCACTTTAGATTTCAAAAAGATCCGTATTCGCCCACGCCAAAGGGGATGTTCCGATGGATTGGGGACACAAAGCTCGAGTAAATTTTTCAAAAATAGAGAAAAGAAAGGGGAAAAACCATGACTGAGATGACACCGAAAGAAAGAATCACCAAGCTTTTTAAAAAGGAGCCGATTGATACCATGCCCGTTTTCAGCGGTCAGGGCATGGTTACCATCCAGGCGATTGAAAAAATGGGGATCCGCTTTGCCCAGGTTCATACCTCCGCTGAATACCTGGCCCAGTCCGCTATGGTTACGGCAGAGATGTTTGATTTTGACGCGGTAATCATCCCCTACGATCTTTGCAACATACCGGAAGCCCTGGGGAGAGGCGTTAGCTTGTATGATGATGCGGAAGGGATTCTTTATCCCACGGTACCCCATAAGTGGGATAAAATAGAGGATGTACAGATCCCCGAAGACTTTCTATCTAAAGGCCGTTTACCGATGATCGATGAGGCGTTTCGAAAGCTGAATGCAGAATCAGAGGACGGAAAATTCGCTGTGGGTGCGTATGTGCTTGGGCCTTTCACCATGGCCGGCCAGATATATGAACTAGATCTCTTGCTGAAGGGGCTCAGAAAGGATAGAGAAAGGGTCCTTGCGTTTCTTGGGCAGATGACCGATTTGGTCATAAAGGCGGCTAAACATTATGAAGCCCTGGGGGCGGATTACATCAGCATCAGGGAGATGGGATCAGGGTCCGACCTGCTTTCGCCACGCATGTGGAAAGACATGATTCAGCCCAACCTCGTACGCGTTTTCGACGCTTTAAGCTGCCCTACTGTAAATCACATCTGTGGATCAACCGACTTGATCATTGAGATGATGAACGAGTGCGGGGCAGATGCCATCAGCGTGGACCATAAAAATACAACTGCTGAATCTAGAAAGAAACTGGGCGATGATGTACTTTTGTTTGGAGATTTTAATCCCTATGCTCTCCTGGTACAAGGAGATGTATCAAATGTTGAGCCGGTGATAAAAAAATGTATTGACGACGGTGTGGATGCGGTTTGGCCCGGTTGTGACATCTGGCCGGATGTAAAAAAAGAGAATGTGGATGCCTATGTGCAAACCATACGCACCTATGGAAAACAGGCTTCACCCGCGGTAGGAAGAATATAATAACCGAAACATTATAACTTAATTTATTGGAGGAAGAACCATGGCAACAGAAGAAGTTAGACAGGAAATTCTCAAAGCCCTGGATGAGGGGGTTGTCGGATATGAAGAAGATCAGGTAAAGGAAGCCGCTCAAAGGGCACTGGATGAGGGAGTAAACGCATACGATGCCGTTATGAACGGTTTGGCCGCCGGCATGGAGAAAGTCGGCAAACTTTATGACCAGCAAGAGTACTTCGTGCCCGAGCTGCTAATGTGCGCAGATGCGCTTTATATCGGTCTGGATATTCTGAAGCCCCATATTAATCTAGAAGATCTAGGTGACAAGCCCAAGGGCCAGGTCGTTATCGGGACGGTCCAGGGTGATGTCCACGATATTGGAAAAAACATCATTAAACTGATGTTCGAAGTCGCCGGTTTTACGGTTCATGACCTCGGAAGGGATGTGCCATTGGAGAAATTTGTGGAAGAGCAGCTGCGCACCGATTCCGAGATTGTGGCGTTATCCGCCATGATGACCACCACTATGATGGGGATGAAAAAGGTTATCGAAATGATCAAAGAAAGGAATCCCGATGTAGCCATTATGCTGGGAGGAGCACCTGTTACAAAGGACACGGCAGATCTGTTTGGGGCAGATGGCTACGCGGAAACCGCCGGGAATGCCGTTCAGGAGGCCATCAAAATGATCAGCCAGTTGAGGAAAATGCAGGGGTGATCTGGAATTCGTCAACAGAAAGTATTGAGATAATCATACTGAATTGAGAAGGAGTGCGTCTAATGGGCGAACAGGGAAAGATAAAAGTGATCTTTCAGCCCTCTGGAAGTCGAGGAGAGGTGGATAAAGGATTGAGCATCATTGAGGCTTCCCGGCAGCTTGGGGTAGATATTGAAGCGCTATGCGGCGAGAAAAAAGTATGTGGCAAATGTAAGGTCCGCATCGAAGAAGGGGTCTTCCAAAAATTTGGAATTACCTCCAAAAGGGAAAATGCCGGTGAATGGCAGGCAGAGGAGGAAAAGTTCATTAATGCCGCCCAAAGAGATGAGGGATACCGGTTGGGTTGTGTCGCCAAGGTGGAAGGGGATATGCTGGTTTTTGTCCCCGAAGAATCCCGCGCTGGAAAACAGGTGGTGAGCAAAGCTGCACGTGACATCCACATCGATCACAACCCGGCGGTCAAGCTTTATTATGTGGAAGTGGAAAAACCGACTTTTGAAGAACCGACAGGCGATTTTGAACGGATATGCAAGGGGATTGAAGGACAATACGGTCTTAAGGATTTAAAAATTGACCTGTTCGCCCTGCGGCAGCTACCTGTAGCGCTTCGCAAGGAAGGCTGGAAGGTGACCGTCAGTGTCTGGATGGATCAGGAAATCATCCGGGTGCGACCGGGTAAATGCGAAAACAGCTACGGGCTTGCCATCGATGTCGGCACCACAACTGTGGCCGGGTACTTTTGTAATCTCAATACCATGGAAGTCCTTGACACGGTTTCCCTCATGAATCCCCAGTGCAAGTACGGCGAGGATGTGATGAGTCGTATTACCTACCATATGATGAATCCGGACGGACTTGAAAGGATGAACAACGACATCATAGAGGGGCTCAACTGGCTGATCGACCAGGCCATTGAAGGAACGCATCCGCCAAAAAAAAAGAAAAAAAAGAAAAAAGGAGAAGAGGGACCCGAAGAAAGGGTGGAGGTGCCGGAGGAGGGCAAAACATATCTTCGACTCACCAAGGAGGATATCGAGGATATCACCCTTTGCGGCAACACGGCCATGCATCACATTCTTCTCAATCGCGACCCCGAGCATATGGGTCTTGCCCCTTTCCCTCCGGTGATTCACCACAGCCTGAACATCAAAGCCCGGGATCTGGGTATCAAGATCAACCCTTCTGCCTATATATTCGTGCTTCCCAACGAAGCTGGATTTGTTGGGGCGGATAATGTGGGGGTACTCATATCAGAGGAACCTTACAATAAAGAGGAGATGCAGCTGATTATCGATATTGGAACCAATGGTGAGCTGGTGCTTGGAAACAGGGACAAGCTGATATCCTCTTCCTGTGCCACAGGACCGGCTTTGGAGGGGGCGCAGCTCCAGTTTGGTATGCGGGCGGCGCCGGGGGCTATCGAACGGATCGAAATCGATGCGGAAACGCACGAGGTGAATTACAAGGTCATTGGTCGAGATGCCTGGCGAAAGTATTCTGAACCCAAAGAGATGCGGGCCAAGGGAATCTGCGGATCGGGAATTCTGGATGTGCTTGCCGAGCTTTACAGGACCGGTATAGTTGAAAAAAGCGGCAGATTTAACAAGAATGGACAAAAGTCAAACCGTTTTCGCAAAAATCCGGATACCAAACAACCGGAATTCGTGCTGGCCTGGGCCGAAGAGTCGAGTATCGGTAAGGACATCGTGATCACACAGAAAGATGTGCGCCAAATCCAACTCGCCAAGGGCGCACTGTATGCAGGTTGCAAGATCATGATGAGGCGCATGGGATTGGAAAAGGTCGATAAAGTGAAAATCGCCGGGGCTTTCGGGACACATGTGGATCGTGAGAAAGCCTTGATTATGGGTCTGTTTCCAGACTGCGAAATCGAAAAAATATCGTCAGTGGGCAATGCAGCAGGAGATGGGTGCCGGGCAGCACTCTTGAACCGTGAAAAACGTAAAGAGGCCGACTGGGTTTCCAGAAATGTTGAATATGTCGAGCTTACGGTGGAGAAAGACTTTCAGAATGAGTTCATGACAGCTATGCATCTGCCGCATATGACGGATGAATTCACACACCTGAAAGGTATAGTAACGGACGAAATTCTGCATCAAAAGTAAAAAAGCCGCTCCCTGAGAAAATGGCTTTTTTAACCATTCTTTCATGGAAAAAAGCAAGGGGAAAAAGGTGATCTTTACCGGCAAAGGCGATCAAGCAAGCAAAGGCTTAACAAACAAACTGTTTGACTCCTACTCCTTGTTTTTTCTATATTTTCCAAATCAAAGGGATTTTTACTCTATTCACAATTAGCGCAATTGCCAGGTCTTGAGCCCCGGATGCGTATGTGACAAAAAAGAGGACTGGTCTCTATTTTGTTTATTCTTTTACTTCAATTACGATTAAAATATTGAAAAAGGCCGAACTAGAAAGGAGGTGAAAAATGAATCGAGAAGAATTTATGGGAAAAGCCGCACAGTATATCATAGACGCGGATGAGGAAGGTGTGGTGGAATTGGCTAAAAAGTATCTAGAAGGAGGCTTCGACCCAGCTGATATGGTCGAAAACGGACTTTCCGAAGGAATTAAAAAACTGGGCGATCTGTTTGATCGTGGTGAAATCTTCTTACCGCACCTCATCATAGCCTCCGAAGCGATGACTGCAGCGGTAAAAATCCTGGAGCAGGCCATGCCTTCAGACCAAGTGGGTAAAAAACTGGCCAAAGTTGTGCTGGGGACCATTGAAGGTGACGTGCATGACATTGGCAAAGGTATTGTCGCCACTATGTTGAGAGTTTATGGTTTTGAAGTTTTTGATCTTGGGCGGGATGTTCCGATAGATAATTTTGTCCAGAAGGCCAAGGAGGTGGGTGCGGATGTTATCGGGTCATCGGCTTTGATGACAACCACCCAGGTTGGCCAGAAAAAACTGGAAGCCGCCTTAAAAGAAGAGGGGCTTCGGGACAAGGTTAAGACTATGGTCGGTGGCGCAGCAACAACCGAATACTGGGCCTCCAAAATTGGTGCGGATCTTCACGCTGAAAGCGCTTCAGACACTGTGATGAAACTCAAAGAAATATTTAGCTAAAAGGAGGTGTTATAATGAAGAAATACCTCACTCGTCGGGGTGACGGGGCCTTTATAGAAATGACCGCGGACGAATTGATGCGGGATTTTGAAATCGGTACAGAAGACGCCGCCGATAGGGGGAAGATATCACCCTTGCCAAAAGATGAACTCGACCATTTGCAGGATATTTTCACCAATCCCAATAAATTTGTCAGTGTGGAACCGGGTAAAGAAGTACCGCTAACACATGATATCGGCACTTTACGATTAATGGGGGATCAGGGCAACAGCGGTGTGGGAATTCCGATCGGCAGGGTGCAGGGAATTCAGGTCCACGAAAGAGCGCTTTGCGCTGATTCGATGGAACTGGGACATATCGATTACAGCTTTAAGCCGATAAAGCCGGTAATTACAATGGAACAACAAGAAGCTGAAAATGCCCTGTTGAGTACCATCTTACCGCTATTTTACGGTGCCATGCCGAACCTGGGCCTTTATTACAGCCCGGATGGACCCTTTGGGAACCCTTCAGATCTTTTGCCGATGGGTAAGATCAAAGAGGCCAAAGAAGCCCAGGAAAGTGCTGTGGAACACGCTACCAGAGATATGATTTATATTTCCGAAGCGATGTCTGATATCGGTATTGACGGCATCAACTTTGACACGACCGGAGCTGCGGGCGATCCGGATTTCAAAGCGACAATGCATGCGGTAGAGCATCTTAAAAAGACCACCAATTTAAGCATTCAAGTTGGCATGGCCGGGGAATTTATTCTGGGTATGCACGGCGAACTGGAATACGATGGAGAGCGGCTGGCCGGTTTGTACTGTCATAAACAGGTTGAGGTAGCCGAAAAAGCCGGTGCGGATATTTTCGGTCCGGTTGTCAACACCAAACCGAGTAAATCCATGGCATGGAACCTGGGAAGGGCGGTCACTTTTGTTAAGGCCTGTGTGGAAACATCCAGCATTCCGATCCATGTCAACATGGGAATGGGTGTGGGCGGATCGCCGGTCTTTGAAACTCCCCCGATCGATTCCGTGAGCAGGGCCACGAAAGCCATGGTGGAGATCGCCAATGTGGACGGTTTGTAGGTTGGTGTGGGTGATCCGATGGGGATGTCGATAGCTCATGTAGTAGCAGGCGGAATAGGCGGAATCAGGGCTGCCGGAGATCTGGTGGTCCGTATGCAGATGGCCCGCAGGATGCGGATCGACGATGCCAAAGCCTATGTTGCCGAAAAGCTTAAGGTATCTCCTTTCGACCTGTCAGACGTGCATGTAATGAGGGAGGTCCGCGAGGAGCTGGACATTGGAATCATTACGTCCGTTCCGGGTTGCGCCAAGGGAATTGAAGCCAAAGTGCGCATCGCCGAACTGCTAGGGATCGAAATCAACTGTGTAACTCGGTTAAAAAACAAAATGAAATTTTAAATTCGAGTTCAAAGGGCTCCGGCATCATGCCGGGGCCTGTACTCGATCTGTTTCAACATAAAAATAATAACTTAAGTTTCGAAGTCCCAATCCATCGGAGCATCGCATCCGGCTTGGGGCGAAAATTTTTTTCATCATTCTGCGGTCCTTGAAAACGAACCTTTTTCTTGAAACGAGAACCGATGTCCGTCAAGGTATTGAATAAGGTTAACATCGATCAACACATCGCTTTAGAGGATTCCTTTAAAGCCCTGGCCCAACAACGGGGGGTTGACGTCCACCCCTTTGACGTCAAAAAAATAAAACCAACACAGAGTGTTCGCTTAAAGTGTCAGATCCCTTTGTGTGAATACTACGACGTTTGTAAAGTCTGCCCACCGAATATCCCGAGTGTTACAGAATTCAGTGAAGCCCTAAAAAGCTATACCAAGGCTTTTTTGGTGATTTTAAGAGAAAAAATCAAAGATATCGATATATATCGGAACGACTTTAGTGCTGAATTAAAGCTATCACAAATTGTATCAGATCTGGAACGAACCGCCTTTGAACATGGCTACTATTTGGCCATAGGCCTGTGCGTAGGCGGTTGCAAATTGTGCAAAGAATGCACCCCGCCGGGGAAGCGGTGTCACCATCCATTCAAAGCCCGTCCCAGTCCGGAGGGGTTTGGTATCGACATAACCGAACTGGCCAGAGAAGCAGGCGCAATGGTGGAATGGCCTCCGAAAAAACAGATCAGCTTTATCGGGTTGGTACTGGTCTGAGCCAGGCCAGATACAACACTTGGAATCAGACTCACTTCAATAGAGCAGGAAAGGGAGCATTTGAAATTGACATTAACATCACAGAAAAAAATGGATCTGCTTCGAATACACGCTAAGGTTGCCCGGGGTGTGGTTGGCAGAGAAATCGAAATCAAATCCATATTAACGGCAATGAATGCGGGAAAACACATCCTTTTGGAAGGACCACCCGGGACATCCAAATCCACTTTGCTGCGAAAAATTTCCCATGAAGCCGAGATCCCTTTTTATCTTGTGGAAGGCAACATCGATCTGACACCCGCCAAACTGGTTGGGCATTTCAACCCGTCCCAGGTAATGGAGGATAGCTATAAACCCGAGTATTTTGAAAAAGGCCCTCTCACAAGGGCAATGGAAGAGGGTGGAATCTTTTACATCGAGGAATTCAACCGGATGCCGGCAGATGTTTCCAATGTGCTGATATCCCCTATGGAAGAGGGAGAAATATCGATTCCCAGGTATGGAACCGTTAAGGCCGTATCTCCGTTTACCGTGATAGCTGCTCAAAATCCGTATGATGATGTGGGCACGGTCAGGATCAGCAGGGCATTTATGGATCGTATTTGCTTGATTAAAATGAATTATCAGGACGAGGCCGAAGAGAGGGAGATTGTCCGACTTCGGACCGGAATGGATTCGTCTGAAATCGTCGATCTGTCGGTTAAGATGGTGCGAAAAACAAGAGAACACCCCGATATCAAATTGGGCGCTTCGATCAGGGGCGCCATTGACGTGGTTGACCTATTTGTTGGCATGCAGAAACTGGACGATCAACCTGACAGCCATTTTTTGACAACGGCTTTTATGGCGATTTCCAATAAAGTTTGGCTCAATGAAATGGCGTCCAAAACCGCCGATGAAATCATCGAGGAAGTCTATGTCGGCCTTCGAAATCAATACCTTGATCTGCTGCGTCCTCAAAAAAACGCGACTGCAAAATCGTCATTAGACAACGGGGTTCAAGAAAAAGAATCAGAAGAGGAACAACGGGTAAAAAAAAAAATCGTTACGTAGGGGATCAGTTTCTGAGCGATGAAATGGCCCACTGCTCCTATTTTTATCGCATAGCTACCTTTCTTAACGCTCACCCGGAAAAGCTCCCTCTTTTTTTTGAAAAACAAGATTCACTTGAGGTTTTTGCTAATATTTTCGGGATGCTAAAACGTGATGTGCGGGCACTCGCCGTAAAAATAGCCTGCCGGTTAATCATTAAAATAGCCAGACAAATTGCCGATACCGGATACCGTTCCGGCGAACTCAAGTTGGTCCGGGGCTTTACAGACGGCGCCGAAATTGAACTGGACCAGAGCTTGGAAAAGTACACCGAGGCGCCTGAACGGGGGATACTGGAAAATCTTGTGTCGTATAAGAGGCAGAGGGAAAAAAAAGCTTTTGTCATGATGTTCGACCATAGTTATTCCATGAAAGGCCTGAAAATTATTCTGGCCGCCATTACCGCCGCTTCCATTGCACAACATTTCAAAAGGGATTATGCGGTGCTTGCGTTCTGCAACAAGGTTTCTGTTTTAAAGGCAATAGATGAAAAGACAGGCCCTGAAGAGGTTTTAGAAAGGCTGTTTGCTTTAGAACTTTGCGGGGATACCGATATCCGTGCGGTTTTAGAAGTGGGGTTGAAACATGTTGATAAGTTTGAACGAAAAATGGGATTGATACTGACAGACGGCGCCTGGAACCGGGGGGGAGATCCCTTAGAAGCGGCAGTCCGGTTCGACAAACTCAATGTTATCGGTTTTCCACCGGCCAAGGAAGAAAAAATCCGCAGTTTGTCCCTGAGAGGCAAAGGCAATTTTTCCTTTATTGAGGATGAGAACGGGATCGCCGGGGCTATTCTGAGATGCTTAAACTAGATCAAACCGGGAAATAACCGGTTTTGTCGATCGGGATTACCGGAAGGCTCAAACCGACAATCCTTTCGATGTGGCATGGTGGTTTTCAATTTAAAGGAGGATAGTTAAATGAATGCCAAAGAACGGGTGATGGCTGTGATCAATCATCAAAAACCGGATCGGATGCCCTGTTTAGGGGCCAATTCCACCGTAACTTACGAACAAATGGAAAAAGTACAGGCTTTCTGGCCCGAAGGCCATGAAAATGCTGAGACCATGGCCAAGCAGGCCATGGCTGCCTACACCGTCCTTGGTCAACAGTACTCTGTCCAGATCGGACAGAGTACTGT
>PVMS01064953.1_pt1 | contig 10193 bp, 12 predicted proteins | sample 1853461 | NCBI WGS metagenome assembly PVMS01 (sample SAMN08582032, study PRJNA380276) | Marine sediment metagenome, whole genome shotgun sequencing project. | isolation source: ocean sediment barecode stripped | collected 2017
ACCAAAGAGCGAATTCAAACAATGGAAGCTTATGGTGCTAAAGTTACTTTAACCGATTCTGAAGCTGGCATTGAAGGATCTCGTGAATATGCTGAAAAACAAGTAATTGAAAAAGGATATACGATGTTAGATCAATTTGCAAATCCTGATAATTGGAAAGCACACTATAAAACCACAGGTCCTGAAATTTGGAGAGATACCAATGGAGAAATCACACATTTTGTATCCGCCATGGGTACAACAGGCACCATTATGGGAACCTCTACTTATTTAAAAGAGAAAAACAAAAACATTCAAATTATTGGGGCACAACCTACGGATGACTCCAGAATACCCGGTATTAGAAAATGGTCAATCGAATTTTTACCAAAAAATATTTGATCCAACTAAAGTGGATAAAGTTATTGAAGTAAATGAAACTGAAGCTCGTGAAATGACAAAAAGACTTGCAAAGGAAGAAGGCGTTTTTGCAGGTATGAGTGGTGGTGGGGCTGTAGTGGCTACATTAAAACTAGCAGACAATTTGAATAGTGGAGTTATTGTAACAATTATCCCGGATAGAGGTGATCGGTATTTATCATCTGATTTATTTGAATAAAACGTTGTAGTAGTTATCTATATTTATGATTGGTCAGGAATCACTTTTATTGTATTTTTGTCTGTTAATACTAGATATAGTACCCTATCCATGAAAAAAATTCAAATGGTTGACCTAAAAAGTCAATACGATTCAATTCAAGAACAAATAGATTCAAAAATATTAGACGTTGTACAATCTTCTGCATTTATAAACGGACCTGAAGTACATAATTTTCAGAAAGAATTAGAAGATTATTTAGGTGTAAAACACGTAATTCCTTGTGCAAACGGAACTGATGCTCTTCAAATAGCGATGATGGGATTAGGCTTACAACCTGAAGATGAGGTGATTACTGTCGATTTTACTTTTGCCGCCACGGTTGAAGTTATCGCTTTGCTACATTTAACCCCTGTTTTGGTTGATGTTGAAGAAGATACTTTTAACATAAACATTGAAGCGTTAAAAAAGGCAATTACACCTAAAACAAAGGCCATTGTTCCTGTTCATTTATTTGGACAATGTGCCAATATGGAGGCTGTTTTAGAAGTTGCAAAAGAACATCATTTATTTGTAATTGAAGACAACGCACAAGCCATTGGAGCAGATTATATTTTTAGTGATGGAACTAAAAAGAAAGCTGGAACAATCGGAAACGTTGGAACGACTTCCTTTTTCCCTGCAAAGAATTTGGGATGCTATGGAGATGGAGGGGCTATTTTTACAAATGATGATGAGCTAGCTCATACTTTAAGAGGAATGGTTAATCATGGAATGTACAAACGTTATTATCATGATGTTGTAGGTGTAAATTCACGTTTAGATAGCATCCAGGCGGCGGTTTTACGCATTAAACTACCTCTTTTAGATTCCTATTGTGAAGCCAGAAAAAAAGCTGCAGCATTTTATTCTAAAGCATTTGCAAATAACAAAAACATTGTTACTCCGGTTATAAGTTCTTTTTCTACACATGTTTTTCATCAATATACCATTCAGGTTAAAAATTCGGATAGAAATGCCTTGCATCAACATTTATTAGATAATGGCATACCAAATGCAATTTATTATCCCGTTCCTTTACATAGTCAAAAAGCTTATACGGATACGCGTTATAAGGAAGAACATTTTAAAGTAACAAACGAATTAATAAACACAGTTTTATCGTTACCAATGCATACGGAGTTAACACATGAACAATTGGATTTCATTACAAATACAGTTTTAAATTTTATAAATTAACTAATGAAAAAAATATTGGTAACAGGAGGATTAGGATTTATAGGTTCACACACTGTTGTTGAACTACAAAATGAAGGATTTGAAGTTGTAATAATTGATAATTTATCTAATTCAACAATTGAAGTACTTTCTAAAATAACCTCCATTACTAACAAAAAACCAACCTATTTTAACATCGATTTGAAAGATAAATCTTCAGTTAAAGATTTTTTTGAAAATAATAAAGTTGATGGAATCATTCATTTTGCAGCTTCAAAAGCTGTTGGCGAAAGTGTTCAAATACCATTGGAATATTATGAAAACAATATAAGTTCATTGGTTTATATTTTACAAGAATTGAAAACTAACAACTTAAATAATTTCATATTTAGCTCATCTTGTACAGTATACGGTCAAGCTGATGAACTTCCTATTACTGAAAATGCACCAATTAAACCGGCGGAATCTCCATACGGTAACACTAAACAAATAGGAGAAGAAATTATAAAAGACGCTTCAAAAGTTTCTGATTTAAAAGCAATCTCATTGCGCTATTTCAATCCAATAGGTGCGCACAAATCAGCAAAAATTGGAGAACTCCCCATTGGCATTCCTCAAAACCTAATTCCTTTTGTTGTACAAACAGCAGCAGGTATCAGAAAAGAATTATCAGTTTTTGGTAGCAATTACAATACTCCCGACGGAACTGCTATTAGAGATTACATCCATGTGGTTGATCTGGCAAAAGCACATATTGTTGCCTTAAAAAGATTATTGGAAGATAAAAACAAATCAAATTATGAAATATTTAACTTAGGAACAGGAAAAGGGAACTCTGTTTTAGAAGTTATCAATTCTTTTGAAAAAGTTACCGGTAAAAAAGTACAATACAAATTTGTTGATAAAAGAGAAGGTGATATTACTGCCGCTTATGCGGATACTACCATAGCTAATAAAGAATTGGGCTGGAAAGCTGAACTTTCATTAGATGAAGCTTTGTTATCGGCCTGGAAATGGCAACAAACGTTGAAATAGTTTTCAGTCACGGTTTCCTGTATTTTCAAAACACCAATATCATTTTGAGCGCATTTGAAAAATCCTGGATTCTTAACTACAGTTCAGAATGACATGATAACTAAACTATTATTTCAATTTGCTGCTGCCTTCTACCTCCAACTTCTTACTTCAAATCACGCTCCGCTTGCAGTTACATTACGATCTATTTTTCGTATCAACCCTTGTAAAACTTTACCCGGACCTACTTCAATAAAATCCATTCCACCGTCTAAAATCATTTGCTGAATTGATTGTGTCCACCGTACCGGAGCCGTCAATTGTGAAATTAGATTTTCTTTTATTTCATTAGGATTTATTACTGCTTTTGCAACTACATTTTGATACACCGGACAAGTAGGGGCACTAAATTCTGTGTTTTCAATGGCTTCAGCCAACTCTTCTCTTGCGGGTTCCATTAAAGGAGAATGAAAAGCTCCACCGACAGGTAATTTTAAAACACGTCTTGCTCCTTTTTCTATCAATAATTCACATGCTTTATCAATTGCTGTAATTTCACCTGAAATAACCAATTGTCCCGGACAATTATAATTTGCCGCAACTACAATTCCATCAACGCTCTTACAAATCTCTTCAACTACAATATCCTCCAAACCTAAAACTGCCGCCATGGTAGATTCTTGCATTTCACAAGCTTTTTGCATAGCTAAAGCTCGTTTTGAGACTAATTTCAATCCGTCTTTAAAAGATAAAACTTCATTCGCTACCAGTGCTGAAAATTCTCCTAATGAATGCCCGGCAACCATTTCTGGTTTGAATTCGTCGCCCAAAGTTTTTGCTAAAATAACTGAATGTAAAAATATTGCAGGTTGCGTTACTTTTGTTTGTCTCAATTCTTCGGATGTTCCTTCAAACATAATGTCTGTAATTGGAAAACCTAATATTTCGTTTGCTTGTTCAAAAAGTTCCTGTGCTAAAGGAGAGCTTTCGTATAATTCCAATCCCATTCCTGTAAATTGCGCTCCTTGACCTGGGAAAATATATGCTTTCATGTATTTATATTTATTGTTTTTTATCTGTCAAATGGAACTCGCTATTAATCATTTCCCTGGGTAAGAAAACTTTTACATGCTCGTTTCATTGTATTTCGATTTTTATATGCAAATGCAAAAATAGGAATTATTTGCTATATTCGTGTCAACATATTACTAATGACTCATAAACAAAAATCCGAAGCATTTACCATCTATTTAATATTAGCCTCCATGTTTATTGCAGCGTTGGTTGCTTCTAATTTAATTTTTCAAAAATTCTTTTACTGGAATCCGTTTGGATTGTTTCGTTTTGAGCTTTCTGTTGGTATATTACCCTACCCTATTACTTTTTTAATAACAGATATAATTTCTGAAATTTATGGAAAAAAGAAAGCCAATCAGGTAGTAATAGCCGGTATTTTTGCCTCGGCATTTTCAATAGGGATAATTTTAATTGCCAATTATACTTCTGCCATTGATAGTTCTCCTGTAAATAATGCAACGTTTACAAAAGTTTTTGGTTTGTCACCAATTGCTGTTTTAGCTTCAATGTTAGCTTATTTATTGGCGCAGTTTATTGATATTCGGATTTTTCATTTTTGGAAGCGAAAGACCAAGGGGAAACATTTATGGCTACGAAATAATTTTTCAACCTTCTCTTCACAATTTATTGATACTTTTACTGTAATAATTTTACTATGTAGTTTTCAGGTTCTTCCCTGGAGTTTATTCAGCACTTTATTAATAAGCGGTTTTTTATTTAAGATTATAATAGCGCTTTTAGATACACCTATTTTATACTTTATTGTTTATTTATTCAGAATTCGATTCAACTTAAAGGTTGGAGAAGAAATTAAATTAATCGGCTGATTTTCAATATACAAATAAAATATCCTTTTCTTAAAATTTGGCATGCCTTTTGATTTTATAATTATAGAAAGACAAATAAAATTTAGATTTAGTTGATAGCAACGTAAGTGAAACATAAAGTAAATGACCAGGTCATCACTAAAAAGAAACATTTACAAGTTCTATCATAAATACTTAATGAATAGTTTGTCGCTGATATTCAATAACAAATGTTTCCATGAGAACTATTTATTTTAAAACAACTCTTGTAGTAGCTTTAGTTTTAGTAGTATTAGGATGTGAGAAGTCAGATTTGGACCTAGATGCTTCATCATGTATTGAATCGAAAATACGTGAACTAAAAAGAGTAGAAGTGCAAAACCCACCTGCTCAAGTTTGGAAATGGGAGGCAGACGGGAATATCTTATATTACTTCACTTCTGATTGTTGTGATCAATACAATTATTTGTACAATGAAAATTGTGAAATTGTATGTGCACCGGATGGAGGCATTACCGGCAATGGAGATGGGAATTGTCCTGTTTTCACTACCGAAATAGAAAAAACATTGATCTGGGAAGACCAAAGAGATTAATGTTTTGACTCACCTTCTAAAAAGTAATTTATTGTGATAATTACTTTTTAGCCCTAGCTATTTCGAACTTTAGAAACTATATTATATTCAAATAAATTCAGTCTATTGAAAACAATCATTTCTTGAAAACACTGTTTCCATATCTGGGGCGGTTAATGATTACAAAACTACATTTCTATTAAATACAACTTACTGTTGTTCTAAATATTTTATTTCTTCTTGTTTGAAATATGATTTAAAATTGAGCTGTTCTAGTGACTTTTAATTAAAATACGTGTCTTAATTAAAAAAACCGTTAAGAAGGGATTGAATTTGATAAACAACAAGAAGAAGAATTTGAATATAATTACTAATTTAAACAATAAAACACATGAGTAAATTTAATGAAACCATAGAAATATATTTAGATGAGTGTAAAAAAACTCTAAAAATAAGTGTTGATGAAAATTTATTGGCAAAAGTAGCAAGGGGCTAGGACCTGCAATCTACAATTCAGATGCTTGTAAAATTTCTGGTTCTGACAAAAGCGAGTTAGCTACTGTAAAAAATAATTTTCTTATCAAAAAATTGGGAATGAAAGACAGTCCAAAACTAGATAAAGTTATTGATGAGGTAATGGAACAAATGGGACGATCTAACCGAAATAAGTATAGAGCAATTGCTTATTATTTATTGGTAAAAAAACTAGGAAAAGAATCCATATTCAATAACTAAAATTAAGATTGAAACAATCTTCAACTCTTTAATATGTTCTCCAAAAAATATAAATGGAGACTCAAAAAATCTGTCCAATTTACTTGATTCTAGTAGACTTGGAGTCATCGTTAAAAATAAAACGACAGGAATATTAAAAGGATCATTCAAATAAAAACTATAAAAATGGCTATATTAAAAGTAATTGAAATTTTAGCGAACTCAAAAGAAAGTTGGGAAGACGCTACCAATGGAGCTATCAAAGAAGCTTCTAAAACAGTAAAAAACATTTCTTCTGTTTATATTCAAGATTTTAGCACTACAGTTAAAAACGGAAAAGTAGATGAGTATAGAGTAAATGTAAAAATCACATTTCAGGTATATAAATAATTTTCCATATACCGGTATTATTCTAAAAAATATGTAAGTTAAAAAGTTGAGAAATTGTCTGAAAAGTGAAAATTTCGTTGACCTGAACTTGATTACTCATATGTTATACTATTTTCATAAATTAGGTATTCATGAATCTCGATTTCAGGTTCTCATAAGAATTGATAATCAATGTGTCGAGATTTAGAAATAAATCTTCCTTCAGCAGGGCAATTTCTGAATGACGATTCTCAACACTTTTCAGGCAATTTCTTTTTTTAATTATTATTCACCTTGATGATAACTTTAAGTCCTTCATTATTTCTAACATTAAATACGGTACCATCTTCAAAAAGTAAGTATTGTCCTTTAATGCCTTTTAAAGTACCTGAATAAACAAAAGATTTTTCAAGATTTAACGACTTGATTTTAGTAGGATATTGCTTAACCGGATATTTAATTTCGGTAGTTTTACTATTATTTGTCAAAAAATACTGTTGGGCTTCTTTAGGAATAAATGCCTTTAACTTTTCTCTTTCTTCAATTAAGTCTGCATTTAAAACTTCATTTTTCAGCATTTTTTGCCAACTGGTTTTATCTGAAACATATGCTTTCAATGCAACTTCTGTTAAACCTGCCAAATAACGATTTGGAACTTCAACAATTTCAATTGCCTTAGTTGCTCCCTGATCTATCCATCGGGTTGGGATCTGAGTTTTACGAGTTACGCCAACTTTTACGTTGCTTGATAAGGCCAAATACACAATATGAGGTTGTAATTGTACTTGCTTTTCGTATTCCAAATCACGATCTTCAATTCCTAAATGAGCCTTGCTTAATTCAGGCCGCATGATCCAGTCACCTACCTGTGCACTTTCATAGAAACAGTCATAACAAAAACCTTGTCTAAATATTTTCTTTTCTTTTCCACAACACATGCATTGATATCCTTCAAAACTAATTTCAATTTCTTTATCAATCAGCTGATTCAAATTCAAAAAGTCATTATCAACATCTAAATAATATTGAACAACATCATTTAATTCAGTCAGCATTTTTTTTAACACACCATGGTATTGCATAAAAAGAAATTTAGTAAATTTAACCTGATAAAGATACTTAATAAAATATGCCATTTCCAATTGTAAATTCAATAATCTCCTGGTTTTTAAAAAAACGGAAACATCAAATGGAATTATTTTTAAAATATCCCATTGATGTTCAACAAGAATTGCTATATCAGTTGTTGCATAAAGCTTCACATACTGAAGTTGGAAAAAGATTTCAATTCTCATCAATAAAAACCTATAAAGAATTTACTGAAAAAGTACCTATTCAACAGTACGAATCTATTGAACCCTTAATTGAACGCACACGAAGGGGGGAACAAAATATATTTTGGCCCACTCATATAAAATGGTTTGCAAAATCAAGTGGAACCACCAATGCAAAAAGTAAATTTATTCCTGTTAGTGATGAGGCCTTGGAAGATTGCCATTTCAAAGCCGGAAAAGATATGCTCTGTTTGTATTTTAACAACAACGATTCGGCACAGCTGTTTACAGGAAAAGGGTTGCGATTGGGAGGCAGTAGTGCCGTTTATGAAGACAGCAATTCGTATTTTGGTGATTTATCGGCTATTATTATAGAAAATTTACCTTATTGGGCAGATTATAGCAGTTCTCCAAAACAGGAAGTAGCTTTAATGAGTGAGTGGGAAACCAAAATTAAAGCCATTGTGGATGAAACCATTCACGAAGATATTACTAGTTTAGTTGGTGTGCCCTCCTGGATGTTGGTTCTTTTAAATAAAGTGTTAGAAAAAACCGGTAAAAAGAACATTTTAGAAGTTTGGCCTAATCTTGAAGTATATTTTCACGGTGGTGTGAACTTCAATCCATATAGAGAACAATTCAAAAAAATAATTCCTAAAAAAGACTTTAAGTATTTTGAAACTTACAATGCATCTGAAGGTTTTTTTGCTATTCAAGATGCCAATCATTCGTTTGATCTGTTGTTAATGCTTGACTACGGAATTTTTTATGAGTTTATTCCAATGGATGAATTTGATGGAGAAAAATCAAAGGCCATACCACTTTCTGAAGTAATACTCAATAAAAATTATGCGATAGTAATTACCACAAATGGAGGATTATGGCGTTATTTGATTGGTGATACCATAAAATTCACTTCATTAAAACCCTATAGAATTAGAATTACAGGTAGAACTAAACATTTTATCAATGTTTTTGGAGAAGAATTGATCATTGAAAATGCTGAAAACGCTTTAAATCAGGCTTGTTTAAAAACCGGAGCTGAAATTTCTGAATATACGGCTGCTCCTATTTTTATGAAAGAACAAAAAAGTGGTGGACATGAATGGTTGATTGAATTTAAAAAACAGCCTGAATGTATCAATTATTTTACTGAATTATTGGACAATGCCCTAAAATCAATTAATTCAGATTATGAAGCAAAACGCTATAATAATATGGCTCTGGCTATGCCTAAAATTATTGTCGCTCAGGAAGGGTTGTTTTATAAGTGGTTAAAAAAACAAGGGAAATTAGGTGGGCAAAATAAAGTGCCTAGATTATCTAACTCAAGAAAACATTTAGAAGATTTATTGAAATTAAGTTCTGTCAATTAATAATCACATTTTAGCTGTTATTCCGGCTTTCCTAAGAATTCCAATACTCGCTCTACTTTTTTCTTTCAATAACGTAGTTTACCATTGTTAAAAGAGAATCCTTATACGGAGAATTAGGGTAAGTATTTAATATTTTCAATGCTTTAGATTGGTATTCTTTCATTTTTGAAATTGTATATTCAATTCCTCCTTTTTCTTTAACAAATTCAATAACCTCTTTTACTCTCTTTTTATTTTTATTGTATTTTTTTACAGAGTTAATTAACCATTTACGCTCATTTTTATTACAATTATTTAATGTATAAATTAGGGGAAGTGTCATCTTTTGTTCTTTGATATCTATTCCTGTGGGTTTTCCAATTTTTGCATCCGTATAATCAAATAGATCATCTTTAATTTGAAAAGCCATACCAATCAATTCTCCAAACAATCGCATTTTTTCAATTTCCTCAGGTTTCCTCCCAACAGATGCAGCTCCTATACCACAACAAGCAGCAATTAAAGTGGCCGTTTTTTGACGAATAATATCGAAATAAACTGCTTCGGTTATATCTAATTTTCGCGCTTTTTCAAATTGCAATAGTTCGCCTTCACTCATTTCACGTACGGCAACAGAGATCAATTTTAAAATATCAAAATCATTGTTATCAATAGAAAGTAATAGGCCCTTTGAGTATAAAAAATCCCCAACTAATACGGCAATTTTATTTTTCCACAAGGCATTTATAGAGAAAAACCCTCTCCTTCTGTTGCTGTCGTCTACAACATCATCATGAACCAAAGTTGCCGTATGAATCAATTCAATTATAGAAGCACCTCTATACGTTCGCTCTTCAAATTTTCCGTCAGAAACCATTTTGGCAACCAAAAAAACAAACATTGGCCGCATTTGTTTCGCCTTTCGTCTTACAATATAGTGTGTTATTCTGTTAAGTAGCGGAACCTTGGTAATCATTGCCTCTCTGAACTTACTCTCAAAGAGCTCCATTTCCTGAAGTATGGGTTGTTTTATTTGTTCTACGGGCTTCATTAACACTACAAAAATAACAGATTATTTTAAAACACTGTAAATTATTTTATAATATTCATTACGCTTATTAAAGTGCTTGGCAGAATAATTGAAATCAAAAATTAAATTTAGTTTAAAAAAACAACAATTATTTTATTGAATAAAAATTATGTTCAAATGAGAAA
>PVMS01016895.1_pt1 | contig 10192 bp, 10 predicted proteins | sample 1853461 | NCBI WGS metagenome assembly PVMS01 (sample SAMN08582032, study PRJNA380276) | Marine sediment metagenome, whole genome shotgun sequencing project. | isolation source: ocean sediment barecode stripped | collected 2017
CCGCGCGCGCGGCATCGCGCCGGTCAAGGGTTTGGCATACGGTCGGCCGGTCGAGTGGGACTATAAGACATTACACGATACGTTCACGACGCTCGTGCTTGACGACGGTACTACGAAGAAAGTCACGCAAACACGCGATATCGTCGATTATATCGTCGCCAACTCGGCGGGTCTGTCCAAGGTCAAGTCATATGAGAATTTGCTCGTCAAGGGTTTTATTCGTTCGGATGATTCGGACGACGTGCAGTTTGGTAAGAATTCCAACTGGAACTATTATGTCCTTGAGAAGGTCCGGGAGAAAAAGCCGTACGACACATTGACCGGTCGTCAGCAGTTCTACATTGACCACGACTGGTTTTTGCAGGAAGGTGAATCGTTGCCGCAGTACCACGCGCCGCATGCGATAGACGGCTACGATCTGCGCCTGACGATGGGCCACGCACGCCACGGCATACACAGCATGTTTCGCGATGACACGTTTCTGATGTCGTTGCAGCGGGGCGAGCCGGATGTTTACGTCAACAATACTGATGCCGAGGAACGCGGAATTGCGGACGGCGATATGATTCGTGTGTTCAATTCGTACGGTTCCTTCGTCGCGCAGGCGCATGTCTCCTCGGGTTGTCAGCCCAAGTCACTGTTCATGTATCACGGCTGGGATCCGGTCCTGTTCAAGGGCCGCGAGAATTTCAGTTCGGTCATACCGACAGCCGGTTTGCTGAAGCCGACATCGCTCGTCAGTGACTATGGCCAGATTCATTACGCTGTTCCGGACAAGGTACCGAATCAGACGTATCACGATTGTACGGTAGAATTTGAAAAAGTAACCGGCGCTTAGATTGCAGGAGTAAGAAATTATGAGTATGCAGGTCTCAATGGTGATCGATCTGAATAAGTGTATCGGTTGCCAGGCGTGCACGGCGGCATGCAAGTCGCTCTGGACCGACGAGGAAGGTCAGGAGCAGATGTTGTGGAACAATGTCGAGACAAAGCCGGGTCGTGGCTATCCGAAGGAGTGGGAAGAGAAGGGCAAGAAGTCCGGATGGAAAGACGGCGAACTGCAGTTCGGTGGCCTGCACCCGGACGAGGATTTCGGCGGCGAGAAGCCGTTGAATCATGAAGAAGTCTATTTTCAGGGTACCGCAGACCGGCTCGTGCAAAAAGAGCCGATGACCTACGGTGCGAACTGGGACGAGGACACAAGTTCGGGCGAATATCCGAACAACTATCATTTTTATCTGCCGCGACTGTGCAATCATTGTACGAAGCCGGCGTGTCTCGAGGCCTGCCCGGTGCGCGCGATCTATAAGCGCGAGGAAGATGGTATTGTGCTTGTCGATCAGGACAAATGTCAGGGTACGCGACTGTGCAACCAGGCCTGTCCGTATGACAAGGTTTATTTCAACTACGTCACGAACACATCGCAGAAATGCATTTTCTGTTTCCCGCGCATTGAGCAGGGCATTGCTCCGGCCTGCGCGCGCCAGTGTCCGGGTCGATTGCGCTTCGTCGGATTTCTCGAAGATCAGGATGGGCCGATCCATAAACTCGTTTACGAGTGGAAGGTCGCATTACCGTTGCACCCGGAGTTTGGTACCGAGCCGAATGTGTTCTACGTGCCGCCGATCCTGCCGTCGGCGTTCGATAAAGAAGGTCGGTTCTCAGACGAGCCGCGGATTCCGACCGAGTACTTGCGTTACCTGTTCGGCCCTGAGGTCGACCAGGCCCTGATCACGATCATGGAAGAGATAGATCGCAAGAAAGAAGGCAAGGCATCGGAACTGATGGACCTGTTGATCGCGCGTGACTGGAAATCGTTATTTAACATCAAGGACGTCAAGGTTACAGGCGACGGGCTCGATCACCGTCCTTTACTCGGCTGACCTTTGCCCGGTAGATAATTCCGGCAACGGTGTCCTCCATTCTGCGACGGCATCGTGTCGGCATATTGTAATCCCGGCCTGCAGAGTCTGGAGTTCCCGGCGATAGTCCGGCGACATTGCGCGTGCTGTCGCGGCCTGTCGCTCGGTTTCGGGATCGACTACGTACATGGCTTGGCCACCGCCCATGCCCTGGGCCATTGCGTTTAACGCCGAGTCGACGGCGACCAGCGACTGAACCGCCCGCCAGTCGTCGAATTGCTGCTCATTGAGAGCGCCACAGCGTTCGGCCAGTCGCGACTCATGGTTGGGAGATGTTGCACCGAGCAGGTCGAGCGCCTGTTCGGGCGACAACGGTGGCGATGCGAGCAGGCGTCCGATCGTTTCGTCATCGACTTCCATGCGGCGTAGATAATCTTGAATGTCGTCTGCCTGGAGCGCGAGCTCCCTGGGGTCCAGGTTCGTGCGTGTTGCGCGCTGTATGCCGGCGATCCAGATGAGAATGCAGCCGCCGCCACAACTCCCGGTCGCCGTGACCGGCAGCATCGCATCGCGAACGAACTGCCCGATGATGATGCTCGTCACGAGTTCGCCGCCGTCGGAGTCAATCAGAATGCCGGCCGGGTGGTCCGGGTTGTGCCGGAGTAGTTCGATCAGGGTATCTTGATCGCCCGGTTCGATCGGACCACTGATGCGGACTCGCTGGTTGCCGGGCAGCCCGACGGTTTTGAAATCGGCAGCATTCACCGTAGTTAAGGCGCAGATCAGGGCCATGGCAGCCGAAATTATTTCACGTAAGCGGAGCATGGCCGAATTCTGACTCAGACGTCGGTGAATTCAATCAGTTCAATGACATTCCCGTCCGGGTCCCGCCCATAGACAACGTAACCGGTGTCTTGTGTCAGCGGCGGACTGTGGAACATCATGCCGGCCGATTTCATTTTTTCGTATTCGCTGTGCAAATTTTCGACGAGCAGGCAGATATGCGTGATACCGTGATCGCAGACCGGTCTCGTCGATGTGCGTTGCCTCGGTGCCGGTGAACTGAATGCGAATACCTCGAGATACGTTTCACCTAGTTTCAGCATGACAGCACGTGCAGCTGAATTTGTCAGGCCTGTCATCTCGTCTGCTTCCGGCGTTCCGGCCGGCCATTCGAACGACCAGGCTTCCTCGCAGCCCACGATGTCTTTATAAAAACTGACGCAGCGATCGAGATCCGGTGTCGAGATCGCCGCGTGATGGAAGCCAAGGATCATATTTGCATACTCGTATTGTGATTCTGGACTATATTCTAGTCTAAACACCCGCACCGCCGCCCGAGGAACTCGAACATGTTGGATTTACAACAGGAAATTGAACAGCTATTTCACGACTACGAGGTTATCTGGAATTCTCAGGAACTTGCACGACTCAAGGAACTCTGGGACGAGGAAGATCCGGACCCGTTTTACCTCGCAGAAGAGCAGGGTGACTGGAAATTCGGCTGGGATGCGGTCGAGCGCTATTGGACACCGAACCCCGGCAAGAGCGCCCTGGAGTCGATCATGATGGGCTACCGTGACTTTCGTGTGAAGCAGCTTGCGCCCGACATCGCGATCTGTGCGTGCTGGGTGCGCCATGACATGAAGATACGCGGACCAATGAAAGCGACCGGCGGTGATGCGCGGGTCATGGCTGTGTTCAGGAAGAAACCGGCCGGCTGGCGATTCTGTGCGTATGCCGAGGGTCCGATGACCCCTGTTTTGTATATGCACAAGCTGTACGAGATGAATGTGTCACCGGAATTTGAGGCATTTAATCGCGAAGCCGTGGCACGAAAGGAGAAATCTGGATCGGAGTCCTGATCAGTCGATCAGATGCGAAACCAGTCCGTCCGCGAGTTTGGGTTCGAACCAGGTCGACTTCGGTGGCATGACTTTGTTCGCGTCGGCTACGGCCATCAATGCTTCCATGCGCGTCGGATACAGTGCGAACGCAATTTTCATGTCACCGCTATCGACACGGCGCTCGAGTTCGACCAGACCACGAATACCGCCGATGAAATCGATACGGTCGTCGGTACGTGGATCGCCAATACCGAGCAACGGCGTCAGCAGGTTCTCCTGTAATAGCGCAACATCCAGACTCGCGACGGGGTCATTGGCGGGGATCAATGCCGGGAGAATATCGAGCCGGTACCAGCATCCATCAACATACATGCCGAACTGGGCCGGTCGTTCCGGTTTTACCGCAGCGTTGCTCGGTGTCACGGTGAACGATGCGCTGATACGTTCAAGTAGTTCGTCGTCATTTAATCCGTTCAGATCCTTGATAACCCGGTTGTAGTCAAGAATCTGTGTTTCGTCGTGTGGAAATGCAACGCACAGGAAGTAGTTGTGATCGGCTTCGCGATCAGACGCCACTGTGGCTTGATTACAATCTTTATTGCGCGTTGCTGCGACGCGCGATGCGGAAGCCGAACGGTGATGGCCGTCTGCGATGTATAGTGCATCCATTGTGTCGAACACAGCGGTCAGTTGTTCGATCTGCCCGGGTTCGTCGATGAGCCAGATGGTGTGGCCAATACCGTCGTCGGCAACCAGATCGTACAGTGGCTGGCCAGCTGTGACGCCATCCAGGATTTCCTTGACGACGTCCGATGCGCGGTAAGTCAGCAGCACCGGGCCGGTCTGTGCATTCAGTGCCGTGATCTGGCGGACCCGGTCATCTTCTTTTTTCGGGCGTGTGTACTCGTGTTTGCGGATCCGGTTCGCGTCGTAATCGGCAACACTGCCGGCACAAACAAGACCTGTCTGCACATGGTCGCCCATGCGTAGCCGGTAAGCGTAGTAACACGGTTCGGCATCGCGGATCAGTATGCCGTCGTCGATGAGCCTGGCCAGATTATCTGCACCTTTCGCGTACACCTCCGGCGCATAGGGATCGGTTATGTCCGGCAGGTCGATTTCCGGTTTCGAGATATGCAGGAAACTCAGCGGCCGCCCGTTGGCGCGCTCGCGAGCCTCGGTCGTGTTCAGGACATCGTAGGGTGGTGCGGCGACGTCGGCGGCATGCTCGGGAATCGGCCGCAGGCCGCGGAAGGGTTTAATCAGGGTGCTCATGGCGGTGCTGGATCCGGATATTTTTTATGCGGTGTGGCTCGGGGGGCGCAAGCTTGCCGATTAACAACGGCCGAGTCCAGCCTCTGGTTAACGGCGGTTTCCGTGATCGGTTCAACTCGATCGTAGAAGCGGCTTTCAGCCGCGATTCCGTTCTTTCCCTGACCGGCCTTGGTGGAATAACTCTTAACTCAGGCCAACGTGCCACGAAGGTGTCCCGGCCAGTTCCGGCATTCGTTTCTCGGAAACCGTGGGCCGCCAGGGATGGCGGCCCCGAGCCCGCAGGGATGCGTTCACGGCGTGTTTTCGAGAAACGAATGCCGGAACTGGCCGATCAGGCAAAGACCATAATGGAAACACCGAATCGCGGCTGCAGGCCGCTTCTGCAGAAGATCGTCAGGATCCATAGCATCAGATCTTATTAAGCACTTCCAGCGCAACGCGTTCGCCAGACTCCATGGCGCCTTCCATGCCGCGGTTCGATACGGCCGTGTGTTCGCCGCAGAAATGGATGCGTTCATGAGGTACCGCTACGTGCGCCGCAAATCGTGTGATCTGACCCGGTTGCCATACGGCCCAGTCGCCGGAAGCAAAGGGGTCCCGGTACCATGATTTGTACGCGGCAACTTCGAGCTGACCCTTGGCGGCAGGCCGCAGCCGCTCGATATCGGCGACTACGGCATTGATCGCAACCTGCTCGCCGACCTGGTCCATCCACGCGGCATTGTGGCCGCGAACCCAGGCCGTCAGGCTCGTAATATCGGCCGGGCTGTCACCCTTGTGTTCGGCTACGACCATACCGCACAGGCTGTTGGTGAACATGTTCGGGGTCATGCCGTCGTCTTCCCAGAATGGCTTCTTCGCGATCATGTGCACCTGGTTGATGACCTGTGATTCGAGCGTATTGATCGCATGTGCCTGCGCACCCCTGAGTATCGGATCGATACGGATACGCTTGAGTACCGAACACGGCACCGAACAGATTACGCGGTCCGCACGGTAAATCGTGCCGTTGGAACAATGCACCTCGGTACCGCCTGAATGCGACCGGATGCCGACGACCTGCTGATTCAACTGCACCTCATTCTTCAGAGCTCCGGCCATGGCCTCGGGGATTGCCTGGTTACCGCCTTTGGCCGTGTAGCCCATGATCTTGCCGCCAACCGCCAGCTGGCGTTGCATGTCGGAGAAGAAATAGGCCGACAGCGCCATCAGCGCCGATACGTCGTGAGAAGAACTGCCCCACGACGGACTCATGTTGTAGGCGACTTCGATGATCTCATCGGATTGACCGATGTGTTGCAGGTACTCGTGCAGCGACACATCAAGGTCGGCGTGTTCCGGGGTCAGCCACGCATCCGGCGCCTTGAGCGGATTCGAGCGCCCGAGCAGGATCGGCAGGTACATCCACGGCATGACATCCTTCGCCGTCGCCGGAAACGGGTTACGCGGATGTGTCGGCCAGTCTTGCCCGGAGATGAATTCATTGTCGATGATGAGTTGTCGATTGAAGAAGAATGGTGTGATGGGTGTGATGTCGATCAGGCTGGCGCCGTGCGTGTTCGCGGCATCGACGAGCCGCGCGTAACCGGGGCCGAATGCCGTGCCACCCGCTTCGGGGTTGCCTGGTATATTGCGGAATGATTCGACACGCCCACCGATACGGTTGCGTCCTTCGATGACTTGTACATTCATACCGGCTTCCTGCAGCAACAAGGCTGCACCGAGTCCGGACAGGCCAGCCCCGATGACGAGGACATCCGATTTGTTTTGTGCACGCAATAAGCCTGGCGTGGCAGCGGCAATAGAGGCAGCGCCGATGCCGCGAATGACTGAGCGGCGTGTCAGGGTGGTGCACGGTCCGGGCGTTATCGGTTGGTGCATTTTGTCCCCGTTCGGCATGTTCAAGCCGTTCAGTCGCTGAGCTCAAGTTTCCGTATGCGCAGACCGAACCACAGCATCCACAGCGGCAGAAGCTGGATATATACAAAACCGAAGACCGGAGAGACCAGGCTTATGACTCCCGGCAGAACGTTGACCCAGCCGAATATTCGAAAACCCTTCGGGAACGTGTCCGTCTTGCCGGCACACCAGGCGATCATCCCGGCGAACCAGCCGAGCCCGGCGATCGCGAGTATGTTGACCATGCCCCTGAATATTGTCGTCATCAACAGGATCTCGGTGTTCTGATCAGGGTTCAGTGCGCGCAGGATGCCGCCGTACACGGTGCCTGGAATGTCCGAGATACCGGTCAGCAGGAAGCCGAGTCCCGACAGCACAGCCGACAGGAATACAAGTTTTGCCGCGATCGGTAGCGCCCGTTTGAAAAATTCGCTCATGAACAGGCCGAGGATCATCATCGAGAAGCCGACGACGATATGCGTGGTACCGCTCGATGTGAACGAGAATGACCAGATCGCGTTCTCGATCTTGGCCATGTTGGCGTAGTCCTTTGCCGGGTCTGCGAAGCCCAGCGTATATGGTTCCAGGTACAGTGCATTCAGGTTATGAATCAGCATCCCTGCGAAGATCAGGAATGCTGCGATCATCGCTGTTTTCTGCAGTTGCCGCATTGTTATCCCCCTTACCAGTAGCGTACGACGCCGGTGTCGAGATGAATGAAATCCGACTTCGGATAGTAACCGACGCCGCCCCGGCCGAGGTCGAGCGCAGCCCGGCGCAGGTGGTTCGTTCGTATACCGGTCAACCGAACGTCGATGGCCCGTCCCTCACCGTTTACAATGGGCATATGGACCCGATCACCCAGGCCGCTCTCGGTGCTGCCGTCAGTCATGCGGCATTCCATCGTCAACTTGGCATGAAAGCCGCTGCCGTTGGAGCGCTGGCGGGCATGCTTCCCGACATCGATTCATTTTACGGTGCACTTGAGGGGCCGTTCGCACGGCTTGTCTCACATCGGGGCATCACGCATTCGATTTTTTTCGGCCCGGTCGTCGGGGCTGCAGCCGGTTGGGCCTGGTGGCGCTATTTGTGCCGACGGTCCGGCCCGGGCGTTCAGCCTGCCGGCAACCTGCAGGTCTGGATCGGGCTGTTCATCGTCGCGTTGCTGTCGCATCCGTTGCTCGACTGGTTCACGACATTTGGGACACAACTGCTGGCACCCTTTGCGCGCACACGGTTTGCACTCGACAGCGTTGCTATTGTCGATCCGGTATATACGCTCATTCTGGCGCTCGGTCTGTTCGGCGCCCGGCTTCTGCAGGGCCATTCGCGGGCCGGCTGGCCGACGACGACCGCACTCATTCTGTCGACCGCCTACCTGATGCTTGGTTTGCGCATCAATGGCCTGGCAGAGCAGGAGGCTCAGCGGCAGCTCGCTGCTGCCGGCCTGCAAGGCTACACGGTTCGCGCATACCCTACGATGCTGCAGTTACCGCATCGGCGTGTCGTTGCAACTTCGGTGGACGAGGTTCGGGTCGGTTACATCTCGATGTGGCGGCCGTGCGAAATTGAATGGGGCCGTGCACCGACATTTACGAGTGCCAACGTCGAGGCGGTGCTTGCGACCCGGGAAGGAGGTATTTATAAATGGTTTTCGGGTGGCCGGCTGATCAGCCGGGAATATTCCAATGGTGATAACCTGGTTGTTGAAATGGTCGATCTGCGTTACGGCTATACGCTAGACCCGATGGAAGGAATGTGGGGTATCCGTGCGCACTTCGATCTCGACGGGGATCTGATCGAGCCGCCGAAGCGTTTCAGGAACCGACCGGACGTAAATGGCGAGAGTGTCAGTAAATTACTGGCTGATGCGTTCCCGAAAGCATGCAGCAAAGCGCAGATCCTGGTTGGACGGGAGTAGAGGACATGTTGAATCAAGCACAACAGCAATTCGGTGCGCCGCATCCGGCGATCGAACGGAAGATCAAGTCGACGATGGATTCGGTCGTGCAGGAGTTTATACGCAGCACACCATTCATCGTCATGGCGACCAGCAATGCGGATGGGGAATGTGATGCCTCGCCGAAGGGCGGTCGGCCGGGATTCATCAGGATTATCGACGATCGTACGTTGTTGTTGCCCGACTTGTCGGGTAACAAGCTCTTTCAGTCTTATGAAAACATCGAAACGAATCCGAAAGTAGGGCTGATTTTCATGATTCCGGGTTGCGGGCTGACGGTTCGCGCAAACGGACGTGCAGTCGTCATGGATCGTGAACAATTGGAACTCGACGGACTCGAAGTGGAGGTTTTCGGACCGGACGAGCGGGCCACGATTGTCCAGGCCCTGCGGATCGAGATCGACGAGGTGTATCCGCATTGCCCGCGTGCTTTTCGCTTTTCCGGGTTATGGGATATCGAGATCATCGGCGCCAATAGTGAGACGAAATCGGACCAGTACTGGTATCAGCAGTGGGCGAAGGCGAAATGATGAGTACGTGTACCTCGAACCATTCAGTGGATATCAATCGCTGACCCGGCTACAACGGACCATACTCGCTGGTAGGCTGTCCGCATACAGGGGAAAGATCGGGTCAGATGAAAATTCAGGCAATGTTCGTGGCCTGCTGTGTGCTATTGCTCGGCGCATGTGGCGGCAATCCCGAGCCGGGCGTCGAAGTCGACGGTCAGCGCCTCGCGGTCGTCGATCTGCACCTGCATACGGGGCGCTGGGAGTGGACACCACCGCGGTTTCGGGAGCGTATCACCGAGCGCATACCGCGTGGATTTAAATGGGTCGGCGAGTACCTGACGAATACCTGGCTCAGCGGTGAGGGAATACTGGGGTTTCTGGATGGTGCCGGCATCAGTGCCGGAGGTGTGTTCGCGTTATACAGTCCACACACGACCGGCAATGCCCCCAACGAATGGGTTGCCGAACAAATCGCTGTCGATCCGTCTCGCCTGTTCGGGTTTGCGAGTATTCGTGTCGATCAGTGGAACGTCGATAGCGATGAGCAATTGGCTGCGTTCGAAGATGCGCTCACCAATCTCGATAACATGATCGGCGTCAAACTCGCGCACGCACACCAGCAATTTCGGTTCGATGACCCGCGCTTTTTCGAGATCTACGATATCGCCGGCCGTCTCGGTAAGCCGATCTATTTACATACGGCAACGAGTCCAAACCCGGGAACCCGCACGGAACCGCCGTAAACAGACCCGGCTTATCTCGAGAAGGTAATCCGCCTGTACCCTAATACGATTTTCATTCTCGGGCATTCCGGCTGGGACAAAAACAAAAAAAAAC
>PVMS01105023.1_pt1 | contig 10192 bp, 8 predicted proteins | sample 1853461 | NCBI WGS metagenome assembly PVMS01 (sample SAMN08582032, study PRJNA380276) | Marine sediment metagenome, whole genome shotgun sequencing project. | isolation source: ocean sediment barecode stripped | collected 2017
CCCGCTGGGCGCCCTGCAGATCTCGGCCGGCGACGTCCTGACGTTCGCCTTCCTGATCGCCGCGTCCTTCTACCTCTCCCGGTTCGCGCGCTTGGCGCTCGCGGCGGCCGTCCTTCCCCGGGTCCCCCTCCCCCGCGGCGTGCCCAACGGCATGCTGATCTCGAACCAGGTGATCAACTGGACCCTGTCCGATCGGCGGCGGCGCCTGACCGTCGACATCGGCGTGAAGTACGGAACCGATCCCGAGCGCGTCCTGGCGATCCTCGACGAGGTCGCGGCGGAGAACACGACCGTGCTCGAAGACCCGGAGCCCTTGAGCATCTTCCTCGGGTTCGGCGACAGCTCCCTCGACTTCCAGCTGCGTTGCTGGATCCCGCGTTACGAGGAGGGCTTCGGCATACGCACCGCCCTGCGCGTCGCGATCTGCGCCAAGCTGAACGCGGCCGGCATCGAGATCCCGTTCCCGCAGCGCGACCTTCACCTGCGCAGCGTCGACGGAGAAGCGGCGCGCACCTTGCGCGGCGATTGACCCAGAGCGGCGCGGAACGCCCGTTACGCGGCCATCCCACCGCTTCCGGGGCGCCCTTCTCCTTTCCCTCCCCCGGGGATTTCGTTACACCTATGCCTCCCTTCTATTCCCTTTGAAAGGAATCCCCCTGTGGTCGACACACTCCGACACGACATCGTGATCGTCGGCGGGGGTGCGGCGGGCCTGCGCGCCGCAATCGCGGCTGTGGAAGCGGACCCCGACGTCTCGGTTGCCCTGGTCTCCAAGGTCTACCCGATGCGCAGCCACACGGTGTCCGCGGAGGGGGGCGCCGCCGCCATCGCCCGCGACGACGACAGCCTCGAGATGCACGGCTACGACACGGTGAAGGGCTCCGACTTCCTGGCCGACCAGGACGTGATCCAGTACTTCGTCGAGCAAGCCCCAAAGGAGCTCACCCGCCTCGAGCACTGGGGCTGCCCGTGGAGCCGCAACGAGGACGGGTCGGTCGCCACCCGGGCCTTCGGCGGCATGACGACCAAGCGCACCTGGTACGCCGCCGACAAGGTCGGCTTCCACATGCTCCACTGCCTCTTCCAGCACTCGCTGCGCTTCGACCGCATCGTCCGCTACGACGAGCACTTCGTCACGAAGCTCCTGATCGACGACGGACAGGTGCGCGGCGTCTCGGCACTCGACGTCCGCACCGGCGCCGTACGCGCGGTCCTCGGACGCGCCGTGATCCTGTGCACCGGCGGCGCCGGCAAGATCTTCCCCTTCACCACCAACGGCAACATCAAGACCGGCGACGGCATGGCGCTGGCCTACCGCGCCGGCGCGCCGCTCAAGGACATGGAGTTCGTCCAGTACCACCCGACCGGCCTGCCCGGCACCGGCATCCTGATCACCGAGGCGACCCGCGGCGAGGGCGGCCACGTCAAGAACGCCGACGGCGAGCGCTTCCTCGTGACGCGGGACTACGGCGTGGGCACCAAGGCCGAGCTCGGTCCGCGCGACATGATCTCCCGCGCCATCGTGCAGGAGATCGAGGCGGGGCGCGGGTTCAAGGGCGGCTACGGCGAGTATGTGCATCTGGACCTCACGCACCTGGGCGAGGATAAGATCGACAGCCGCCTGCCGATGGTGCGGGAGCTCTGCAAGATCTACGCGGGCATCGATCCGGTCTACGAGCCGATCCCGATCCGCCCGGTGGTCCACTACATGATGGGCGGCGTCGACGTCGCCATCGACGGCGCGACGACCACCGGAGGCCTCTACGCCGCCGGCGAGACCGCCTGCGTTTCGCTCAACGGGGCGAACCGGCTCGGATCGAACTCGCTGACCGAGTGCCTGGTCTTCGGCGCGCGCTCCGGCATCGCAGCCGTCAGCTTCGCCAAGGGCGCGAGCGAGGGCAGCGAGGACCGCGCGCGCGCCCAGGCCGACGAGGAGCAGGCCCGGATCGACGCGCTGCGCGGCCGGGACAAGGGCGGTGAGAAGATCTCCCGGATCCGCGGCGAGATGCAGAAGACCATGGAGAACGGCTGCGGCGTCTACCGGGAAGAGGCTTCGATGCAGCAGACCGTGCGCGAGATGGGCCAGCTGCGCGGACGCACCTCGGACCTGCACCTCGAGGACAAGAGCAAGGTCTTCAACACCGAGATCGTGGCCGCCCTCGAGCTGCAGAACATGGTGGAGGTCGCCGAGACCGTGGCCGTGTCCGCCGCGGCCCGCAACGAGTCGCGCGGTGCGCACACGCGACGGGACAGCCCGACCCGCGACGACCAGAATTTCCTGTACCACACCCTCTGCTATTTCGATCCGGCAGGGCCGCGCCTCGACAAGAAGACCGTCACGCTCGGCAAGTGGGAGCCCGAGGAGCGCAAGTACTGATGAGCGACATGCAGATCAAGAAGTTCGTCGTCACCCGGTTCGACCCGGACAAGGACGACGCGCCGCGGACCGACACCTACGAGGTGCCGTGTCATCCGGACTGGAAGGTCCTGGACGCGCTCAACTTCATCAAGGACGAAATCGACGGCACGCTGGCGCACCGCTGGTCGTGCCGGATGGCGGTGTGCGGAAGCTGCGGGATGATGGTCAACGGCAAGCCGAGTCTCACCTGCAAAGAGGCGCTCTCCGAGCTCGGCGACACCGTGGAGGTCGCTCCGCTCGCGAATTTCCCGGTCGTGCGCGACCTGGTGGTCGAGCTCGACGGCTTCATGGACAAGCTCAAGAGCGTGAAGCCGTGGATCATCCGCGCCAAGGAGAAGGCCGTCGAAGAGGGCCCGGTGCGGCAGTCGCAGGAGGAGCTGGAGCAGTTCAAGCAGTTCAGCCTGTGCATCAACTGCATGCTCTGCTACTCGGCCTGCCCGGTGGTCTCGAACGAGCCCGAGTTCATCGGACCGGCGGCCATCGCTCTGGGCCACCGCTACAACATCGACTCCCGGGACGAGGGCGCCGCAGAGCGCAACGAGATCTTCCGCGGCGAGGGCTCGGTCTTCTCGTGCTCCTACGCCAACGAGTGCAGCGAGGTCTGCCCGAAGAACGTCGATCCGGCGGCCGCCGTGAATCAGGCGAAGTTCAACGCGGTGATCGACTGGGCGACCGGCCGGTCCTGCCCCGCGGAGGCAAGGAGTAAAGATGGCGCGTGCCGCACACCCCGACGCGATGGCCCCCCCGCAGCCGGGCTCGACCCGCACCGCACCGCCGCAGATGCCGGACGAGTACCCGATGTCGGGCCGCTACCGGGCCTACACGCTCTTCGACGCCACCGGCATCGTCTACATGGTGCTGGGCCTGCTGATCCTCGACGTCGTCTGGGCCCTCGGCAGCGGCCAGGCGGAGTGGGCCGCGACCCTCGCGAGCTTCCAGAACCCGGCCTACATCGCGTTCCATGCGTTCTCGCTGGTCTGTGTGATCTTCGTCGGCGTTCGCTTCTTCCGCCTCTTTCCCAAAGCACAGCCGCCGCAGATCGGGCCGCTCAAGCCGCCGCCGCAGCCCGTGATCGCGGGCATGCTCTACGCCGTCTGGATCGGCGTCACCGTGGTCCTCGCCGTGATCCTGGCCGGAGGGCTCTTCTGATGAAGCACCTGCTGCTCAAGCTCGAGCCGATCATCTGGCTGCTCTTCGGGAACGGCATCCTGCTCGGCACCATCCTGCTCACCGGCTGGCTGCTGGTGGTGGGCATCGCCATGCCGCTCGGGATCGTCGGCGCCGACGCCCTCGCCTACACGCGCGCCCACTCGCTCGGCGCCAACCTGATCGGCCGCCTGGTGCTGGCCGCGCTGAGCGTGCTGCCCCTCTGGAAGGGCGCGCACCACATCCGCTCGCTGTCCCTCGACTTCGGCGGCGCCCACCGCGACGCGATGGTCTCGACCGTCGTCTACGGGATCGCATCGCTGGGCAGCCTGCTCGGCCTCGTCGCCGTCATCCGCCTCTAGTCGTCGATCGCCGAGGCGACGACGCTCTGGAAGCGGTCGAAGAGCCAGCTTCGCGGCTCGAGGTCTTCGCTCATGTCCATGCAGACCTCGAACACGACTTGGATCGTCTCGTTCTCCGGGTCGATCCAGAATGAAATGCCGCCAGCGCCCGTGTGGGAATAGCTTCCTGGCGACGTGAGGCCATTCAGGTACCGCCAGCAGACCCACGTCCGGATCATCCAGCCATAGCCGTAGCCGCCCTCGGGCATCGGGTTGTCGAAGAAGAGGGCTGCGACGCCGGGGATCTGGTTGCGCGTCATCTCCGCCACGGCGGGCCGACTCAGGATGCGCTGGTCCCCGTAGCGACCGCCGTTCAGCATCGTCTGCGCAAAGGTGGCCATGTCCCGTGTGGTCGAGAACGCGCCGCCGCCGCCGTTGGGCATGCGCTGCCAGGCCTCGGTCTCGACGCCGGGCATTCCCATCAACCCCTGCTTCATCGGGGCGTCGGGCGGCATGACGACGAGCCGCTCGCGCATGTCCTCGCGCACCACGTAATCGGTGCCGTTCATGCCGAGCGGCCCGAACAGCCGCTCCCGAGCGAACTCCTCGAGAGGCTTGCCGGCGACTCGCGCCACGATCTCGCCGAGCAGCGTGTAGTTGAGTTGCAGTAGATCATGATCTCACCGGGCGACGCCTTGCGCGGTGCGTCGAGCCCTCCCCGGAGCGTGAGGTAGTGGAAGGGGTGCTCGTCCGGCGGCGGCGCAGGCAGACTGCCGGCGGCGATCTTCTTCAGCGCGTGCTCGAACACCATGCTGTCGTCCCAGCCCGAAGTGTGGGTCAGCAAGTGGTGGACGAGCACGTCGTCGATGTCTTCGCCGTCGAGCTCCGGGACGTACTCGCGCGCGGGTCGACCGACACTGAGCAGCCCATCCTCACAGAGGATCATCGCGAGCGTGGCGGTAAGCGGCTTCGTCATCGAGGAGATCGGAAAGATCGCATCGGGGGTGAGGGCGGGACCGCCGGGCCGCAGCTCGCCGTGGGCCTCGTCGATCACCACCGTCCCGCGGCGCGCCACCAGCGCGGCGATGGCGGGCGTGCGGCCGTCGCGCACGTGGCCCGCGAGCAGATCGCGGGCCCGTTCGATGCGCTCGGGGCGCAGGTCGACGTCCTCGGGTCGACCGGCGCGTAGTATCGTCGTGCGTGCCACGGGTCTCCGCTCCTAGTCGTCCACGGCCGAGGTCAGCGCGTCGTTGAAACGGTCGCTACTCCAGCTCGGGGCCTCCAGATCGTCGGTCACCTCGAGCGCCACCTCGAGGTAGCTGGTGACGAGCTCGTTCTCAGGGTCGATCTGGAGACGGACGCCGCCCGCTCCCGTGTGCCACCAGGTGCCGCGGGGTGGGAGCGCGGAGCTGAAATAACGCCAGGACTCGTCGGCGACGACGAGCCAGCCATAGCCGTAGGAAGCCTGGCGCTTGACCATGTTGCGGATCTTCACCGACATGCCCGGCACGTGGTCGCGGATCATCTCCTCCACCGCCAGGCGGGAGAGGATGCGCATGCCGTCGTAGCTCCCGCGGTTCAGGAACATCTGCCCGAAGATCGCGAGGTCACGCGCCGTCGAGTAGACGCCGCCGCCGCCGTCGGGCATGCGCCGCCACGCCTCGCTCTCGAGGCCCGGGATTCCATCGACGATGCCCTGGGACAAGGCCGCATCGAGCGGGCGGCCCACCAGCTTCTCGCGCTGGTCGTCGGTCAAGACATAGCTGGTGTCGTGCATGCCCAGCGGCTCGAACAGGCGCTCCCGTGCAAAGTCCTCGAGCGGCTGGCCGGATACCCGCTTCACGATCTCACCCAGAAGGGTGTAGTTGATGTTGCCGTAGATCATCTCCGCTCCCGGCCGTGCCAGACGCGGAAGGACCGGAAGCGTCGCCAGGACGAGATGGTGGACGGGATGGGCATGCGGAGGCATCTCCGGCGCGGTTCCCGCCGCGATCTGCTGCAGGCCCGCGATGATGGCGGCCTCGTCGTCGTAGCCCGAGGTGTGGGTCAGCAGATGGTGGACGAGGAGCTCGTTCTTGTACTCGCCTTCGATCTCCGGAAGGTACTCGCGCACGGGCCGACCCACCGCGACGAGCCCGTCCTCGACGAGCATCAGCAGCAGCGTCGCGGTGATCGGCTTGCTGATCGAGCTCACGGGAAAGACGCCATCCTTGCGCAGCCGCGGGGCGTCGGGCCCGGGATGCTGCTGGCCGAAGGCATCGTGGATCACGATGGTGCCGCGTCGGGCGGCCAGCACCGCCAGCGAGGGCGTGCGACCCTGCTGCACGGCGTCCGCGCACAGGCGTCGCGCGGCCTCCACCCGCTCCGGCAGGAGACCCACCTCCTCGGGTCGGCCGTCGCGCAGCGGCGTCGCCTTCCTCACGCTTCGGATCCCTGCTCCAGCGCGCGTGCCAGCGGCTGTGACTCGAAGGCTTCGCGCAGCGCGGCGTCTCCGATGCGCTCCGCGAGGATCGCGAAGCGGGCGCGCGCCGAAGCGCGCGATGCGGCGGCTCGCCCGGCCTCGCCCTGCCGCTCCAGGGCCTCCGCGAGCCGGACCTCGAGCCGCCAGGCGAACGATTCGCAGCCCGTCTCGTTCGCGACCGCGAGGGCCTCCTCGGCGGCGGACCCGGCCTCGGCCGCCCGGCCCGCGGCGAGCAGCGCCTCGACGAGCGCGTCACCGGACTCGATCCAGTGTCGCCGGAGGGCAACGGCGAGCTGGCCCTCGCGGGACTTCACGAGCCCGTCGATGGCGCCCTCGGCTCGGCCGTCGGCGATCGCCCGGTGAACGCTCGCCACCCCCGAGACCGTGAACGCCTGGAGTCCCGTGCTGCCGACCGCTGCCTTCAGCTGCTCCTCCGGGTCGCCCATGCGTGCGGCGAGAGAGCCGAGGGTGCCCACCAGCCAGCCCTGCATCCAGGTACGCGAGAGCTCGACGGCGCGCCGCAGGGCGTCGCGCCCAGTGGCGGCCGCAGCCTCACGGGCCTCCAATCGATCGAGGTAGACGGTGCGGGCGAGCTGCCGCATGGCCTGCCCGAAGGGGTGGGCCTCGTCGGCCACCTCCTGGGCGAGCGCGGCTTCGACCTCGTCGAAGCGCCCCATGTCCACCAGAGCGATGGCCTTGATGCTGCCGTACTGAACCGGCGCGGAGCCCAGCTGCTCGGCCAGCTCGATGCCCCGGTCGCAGGCCTCGACGCTGCGCTGGAACTCTCCGCGCCCCCAGTACTGCCACATCAGCCAGAAGAGGTGCTCCTTCAGACGTACCGGATCGCGGCGCGCCTCGAAGTGGTCGCGCAGGCGCTCCGCCTCGTCGATGTTCTGGCTCGGCGACATCAATCGCAGACGGGAGAGCGCGGCCTCGCTCCTCAAGTCCTCGTCCCCGAGCGCCTCGGCCAGGGCCATGGCTTCCTCGGCGTTCGCCGCCGCAGTCTCGTGGTAGTCCGACCAGTAGTCGATGAACCAGGCGGTGGGAATCAGCGCCCGCGCCATCGCCGCGCGGTCTCCCAGCTCCTTTGCGAGCGCGTAGGCCGCGGCGTAGGCGTCGCGCGACTGCTCGGCGTTGCCCGGCGCGTCGAGGGAAAGGATGTAGTGCGCCCGGCCCAGGTCGAGCAGGACCTGGAGCTCCTGCTCGCGCCCACCGGTGCCTCGGGCGTGCTCGAGGAGGGCAAGCAGATCGGCCCGTGCATCGGCGCCGCGGAAGAGATCGAGGAGGAGTCGCGCGCGCTGGTGGACGATCGCGTCCCGGGTCGCACCCGCGGTTGCGCGGCCGAGCGCCTCGCCCAGGGCAGTCAGCGCGTCCTCGATGCGACCCAGTCCGCGCAGCGCCCGGGCGCGCAGTGCAGCCAGCCGCGCGCGCGCGTCGGCGTCCTCCTCGTCGGCGACCTCTTCCCCCCACTGCACGTGGCGCAGCACGTCCTCGAAGGCCAGCGTAGCCAGCGCCCGCTCTCCTGCGCGGTGGAGTACCGCCAGGGTGCGGTTCGCCGGGGCGGCCGCACCCGCGCCGTAGAGGTGGTGCGCGAGGTCCGAGGCGTGGGCATCTGAGTCGCCGTGGAGCTCCTCCAGAGCATCGGCGATGCGCAGGTGCAGACGCTGGCGCCGCGGCAGGGACAGGGCGCTCAGCAGGGTCTGCCGGATCTGCTCGTGCACGAAGGCGTGGCGCGCCTCGCGGTCCCGGGACTGGTCCTCCACCAGGTGGGCCCGCACCCCTTCGTCGAGGGCGTCGAGCAGCGCGTCGTCGTCGAGACCGGCGCTGCGCAGCAGCAGCTCGAAGGGCACGACCCTTCCGATCACCGCCGCGGCTGTCAGCGCCCGGCGGGTCGCCTCGCTCACGCGCTCGAGCCGCCGCCCGAGCACCAGGCGCACGCCGCGCGGCACCTCGGTATCGGCGATCTGGATGCCCGAGCGCCAGCGGCCCTCCGCGTCGAAGAGCTTGTCCACCTCCATCAGGTGACGGAAGACATCCTCCACGAAGAACGGGTTGCCTTCCGTCTCGGAGTACACGAGGGACACCAGCTCGGGCGGGGGCGGCTGCCCTGCCCGCCCCCCGAGCATCGCCGCCACGTCCTGCTCGCCGAAGGTCGTCAGCACCACCTCTTCGGCGTGGCGGGCGCGCAGCAGGGCCTCCAGGCTCGACGCGAAGGGACGCTCGGACGAGAGCTCGGTGTGCCGGTAGGTGCCGATCGCGAGCACCGGAATCTTCGCGAGCCGGGGCGCCAGGTCGCGCAGCAGCAGCAGCGTCGACTCGTCCGCCCAGTGGAGAGCTTCGTAGACGAGCACGAGCGGCCGGGCGCGGGCAGCCCGCTCGAGGAACTCGGCCACGCCGTGCAGCAGGTAGCGGCGTTCCTGCTCCGGCGGGAGCGCGGGCGGATCCGGAATGTCGTCGTAACGCTGTCGCAGCTCCGGCATCAGCTTCGCCAGCTCGGGCGCGTTCTCGCCCAGGATCTCGCGCAGCGCCTCGGGTGTCATGGCTCGCGCCGCCTGCTCCACGTGCTCGACCAGGGGCTGGTAGGGGGGCGGCGCCTCCATGTCGATGCAGTGGCCCACGAGCACCACCATGCCGCGCCGGTCGGCGGCCGCGGTCGCCTCCTGCTCGAGGCGGGTCTTGCCGACGCCAGCCTCGCCGGAGATCAGCACCAGGCCGCCCCGGCCCCCGTGCGCCCGCTCCGCCAGCGCCTGCAGCCGCGCGCGCTCGGCCACGCGCCCCACGTACGGGGTGCGGTCCTGGTCCGAAAGGACACCGCTGCCTTCTTCGTCGGACGGAATCTCGTAGATGCGCCAGGCGGTGGCGAGGCCCTTCAGCTCGAACTCGCCGCGGTCCTCGAACTCCTCCCGGGCCGTCCCCAGCACCCCGTACACGGTCTCGGATGCGAAGATCCCGCCCGCCGGAGCGGCGCTCTCGATGCGCTTGGCCACGATCACGGTCTCGCCGTGGAGGTTGCCGTCGTCCTCGATCACCTCTCCGGTGTGGAGCCCGATGCGCATGCGGACGCCCTCCCCGGACTCTTCGCGGGAGCGCCGCGCCATCTCGCGCTGGATCTCGCGGGCGCAGGCCACCGCGCGTCGCGCCGACTGGAAGGCCGCCATCAGGCCGTCACCCGTGTCCTTCACCAACACGCCGCGGTGCTTCTCGATCTGCTCGAGCGCCAGTCGCTCCACGTCGCGCTCGACGGCGTTGGCCGCCTCGTCGCCGAGGCGCTGGTACAGCTCGGTCGAGCCCACCAGGTCCGTGAAGAGGACCGTGACGGTCCCCTCCGGCAGCGGCGTGGTCCCGCTCTCCCCGATGCTCACGTACAGGCTCCCATGACCGTCCCATCATGCCACGGGTCGGAACGGGGGCGTTGTTGAACGTTCTGTGCTGATGCCGCCCGGTCCGCCTGTGACCGGCGTCGTCGCGCGATAGGTACACGATCCTTCTTGGCTTTTCACCGAAGAGGAAGTCCGGTGAAGGCGCCGGCGACCCTGGATGAGCTCTACCGCACGTCTTCGAGCGAGCCGGTCTGCGAGAGCCGCGTCATCCAATAGAGGATCCGGTCCGAGCCCTTGATCTCCGCGGACTCCCGGATCCGATAGAGCTCGCTGAAGGCCGCAACGAAGCCCTCGCGCGTGTAGTCCGGAAAGACATCCTCTCGGGTGGCGAGGAGAGTCATCACCTTGGGGTCGCTCTTGGGCACGAACTCGATCACGAGGTGCTCTGCCAGCTTCGAGAGGTAGGACGCGATGCGGGACAGCGGGACGTTGTTCGAGATCGCGA
>PVMS01045951.1_pt1 | contig 10191 bp, 7 predicted proteins | sample 1853461 | NCBI WGS metagenome assembly PVMS01 (sample SAMN08582032, study PRJNA380276) | Marine sediment metagenome, whole genome shotgun sequencing project. | isolation source: ocean sediment barecode stripped | collected 2017
CTTCGATGTACCAAAAAGCGAGCATACTTATCTCCATCGCATTGGCCGTTCTGGTAGGTGGGGGAGAAAGGGTATCGCTATTAACTTTGTCACTAAGCATGACGGTGCGCGATTGAAACATTTTGAAGAGTATTATTCAACAGAAGTTCAGGAAATGCCATCTGATTGGACCAAGCATCTTGGACAATAATTCGTACTTTATGCCATCTTATAATGTTATAAAACTATAATGTTAGAAGATGAAATTTCAACACATTTTAAGATACCCATAGAATTGATAGATCAAACCTATACTACACCAAAAAATCTAATTGAAGATCTAGAATTAGACCAAACGCATACAGATGTTTCTAATAATACTATTTACCAATTTTTATTAAAACCAAAAACTCCTTTTGGAAACAGTGGTATAAAACAATGGATCAATACATATACGACAAATATCGCATTTTTAAAAGATAATCAATCGCTCATCTCCAAATTTAGTAATCATAATACTGAAAAGGATACTATATCAACTCTTGCTGCTTGGAATAGTTTTAAGACCATTAAAGAGAGTGATAATTTTATAGATAAATATCAATATATTAACTGGGATAGTCTACGATTCTTAAATAAATCAGTCATTTTTCTTACTGTTATGTCGTTATATAGTATTATTTCTCCTGCATTAAATCTGATTGCTCCGTTATTACTTTTGCTAATACCATTTCTACTTCTTAAATTTAAGGGCATCCCGCTAACACTATCATCCTATATCCAGATATTGATGATATCTATCAAAAATCATAGTTTTGGACGCCTTATTACTCAGTGGACTGTGTTGCCGTGGGGTCAACGTATATATCTTCTTCTAATGGTTGGTATGTATGTCTATAATATTTATCAAAATGCTATTTCTTGCTATCAATTCTACAAAAACTCTTATACCATTAATAATGATATTAAAAATATTAAACAACACCTTAATACTACAAAAATTAGATTAGAAAAATTCATATCAAAAATAAATAACTATAAATCATTTAGCACTTACTCGGATTACTTACAACAATACTTAAAAAAAATACAATCAATACATAAGACACTCGGAAATGTCCCCGTGGCTAGTTTTAATCCCAAGAAAATACCATTTATAGGATATACTATGAAACAATACTATCTATTATATGAATCTGAAGAAATTAAAGATGCCCTATTATTTTCATTTGGTTTTTATGGATATATGGAAAAATTAGAAGGTATATCCACATTATTCAAAAATAAAGTATTAACAAAAACAAAATTTAGTACTTCAAATAAACCTAAACTTTTAATGCATGATGCTTATTATCCAACTATGATTTCCGATAAGGTTGTTCCCAATAATATATCTCTCAAAACAAATAAACTTATCACAGGCCCAAATGCTTCTGGAAAAACTACGCTACTCAAAACTGTAACAACTAATTTATTACTTTCACAACAGTTTGGATTCGGTTTTTACCGCAAAGCAAAAATAACTCCTTTTGACTATATACATTGCTATTTGAATATCCCCGATACCTCATCGAGAGATAGCTTATTTCAAGCTGAAGCCCGCCGTTGTTTAGATATTATTACAACAATCAATAATAATAAAGATAAAAAACACTTTTGTATTTTTGATGAATTATTTTCTGGTACAAACCCTTATGAAGCAATTAGTAGCGCACAATCCTATCTTGAGTATATCTCAACTATTAAAAATGTACGTTTTATGTTAACTACTCACTTTATTCGGTTATGTAGTCGTCTAAATACCAATAAAACCATAGAAAATATTAATATGGATACCGTAATAACAAATGATGTCCCATATTATAAATATAAGATTTGTAATGGAATATCTAAAATTAAAGGGGGAATCACCGTTCTTAAGGAACTTGGATATCCCGAGGATATTATCAATAGAACTAAAGATATTGTAACCGACTTTTAGTCGTTCGTTTGATTATAGTTTTAAAAATATATTAGAACTATAATAATGTTACAAACCATCCTCACACCCTTATGTATTACATTAGTCGTTTGCGGAATGTTGTTCTTCTATTTTAGAAACCGCCTCGGCGTGACGGAAACAAAAGTAAATTTAATGTTCGAACTTATTCAGGAACATGAAAATCAGAGAGCGCTCATGGCACAATCGGTTCAACATAAATTTAACGTCACACACCATACAATGGTATCAGATCAGGCAGGTCTACCATTCGCAGGTACAATGAATAGTGATGCGGATCAACCATTGATAGAGGTTTCAGACAATGAAGATTCTGATTCTGATTCTGACTCCGATTCTGATTCTGACTCCGATATGTCTCATGATGAACGCCTAACTATGGGCGGATCACTTGAAGATCCCGATGGTATTAAAAGTGTAACTTTGACTCTGGAAGGAGCAGAAACTGGTACGAAACCAACCGTCTTAAATGAACTTGACCCTCCACAAGAAATCGTGGCAGAACCTTTAGATAAAACCGATATAAAAGAAATTAATATTAAAAAGGTAGAATTAAACGAGGAAATGGATGATATACAGTTATCTGGTGCAGACAGTCTTGGCGAAGAAAGCGAAAATGAAGATAATGATAATGAGGCAGTCGTGGAAGACGCGCCCGTGGTACATGAATTAGTAGCACCAAAGCCTCTGGAAAAATGGAAAGTAGCAGATCTCAAAAATGAGTGCCAAAAACGTGGACTTTCGGGTTATAAAAAAATGAAGAAAACTGCATTAGTAGAATTATTATCTGAACCAACGTCATCTGCAAATTAATTTCTTATACTATTATAATATACAGTATGAGTTGGGGAACGTGCTATAAAGCTTCAAATAATATTCACGCAGGATTTCCTGCACTAATGAGCCAAGGTAATCTATACACTGATTGGAATAGCGCATGTCGTATGAATAATGAACTTAAGAAAGGAGTCGGTATCAAAAGCAATTATTCATATAGACAATGGTTAATCAAGAATGGTAATAATGTAATGAATAAGAATACACATGCGGCCTGTGCTGACTGCTGTGGATGTATGGAAAATTTTAAACCTGTATCGCCATCCAATAAATATCTATTTACTAGTTGCGCAGATAAAACACAACCTTTTGGATATGAAAATTCTGACCTTAAGAACTTATATCTCACCGATACAGCATTGCAGAGTCGTCTTTGTGCGCCTATTATGACACAGGCACAAATGCTTCAACATGGAATGCCAAACTTCAATTAGGGATATTATTTAAAACTTTTAAACAATATTATAATATAATGAGCAAAACATTATATTGTATTAGACACGGAACTGCATTGCATAATATTAATTTTCCAAAAATGGGAAGAAAGGCATATACTGCATTTCAGGATACACCTTTAGTAGATTTTGGACATTTAGAGTCTTTGTCACTTGGAGAAAATTGGAAAGATAAGACCAAAATTGAGTTAGTACTCGTTTCACCCTTAACAAGAACTATCCAAACAGCAAATAATATATTTATTACCCAACCATGTCCTCCCATTATTGCTCTAGATTATCTTAAAGAACATCCACAATCTGAAGAACTATGTAATTGTCGGCAAGATATAACAATACTTAAACAACAACATCCGCTTATTGACTTTTCACATATTACAACAGATAAAGATATAATGTTTCAAAAAGAAAAACTTCCTTATAATATTGAATTGGACAACTTATATAAAAGAATTGCTAATTTTAAAATTTGGCTAGCCGATAGAGAGGAAACACATATTGCAGTTATTGGTCACTCGTCATTTCTTGGAGAGATGCTATTTGGAAAAATAGGAGATGAAAACAATGAATTATTTCATTGTTATCCTTATGTGTATGAACTACCTATTAACGAGAGCGACGGCGCTTAGATCTTTTCCTCCGACTTCTTCGCTTCTTATATTTTCTTCGCTTAGTTCGTTTCCGTTTCATCGTCTTATGCCTTTTCTTTTTTCTTGAATAACGCCGCCTTTTCCGTCGGCGTTTTTTTGTTCTCTTTTTGCGTCCACCACCTTTCACTGCGAGTGGCACGCCGGATGTTTGCTCAATAGCTTTTTGTCCGGGCGGCACTCCTGTTTGTAGAGGAATCTCTCTAAGTTGCGTAGCTGTTATTCCCTGTTGTGGTTCCTGTTTTCTTTTATAGTCTCTGCTATTTCGCCTATTTTGAATTGCACTATGAATTTGCTTATAAGCACAATTAGTTTTTCCTAATTCGTCCGACCAGTATTCATCGCGTCGCGTTAATTTATCATCAATTAAACCCTCATTAATATCATTAATATCATCATTCAATTCCATTGTATCATCTCTACCAACCATTGCTATTTTCTTTTGGAGTACCGCAGCTGACTTGTCGCTTATACCGAAAGGTATACCACCTCTCTCATTTATAAGTTCAATTTGCTCTTTTTCGGATACCTCAGGATTGAACAAAAAATTTGTATTCCACATATTAACTAACCCCGTTAGATTTTCCAACAATGAATTACTCATAGGAAATGGCATTGTATCCGAAGGGACGAACGTCGGCTGGATCTGTGAAATATAACTTTTGATTTCCTCAATAGTAGACTTTTGGTCTGCACCTTGTAACTTTATAGATACCTCTTCTCCCAAAGTGATAAGTTTTGGCAGTTCGGTTTGAATATAACCATCTTTTGATTCAAATATATTTTCACTACCTTTCATAAATCCTTGTACTATTTCCGATATAGGTAGTGACTTGCCCTTGGGACCGTATCCCTTCTCCTTGAGTTTAGCCTGGATCTTTTTGAAATACTCCGAATTACCACTTCTTGCATCCATTTCCATCTTATTTATAATATTACACGCTACACGCTGCAAGGATAATATGTCAGGATTATAATTTGATAAGTATGTGGTAATTATATCGCACTCTTCTTTTAATTCTTCAGGAATTGAGGCAGCCATCTGCGCAAAGAATTCGTCATTAGTCATCTTCTCCCCCTCAGTTCCGCCGCCGCTGAAGCTAAAGCTCCCGCAACCAAATATCCATCGCATGGGAGCAGGCAGTTGTGTGCAAAATGCAGTCCATAAACCGCGCAAGAAAGTTCCCGCGCCGTCGATAAGCGGTTGCACTGCTCTATATACAAAACTTCCCATTGCCCTCGGAATAGCCGAAATCTGATCCCAGAAAAATACTATAATTCTTTTAATTATTTCACAAACAGATGAGCAGACAAAAACAAAAATTTCTTGTCCATCCCAAGTTTGCCCTATCGCTGAAAATAAAACGGTCCACAGAGATAGATAAAGCATTAACATCCCTATGCAAATAACAGACTCGGCTAGGTTTCCCAAAGGTATACCAACATAAGGAATTCCCTGTAATGAAACGTTTGCTACTTTACCTGCCACCCTAGTCGATTGATATACTACTTTGTGCATATAAATTATGAATTTCACGATTATTATGAGAAATTTAAAAACACATGGAATAATATTATCACAGGTTAATGGGTAACAGTCTTGGATCTGTTGCTGCACATTCCTTTGATAGCGCCCCATATCTGCCGCTATCGCATCTAATTTGTTTTGTACCTCTTCCATCTGCTCCGCTTGAGCAACTGCAATATCATCTCTATGTTCGTGCGCCTGCTCCTGTCCCAGTAGGAGCTGACCTTGTCCCTCTAAAGTAGCTTGATTTCCCTGCATTCGTAGGATTTGATCCAATTTTAAGTTCATACCTTCTAGTTGAACTCCTTGTGCTATTAAACCGCGTTGTTGACGCATCCATTCAGCGCGAATGGCATCATCCCCCTCCCGAATCCGGGCAGGCATTTGCATCTGCATTAGGCGTTGTTGTTGCCCCGCCGTCTGTACCACATCTCCACTCCTTGGACCGGACTGTTCTATTTGTACTTCTGGCGCAGGTATGTTAAATAATGCGGCGGCATTTTGTGCTGCACGAAAATTATTGAAAAGTCCCCGAGCTTCCCGATATTTGGTTAGTAATATATTTCTAGTGGTTTTTTCCGTCGCCACCTTTGCATCTAAAGCACGGACCGCCGCCTTCGCTGCTGTTTCTAAGGCACCAATGTCATTGCCTTGTGTTTCTTTCGCCGATTTTAACTTCGCTTGAACATGAACTATTTTTCTTTTTAGGCGCGCATTTTCATCATCATCAATTATACCCCCCTCACCTATTGTCGCCTCCAGAGCCGTTTCTAATTGTTGCAAATTCGCTTCAAGAGGGGCAACCCGAGCGGCATTGGTGCGAGCACGTTCAAATTTACGCTTCGCGTCTAAGTATGTCTTCGCCTCCCCATATTGTTTATTTAATTCACTCCGTAGATGATTGAAAAGGACAATAGGTTCGTCATTTCTAGCATAATATTTAGCAGTAAGTAAGCCTATTTTTATCAACTCATTTGCTATTTTTATTTCATCTCTAATTCTTCTCATTCGTGAATCCATTATATATATATTAAAATTATTAAAAAACATAATACCAACAATATTTAGAAGTTATTTAAAATAAGGTTACGTCTATATATAAATGAATATTCTTAGTATTGATGTTGGTATGCGCCATTTAGCTTATTGTATTGTATGTAAAGAAGAAGAAAAATACACAATACAAGATTGGAATGTTATCGATTTATGTAATGAACAAACAAATATGTGTTGTGGAAAGCGGAAAAATGGTATGAACTGTGGAAAATCTGCTAAATTTTTTAAAAATACAAACTTCTTCTGCAAAATACATGCTAAAAAAGAATCTCTGGCAATACCTCCATCAAATATGAGAATATCCCGTGTTAAAAAAATGAAACTTAAGGAATTAAAACTATTGACCGAAGAGAAAAATTATAAATTAACAAAAAAAAGTAAAAAAAAAGAATATGTTGAAGCGATTATTAAAGACCTTTCTAATAACTATCTAAATCCCATCCTAAAGACAAATAGTAAAAATATTAATTTTGTTACTTATGGAATGAGAATTAAAAGTTCATTTGACACATTACTTTCAAATATAGACATTGATTGTATGATTATAGAAAATCAAATTGGACCACTTGCATTGAGAATGAAAATGTTACAAGGAATGATAATGCAACATTTTATTGAAATAGGTTGTACTTGTATAAAGGAAATCTCACCTGCAAATAAGCTCAAAGATTTCACTACTAAAAAGAAAACATCATATACTGAAAGGAAGAAAATGGGTATTGCAGTGACACGACGCTTATTAAGTGAAAATGGTGATATCTCTCCCTGGAAAAAACATTTTGAGGAACATAGGAAAAAAGATGACCTTGCAGATTCTTTCCTCCAAGGATTATGGTATATTAATAATAATTAAGTATTATGGCTGCGTCTTACTTAAAATTATAAGTTCTTTATAAAACATAATGAGTACCCCCGAAATAATTGATATTAAACTAAGTCAGACACCATCTTCTCCCAAACTTTCAGTTGTCGGTAGTTTAGATAATGGATTAATTAGACTCAATAATCTACCTCCTTTAGATGGTAGTGAGAAAAAAAGTGTTAATTTTGGTCCAGGTGCTGATCTACTAATTAATCAGAAAGTTGCGAAAGCAAACTCACCCAAGTCCGATATTAAACTCTCAGAACTTCACAGTCTTGATCCTTCTGTGGGAAGTCCTAAAAAAATTGGACTTAGTGGCATTGGTCGGGCAAAGTTAATGTCCTCACTTCAACCTGGTAATTTACCAGTAAATAATATTAAATTAAATATAACACCAAAATCCAAATCAGAATCTACACCCAATTTAGACCCTAGTATCCCCACCACATCAGATAATATTAAATTGGGAAAGGCAAGTAAAGGATCCACAAATGAAACTTGGGATGGATTTAAAAAATTTAATGAAATTCCTATTAATCCGGCTATTAATCCTCCTCCAAAACCTAAAGTATCTCCAGAAGAAGAACTTCGGCTTAAATTCTCATTTATACGAAAATTAGAGGCTATGGATAAACAAGGAATTACCATTAGTAAAAAATATACAATGGAGGATAAGTTAGCGGAGATGCAGGGTGAATATGAAATGATTAAATCGGATATTGGAAAACGTAACTCTGTTAAATTTCAGGGGAAGATGTTAATGGCTGCCGTATCAGGCATCGAGTTTTTAAATGGTAAATTTGACCCTTTTGATATTAAACTTGATGGTTGGGGCGAAGCTGTTGGTGAAAATATTGAGGAATATGATGAAGTTTTTGGAGAGCTGCATGAAAAATATGGCAGTAAGGCAAAAATGGCACCAGAACTTAAACTATTATTTATGCTCGGCGGAAGCGCCGCAATGTTACATATGACAAATACAATGTTCAAATCCTCAATGCCTGGAATGGATGATATTTTAAGACAAAATCCTGAATTAATGCAGCAATTTACACAAGCGGCCGCACAAAGCATGAATGCACAAAATCCTGGTTTTGGAAACTTTATGTCAGGTATGATGCCAGGAGGTCCACCAGTTAATATGATGCCAGGAGGTAATCCTGCGGGTATGATGCCAGGCGGCGTTATGCCCCCAATGGGTTCGCCACCAGGCCCCCCGCGATCAGAGCCCCGTGTTCCAAATAGACCCGATCTAAATGCTGCTCGGGGTATTCCGCGGAAGACCTCTAGAAGAGATATGAATGGACCTTCTGATATTTCTGATATTCTATCTGGTATAAAAACAAAGAAGGTTAATATTAGTGCTGCTAATCATGAAACAATAAGTGTATCAGAATTAAAGGAGTTACCTGTTTCTAGTGGAATTCCTCAAAAGTCTAAAAGAAAACCGCGCTCGGAGAGAAATACCATTAATCTTAATATTTAAATACCATTTTATAATATATATAAAATGGCAACTGAAAAAAGTATTATTAGTGACATTGTTAAAAGTAAATGCCCTTTGAGTATATGGGATCCCTGTCCACAATCATCCGCATGGGGAGCAAACTGTGCTGAGGCTACTCTCGTATCGAGAACGAGAAAATGCCTTGTAACCAACAAACCCGTTAGTAATAATAAATATTTCCCAGCATTTGTTGCCGCTACCGAATCTAAAAATTGTACAAATTGGAAAGAAATGCCTCCCCTTAAACAGCTTGGACGCGCAGAGAAAAAAGAAGCGTTGACTAACATTCCACAATATTCAAATGAAAATACAAAATTCAGATTTTGTATAATTCTAGCAGGTCCACCAGGATCCGGGAAATCGACTATGACAAATACATTACAAGAACGGGCAAAAATTATTAATAAAAAGGCTGCCAATAAACCATGGATTGAATTAGGTCATGATCAAATTATTTGCAGCGAACCAAGCTTCAACGCTAAATTAAATAAGATTACAAATAATTTGCAAGCTGAGGTGGATTTAACAGCGCCGAGTCTGGAGGAGATTAAAGAGAATATAAATGAATTAGGCAACCCCTGGGAGAAAGCAGTAAAAGAACAAAGTATAAATTATTCAAATGCTCGTGGCAGTGAAAGTATTCGGGAAAAAGAAAATATCCGAAACAATATTTTGAAAAATATTGATGGATTGAAGGAAATTAAATTTTTTCCTAATGACAACGAAGCTCTTAAAAAAAGCATAGGCATATGGGTGACAACACAACTCGCCCGCGACGCAGTCCCAATCTTTGGCATACAAACAGAAGATGGTATAAAAATTAACAACACTGAATTATTATATATTAAAACAGCCTTGTGTATGATTAATGGTTACAACATTACCTATGAAACGTCTCTTAAGAATACAGGATCACTTCATTTTTTATTTCAGGTTAGTGAACAGGCAACCGAAAAATGCACTAACTTTAATTATATTTTTTTAATGGGATTTCCAATTGTAACCTTTCAGACCTTGCAAAATAGAATTATAAACAGATACATTAATTGGGCAAAAACGGGACATATTAGAAAACCATGTGTAACTGTAGGTTTATCTACTCTCGGTAAGAAAAGCAAATTTATTACAAATATGCAAACAACTTATTTAATATTAACTAGTCTGCTATGGTTTTGTACTGGAAGGGATGTTGGAGGGGTAGATGATCCGGGACGAAGCCTGTGTCCTCCTGGGATAGGAATAGATTTTCTATTAATTTTTGATAACACTAAAGATATTGAAAACACAAAAAAAGCAAAACAAAATATTGCTAATAAAAAAG
>PVMS01098401.1_pt1 | contig 10191 bp, 8 predicted proteins | sample 1853461 | NCBI WGS metagenome assembly PVMS01 (sample SAMN08582032, study PRJNA380276) | Marine sediment metagenome, whole genome shotgun sequencing project. | isolation source: ocean sediment barecode stripped | collected 2017
TTTGCCATTTAGCGGGTCGGGTTCAAATGTGTATCGAACAACCTTCAGATTCGACAACAAGGCATTGGGACCGACATTGTAGGCACGCAGCGGCTCCCGATCGAATTCTGCGGCATCATAAAACGGCACACTGAAGTAACTGTCATCCAGCAACAGATCGCCCTCGATGGTGTGCACACCAGCCTGCCGCAATCGTCGCAGCATTTGCCAGAAACGATCCGTCACCAGGAACGGATCCCCTTTGCCCTGGATGAGTAAATCGCCTTTCAGATTGCCATCTTCAATATCGCCGAGAAGATAAATATTGGTATCCCAGCGATAGGCCGGACCCAGAATGTCGAGCGCAACAAGCGTGGTCAGAATTTTCATTACGGACGCGGGATTGCGCGGCTCGTCCGGATTCCAAGCCAGGACCGTTTCCCCGGATTCGAGGCTCTCCACGTAAATACTCAGACTGTCGGCAGGCAGGCTTCGGTGCAGAAGCACATTGTTCACACCTTGTGGCAGATTGTTGTCGGCCGCGGCCAACGAGCAGGCGATTATCCAGAGACCGATTATTTGTACGATAGTTTGTGCGATTCCTTTCACTGAAAATCCTCTATGGTCACTTGTGGGTAGATGGCTTTCGAATGCCCATCATCTTCATTCTGTCAGTCAACGTGGTCGGCTTCACGCCGAGTAATTCTGCGGCCCCCTCCTTTCCTGATACTCGCCAGCTACTTTGCCTGAGCGCTATCAGGACGTTGCGCATTTGCAGCGCTTTCATCTGTTGCTCATTGAGAACCTGTTCTTCACCCGGGGGGCTTCCCTGTTCCACAAACTGACCACTGCCGATGGCATTTTCAGGAAGCGACAGATCAAGGCGAAGCACGTTTCCCCTGGAAAGTATCACGGCCCGTTCGATCACGTTTTTCAGCTCCCGTACATTGCCGGGCCAATCGTAATTTTGAATCTGATCTGCCTGGTTGCGCGTCAGCTTCATCGTTTGACGGCCGAAATCGTTGCAAGTTCGCTCAAGAAAATGTTGTGCGAGCTGAATGACGTCTTCCTTGCGCTTACGCAGAGGCGGTACTTCGATCGGGAATACGCTAAGACGATAGAACAGATCCTCGCGAAATGCACCGTCGAGCACCAGTTTTTCAAGGTCCTTGTTGGTCGCGGCAATGACCCGTACATCGACAGAGCGCGTTATATCGTCGCCAACACGTTCGAACTCGCTCTCCTGCAGAACCCGCAGTAATTTGCTTTGCAATTCGATCGGTATTTCGCCGACTTCGTCCAGGAATATCGTACCTCCATCGGCCAGTTGAAAGCGTCCTACGCGATCTTTGTGTGCTCCGGTGAATGCGCCTTTGATATGGCCGAAAAATTCGCTTTCGAACAACTCCTTGGGAATAGACGCGCAATTGACCTTGACCAGCGGCGCATCTGCTCGTGGGCTCCTGGCGTGAATCGCACGGGCGACAAGTTCCTTACCGACGCCCGACTCGCCGAGGATCAGCACGCTCGCCGGCGTCTCCGCCACCGCTTCGACCTGCGCCAGCATGTGCTTCAGGGCGGGACTTTTGCCAACCATGCGACCGAAGTTCAGAGCGACATTCACTTCCTCCCGCAGATAGTCGCGTTCCCGTTCAAGCTCTTCGCGCAAGCGGGCATTTTCGACCAGCGTCGATCGCAGCGCATGCTCTGCGCGATTGCGCTTCGTGACATCTTTGGAAGCAACGAGCATGCGCACAACCTTGCCTGCTGCATTCCGCTCTGCCACGGCGGAAGTCAACAAGTCCAGCACCTGCCCGGAGCGGGTAAGCATTTGCCGCTCCTGGTTCTGAAACTCGCCGCTACTGATTATTTTCTGCAAGCGACCGCTGGAAATTCGCTTGCGATAGGCGTTACTAAAAAAATCCGAGATCGGCCTGCCAACCACCTCGTCGCGGGAATATTTCATCTTGCTCAGCCAGTGATCGGTCACGGTGACAATCATCCCATCGGCATCCACCGTATGCAGCATTGCGGGCGTTGAGCGATAAAGCTGCCGGTACTTGAGATCTATTCGGGCTTTGTCGGCGAGTTCTGTATACATCGCAATAGTGCGAATATGTTCTCCATCCGGATCATGCTCCACCAGGGAATTCGTCAGGCAGTTCACTGACTCGCCGTCTTTAGTGACGAATTCGATCGGCTTGTTCTCAAGCTTCCCTGTGCGCCTGAGCGTCGGCACGAACTCGGTTTCAATGCGCCTCGCGCTGGCGGCGGTCACGAAGTCACTGGGCCGGCGGCCCACGAATTCGTCACGCAGATAGCCCATACGTTCGATGAAGGCATCGTTGACGTCGAGATATCGACCGTCTTCGCCGATCGAGGTCGCCATCATCGGCGCCTTGCGAAACAACCACAGGTATTCATCGAATTTCGGCATCGCGAGAGTATATACGAAAAACCGTGTATTTTGTCACGATTTTCCGGGAATAACGAAATTCCGTGACTACTGGTTATTGTGTAACTGCTTGTTTTAATTAAAATACTCAAGTTGGCATGGCTTGTGCAATAGTGGTCAGGAACTGGGAATAACATTGATATTGACGCCCGCACCCAGCCGGGCTCTATGCAGAAAGGATGCTCCGATGAACCGCTACACAGATTTTTATAAAAGTGCGTTGTTGGCTGTTGCCGTCATCACATTGACCGGCAAGCTCGCGTTGGCAGAGGAATTGCCGGTCGCCGGCACAGACCCTGAAAACACGAACCTTGTCATCGCCAAAGTCACTCTGCCGGCGAAAGCCGGCGTCAAAACCGAGTCGCTGCAGGACGATCAGGACAAAGCCGTCGCGGAAGCGATAGAAAGCGTGATGGAAGACAACAAACTACAACTTGATTTACGGCTTTCCGGCCATAAGTCAGTGATTCTCGCAGCCGACTGATAAACGTTGGCGTGAGACTTCCGGTGGTTGGAAGCGTTTCGGACATCTCTCCCCCTTTTGTCCGAACTGCTGTACCCCGGTTGAGCGCCGGTTGAAAAACCGGCAACACAGGGCCTGCTTGGCCCAGCGACACTCACCCCCCCTTGAGAGTGTCGCGTTTACTGGGGGAGCCGGGGACCACTCCGTGTCGGATTGGCCCGCTGAATCAAACGATTTCAGTTTCTCTGGCTCCCTTTTTTCTTTTCCAGTATGCGATTTGCGTCAAGCGTAAACGCTTGTTTTTTCGCAGTTGTTGCGTAGCCTTGGCAACATGAGCCCAATCAACTACCGAATTTCCCTGACTCTGATACTTGTGAGCGCTTGTTCGTCAATGCTCTGCATTGCCGCGGATGCGATACTCAGCGTCAATTCGAACACGCCCAACATTGATGTAAGGTTGCGTTCAAGCGATCGGTCGCTGATCAGGTTGCCAAAACTGAATTACGCATTCCACGTTGATGCCAGGTGCCCGACCGGACTATTACCGCAGTCGATGTTCATCAGCATCGCCGATACCCGGAAAAGGCTGTCGGGAACCGAATTGCTGGCAATCGCCGACACAGGCGTCACGATTAGTATTCCGGCCAGGCAGATTGCGCCGCTGACCGTTGAATCGTTTTGTGTAAGAGATGATGCGGTTGATCGGCAGCAACACGAACCGATTACCGTGCTGGGCGCGCTGTCAGCGCAGGCCGCACTGCTGTGTTCGGACGACAGCGACGAGAAAATGATCTATGCGTCACGCTCACTCGACATTACGCTGAATTGCATTGACGAACGGCCCGGCAAAGATCGTAGCGAATTTACTGCCGCCGAAAAATAAGGCACGCGACGTTCACGCAGTTTCCTGCTCCGGCTCGCGCAAATTTTCGCGCAAAAACTCCAGCATTTTGCGCCACGACTGTGCCTCCAGATTCGCGTCGAAATTTCGATTTCGGGGACTCGCAAAACCGCCACGTGCAGCAGGGTAAATTTCTATCTCGAAGTTCTTGCCCAGGTTCTGCAGCGCCAGTTCGAAACTGTTAACAGCGTCCAGCGGAATGGTATTGTCGCTATCACCAAAAAAACCCAAAAGCGGTGCGGCGATCGGTGCCAGTTCTTGCTCATTGGCTGAAACCTGGCCGTAAAATATGACCACCGCGTCGAGCTGATCCGGTAACGCCATCGCGGCGTTCAATGACCATCCGCCACCAAATCCGTAACCTACAACGCCGACCTGCGTTGCCCCGGCGGTCGCCGAAACCCAGTCACAGGCCTGACGCAGATTTTCAGCCGCGAATTCAGGGTTCTCGACAATTTCCAGCATGAGCTTGCGTGCATCGGGTGGCGTTTTCGCGGTCCTGCCGCCATACAGATCGACGGCCAGAACAACGAATCCCTCCGCAGCAATCCGGTCAGCAAGCGCACGAAACTCTTTGTTCAGGCCCCACCATTCGTGTACCAGGATAATTGCGGGCAGTGTTTCAATCATATCTTCCGGAAATACGAAGTGTCCTTTGACCAGTTGATCATTGACTTCAGCATAGGCCAGTGTCTCGGCAACAACAGAAAGCTGGGAACCATTTATTTCGCCCGCATCGCGCTGCGAGCTACTCTCACCGCGCAATATCAGCCCTTCGTGACCCCCCGCGTTATCTGTGCCTTGAGTGCACGCTCCCATCGAAAAGAGTACACATGACACGGCGATCAAAGCTGTGATCCGTCTGGTAAGGTAATTGGCCATTCACATCCCCGAATTTCGCAGCCAGTTCAGGACCGGCATACGGCGTGATCGGCAAGTGTAATCGAAATTGGGGCTGGCAGGCACATGCAATCCCGCTCTGGCTTGTCTCATGGCCTTGAGCAATTGACCGATATAGACTCTGTTAACCTTCTCAAAGCTGTGCAAGCCGCTGATGAATATTCTGCTTGAGATCATCGTCTACCTGGCCGCCGCCATTATCGCGGTGCCATTGAGCAAACGGCTTGGCCTGGGGTCCGTGCTGGGCTACCTGACCGCCGGCATTCTTATCGGCCCGTTTGCCAGCGGACTCATCGAGGACGCCGAACAAGCGCTGCATTTTGCCGAACTGGGCGTCGTTTTTTTGCTGTTCGTTATTGGGCTCGAGTTGCAACCGTCTCGTCTGTGGGTACTCAGGCGCATGGTCTTCGGCCTTGGCAGCCTGCAGGTCTTGATATCCGCCGTGGTCATCGGCTTGATCGCCTCCGCCCTCGGTCTCAAGCCCGTGGAGGCGGGCGTCGTCGGCGTCATTCTCGCGTTGTCATCGACCGCTTTCGTATTGCAGATGCTGGCCGAGAAAAAGCAGCTAACGGCGCCGCACGGCCGCGCCGCATTTACGGTGCTTCTGTTTCAGGACCTGGCCGTCATCCCGCTGCTGGCGCTGCTGCCATTGCTTGGAAATTCCGCCTCGGGAAGGATCACGCTCGGCAGCGGCGCGTTAATGATCGGTACCGTGGCCGGGTTGATTGTCGGCGGCCGCTACCTGTTGCGCCCGGTGCTGCGGATTGTCGCGCGAACCGGCATCCCCGAGCTGTTTACGGCATCGGCGCTGCTGGTCGTGATGGGCGCTGCGCTGCTGATGCAGGCGGCGAACATGTCCATGGCGCTGGGCGCCTTTGTGGCCGGCATGTTGCTCGCCGATTCCGAGTACCGTCATGAACTCGAAGCGGATATCGCACCTTTCAAGGGACTTTTGCTGGGCCTGTTTTTCATGGCCGTGGGCATGACGGTCAACCTGCAGTTACTTGCCGAGCAACCGCTGAGCATTTTTGCCATCGTTGTGTTGCTGATGTCGGCCAAGGCAATCGTATTGCTGCCGCTGGCGCATATGTTCGGCGTTGCGGAACTGAAGAGCCGCATCAAACTCGCCGTCTTGTTGTCACAAGGCGGCGAATTCGCGTTCGTATTGTTCGGCCTGGTCGCCCGCGAGGGTCTCATTGAGCGACACGTGATAGACCAGCTCATCCTGGCGGTTGCAGTTTCAATGATGATGACTCCGCTGCTCTATGCCGCTGCGGAATACCTGACGTCACGCGGCGCGGAAGAGGAGGAACCCGACTACGATGATATGGAGAGTCAGCATCACAGGGTCATCATTGCGGGCTTCGGTCGCGTTGGGCAGATCGTCGCACGATTGCTGCGCGTTGCAAACGAACCGTTCACCGCGCTCGAGATTGATTCGTCGCAGGTCGACGTTGTAAGGCGTTATGGCAGCAAGGTGCACTTCGGCGACGCATCCAAGCTGGACCTGCTACGAGCGGCGGGCGCAGAACATGCGGAATTGTTCGTACTCGCGATCGATGACATAGAAGCATCCGTGCGCACCGCCGAGACGGTTTCGCGACACTTTCCAAATCTGACCATCGTTGCACGCGCGCGAAATCGTCGGCACCAATACGAACTAATGGATCTCGGCATCCGCAATATTTTTCGCGAGACTTTCCTGTCGAGCATCGCGATAAGCAAGCAGGTGCTGGTAAATCTGGGTAATAATGAGGACGACGTTGAACACATGGCTGACCTGTTCCAGCAACACGACCGGAAGCTCATCGTGGAACAGCATGCGGTGCAACATGACGAGAGCCGCCTAATTCAGTCGGCCAGGGAAACAGCCCGCGAGCTGGAATCATTGCTGAAACACGACCTGGATCAGTAGCCACAGGTAACCGGACTCTGATAGCGTAAGCCGATGACTGAACCGCAAAGCCACAGCCCGTCGGATCTCGAGTTTTCACCGAGGCGGCCATCGTTTGAGATCGAAAAGGCGCTGGCAACAGACTGGCATGGCGGCAATGCGTTCCGGACCGCGTATTTCAACGCACTGTCGATGCTTTTTCCAATTGGCGAGAAATTTTTCATCGACAGCGTCCGCTATTTCAGAGACCAGGTCGATGATCCGCGCTTGCTTGCAGAAATTAGCGCGTTCCAGGGACAGGAGGCCGTACATCGCCTGGAACATCAGCAATATAATGAAACCTTATGCAGCTTGCGCGGCTACGATCTCAAGAAAATCGAGAAGCCGTTGCGCAGGCGGCGCGAGTGGGCGAACAAGAATCTGTCGCCAAGGCGGCATCTTGCGGGCACCTGCGCGTTTGAGCACCTGACCGCCATTATGGCGCATGACATGCTTACCCATGATGATGTGTTGCGGGGCGCCGACCCGGCGATTGCAGAGCTGTGGCGCTGGCACGGCATCGAGGAAACGGAGCACAAATCGGTTGCGTTCGATGTCTATCTCGTTGTCGGCGGTACGCTGCGTGAGCGTCGGATCGCTTTACTCATGAACTCCTGGTATTTCTTCAAAGACGTGTTTCGTATTCTATTTCATATGCTGAAGGTCGATGGCAGGCACAGGAACTTAAGGGAGTGGCTGTCCGGCCTGAATTTTCTGTTCGGCAAGCCCGGTATCCTGCGTCGCCCGGTATTCAAGTATTTCAGCTTCTTCCGCAAGCGATTTCACCCGTGGAACCACGACAACCGCTACATTATTGACGACTGGTCAGAACAGCAGGCGCAATGGAGCAGCCAGCGCTGAACCGCCGATCTGACCGAAGCCCGTCATGACTGATGCACCGCTAATCGACATACATAACGCGACCATTTACCGCGGCGATACGCGTGTATTCGAAAAATTTTCATTGAAGGTCGGCCAGCATGAGCAGGTGGCTATCCTGGGGCCGAATGGCTGTGGCAAGACAACCTTGCTGAAAACATTGAATCGCGAGATTTACCCGGTCGTCAAGGAACAGTCATGGATTCGCATTCTCGGCAGGGAGCGCTGGAATGTCTGGGACCTGCGCGCTCACATTGGCATCGTGTCGCATGAATTACAGATGCGCTATACGAAGACAAACACCGGGCTGCACGTTGTGCTCTCAGGCTTTCTGTCGAGCATCGGCATTCACGGAATTTTGTCGGGGCGCATTGGCAATCAACAGCAACACAGGGCGCTGGCGGTCATGGATGAGCTGGCCATCGGTGACCTGGCTGACAAGCCATTGGGCGAAATGTCGACCGGGCAACAACGACGCTGCCTGCTGGCGCGCGCGCTGGTACACGATCCGGATACACTGATTCTTGACGAGCCTACCGCCGGCCTGGATCTGACCGCCAGCTTTGACCTGCTTGCCCGCATCCGTGGACTGGTCGAGGCAGGCACATCTATTCTACTGGTCACGCATCAGTTGAACGAAATTCCACCGGATATTCATCGTGTCATTTTGTTGAGACAGGGCAAGATTGTGGCGGATGGGGAGAAACGCGATGTTCTGACCGAGGATAATCTGTATCGTACTTACGATACGAAGATACGCGTCAGCGAAGTAGATGGGTACTACCTGGCATCGCCCGGTGGAGACATGGAAACCCAGCCCGGTCCGTAGCGATCGGCGCAAGCGAAACAAGTCACAACGGCGCCAAACTCCCTGCGTTTCAGGACCAGTTCACAATTCCACACAGCCACCACACCACGGCGCCACAAAACGTGACGTATTACACTTCGTGATAGCGCCGATGCGCCTAGTCTCAGGGCATGCTCCGTCACTTTCAATTTCTGCTCACGTCTCTGCTGGCCATTTGCATTTCAGGCAGCGCGATCGCTGTTGGCACGGAGCACTCCCCGACTGGACTTGAAACAGGCCTGAGCAACAGCGGTCCGGCGATGATTATCTTCGCAATTGCGGCAGCGCTGATGCTGACGCTGTTGTTCCGCTCCACTGTTAATCACCTGGTTCAGTCCATTACGCGCAAGGTCGGTACCCGGCGCATTCACAAGGTTTTGCTGGCACGAAGCAAGGACGTACTGGACGACTTTCTGCTGCCCGGCGCCTATGGTGGGCTTACGCGAATCGATCACGCCATTCTGACTTCCGGCGGAATTCTTTGCATCCAGACCAAACATTACAACGGCATTATATTCGGTGACGCCAACGAACCGCAGTGGACCAACGTGGATGGCATCCACAGGCGCAGATTTCTGAATCCGCTGATTCAGAACGAAGGCCGCACACGCGCGTTGCAAAAAGCTGTCCCGGATGTGCCGGTCGCGAACCTGATCGTTTTCACCGGTGATGTGAACTTTACGTCCGCAACCGAAAAGAACGTCATTCATGTGCGAGATCTGGACAGTTACATCGCGAAATTCGTATTTGGTCCGTGCAAGATCAACGACTGGGATGCGGTCTGGATGAGCGTCCAATCCGCCGCGCTTACTGACGAAGAGTCGCGTAAGGACTTCCAGGCACAGTTGAGTTTTTCCTGATTCCTGAATTCATTCGGATATAATGCTTCACTGATTGCTAACGCAGTGGAGTCCCATGAACGACATCCTCATTAGCTCGCCAATAGGCGTCCTGTCCGTTTTGTGTTCGGTCGCGGCATTCTGGTTCCTGGTTCAACAGGTCACCAAATGGAAACTGTTCGATTACATTCCCCCACTGCTGTTCATATATGCGACGCCGGTAATTTTGAACAACACCGGCGTGATTCCGGGTTCCTCTGCTGTCTATTCGGGCCTGAGCGCATACGCTCTGCCCGTGTTCATCGTATTGATGTTGATCAAGGTGAATGTACCGGCGGCCGTCAAGGTGATGGGCAAGGGCGTGCTGGTCATGCTGATGGGCACAGCCGGCGTGATCGTCGGCGCGGTGGTTTCCTATGTCGCGGTTCACCAGTGGCTGGCAGAGGATGCGTGGAAGGGCGTCGGTGCGCTGGCCGGAAGCTGGATCGGCGGCACGGCGAATATGGCGGCCGCGGCGGAAATGCTCGGCACACCGGAAGATCTGTTCGGACTGGCAGTCCTCGCTGATAACGTCATTTACATCATCTGGCTACCGATATTGCTTGGATCCAAGAACATTGCTGATCGTTTCAATGCCTGGACCGGCGTCTCTGAAGATCGACTTGCACTAATGGATGCCGCCGCTGAAATCCATGTCGTTGAAGATCGTCTTCCGGAAATGCGTGATTACATTTATTTGTTCGCGGTAGCAATCGCGGTTACCTGGATCGGCGCAACTCTGGCGTCCAGCATCCACGCGTCCATGGGCAATGCGCCAGTGTGGGTGAATGACGTATTTTCCGAATCAACAATTCGCATTCTGCTGATCACGACTATTGCACTGATACTTTCAACAACACCGGTCTCTCTATTGCCGAATGCCACAGCAATCGGCACTGGGCTGATCTATGTTTTTGTTGCTGGTATGGGTGCGCGGGCTTCGTTAGCAGAATGCG
>PVMS01154535.1_pt1 | contig 10191 bp, 9 predicted proteins | sample 1853461 | NCBI WGS metagenome assembly PVMS01 (sample SAMN08582032, study PRJNA380276) | Marine sediment metagenome, whole genome shotgun sequencing project. | isolation source: ocean sediment barecode stripped | collected 2017
GCCATGCCTTTATCAACAACGTCTGCAATAAGCAAGGCATAGCGCTCCTTTTCTAATTTGATGAAATCGTAGAAATCACCAGATACTTCTCTTGCCGGCAGCCATTTAGCAGCAATTTCCCAGCCGGGGATTTCAGGAAGGGTGGAGGGAATAAGGCTGGATTGCACTTTGCGCGCCATTTGCAATTCGCGATCCATGCGGCCTTTCTCCATCGCCACTTTATAAAGACGTGCATTTTCAATGGCGACGGCCGCGCTGGAAGAAATGGCATTTAGTAATTCCAAATCAGCGGCAGTGAATATCCCTTTCTTAAGTGTGTTGTCTACATAGATCACGCCGATTATTTCTCCCTTCACGATCAGAGGAGAAGCCATAATTGAACGTAAATTTAGATCGATGACGCTTTTCCGATCACTGAAGCGATCATCTTCCTGGGCATCATTGGTGAGAATAGCTTCAGCGGATTGCCTTACTTTGCTGACAACACCAGTCGATAAGGCGAATTCCGGCTGGGCTATCGAATTCTGGTCTATTCCGCGTGCAGCTTTAAAATCAAAAGAGCCATCAGCAGCAACCAGGGTCACAAAGCCGCGTTCTGCCTGGGTGGCAGAAATGACTTCGTCCATCACTTTATTGAGGACTTCATCCAGCTCAAGTGATGAACTGAAGGCTTGCGATATCTCATAGAGCATCGCCAATCGTTCTTTGCTAATAATTCCTGAATCTTTTATTTTCATATCTCAATTTGGCGGAAAGAATTCCCTATGATAATTCAAAAATGAAATTTTGAGGAAGGAAATGTGGCAAAAATATTTATTGACGTTTTCCATAGCAACGATTTAGTAAATGCTCATTGATCTGCGCACGTTAATAGATTTGTTCATACACAATAGTGTATAGATATATACACTATTGAAACTAGAGAAATACTAGAAAAGCGCTCATTCGAATCGTTTGAAATCTTTTAGCAATAGGGCACTTTTAGAGATGAGCAGCCATGATCCATTACGCGTTCCGGATGGGGAGGTATTATGCAAAAAGCCATAAATTCTAAAAATCCAGAATCTGATTTTATAAATTCGCATATTCATTTATTTACTTTTAATCATTTACCTCGAGCGCAAATAGTAATTTTGAAGATTTTGCAGCCACTTCTGTGGTTATTAGAAAAATTACCCATTTTATATTCTCTGATGGAATGGATCTCTAGTGACCTGATATTTCTTAGAAGGGGAGCAAGAGTTGTTTCTATCGGAAGAAAAAAGAAACAAGAAACAATATTTCATGTTCTTCAATCGGTTTATCCTAAAGAAACGAAACATGTCGTTCTTCCATTGGATTTTGCTCATATGGGGCAAGGGAAAAATCGTAATGGATTTTCCTATGAAAAACAACTTGAGGAATTGGCCGAACTGCAAATTAAATATCCGGATGAAATATTTCCATGTGTAGCTGTTGACCCTAATCGGAAAAATGCTTTTAAGCTTGTAGAGGATTACATTACGAACAAGAATTTTGTAGGTATAAAGTTGTATCCGCCCTTTGGGTACTTTCCCTTTCCATTCCCCTACACGGATCCAATTACGAAGCAAACAAAAGGGGATAAACATAAAGCAATGTCCAATGAAGGAGCTTTGGAGAATATTTTTAACTTTGCCCTTAATGAAGATGGGGGAGAAGCAATTCCTGTTATTTCTCATTGCACACCGGGTGGCTGGATTGGAAACAAGCTTAATTACACGCAACACCCGGTGACAGGAACGAAAATCCCAATTGATTACCAAAAACAAAATTTCTTCCTTTCTCATCCTAAGAACTACGAATATCTATTGGAGCAATTTCCCAAATTAAAAATATGCCTGGCTCATTATGGTGGGAAAGACGATTGGGAACGCCATCTCAGAGAGCCTTTAGAGCTTGAAGGGTCATCAACGATTTCAAAGAAGGGGGACTTGGCTATTGATAATGCTAAAAAAGAAAATAAAATATTTGATCCTGTTTGGAATCCAACAAAGGAAAGAGTTGTAGAAAATACCTGGGTTTCCACCATTACCCAATTGATTAGGAATCATCCGAACGTGTACGCAGATATCTCTTTTAACGCATTTACACCAGAAACCTTAGCTTATTTAAAAATACTATTACTGGATCAAAAATTGGCGGACCGTATTCTTTTTGGCACCGATTTTTATGTAGTGCGTGCGCAAAAATCCGAAAAGGAAATATCGATTTCGATGCGAGCTTTCCTTGGCGAGAAAATGTTCAATAAAATCGCGATTGAAAACCCGAGAAAATTCTGGAACATATGAGGAAAGCATTATTTAATTGATGCTTATTCGCACATGAAGTTGATTGAGCGCTGATTTATTCTTAATGCTAAACAAATAGATGTAATCCCCTTTTAGTCAGGTGCTCTTTGATCTGTTGATGGTAGGCGAAGAGTGCAGGCGCACCGCCGGAATGGAGCATGAGGATGCGGCTGCCTTTGGGCCATAGGCCCTCTTCAATGTGTGAGAGAAGGCCGGAAAAAACTTTTCCAGAATAAACGGGATCAAGCAGGATGCCTTCGCTGCTGGCCATTTTAATAATGGCGTCAAGAGCTGCTTCTGTGGGGTCGCCATATTCTTTGCCGATGAAAGCATCATCAATGCTGTAATTATTAATTGGCGGAGAGCTAGGGGGGGAGAGCAGCTCGGTTAGGGAAAGCAACCATTTCTGCAAATATTCTTCGCAAGTCTTTTGGTCGCGATTTACGCTGATGCCCTGAATTTTAGCGCCAATATTTTCATGTCGTAATGTGAAGAGAAGCGAGGAAAAAATGCCGCCTGTTCCGAAGGGCGTGTAGATGGCATCAAATTCGAGGTCTTTAGCCTGCATTTGCTCGACAATCTCTAGGCCACAGGAAACATAGCCAAGGCAGGAATGCGGCGTTGTGCCGCTAACAGGGATGTAGTGCGGCTTGCGACCCTGAGCGCTTAGCTCTTCACAGCGCTTTAGGGCTAACTCTTCGAGGTCCCAATGATCTTCCACGTCAACAAATTCGACATCTGCGCCCATGAGGTAGACGGTGAGCAGGTTGCCCTGTAAGCTTTGATGCTCATCTCTGCTGAGGATGAGAGAACAATCGAGGCCAAGCTGCTTTGCAGCAGCGGTGGTGAGGCGCGCGTGATTGCTCTGGGAGCTTCCACAAGTGACGATAGTGTCCGCCCCATTTTTGAGGGCTTGAGCCAATTCATATTCCAGCTTGCGGGGCTTATCGCCACCCATGGCGAGATCGGTGAGATCATCTCTTTTGATGTAGAGATCAATATTTAATTCTTGGCTTAGGTGAGGAAGAGGATGAAGGGGCGTGGGCTTGCGCGTGAGTGATTCCTGGGGATAGGAAGCCAATGTTTCAGCAATAGAGGAGTGCATAATTTGCCTCGCTAGAAAGTAGAGACCAAGACACTGATAAAAATAATCATGGCTAATGTGATAAGTGCGTAGGAAAGAATGGTTTGAAAGCGGGATTTATCCAGACGAAAGGCAATGCGGGCGCCAAAGCCGACGGCTAGGGCTTGAATCAAGCCAAGAACTGTGCCGATGGCTATGTTTTCGCCGAAAAAGGTATTGAAAGCAAAGGCAGCAGAAAGAGCAATGGGAATCTGGGCTACCTGGCTGGCAGCTATCGCAGTTAAGGGTTCAATGCGCAAAAGGATGAGAAGGGGAAGCAGCATTACTGGACCACCCGTACCAGTCAGCGCCGAAGCAAAACCGGTGAACAGACCAATAAAAACTAAGGTTAGCGCTTTAAAGCGAAGAATATTTTCTGAGCCCTGAATGCGGGAGCGTTGGGCGTAGATGCCGGAAAACAGAATAAGCCCGGCAAGCAGCAGTAAAAGCCATTGAGAATCCAATAGTAAATTGAAACGAGCGCCAAGAAAAGCGCCCGGCAGCAAGCCGATGGAAAGAGTTGCGATGGCTTTCCATGTGATTAGGTCTTTGCGCCAATAGACATAAGTGCCTACCAAACCCGTAAAAAAGAAAGACCAGGAGCTTGCGGCCGTAGCAAGATGCAGATCTAGGCCTTCAACGTAATGGAGAAAAGGGGCCAGCAAGACCCCACCAATGCCAAATGCACCGATGAGCGTACCAGTGAGCAGAGCGATCAACAGTAGGGGAAGTGACATTAAGGGACGGGCTCCAATTAGCGGTGCAAGTGGTACATCATAGCAGAAGGGGAAGAAAGGGGAAGAATTGAGTATTTCATCAATTAACCTTGCGGATGAAAATGATGAATATTGCCGCATTATAATCAAGTATTGATATGAAAATATTCGATTGACTTCATGAACTTTGCTGGGATAATGGCACTATGAAAGTGCTTTCACTCAGCGATATTTTACTGAAATCGGTCTACGGGCCGGAGCTTACAAAACTGTACGGAAAGGTTGATTTCGTAATGGCTTGCGGGGATCTTCCCTATTATTATTTGGAATTCGTTGTGGATGGATTGAACAAAGCGATGTTCTTTGTGCGCGGCAATCACGACAGTTTAGTGGAATATTCAGAGAAAGGAAATCGTACACAAGCTTGGGGAGCGATTGACCTTCATCGGCGCGTTGTTTTCTATAAGGGAATCATACTTGCAGGCTTTGAGGGCTCGATTCGTTACAGCAGAGGGTCATTCCAGTATACGCAAGAGGAAATGTGGGCCATGGTGCTGCGTATGCTGCCAAGGTTTATTTGGAATAGACTGAGGCATGGACGGGCAATGGACATTCTAGTGACACACTCACCAAGTTGGGATGTGATGGACAGACTGGATCCTGCACATCAGGGATTTCGAGCCTTTCGCTGGCTGGTGCGCGTGTTCAAGCCAGCCTATCATTTTCATGGGCACATCCACATTGCGACTGGGGAAGAACGGCAATGTGTTTTTTATGAAACAAAAGTGATCAACACAGTGGGCGCAGTGGTGACCGAATTGGAGCTGAATGGATAATATTGGTAAATATTCCTCGGCACTTGAGGATTTTCGGCTGGCGCGCAGGCGAGCAGCAATACAAGAAGTGTTGGGGAGGATATCGGGAAAATCTCAACGTCTGCTGTCCTTTGAGGAAATGCGTAAGCGTGTGGGTCAGGGCAATGTGTTGCCTAGAGGATTGAAGGAGATCGAGCTAGAGTCAATCGTGGGGAGTGTAGACCGATATCAGGATTTCACACGCAATTTTTTACCCAAACGAGAAATTCAGAAAGAGCGATGGGCACGCATCCGAGTATTGTCAGAAGGTAAGGGCTTGCCGCCTATTGATGTATACGAATTGGGGAATGTATATTTTGTTCTGGACGGTCATCATCGGGTTTCAGTTGCTCGCCAGAATGGTGCAAAAACAATTCAAGCGCAAGTGATCGAAATATCAACAAGGGCGAATTTCTCTCTCGATGATGATGCTGATGCCCTAATCTTGAAGGCCGAAGAAATCCGATTTATGAATGACACGAAATTGAATGGGGCGAGAATGGATTTGCAACTTGGATTTACCTCGGCAAGTGGTTATAAAAAAGCGCGTGAGCATATTGCCGTGCATCAATTCACAATGGGCTTGGAACAAAAACGAGAAATCAATATTCAAGAAGCGGCCGAAGACTGGATGGATACCGTATATGTGGACGCCATCGCGACTATTCGACGGCGTGGTTTATTGAGAGATTTTCCAGACAGGAGCGAAGGCGATCTCTATTTATGGCTGATGGAATATCGCAATGAAGTAAGTGAAGAAATAGGTTGGGAACTGGAAGCTGAAGAAGCTGCCGAGGATATGCAAGAGCGTTTTAGCTTGCGAGTCCCAAAAATGTTGGAGCGCGCACGAACTAAGCTTGTGGATGTGCTCACCCCAGATACCTTTGAAAGCGGTCCGCGAACTGGAAAATGGCGAGAAGCGCGTAAAAATGATAAAGAGGGCCGAAGATTATTCCGGCGCATTCTTGTTGCGATAAGTGGGGAAGACGATAGTTGGAGGGCCCTGGAGCAAGCATTGCGCATAGCCAAGAATGAGGACGGCAATCTCAGGGGCTTGCACGTAGTAAGGGAGGGGGATGACGCGAAGAAATTAAAAGCAGTGCGTGAAAAATTTGACGAACGCGTTCGAGAAGCAAGGGTTGAGGGCAGGCTGGTGGTGGAAAAAGGAAGTGTACGCAGGAACATCGAACTGCGAAGTAGATGGAGCGATGTTGCGGTGCTGCCTTTGCTACATCCTCCAGAAGAAGGAGTGGCGCGGCGATTGCGTTCCGGGCTGCGAGAAGTTATCCAAAGAATTCCCAGACCCCTGTTGCTGGTGCCCCAATACAGCGAGATGCAACATGCCTTATTGGCCTTTGATGGGAGCCGCAAGGCAACGGAAGCGCTTTATATAGCTGCTTATTTGCAAAAAAACTGGGGCATTAAATTGAGCGTGTTGACCAGCCATATAGGGAATGAAAAAAAGGCGCTTGAGAGGCAAAAGCCCGTACGGCGATATTTCGAACAGAGGGATATACAAGCGGAATTTGAGATTTGCGAGGGAAGGTCAGGTGAATACATATTAAAGGTGGCTCAAAAAAAGGCTTGCGATCTTCTGTTGATGGGTGGCTATGGGGCCAAACCGCTGGTTGAAATGGTTGTGGGCAGCTCCGTGGATAGGGTGCTGCGTGAATTTAAGGGACCTGTTCTTTTATGCAGGTAATTTGGAAAATGATTAATCAGGAATGAGATAGCTTCTGATAGACAATGTTTGATATTTTTCTAGAATAAACGACAAGGAGCCGTGTTAATGAAGGGTCTGAAAACTGGGATGCTTTTTGCTGGGGTAATTATTCTGGGGTTCTTATTTGATCTTCTGTTTTGGGATCATGAGTGGGGAATAAATTTCCCAATTTATGTCATTTTCTTACTGGCTGGGGGAATCTACCTGGCTTATCGCGAGAGCATAAAGATCGAGAAAATCCATGGCTTCCTGATGGCAGGCATTCTTTTCTTTGCTTTGAGCGGCTTGTGGAGAAGAGAACCCCTGGGCTTATTCATGAATTTAGTGCTGACGCTCGGAATGATGGCCACATTGGCAGTCAGCTTCAGGAAAGCTTTGTGGCCGAGCTACGGATTGCTTGACTATATAGAAAAAATAGGGATGATGCCTTTTCGCGGATTAAGATCTTTTGGAGAAATCAGGCCGGAAGAAAAGAGGAATGGGAAAGATGAAGGCAAAAGAAAAGGCCTGGGTGGGATTGCTCGAGGATTTCTTTTGGCCTTGCCAATTGTTTTCATATTAGGTTCTCTGCTGGCATCCGCTGATTATTTCTTTGCTGAGTGGGTGAATGAGATTTTCTCATTTCTTGATCTGGACAATCTAGCGGAGCTGTTTGGGCGCGGAATACTCATCCTGGTCGTGAGCTATATTTTGCTGGGTGTATATGTCTTTGCGCTCAAGAACAGCCAGGATGAGAAATTGCTGGGAGACGGTAAGAGCTTGCTGCCACCCTTTCTAGGGTTTCAAGAAGCTGTCATTGTGCTGGGCAGCGTGATCGGGCTATTCGCAATCTTTGTGGGCATACAGCTGCGCTATTTCTTCGGCGGAACTGTCAACATCAATTTGGACGGCTTCACCTATGCGGAATATGCGCGCCAGGGCTTTGGTGAACTGGTGGCAGTAGCTGTGATCTCTGTGGCTTTGTTTGTGGCGCTCAGCCTGGTAAGCAAAAGAAAAACTGAAGGAGAAAAGAAATGGTTTTCAGGAATGGGGACGCTGCTATTTGCCCTCGTGGGAGTGATCCTGATTTCTGCCTATCAGAGGCTATTGCTCTATGAGAGCGTTTACGGCTTTACGCGGACGCGGACGAATGTGCATGTCTTCATGATCTGGCTTGGCGTGTTCCTGATCGCATTGATCGCGCTGGAAATTTCAGGAAGAAGACGCTTTTTTACTTTGGCATTGATGCTGGGTTTGCTTGGCTTTGCGGCGAGCGTCAATATTTTGAATGTGGATGCCTTTATCGTGCGCGCCAATGCAGAACGTTTGCGACTGACTGGAGTGATCGATGTGGCCTATTTGGCTTTGCTATCTACGGACGCGACTCCTGTGTTGATCGAGGAGGCCGAGAATAGCTCAGAAGGGGATTCGCAGAAACTGATCGCCGCGCTGGCTTGTCAGGCCATGCGGAATGAGGGTTTTGAAGAAAGCGGAGATTGGCAAGCATTCACCTTTTCGCTAAGAGCTGCACGAAATGGCTGGGAGGAGTTTCTAGAGAGCCCTGATGCGAAGCGAATTGAAGCGCAAGCCAATGATGAATTTTACGTGGAACGCATGCGTGTGGATGGGGAATCATTCGATTGCTGGAATTTTGGCACCCTAGATTAGCAAAAAGGCTAAATGGCGGTTGCCAAACAAATCGAGTTTCTTTAGAAATGCATGCCAATGTAATGGGAATGTTAGAAAAATTTGGCGAGCAATATCAGCTCTATATGAAAGGCACTGGGCGCTACCTGCCCAGAGTCTTTGGATGAGGGCTATATATTAAAACCATCATAGATCAGGTAAGCAGAAATGATGAGCATGAGCGCCAGGCTGGCACTCTGAAGCCCAGAATGAAGGCGCTTGCTCGCCCTGCCCAGGGTTGAAACCAGATAAGCAATTGCGATCAGGCCCCCGATGCTGAAGAAATAAAAGGCAAGCAGGAAGGCAAATGCCTGCCACAGGCTGATGGCAAGAGCGCTTAGCAGGAGCGGGCCCAAAACAAGAGACCAATAAAGATAGGGTCCGGGACTCATAAAGAGCATCGCCAAGCCCATGAAGAGTCCTCGGCCAGCACCCAACTGACGCACATCGGAAGCTGTCATGTTCTCATTGGTAGCTCTGATCTGCTTCCAGATCCCCCAGGCCAGGAAGAGCAGCAGGATGGCTCCCGCGAAGCGCACATAGCGCAGAAATGTTTCAGGAACTTGATTGAGAAGGAATACGAGCGCAAAGGCGATGGGAATATCGCCAAGTAGCGGCGCAAAAGCAATGGGCAAAACTCTGCGCCAAGAGCCCATTAAAGCCTGAGCGATGATCAGGGATTGAAAAGGGCCCGGACTAAGAGCCGCACTAATACCAAGAAGGGCCCCTTGTATAGCTAATTCCAATTTGCAGCCTCGTAAAGGATTAGTTGCCGAAGTGCAAGGTGGTGATCACGGGGAGATGATCTGAGGCAGATGTTTGTATTATGACAAAATCACTATAGCCAAGATCGGGGCTTACCATGATGTAATCAATTTGATGGTCGGGATCATCCGCGTAATAAGTGTAAGTTGGCTGAATTCCAATTTCTGCAGAAATATCGATCAAACCATTATCAACAAGCAAGCGGATCGCTTCACTATCGGGCTGGGCGTTTAGATCGCCCATGACAACGGTGGAAGAGCGATTGTTCCATGTGCTAAGCAATGCTGAAGATTGCTGGAGGCGTTCGGCGTCTTGATCTTCGCGAGCGCTGAAATGAGTGTCGATAATGTTGAGCGTATGGGACCCAAGCTGAATGCTGGCATTAATATGTCCACGTAGTAGCAGAACATCATCGGGGGGGAGATCAAGGAGCTCGTAGCTGCTGATCGGATAACGGCTGAAAAGAGCGTTGCCCCATTGTGCGTCGGCGGTGGGGCCCCAGACAACATGCATATCGAGACGATCGGCGAACCAGGAGAGCATGTCAAGGCCGCCCCAGGTGAGCCAACCGCGTGAAATTTCCTGGAAGCCCACGATCTCTGCGCCGCTTGCTTCGATGACCAGAGCAAGGGCTTCGGGATCCAGGCGGCCTGATGTGTTGACCGCGTTGTGTACGTTGTAGGTCATCACGCGCACCTGGTCACCTGATGGGGAGAGTTCTGGAGGCTGGGAGGTGGAAATCATGTTGAAGAGCGGGAAAATAAGCAGAAGCGCGGCAGAAAATGCCACTGAAAAAGTGGAGCCATAGCTTGCTGAGCCTGTGATGGACGGACGCCCTGGGAGCAAAGCCAGGAACATAACCACGGCGGCAATGGGGAAAAGCATGCCGGGAGCGATACCAAAGTTGATGTCGTAGGAAGCGTAGTAGATGAAAATGAAAAGAACAAATAGTATCTGTCCAATACCCATCATCGTGGACGTGGCAGCAAGGCCAGCGCTTGTGTCTTTGGTGGATGTGATTTAGAAAAAACCAAAA
>PVMS01178439.1_pt1 | contig 10191 bp, 12 predicted proteins | sample 1853461 | NCBI WGS metagenome assembly PVMS01 (sample SAMN08582032, study PRJNA380276) | Marine sediment metagenome, whole genome shotgun sequencing project. | isolation source: ocean sediment barecode stripped | collected 2017
AGAGGTCCCTTGCAATGCGAAAACCAATTCTGGCATCGTGACTATCGGGTCTGGCAGAAAGCCTGAATGCAGACCGGGTAAGATATTGTTGCTTATAAATCTTACCTTCGAGAACCAATTTTCTTTTCACACGCAAAAGAGTCCTCGTATCTAATCCCGTAACGAGAGCAAGTCTTGTCAAAGGAACATTCTTTCCAGGATTTTCCACTCGAATATTTTTCTCAGCTTCTTCAACATAAATAAACCGAATCATCTCCTGCAACTTTACGAGCGAAATTCTACCTACAAGGAAACGAATCAGTTTTCTGAATACGTTTTCGACGGCCCTGGTGAGCATGGCCGCATCCTGAAGATGTTCGCCTTTGGTCGCGGGCATACGGATCTCCTTTTCGCTGCCGACAGTCCGTTGAATGGTGCAATAATATTACGCTTGCATAGGCAGAACCCGGACCATCTGGCCCGGACTCTGCTTCACTCAACCGAAGAACGATTCTGTTCGCACTTGCCGACGATTCCTATCCCCCTTTCATCTCGCCGGCAATCAGAATCCTTTCTTTCGGTTCTGGCGCCCCCCTTTATTTGACAATAATGTCAAATATTGCCATTAATGTCAATATATTTTTCAAAAAAAAACAAATTCGGGTAATTTTCCTACTCAGAGGTCCCTTGCAATGCGAAAACCAATTCTGGCATCGTGACTATCGGGTCTGGCAGAAAGCCTGAATGCAGACCGGGTCTGTATCGGTACACTGGCCCAGTGGCCGCCACGAATTACCCGCAGCTTGCAGCCAGGATTGACCCAGCCCGAACCATCAACCGGTGCGCGCATATATGTGTCGTGCCAACAGTCCATGACCCACTCTCCCACATTGCCCCCGATATCAAACAGGCCGTAAGGCGAAGGTTCGAAAGACTCAACCGGGGCGGGCCCCCAAAAGTGATCGGTATAGCCTTTGAACGAAGTTGGCCAGCCACGATTGCTGTTAGAGATATCGCCCTCACCCGTGATGTTTTCTACAGCACGGCGAGGTGAACCACGACCCCACCAGTACATGGTGCTTTTCCCTCCCCGCAGGGCATATTCAAACTCCGCTTCACTTGGCAGGCGATACGGCTTGCCGGTAATCCGGGCCAGCCAGTTCACGTAGGCCTGAGCATCGTTCCAGGAAACGTGCACCACCGGGTCACTATCCCCGGCCTTACGACCTTCGTAACTCATTCTCCAGTTCACATCGTCACGCCTGGTCAGGCGGCCGGAACGCTGATTATAAATCGTTGAAAAACGAGTACGTTCAGCGTCGGTCCTGTACCGCGCCTGGTCTACAAAATCCCGGAATTCCGACACCGTTACTTCGTGCAAACCCATCGCGAAGCCTCGGGGAAAAGTTACACGATGTTGCGGCCCTTCGTTGTCCTTACGGCCCTTCTCGGTCGCCGATGAGCCCATTATGAAACTCCCGGCTAAAATGACGACCGAGTCGGGTGTCCAGTGACCCTGGTCCAGGAACTGGTCCCTGATGACCTGGCCCGGCCGCAAACCGCCATACACGCGCGTCTCCTCCATCCTGCGTCTCAGTTGTTTCACCGTGGTATCCGCTCCACCGAGGGCGATCAATTCAATCAAGCTATGTTCGGCACGATTGAAATCCCCGGCATCCATGGCTGATACTGCAGCAAGTCTGAGTTCTTCTGCTCGCAGTACTCTGATACCGGCTATTTTTTCATGGGCAGCTTCGATCAGTTCCTGGGGTTCCCGGACCCGAGAGGCATCCTCAAGCATTCGCTGTGCCGACTCAAAATCCATTTCGCGCGCATACTTGAGCGCCCTTGACACCATCTGCTGCTGGACGACAAGCTGGCCCTGATCTGAGTCATGGTTGTCCGGGTTGCTGCCGACATCCGCCGCCGTAGTATCATCCGGTACGCTTTGATCATTATTTTGAGCATGAACACTGACAACACTCAGCAATGCCCCCAGCAGCAAAGACAGGGGAGAGGAACGTTTCACCGATAACTGGCTTGACCGGTTCATCCCCAGGCTGGACAAAACAACAATGAGCATGCAATTTCCATTGCTTTTAGCATTTACAATAAATGGCTTTGCTACTTTGCCAAAACATTTGAAAAGTGATATTTCTGAATTCTGATGCTTGATAACACATCCATGAACCAGGCACTCTCCGCCGGTGAGCATCCTATCCTGCTCGAATCAGCCACACAACTGGCAAATGCTGCAAAACAGTGGGAAGGCAGCGAGGTACTGGGCATAGATACGGAATTCGTGCGGGAGCGAACCTATCGTGCAAACCTGGGTCTGGTCCAGGTCTCGGACGGCCAGACCGCCTGGCTGATCGATCCATTTGGGGTTGGCTCGCTTGAACCCCTGGGGCAACTCATGGCCAATCCGGCGATTACGAAAATTCTCCACAGCAGCTCTGAGGATCTGGAAGTGCTGATACATTCTCTTGGACAGCTGCCTGAGCCCCTGGTGGACACTCAGATTGCAAGCGCCATGCTGGGGCAACCCTTGCAACTGGCTTATCACCATGCAGTGAAGTGGCTGTTCAACATTTCCATAGACAAGGATCAGACCAGATCAAACTGGTGCCGCAGGCCGTTGCATTCCCGCCAGTTGCGCTATGCGGCCATGGATGTCGTGCTCTTGCCAATGATGCTGCAGAAGATAAGACCACGACTTGAAAAGGCCGGGCGTTGGGAATGGCTGGTGGAAGATGTCGAGCGGATGAAACGCAGCAGATTGACACCCGTTGATCCTGCGAAGGCTTATTTGCGCTTCCCCGGCATTGGCCGAATGGACAGTAAGGGCCTAAAGGCACTCCAGGCACTGGCCGCCTGGAGAGAAAAAACAGCGAAAGAAAAAAATCTGGCCCGTGGCTTCGTCATTTCGGACGCCGGTCTCAAGCAACTCGCTCGACTGAGGCCTGCAAGCGAAGAAGAAATTCGTGAAATTGATGATGTTCATCCGAGTGAACTTAGGCGCTATCAAGCCCGGTTGTTGCGCCTCATCACTGACTCGCAGTCTGCAATATACCCGGTTGAGAATATAGATAATCTGAGCCATGCCCAGCAAAAGCAACTTAAAACATTGCGGCGCTCTGTCAGTGAGAGTGCACAGTTACTTGGTATCGATCCTGCGTTGCTGGCATCAAGGAAGGAACTCGAGAAATTGATCAGGTCCGCAGCAACGGGCCAGCCATTACCCGAAAGGTTTCTGGGTTGGCGAAAAAAGATTATCACCGACGGACTTATGCTGTTCCTGGAATAGCCAGGTGGCCACTTCAGTGGCCGGGCAATGTCCTACTCAATAAAAAGCCGGGTCACGATGAAGGCAGTTTGCGCAGGTAAAAGTCAAACGGCTGGCCGTCAAAAAAACGGTTGTTGATCCAGAGAATCAGCATCCCTTCTACGATTCGGGCATGGTGCAGCGGTCCGACATCAATGGGCTCCAAACCCATCCCTTTGATCAGCTCCGCCACCTTCGCTTTGGCCCGATCACTATCACCGACAAGTGGGATGGATACCGGACCTCCCGATGACCCGGGATCGATCATCGTTCTCCAATTTAGCGTGTTGAATGCCTTGACCACGTAGGCGTCTGGCGCTGCCGCCTGGATAATTTCCGCGTTGGAGGTTGCGACACCCATTTCCATCAGGCCATCTTCGCGGCGAACCAGAGGATTGGTCGGATCAATGATGATTTTCCCTGAAAGATCTCCCAGGCTGCCGGTCACTGCTTCAACCACCAACCCGGGCACAGCCAGGACGACGATGTCGGCGCCGGCCACCGCTTCGGCTTGTGATGTTGCCGTCGCGCCGTGAGCGGTTCGTGCAACGAGCTCTTTGACATTATCACGTTCAGGATCACGTGATCCGTACACAATTTCATGGCCGAGTGCTGCAAACTCGGTACCGAGCGCCGCACCAACCTGGCCCGTACCAATGACCGCGATGGTGTCGCCAAAAACAGCTGTTGATACGATCAATGTGACTGCAAGTAAAAAAGATCTGCAACTACTTGAGCATTCGAACAAAAACATGGTAACCGCCTCTTGGTTCAAGTTGGTGCCCACCATAGCAAATCGAGCCGGCTATTGCGTGTTTATCGATTTTGGAAGGATAAGCAAACCAGTGTAAAGCCCGCCCCTTATTATTTGTTTTCCAGGCCATATAGATCGTTGTATCAGCGGCAGCAATTTTCACTGGCAATTTCGCAAAAGTTCTATCCGTTAACAAATGTGCGATGTGGTGGCACGGCAAAATTCCAAGCCCTCGACCCCGCTTCTGAACACGAATTTTTTCTGTTATTGTGGGCACACTCAGCACCGGTTGTTTACTAAAAAGACGCCGGCTCAATGGCGCAAAACGGCGAGAGCTGCCGCGCACCACCGCACGATAACATTCGATATCCTGTTATCTAACCGGTAGTACGCGCTGAGCCAGTTCGTGCTCCGGCGGCACCGCAAACACCCACTGAATCGTTAGCATCTCAACTTTACGGTTAACTGACACGAAAGCCTTGAACCAAAAATTTACCAATACTGAAGCCAATATAACCGGCTTGATCCAACCAATATTGCACAGGAGGAAAATCATGGGACTATTAGTCGACGGGATATGGCAGAACGAATGGTATGACACCACATCTACTGGCGGTGAATTTATTCGCAAGGATGCGCAGTTTCGCCACTGGATCGGCGATCCGGACTTTGCAGCCGACGCGGGACGCTACCACCTGTTTGTATCCCTGGCTTGCCCCTGGGCCCACCGCACACTGATTTTTCGCAAACTGAAAAAACTTGAGAACATTATTGGCATCACCATCGTTGACGCCAGAATGCTGGAGCACGGCTGGGTGTTTTCAGAGATCTCTCTAGATAACCCGATCGAAGGCATTGACTACCTGAGCCAGGTTTATACCACCGCCAATGCCGGTTTCAGCGGCCGGGTCACGGTACCTGTGTTGTGGGACAAAAAACGGCGCACCATTGTGAACAACGAATCCTCGGAAATTATTCGAATTTTTAACAGTGCCTTTAACGACCTCACAGGAGATCAAGGCGATTATTACCCCGAACGGCTGCAGGCTGAAATCGATGACATTAACCAATCGGTTTATGACAACATCAACAACGGTGTTTACCGGGCAGGATTTGCCACAACGCAAAGCGCCTATGAAGCTGCCTTTAAGCGCCTGTTTGATACCCTGAATCTGGTTGAACAGCGTTTGGGACAACAGCGTTATCTGGTGGGTGATTTCATCACCGAAGCGGATTGGCGTTTATTTACGACCTTAATTCGTTTTGACGCCGTTTATTACGGCCACTTCAAAACCAATCTCAAGCGCATCGAGGACTACCCGAATCTGTCCAATTACCTGCGCGACTTGTATCAAATTGACGGTGTTGCTGACACCGTGGATATTGAACATATCAAAACCCATTATTACGTCAGCCAGACCACAGTCAATCCAACACAGATTGTGCCGGTGGGTCCATCTCTGGATTTTACGCGTGAGCACGATCGTGCTCGATTTATGAGCGTTGCGTAATGACTACTCAATGTCGTCAACTTCAGGCTGTTCATGACATCCAGGCCGTTACCGATGGTGATGGCGTAAAAATACTGCGCTCGATTACCCGCTAAATGAGCCAATTGCCAACCGGGGACCTTTTGTGATGAACACTCAAGAGCAAATCGAACAGGCGATTGAAGATTAGCGTCGCGGTCGATTGGTGAAATGGGCTTGTGTACCGGCCTTTTTAGCCAGGTGGCCATGTCATTTGCCGGCCGCCCAACAGATGCAGATGTATGTGATACACCATCTGTCCACCCGCCGCCCTACAATTCATCACGAGCCGATATCCATCTTCGGACAGACCTTCTTCACGCGCTATTTCCGCCGCAGTCAAAATCAATTTCCCGACCAACTCGGCATGCTCCGGATCGAGGTCATCTATTGTAGGAATTCTTTGCTTCGGGATAATCAGAATATGCACGGGCGCCTGAGGATTGATATCACGAAATGCCAGCAACTCGTCCGTTTCATAAACAATTTCTGCAGGAATTTCACGATTGATAATTTTTAAAAACAGCTCATCAGACATTAGCTTACGATCTCCATGAAAAATTAAGTATCTTCAATATTCGATTCCAATAACAAATCGCAAGAATCGGGTGGTAATCAAGCATATCAGGACTACAATGGTTTTATGAATCACGGACAAGCATACAAAACGGTCGCCAAGGCTCTGAACTGGGTAGCTGACCACCGCACGGATCAACCTGATCTTGAACGCCTGTCGGTCGAAATAGGCCTCAGCCGGCACCACTTGCAACGGACTTTCCAGGATTGGGCCGGTGTCAGCCCCAAACAATTTCTCAAATCTCTGACAAGACAGGACGCCCTGAATCGCCTGCAGCGGGGAAACACAGTGCTGGACACGGCCCTGGAAACAGGGCTTTCCGGCCCCGGCAGATTGCATGACCTGATGATCACCACTGAAGCACTCAGTCCCGGAGAGGTCAGGAGGCTGGGGGAAGGCGTTAAAATCCAGCACGGATCAGGCAACACACCCTTTGGTGAGGCCGTGCTTGCCTGGACTGAACGTGGCATCAACTTTCTTGGGTTTTGCGAAGATGTTGGACATGACACGGTCATCAATTCATTGAAAAATCGATGGAAATCAGCAATATTCAGTATTGATCAAAAAACTGCTGCAGATCAACTGGAGATGATATTTTCTGACTGCAGCAAGACACCGATTCGCCTCTGGCTTAAAGGCAGCCCTTTCCAGTTGAAAGTCTGGGAAGCATTGTTGTCCATTCCCCAAAACGCTCATGCGAGTTATGGGCAGATTGCAGCGTGCATAGGACATCCCCTTGCGAGTCGTGCGGTTGGTTCAGCAATTGGCAGTAATCCTGTGGCATGGATCATTCCCTGCCACCGGGTCATACGCAGTCTTGGCGGTCTTGGCGGTTACAGGTGGGGAACAATCACCAAGCAGGCCATGATCGGCTACGAAGCCAGTTATTGAACCAAGCCCGTTGATTTGCACTTAAAAATTCCTTGTCCTCCAGGTAAAATAGCTACCTCAGGTCCACGAAAACAGTTTCGGGTATACGTTCACCGGACAGAAACTCCAGAATTTTCGTCGCCGCTGTTGCTGGTTCCGGTTGCAGGCCAGGGTCTTCACCATGGTAAGCACTGGCCCGGAGTGGGGTCCTCATGGGGCCGGGATTGATCCCCAGCACTTGGATTCCCGAGGAAGTACACTCTGCAGCGAACTGACTGGTGAGTGCCTTGAGTGCGTGTTTACTCACGCCATAGGCGCCCCAAAATGCTCCCGACATCCTCGCCATATCCTCAAGCAGAAAATACAGGCGGCCGACCGTAGATTTTCGCAGCAAAGGAAGACAGGAAACACTCAAAAACCAGCAAGCATTGATGTTAACCTGCATTTGGTGCAACCACTCGGGAGGTGAAACTTGTTCCAACGGCTTCAAGCTGTCGAATCTTGCGGCACAATGAATCAAGCCATCCAGGCCGCCAAATTGCGATTGCAGGGCACTGACCAGCTCCTCAAAATGATCAGGAGTAGCCGATGCGAGATCAAGAGGATACATAACAGGTTCGACCAAACCGTTTTCGGTAATGTAATCGTAAGTCAACTCCAGCTCGTTCCGGTCAATATCGAGCATGACCGTATTGCATGCGGCAGTTGCACAAAGCAAAGACAGTTCAGATCCCAGGCCACCGGCTGCCCCGGTGATCAGTATTGTCTTGTCTTTCAGTTTCTGAATCAATTTTACGCTAGCCCTACAGCCCTTCACAAGGACATGCCATTATCTGCGGTCTGTGCCTTGTCTTGGATCATCTGCGTAGCTCTGAACATCGCAATATCACCTTGAAGGAGCACTTGGGTCTGTCAATTGAAACGGGCACCAGGCCGGGTGGTGTAATATACGGACTTGCCGCCAGGCGCCGCAGCAGTGTACCGGTTTTACCGGATTTTGGAAAACGGAACCAAGATGCCTATTTACGAATACCAGCCTAAATTCGAAAAGGGATGTAATTTTTGTTCAGAAGGATTTGATTTAATAAGAAAAATCAGCGAACCAAAAATGCGTGTTTGCCCGCGATGCGGTGTGGAGGTAGAGAGAATCATTTCAGCTCCCAACTTGGCCAAATCCGGCCCTTCGCTGGAACCTGGAAACCTGGAAAAACACGGTTTCACGCAGTACCGGAAATCGGGGAAAGGTGTTTACGAAAAAACAGCGGGCAAAGGGCCGAATGTTATTTCCGGTGATTAGTAGTCTGTCAGTTTTCTTTACATAATTTCACCAGCGCTCCAACCTGTAGTTCCCAGTTCAGGCCATCAAACTTTTCTACTGTAATCTCGAATTCCCCGGGAAGCTCAAGACAGTTGACGTTCACACTGAAATCATCGGGATGTGAACGTGGAACATAAAATGATTTGATCCCACACTGCGAACAAAACAAGTGCTTTGCGATCCCTGTGTTAAAGCAGTACTCACTCAACTGACCTTCCCCACGCAAGAGGCGAAAATCCTTCGCAGGGACAATCAGGTGTATGTAACCGCTCTTGCTGCATATCGAACAATTACATTTATGAACCAACAATCGCCTGCTCACCATGACTTCATATTCAACGGCCCCGCAATGGCAGCCTCCTCTGGCGGGTATTTTTGTTTTGCTCATAGGCGTTATCCGTGATATTGATCTAATTCCAGGTTCAACTGCCGGGCCCTATTCCAGGTTGTCATCAAGTCTCCAATGCGCCATCGAGCCAATTCGCTACTGTACCTGGCAGGACTCATGCCCTGGAGCCGGCTGAGCAGACGAGACTGTAGTGCAGTCATCAACTGCAGGTGCACGAGCCCTGCCCCTTTTGCACAGCCAGGCTGCCCGTGAAATGACCGACAATCCGCCGACCGAGTCCGTAACTCAATCATACAAGTAAACAAAGCCTGCAGCGTTGCTGCATCATCAAAGGCTTCAAGCTGGTTGCGAATGACTTTGAAGCGAGCCAGTAAGCTCACCGGAACCCACCAAAAAGCATTTTCCTTTCGCAGGCCGCTTTCCCGCAGCAACTGGATCAAGCCTCCGTTAAAAAGCACTGAGGTGTTGAACGAATTCAAGTCCCCATCGACCCCCCCCAGGGCCGATTCCAATAGCACCTGCGGACGATACGTCTCCCGGCAGAGCCGCAGGAAATCGACTTCATCTGTGGGTGTTAATCCATCAATCCTTGATTCGGCACTGTCTAGGAGGAGCCTGAGCGTCGATTCAGGCAATTTCCTGAAAGCTCCCGTTTCCAACAAATGAACGATCACCGGATGATTGCTGTCAGCGGCATCTCGTCCCGTCAATTCGCCCCGCCACCAATCCAGTTTCCTGCGCGCGACAGGCTCATCACTGACCTCGCAATTCAAGAGTTCAAGAGATGCGAACAATGCATACAGCGCGAGCAATTGATCAGACAATTGGGCGGGGGCAAACAAGTGCGAAACCCGGAAAAGACGGTTGGTCTTGAGAATCTGATCCCAGCAAAAACGTTGAACATGGTCGTGCCGGGCCATCAGCAAAAACGCTTACTACAATCCGGTGCAACCATCTCTAAGCACTTTGATCAGATCACCCGGATGGTGTATCTGAAAACTGCCGGCCACCAACTGCTCATTCAGGTCAAGGGAACCGTAGCCATAATGTACAGCCGCTGTTTGGGTTCCCGCCGCCTTGCCCGCGGCAAGATCCCTGCTATCGTCTCCGACGAAAAGCGTATATTCAGGAGGAACATCAAGTCTGTCGCACGCCAGGCTAACCGGCGCCGGATCCGGTTTACTCCTGCTCAGAGTGTCCCCGCATACCACACAGGAAATCGTTTCCTTCAGGTCAGCTGCCTCGAGAATCGGCAATGTCAGCGCCTAGATTTTGTTGGTGACGATTCCCCATGGAATACCGGAAATATTCAAGAAATCAATCAGTTCGCTTACACCTTCATAAAGGGCTGACTCACGGTAAAGATTCTCAGCATAATGATCAAGGAAACCGACACGCCAGGATTCAAATGTGGCGTTATCAGCAGCAGGCATCCCTGCTTTCAACAGGCCGACAGCGCCGTGGGATACGTAACTGCTCATTTCCGCTAC
>PVMS01110208.1_pt1 | contig 10190 bp, 11 predicted proteins | sample 1853461 | NCBI WGS metagenome assembly PVMS01 (sample SAMN08582032, study PRJNA380276) | Marine sediment metagenome, whole genome shotgun sequencing project. | isolation source: ocean sediment barecode stripped | collected 2017
GCAGAAGGTTAGAGTATCTCAATCTGGTTGCATGGGACTTTGTGCAAATGGTTCCAACGTAATGATATACCCGCAAAAGATTTGGTTCTCAGAAGTTTCAACAGATGATATAGGGCAAATTGTTTCGAAAGTAGAAGAAATCCTTAATGAGAGCACTTAGTAGATACCCACGGGCTCATGCCCGTGGTCTTCTGCCATTCTTGATAAAACAATAATCTCAACCCATCTACAATCTGATCCCTTCTACTCATCTCATTATACATATCAAAGTAGATCTTCCACAGATAATTTCTTATCTTATACATTTCAGCATTTTTGTCTAAATATTCAACTTAATAATGACGATATATATTCAGTGGTTGCACTACACTAACCTTTGGAAATATAGATATTAAATACCCAACATGTTCCTTTTTGGGAAGGAGGATGCTATGTATAAACGATTTAGTCTGTTTTCCATCACCTGTATTATTATCCTACCATTTCTTTTTGTTTCATATAGCCATGCAAAATCTCCAAAACCAGGGCCCAATTTTGTTTGGGTAAGGTCACACAGCACTTCGAATGGTAATTCAATAACTGGCCATTGGAAATATGCCGGATCTTCCAAAAAAGAAAAAGTTTGGGTACCAGGTCACCATGCCCCTAATGGGAAATGGCTACCAGGACAATGGAAATCTTTGTCCCCCTCAACAAAGAGTTCCGTATGGGTCCCCGGCCATCACGGTCCAAAAGGACGCTGGATACCTGGCCACTGGCGTTAAACTACAAATCAGGCAGGTGAGATTCTACTATGAAAGAAAACATACCGATAACAGATGTCAAACCAGGAATGCTGCTAGCCAAAGCTATAACAAACGATAAGGATATGACTCTATGCGCTGAAGGAACACCTCTGACGGAAGATCTCATAGATCGTTTCTTACAGATGGAGATAGACAGCATATGCATTGAAAGCAACAAAGAAATGTCTCAAGAAGAATATCTAGCCCTTAAAGAAAAAATAGAGAAACGCTTTGTTGCATCATATAACCCAAATTCCCTGTTAGGGAAAATAAAAATAGCGTTGTTAGAACACCTGGAATCTCAAAAAGGATCATCATGAAAATGGAAAATGAAGTCATTTTAGACAAAATCTCTTTTCGCAAAAAGGTTGAACAACTGTCCAATCTTCCCACACTTCCTAACTTACTGGATAAATTTACCAGAATGCTCAAAGATCCGAAAACTTCCATGGCTGCTTTTGGGAAAGAACTGAGCAAAGATCAAATGCTTACGAGCAAAATCTTAAAACTGGTCAACTCTGCATTCTATGGATTTCCAGGGAGAATCAGTACTGTCACCAATGCACTGGTACTCCTAGGGTATGATGCACTAAAAGGACTGATAATTAGCTCGAACATTTTCGAAAATCTCCCTCCTGAAGCTTACCCCCTATGGCATCATTCGGTAACTGTTTCCTTAGCGAGCAGAGCTATTGCCAGGGAATTGTCTCTCCCAGACATAGAAGAGTTTGCAGTAGCTGGTCTCCTGCATGACATTGGCAAAGTCATTCTTCATGTTGAGGCTTTTGAAGAATATCGAACAGTCATTAACCAGGCAAAAAAAACAAAACAACCTATGTGGCAGACTGAGGGTGAAATTCTGGGTTTTGACCATGCCAATATTGGCCTGTGGATTTGCGAAGAGTGGAAATTACCTAAAAAGCTCACCATTCCTATCGGCTATCATCACATGCCTGCTGCTCCAAAAGAATATCATATGCGTGTGGCAGTCGTGACTATGGCAGATATACTGGTTAGAAGTATGGGAGGAGGAGCAGAAGATGATCTTCCTCTGGAAACACCTGATCCTATCATTGAAAAACAAGTACCACTTACCCTGAAACAAATACGAAAACTCATAGAAGGAATTGTACCTGAGTTTGAAAGTCTAAAACGTCTTGCACCTAAAGAAATAAATTGAAACAAGTTGCTACTGAAAAAAGAATCTTATGCCTTCATGAAGACGATTCTGCGTATGACCAGATCAGACAAATATTGTCTGACAAAGGTTACTTCGTATACGACTATTCAGAGGCTAACTCCGCCTTTGCCCACATCTACAATGAACCACCCGATCTCATAGTAATATCTACTAAAACTCCCGGATGGAAAGAATTCAAAAAAAAAAAAAAAAATGATTCCGTTTATAAACACCTCCCTTTAATACTCTTAACAAGTGAAGAAACGCTTGATTCTCTTTTGTCACTTTCAGATCTCTCATGCGATGATTTTCTTCTATATCCGGCCCACAAAAAAGAAGTTCTGCTCCGTGTACAGCTCAGAGAATCCTATGCCAGCTCTAACCTGGATGCCAATCCTCTAACACGCCTGCCAGGCAACTACACTATCATGGCTACTATTCAAAATACAGTCCAGCAAAAAAATAAATCTGCTCTGTGTTACCTGGACCTGGATAATTTTAAGGCTTTCAATGACCGCTATGGATTTGCCAGAGGTGACGAAGCAATCAGAATGACCGCTCGCATTATCACTAATGTTACACGCAAAATACATGCAGATAGTTTTGTAGGACATGTAGGTGGGGATGACTTCTTTTTTATCATTCCATCTCATCTTACCAAGGAATGCTGCGAACAAATCATTCAGAACTTTGACCTGGTTATTCCCACCCTCATCAATGATGAAGATCGAGTGCGCGGTTATATTGAAAGCAAGGATCGCAAAGGAAATGTGCAACGTTTCCCCCTGCTTTCCTTATCTATAGCGGTGATTGATTTGAACATTACCAGGATTGACCACCCGGCAGAAGTATCCGCCAAAGCCGGTGAATTGAAAAAAGCAGTAAAAAAGCTGAATGGATCGAACTATCTGATAAATCGCAGAAGATCGTAGCAATAAAATCACAATATCTTCCCGTTAAAATATTCACATTAGAAATTTGTTTTAGATAATATTCCATTTCTCCTCAACACAAAACTTCCCTTTACAACTCCAATAAAAATTGTTAATTCTATTGCAGTTGATTTTTCTAAACACGTTTTTCGCAATGTTATCAATTGTCGAAATCTTGTGGATCTTGACAATTTAGCACTTTTCAGGAGATATCTGTAATGGCAGTACATACTTTAGCAGGAAAGAAAGCCCCCCGATCCATGCTAGTTAATATTCCAAGGTTAATAAGCTCTTACTATACCAGACATCCTGACGTTTCAGATACTACACAACAGGTAGCGTTTGGAACTTCAGGGCATAGAGGATCTTCCTTTAAAAACAGTTTTACGGAAGACCACATCCTGGCTATAACCCAAGCAATCTGTTGTTACAGAAAAGAAAATGGCATATCAGGCCCCCTCTTCCTTGGGATGGATACTCACGCCTTATCAGAACCAGCTCATGCAACTGCTCTTGAAGTGTTGTCAGCTCATAACACTGATGTAATGATACAAAAGGAGTCAGGTTACGCACCCACCCCGGTTATTTCCCACGCTATCCTTACTTACAATAGAGGAAGAAAAGCTGGTTTAGCTGATGGGATAGTTATTACTCCATCTCATAACCCTCCCGATAATGGTGGCATAAAATATAACCCTCCTAAGGGCGGTCCTGCTGATACTAAAACCACACAATGGATTGAAGAAAAAGCTAATAACCTTCTCAAATTCAACAACAAGGGTATAAAAAGAATTCCTTATGAAAAGGCTATCCGAGCCAGTACAACGCATATCCATAATTATATTGAACCCTATGTTACAGATCTTAAAAATATAATAGATCTGGACGCTGTACGATCTGCTGGTCTTAAGATTGGCGCAGATGCATTGGGAGGCGCAGGACTGGCTTTTTGGGAACCGATTGCTGAACTCTACGGACTAAATATTGATGTTGTAAACGGAATAGCTGATCCCACATTTAGTTTCATGACCGTCGACAAAGATGGGAAAATTAGAATAGATTGCTCTTCCCCCTATGCCATGGCACGTCTTATTGGACTGAAGGATAAGTACGACATAGCCTTTGGGAATGACCCTGATTACGACCGGCATGGGATTGTCACACCCAGTGCAGGTCTTATGAATCCTAACCACTATTTATCAGTAGCTATCTGGTATCTATTTCAGAACAGAAATGAATGGAGAACTGATGCAGCAATCGGAAAGACTTTAGTCAGCAGTTCCATGATAGACAGGATAGCACATAACCTGAAAAGAAAGCTAGCTGAAATGCCGGTTGGATTCAAGTGGTTTGTAGACGGTTTAATCGATGGCTCATATGGGTTTGGTGGAGAAGAAAGTGCCGGGGCTTCCTTTTTAAGGAAGGATGGAACCGTTTGGACAACTGACAAAGATGGAATAATTATGGACCTGCTTGCAGCAGAAATTACCGCTAAGACAGAACGCGATCCTGGTGAGCAGTATGCCTCCCTGGTAGAAATGTTTGGCAGTCCCGTATATGAAAGAATAGATGCATTTGCAACCCCGGAACAAAAAGCCGTTCTAAAAAAACTTTCACCCAATCAAATTACTGCTTCTACCCTGGCCGGAGAAAAAATACTGTCAACACTGACTGAGGCCCCTGGCAATGGGTCTCCAATTGGAGGTCTTAAGGTTGTCACTGAAAACGGCTGGTTCGCTGCTCGACCTTCAGGCACCGAAGATATCTATAAAGTATATGCAGAAAGCTTTAAGGGAAAAGAGCACCTCGCCAAAATACAAGAAGAAGCACAAGCGATTATCAACGTCGCATTCAGCTCAGCAGGTGTATGACGCAAACCCGCTATTGGTATTATATTCCTTGTGCAATACTTGCCGGTAAATGTTCTCGTAATGATCCAATTCTTTTGCTTGGGAATGATTTCGTACTACAAGGTCTTTACTAGCCTTTCCCATCTTCTCTCGCAATGATAAATCAAATATCAATTTCATAGCTGCCTGTGCTAAAGACTGGTGTTCATTCACCGGAAAAAGCAGTCCGTTTAGGCTGTCATGAACCAGTGATCTATTTCCCGTAGTTGAGCTAGCCAGCACGGGAAGTCCTTCGACCATTGCCTCCAACATGGCACCAGACATTCCCTCGTGCAATGAAGTGTTCAGGAATACATTGGATGCCTTCATTAAAGCACGCACTTTCGGATATGGAAGTTCTCCCAAATAGCTAAAACAACTCAGTTGCTTCCCCAGTTTTAAAACACGGTCTGCTTCTTCTCTATCAATAATGGGGCCGGCAAGTAACAATTTTATATTGGGAGTTTCACGTTCAAGTTCGAAGAAAGCTTTAAGTGCACATCCAATATTTTTAACCGGCCGGATGCCGGATACCATTAAAAACAGAGTTTGATCAGGATCAATGCCATGCTTTTCACGCACAGAAATCGTGTCATGAGCAGTTTTCAAACAAGCAACCCCCTGCTTGACAACACTAATCTTGCTTCGGATTTGGGGAAGAGATGTACATAACGATCGTAACGCCTCATCGTGGAAGACTAGTAGAGTATCTGCACTTATCAGGCTTTCTTTTATATGCGCGGCCGGTTCCGCAATATTACACCACGTATTGTAGTCTGTGCCTGTAAGGGTAATGATCCAGGGTGCCGACAGATTTTTCCTGAAATAACACATCCACTCATAGGGTCTCGATGCATTAAAACTATGGACAATATCTGGGGAAAACTTCACCCCTAAATGGGGGTCATCATTTGTCGCATTGAATATGGCAACATCATATCCCCTGTTAGTTAAACCCTCTCTTAAGCGTTCCACTAGAATGCTGTTTCCGCAATAAAAGGGTAGTGTATAAGAACTAACCAAAGCTATTTTAATCATGTTCAAATGTCACTATAGGAAATTAAATTAACATTACGATCTCTGACGTCCTGGAGAACAGATAAATTTGTGAGGGCAAAAAGTTCCTGCTCACGTGCTACCGTCGAGAATCCACTACCAGAAGGAATAGCATATCCAGGATGACACATCAACTCTGTTATTCCTTCTGGAAGATTTTTTATAAACAATTTAAGTGATTCCACGCTTGAGACGCGGGGAAACTGAATGCCCGCAAAGCAATCAGGAAAACGCAATCCATGCTCCTTAAAAACCAAACGCGCTTTTTTTGATATGTTCCCTATTAATTGTTTCTTTACCATAGCAGACCTGAAATAGTATGACGCGTTCCAAAATGACTCATAGGGTACCCTGATTTTAGATATGCCAAAATCATTTGCAAGACGGGCAACAACCATAATAATTTCTGGGAAGATGTGGATATGATTGTTACCATCAATATGGTCAGGAGTAATGCCCGCTTCCTGCAATCGATTGATCTGGGCTGCAAATTCATTTTCTATCTCTTTTGAATTATAGCCATGAAAAAGCGCTTTCCACCACGCTTCCCGCTTTTCAAATAACCGGCCATTTTTATTCACAAGCGATTCTGTATCTTTTGTTATGGGGATACCTTTAGTCAGATTTAAGTGGATACCCACCCGCAAATCAAACACTGTTTTCAAATCTGACAACACAGCATCATCCCACACTAAATTAGTAATTACCGTTACGCTGGTAACTATCCCATCCTGGGCCGCCTGTAAAATTCCCCGGTTCCTTTCCCTGTCAGTATTATAATCATCAGCATTGACTATGAGATATTTCATTCCCATGTCTTACCGCACGAACATTCAAGACCACAGTTAAAAAAAAGGAATGTATTTTAGAGCCTGTACGTCCCACGTCCATTTCCCCTCAATGGTTTTTCTGGCATGCTTTCCCAACTCAATTCTTAGATCCTGATTATCCCGAAGACATATTATTGCCTCACGGATAGAAGATACACTGCGCTCAACCAAAATCCCATTCACATTCTGCTCAATAAGCTCAGGAGCAATTCCCACCCTGGTAGATATTACTGGAATACCGCAGGCTGAAGCCTCAAGTAGCGGGTGTGGACCACCTTCAGTTCTACTGGCACATATATAGGCATCTAATTCATGATAAAAAGAAACCATTTCATCAGGCGTGCGCCATTTTGTTTCCCTTGCTGCCATCTTGAATGTCACTCCAGATATACCTTCAAGAGCTGGCAGGATAAGATCTTCAATCCCCCGTTTCCCTGGATGATTATTTGTAGAACCTGTCCATCCCAAAACAAGCTGTCCGGGTGGTGAAGAGAAGGGAGCTTGTGGACGTGGATGAAACAGATGATGATCTACCCCATGTGGTGTATGAAAAAGGTCAGGATGGAGATCTTTAAAAACATCATAGAGAATAAGAGATGGTACATTCAGCGCAGCAAATTTTTGCAAATGTTCAATAATCTCCTGTGAAGGAGGAAGACCACATCCTCCGTCCCATTTAAAATGACTGCGCACGCCGGATACAGTGTTCCCTGGAAATTGAACTTTAATCCCTGCATCATTAAATTGCCGCCAGTAGGTAATATAGAGAAGATCAAAATTACCCAAACGGATTTTTTCTCCAGCGTCCCGGTTGAAGATTCTTTCAAAGTCATAATGATCTATTAGCTGGGCTGCAACATTACTTGCTGTATTATCAAGAGCCCATCCGGGGACATCAACAATGATGGTAATTTTTGGTTTCATTTTACATCATTTAAGTATAGCACAGTAAAACCAGATTGGATAATAGTAACATCCCTCCCGTTCAACAATTTCTGATATCCCACGGTGCATGAGGTTCAGTAAATAATCCATTAATCCGATAGTAAGTTCATCCAAAAGAGCAGGTTCAAGCTCTCTTTCTACTGTCTTGATAATATTCCACTTGAATCCTAATTCCGTGAGCGCACAACGTATTCTTGCAGGATAAGCCAGTCCTGAATGCACGAAATACAACCTTGAACCTTTTCCCTTAAGTATAAAGCTCGCTTGTTTTATAATTTTCAAAATGACATCCGTTCCATCAGGACCACCGTATCGCCAGGGATTAAAATTTATCAAATAGGGCATTTGAGGAGGAAGGCTAATAATTACGTTTGCCTGTTCATGCTCCACAGTGTCAAGACTACTTCCCTGTAGGGTAGTTATGTTATTTACACCATTGATACGGGCATTGTGTTTTGTCCAGTTAATGGCTTCTATTATTGGATCAATACAAATTACTTCACCAGCCCCCAATAGTGATGCAACAATTCCAATATATCCAGTTCCACACCCAACATCAATTACTCTGTCACCTGACGCCACCTTCACAATATCACAGAGCGTACTTGTAAGGGGACCTGGCTGATAAACATTCTTATCAAACTCAATGGTTAGCGGAACTCCTTGATGGGTAGTATTTATTCTTTGCATTACAACCATTCATAATTCCATAGGATATGAGCAGATAACTCATATAACATAAAACATTAAGTCTTTCAGTTAAATAATTATGTAAAATAATTTTTGCCAAAGACTAATTTTCAAACTCATATTTTGATGCTAAAGATTTGCCAAATTATACTGTTATTTGAATTTTAAAAGTGCACACTTTGGATTGATTTGCAAATTAAAAGTGCACACCCTTAAGATCGGAATTTTTAATTTTCTGTATATCCACAAGGGTATGTTTATTCCAGAATCTGAGTTCTGAAATTGTACTGTTTAACGGATAAATACGAATACCCAAAGTATCGTAGGGATTGGTTTTATTTACTTTGAAGACAATATTATTGATGGTAATTTTTCTGTATCCATCAGCTGTTCTTTGAGTTCTTAAGCAAAAAATATCTTTTCTAGACTTAAATGCCCTGGGGACTTCAAATTCTCTAAACAATGATTGATTTGACTCTAAAGCGTTTTGGAATCGCACAGATGGAACTTCTCCCGTCGTGCTGTGAACTCTTTTGTAATTATATCGATAGACTTCCTGGTTGAGGATTCTTTGAGCTTCTTTGATGTCAGCAATGTTGTCACGCGCACAGGTTCTCACAATGTGATCCTGTAGCCATCCGTAAGGTCGTTCAATTTTGCCTTTTGCTTGTGGAGAAAGGGCATAGGTTACTTTCACATTGCAATCGTCCAGAACGTATTTCCATTGGGGCGTGGCCTGGTCGGTAAGCTTATGATGTTTGCGCCAGATGGAATCGCGTTGCTTTACGAATCGAAATATGAAATGAGAGTCGACATAATAACAATAAGGGAATCCATATTTAGTAAAAACAGTTTCCAAACTCCTGATATGACTGTATGAAGTCTCTTTGTCAATAAATCTGGCATAGAGCATATACCTGCTGTGATAATCCAGGGATGTTATTAAATACCACTTTTTTTGTGCGGCGGGAGCAAACAGATGAAAAGAAGCATCATGCTGAATCAGTTGGCCGATATAGTTGGTTAGAACTTCCCTGTCATGGACTTTCCTTTTTTTCTTTTTGAAGTAGAAGTTGTATTTTTTTGCTCTGTTTATAATTGTGTTCACAGAAACTTTTTGATTATGTTTTTTCTCTAAACGTTCTTTAACATAGCTGTAATTATAGGACCTCCCAGGAATATTTTTATCTTCAATCAGCTTTTGATCAATTGCCAGTTCGCACATAATATTTTTTTCGATATTTTTATCTAAATTGCGGGACTGCTTCGTGCGTGTGTATTTGATTGTAAAATTCTCTGGATCATCCTTGTATTTCTTAACCAGTTTCCAGAACTGTCTTGTTTTAATATCAAGTATTTTCTCAATGTATTTTCTTTCTATTTCTTTGTTTAAGTAGCGTTTAATGAATTCCTTTATTTGCTTGTCTGTGAATTTCTTGTGCAGCTGAGCCATAATCATAAACCTCCTTTGTATTAAAACTTTGTAAACCAGGAGGTTTAGAGTACGGTTTTAGGTGTGTACTTTTAAAATGAAAATTTCTGGGGAAAGTGTGCACTTTTAATTTGCAAATGACATGAATCATTTTTCTGTTGACAATTTTCAATGGTTTACCTAAAATCACCTGCTGAAAAAGAATGTTCTATAAAAAACACTTAACTTCTACCTCTTACAAAATCCCTTGCTTATATCAACTATAACTTCTTTCCAAAACGAATGAAGAATTATGATTACTGCTAGCAATCTATCGAAAAATTTCGGACCCACTGTTGCATTAAAAGACGTCTCCTTTGAGGTTAAAAAGAGTGGTCCGAAATTTTTCGATAGATTGCTAGCAGTAATCATAATTCTTCATTCGTTTTGGAAAGAAGTTATAGTTGATATA
>PVMS01021711.1_pt1 | contig 10189 bp, 12 predicted proteins | sample 1853461 | NCBI WGS metagenome assembly PVMS01 (sample SAMN08582032, study PRJNA380276) | Marine sediment metagenome, whole genome shotgun sequencing project. | isolation source: ocean sediment barecode stripped | collected 2017
AAAAATCTCCCGGGACTTTTGATCATTTTTAAAATGATAACGCCCCATATATCTTGTCAAGATCTTTTCATGGCCGGTCAATTCATCGACCACTTTATCAGACACCAAAACACTTCCGGGAACAGCCAAAGATTCTACCCTGGATGCCAGGTTCACTGCGTCACCGATGAGGTCATCTTCGGTAATCACTACATCTCCCATATGAATACCAATCCGCACCGGAATAGAAGACTCCTTCAGAAATCGTTTTTGCATTTCTGTGGCACATTCCACTGCATGTACTGCGCTTTCAAAAAAACTTAAAGTACCATCTCCATAGTATTGAATAATTTTACCCTGGTATTTTAAGGTTACCCCATCAAATATTTCCCGATGTTGATTTCGATACTCAATGGCCAGGGCCTCACTTTTTTGCATCAATGCCGTATATCCTTCGATATCCGTGAACATGATGGCCAAAAGTTGTCGGGTAGCGGGCATTTACCTGAAAATAAAGTTATTTATAAGTTAAGGGATTTCGCCCCCAAACAAAATTTTATCAAAGTGCCACGTTCAATATTATAAAATAATATTCAATTTCATTTCCACATAACCAGAACTCAACTACTTTTGTGTCCAAACAAAATTCGATATGGAAAAAGCAATAATCACTACCAGTAAAGGGACTATGGAAGTCGAGTTTTTCGAAAAAGACGCTCCAAAAACGGTGGCTAATTTTATTAAGCTTTCAAAGGATGGATATTATGATGGGCTTACCTGGCACCGGGTCATTCCGGACTTCGTCATTCAAGGCGGATGCCCTGAGGGTACCGGCGCCGGCGGACCTGGTTACACCATAGACTGCGAACTTGAGGGCGAAAATCAATATCACGATCGTGGGGTACTATCAATGGCCCACGCGGGGAAAAATACCGGAGGTTCTCAGTTTTTTGTTTGTCACAGCAGAACAAATACCAGTCATCTGGACAAACAGCACACCGTATTCGGAAAAGTTGTTAAAGGAGCCGAAGTAATTGATGATATTGAACAAGGTGATGCTATTGAGAAGATAGAGATCTTGGAAACATAGCTTACAGATTCTCCTTCTCTTGTATCTCCACTTTTCTTGGAAGCAATATTTTTACACCAGCTTTTGTTAATTTTCTTTGCACAGCAAGGTTCACCTCACTTTCCACATCAAGGATATTTTCTGAAACCCAATAGTATAGTTTAAAGTCGAGTGCCTGATCTACAACTCCTTTAAAGTAGGTCTTTGGTGCAGGTTTTAATGTATTACGATTCTTAATACATCATGATAAAAGGTTTTCAAGATGATATCACTGAAAATGACTATCAGGCACCATACTAGCTTAACCGATTACCACTTTAATACCACTTTCGGGTGTTGTCCCAAGGCATGTCCAACCTAACTTTGCTAAATGATAAGGGCTTACACGATTGACAGGTGCAGCTTCCTGGCATTGAAGCTCACAACCTAGGATTGGATTGATGGTATGAAGATGGCCGATGCCGAAGTGGGCAAAATAGATGCCCAAGGCGCAAGAAAGGGAAAGGAAGTAATCTGAGGTACAAGTAATAGCAAGTGGTAAAAGAATATAATGAAAATCGGAATTGTTATAATATCATTGAATTTATTTACCATTATCCAGGTATTTGGACAAAGAGTCCTAATACGTGGTGATACTCTCCAAGTTACTATAGATTCAACTGGTTATATGGAGGATCACCCCCATGATATCCCAGATGAAACCGGACTATTTATATACTCCAGAGATGGGCTTGAGGCGCTTAGAATTTACGGGTCATTCCGTTTACTATACGTTTGGGATAATAAGAAGAACTTTCATGCTTTTGACTTAACCCAACCCACAATTCCTACGGGTGTCAATGATTTTTATTACCCCAATTCCATAGCTACTGTTAACATGTCCAGGCTAGGCTTTGATGCGTTGATAAGTAGGAAGAAACTAAGCGACATGCTAATCAGATTGGAATTCGATTGGAAAGGGGATGATGAAAAGTTTAGGATCAGACACCTTTTTCTACGTACGAAACATTGGTTGATTGGAAAATCATGGTCATCACTAAACAATGTGTCATACCAATTTCAAGGGATAGATGGTCGTTTTACTGGAGGGGCAGTAGGCTCGAGACCACTTCAGGTACGCTACTACAACCATATTAGGAAATGGAAATATCAAATCTCAATCGAACATTTTAAACCCTCTCTGATTCAACCTGATACACTAGGAGCTGAAGGCACTATTATCATTCCTGATCTTGCTGGAAATCTAAGTTATGAGACCGGGTCTTTCAATATTATGGTTGCCGGAGTATTAAGAATAAATGAGGTGCAGTTCACATCAGGTAAAAAGGGGAGTCAATCACAGTTAGGATATGGAGGTTTAATTGCAGCGAAGTTGCACTTAAACGAAAGGAACAGGTTCATGCTGGGTGCAAGCGGAGGGATTGGAATGGGAGGATATATGGGCGATTTTGCTTTTGTTGATATTGATCTTGCCTACAATCCAGGCACTTCCAGATTTGAAAATATGAGTGTATTTGTAGGCCAAATTGGTTTTGAGCATGATTGGTCGGAACAATTCACATCCTCCCTTGGAGGGAGTATTTTGGGTTCAGAAGAAAAATCGTTTTTCAATGCTGGATTCTATAAATCCGGAAGCAAAATACTTACCAATTTGTTCTATAAACCAGTCTCGAAATTTGGGCATGTTATAGTAGGTATTGAGATTGAGTATGCTGAAAGGAGAAACATTGCAACTCCTACTAACAATACGATAAGAGCAAGTTCTTTATTTGTTTATAATTTTTAGTATAAAAGCAAAGGTGTTTATTCCAACCTCCCACGTTTCAGTCTCAATATACCACTATTATACCACTTTTTGGTGTTGGTTGTGCCTTCTATTTGGGCTTATCTTTATTTAGTAGATCGAATGTCACCAGAAAAAATCAATCCTAAATTTATCTTTACCAAGGCCGCTGTGTATAAAATAAAGGTACAGGGCGACTTACCAGAAAACTGGTCCGAAAGATTGGGAGGTCTTCAAATTAATGTGGAGCGAACTCGGGACGAAAAACCTATTTCTGTATTAATAGGCGAAATTAAGGATCAATCGGCGCTATCAAGAGTGTTGAACACACTATTTGAACTTCATCTTTCTTTAATATCTGTAAGTATATTGAAAGATACTGAGGTTTGAGTTTTAAAAATCATCTGTAAATAAACAATAATATGAAACCGTTAAATATAGTTTTTTTAATGAGTTATTTAGTCATAAGTACCGGTGCAGTGATGGCACAAAACAACGCTGAGCCTGGTCGTGAAAAGAGTGGGCCTAACCCATTAAAAAATGTTTATTTCGGTGAGGAGCACATTCACACCTCTGCGTCTCCAGATGCTTTTGCAATCGGTGCTCGTGGTACTTGGGAAGATGCCTATAATTATGCAATGGGTAAAGAAATTAAGCTTTCTACAACGGGAGAGTCCATCAAGAGATCAACTCCTCTTGATTTTATAGGAATTACAGATCATGCAGAATATCTGGATGTGTTACCAATGCTTGTTGATTCAAATAGTGCTTTTGCCGGATCTGCCATGTCCAAATTACTAATTAATGATCCCGTACAGGCTGTGAATATGGTAATTGCATCTTTAATTACAGGTGTTCCCAACAAAGAACTGGTGGAGCCAAAATTGATATTTTCTAATTGGCAACGATATGTACAGATAGCGAATAAGTTTAACAAACCTGGTGAATTTACTACGTTAATAGCATGGGAATGGACTTCTATTCCTGATGGTCGTAATATGCACCGCAATGTATTTTTTAGAGACTCAGGTCCTGATGCTCCGTTTACGGCTTTCGATTCCGTTTACCCCGAAGATCTTTGGACTTTTCAGGAGATCCAACGCAATTTGGGGCACGATAACATTGCCATTCCCCACAATGGCAACGTCTCGGATGGTTGGATGTATGCACATAATAAATTTCTAGAAGGCCCTATTGATGCAAGATATGCCAGACGGCAACAGCAAAATGAACCGCTGACCGAGATAATCCAAACAAAAGGTCAGTCGGAAACGCATCCTCATTTATCCCCCAATGACGAGTTTGCCGATTTCGAACTATTTGAAAATTTGATCAATGTAGGTATGCCTAGTGCAATTAAACATAGTTACATACGTCAAGGTCTTGTATTAGGCATGATCCTTGAAGAAAAAGTAGGATATAATCCATACAAATATGGATTCGTGGCTGGTTCTGATAGTCATTCGGCTTATTCTCCTAATGAGGAGTTTAATTTTCATGGTTCACATGCCATGTTAGATGACACACCAGCAAAACGGCTAAGCCCCAATGCAAATGCTTCTGGAGACTTACCTGGAGCGGTTGGTTCAGGCGGAATAACAGCAGTTTGGGCAGAGGAAAACACGCGACCCTCAATTTTTGATGCAATGAAAAGAAAAGAGACCTATGGTACCTCAGGCACATTAATAAGACTTCGCTTTTTTGGTGGATGGGACTTTTCTGAAAATCTTATAAATGAGGATATTTTTATTGGAAAAGCATATATAAATGGTGTGCCGATGGGGCAAGATTTAAGGAATAAACCAAAGGGAGCAAAAGCACCCACTTTTGCGGTTTGGGCATTGAAAGACCCTGAAAGTGGAAATCTTGATCGTATCCAGATTGTCAAAGGATTTATAAATAAATGGGGTCGTGCTGACGAAAAAATATATGATGTAGCGCTGTCTGATGGTCGCCAGACTGACCCAAAAACGGGTAAAGTTCCGGCTGTTGGCAATACTGTGGATATTAGAAAGGCAACTTATAAGAATTCAATTGGAGACAGTCAATTGAGTGTTGTATGGACAGACCCTGATTTTGATCCCAAACAAAGAGCGGTCTATTATGTGCGTGTGTTGGAGATTCCAACCCCAAGGTGGTCTACTTATGATGCAGCCAAGTCAGGAGTGGATATTCCAGAAGGTTTACCTGCAACCATACAAGAGCGGGCGTGGTCATCACCGATATGGTATACTCCGGCAAACTGACTGCGTAAAATGTTATAGCCACTACATAAAGAATTTGTATTTCCCTTCAATCAATTGTGCAACGAATGCAATAAACCTTTAACAACATGAAGAATTTCATCAATATTTTAAGAGAACCTTTGTTTCACTTTTTTATCATCGGCATACTAATCTACGTGGTTTATGGTTTATTTAATCCAAATGATGATGAAAATTCAAGTGTGATTGTAGTAACATCCGGTGAAATCCAATGGTTGGAAACAAACTGGCAGAAGCTATGGAATCGTCCTCCTACGCCAGAGGAAAAAAATGGCATTGTTGATCAGCTTATTAGAGAAAAGGTGCTCTACAAGGCTGCCGTAGAAATGGGTTTGGATAAGGACGATGTGATCATTCGCAGGCGTATGGCTCAAAAGATAGAGTTTCTTACTTCTGATATTATTGCGCCACCGGTTCCGAAAGAAGGTGATTTGGAAGAGTATTATAAGGAAAATATTACTCAGTATAGGATACCAGATGCGATTACTATAACCCAGGCCTTTTTTGATCCGGATAAACGAGGAGAAGAAACTCTTGATGATGCTGCTAAAGCATTGGCTCTATTAAAACGCCATGGAGAACCTAAGGGTGGCATGAAAGGACTTGGAGATGTTTTTATGTTGCAAGACTATTATTCTGAACGATCTAAGGGTGAGCTGTCTAAACTCTTTGGCAGCGAGTTTGCCAGCACTGTTTTTGAATTAGAGCCCGATACCTGGAACGGACCGATCTTATCAGGATATGGGACGCATCTGGTCTATGTTCATAGTCTCAACCAAGCAACTCCTCCTGCTTTTACTGATGTAGCTAACATTGTAGAGAAAGATTGGCAAGAGAAGAAAGTACAGGAGCTCAATGAAGCGTACATCGAGAGCCTTATGTCAAGATACCAGATTGTGATAGAAGATGAAGTGCAGGTATCAGATGGTTAAGTCATTAGTAACAGCACTTTTACTTGTATTGACGGTGCTTTTTGGTACTGAAGTAAAAGCACATGAAGTAAGGCCGGCACTACTGAATGTTACCGAGATAGAATCTGGTATTTTTTATGTTACACTAAAAATGCCAGCTCTTGGAGATAGAGTAGTTAAGCTAACCCCAATTTTTCCAGAAGGATTCGATCCACTGGGTCCACCAATGATTCGTATGGCCCGTGGCTCGTACATTGAAAATATTACCCTAAAGTCGGTAAATGGACAAACTTTATTTGGGAAGAGGATCATTATGGACGGCCTTTCCAGCTTACAGATTGATGTACTGGTACAAATGGAGTTTGCCGATGAAACATTTGTATCTGCCATTGTTCAACCTAAATCACCGGTTTTTGAAGTACCTGAGAGGGGGTCAAAAGCCAAGGTAGCCGGGTCTTATTTTGGTATGGGAGTGTACCATATTCTCAGTGGTATAGATCACCTGCTGTTTGTATTGGCTCTCATGCTTATTGTTGCTAATTCTATGAAATTACTCAAGACAATCACAGCCTTCACCCTTGCACATAGCATAACCCTGGCACTTGCAGCTCTGGGAACGGTTAATGTACCGCCAGCGCCAACGGAAGCTATCATAGCGTTAAGCATTGTCTTCCTATGTGTAGAGATCATTAACAGCAAGCAAGGAAAATCAAGTATCACTGAAAAGTATCCCTGGATGGTGGCCATGATATTTGGCTTGTTTCACGGGTTAGGATTTGCCGGAGCATTGTCAGAAGTAGGTCTACCTCAACATGAGATACCACTGGCTTTATTTATGTTTAATGTTGGAGTGGAAGCTGGTCAAGTCATGTTCCTGGGTGTAATATTCTTATTAAAAATTATTATTGAACACCTCAAGATTAACTGGCCTGATAAATCATGGAAAATATTGCCCTATGCCATTGGCTGCCTGGCAGCATTTTGGGTAGTGCAACGAACCATTTCGTTTCTTTAAAGAGGTGGCCAACACTCCCTTCAATTTTAAACATTTTAAACCCATGAAAAAATACCACTTTAATACCACTTTCTGGTGTTTTGTTGGCAACTTAAATAGTTCACTTTTAAATGTCTGTTTAAGCTTAAAAAAAGTCATGAAATGTGCCTAAATAATGAGTTTTTACAGGGTTTATATAAGATTTCATAGAACTATTTTTTTAAAACCGCATTAAACAATAAAATTATGGCATTAGAACCGGATTATCGAAACCCACCATCAAGAGACAAAGAGCCAGATTGGAACAAATTGGATGCTAGCTACGAGGCGCCCGGCGCCCGGGAAGTCGTGCGCGACATGCCGCCGATCCCGGACGTGACTACCTTTCATCCGCCCAAGGACAACTGGGCGTGGATTCACTATGACGATGGTTATCACAAGCCCCAGGAGGAGAGTAGAATCCATGGTTGAACAAATCCTCAAAGTTTTGGAACAAGCTGGTGGAATAATCAGCCTGTTCGCAGTGGCGGTGATCGTTTTCGGCTTTGTCCTGGCTGCGGGACGATATGCGATACGATTCAGCGAATTGAAGCCTGAGAAAGACTTTAAGCAATTTAAGGTTGATCTTGGGACAGCATTGATACTTGGGCTTGAAATCCTTGTGCTGGCGGACGTGATTGAAACGATCACGGTTCTGCCAACTTACCAATCACTGGCAGGATTGGCGTTCCTGGTAGTTGTTCGCACATTCGTGAGCTGGACTCTTGGGTTGGAAGTCGAGGGCCGATGGCCATGGCAGGCTGAAACGGAGGAGGCAAATGCCTGAGCAAGTTATTGAAGTTCTGAAGTTCATTACACGAGGCCTGGAAATCACTGGCGCAGGGTTGCTGGCGCTCGGTTTTGTCGTCGCCACCGTTAGATGTATTCGACAACTTATTCAGCATCACACAAGTTCGGTTGTAAAGAAATACCGTCAAGCACTGGGACGTACTGCTTTGATTGGCCTGGAAGTACTTGTTGCGGCTACGATCTTAAAAACCATCACGGCCGGCGAAACCGTTGAAAGCTTGAGCTTCCTGGTGATCATGGTTATCATTCGCACCACCCTTAGCTGGACGATAGTACTTGAGATGATAGGTCGTTGGCCATGGCAAAGGCCGCGAAACGATGTTGAGACAGCCTCTGATGTCACAGCCTGACACCATACAATAGTGCATCGAGAAATACTAGCCATCGATGATGCCGGGAACACGGTCCTCGAGGATAAGACCCTGCTCGTGGAGTATCTGGAAGTAGGTTGCAAACCTCCCTGGTATTTCAGTCTAGGGGCCGAACAAGAGCAGTTTGTGTTCCAAACCGGTGATTACAGGCCTGCAGTCTATGAGGGTCCAAATCCAGGAATTAAAACACTACTGAAATGCTTTCTTGATTTCGGTTGGCGTCCGGTAAACGAACTCGGCCAGCCGATTGCGCTTTATCGAGGCGTTGCTTCAATCACCATTGAACCTGGCGGACAGATTGAACTGTCCGGTTCACCGTTGACGGACGCTCATCAGATCTTTGAGGAAACGCTGGCTTACAGCGCTGAACTTGAAAGCTTGGAGAATCGCTAGGTTTGAGTTTTCTATCGCTTGGGCATCAGCCGAAATACTCACAAAATGAACTACCCTGGATGCCGAAGCAGCGCTACAGCGTCATGCGCTCCTATATGACGGGACGAGGTTCACTAGGTCAGGATGAAAGTTGCTACCTTGAGCCTCCCCAGGAGGTCACTCAAATAGGGCGGACTTTAGCAGAGCAACTTTTGCTGCGCTACGAACACGAGTGGCACCAGGATATTGACGTCACCGTTCATGCCATGTGTGAAGAGACTTCATTATGAGTATTCGAAAACTGGCGGTAATCATGGACCCCATCGAGTCCATCAATCCTAATAAAGACAGCAGTCTGGCGATGCTATTGGAGGCTCAGAATCGTGGCTGGAAGATTCACTACGGACAGCTGAATGATATTTGGCTGCGCGACGGCCATGCCTTTGGCCGTCTTACCTATCTGCAGGTCGCGGACAATCAGACGAATTGGTTTGAACTCGGAGAGGTCGTAGTGACCCCGCTTAGCGACATGGATGTCATTCTGATGCGCAAGGATCCACCATTTGATATGGAATATATCGTTGCAACCTACATCATGCAGCGTGCTGAAGACCTTGGCGCCTTGGTAGTCAACCGGCCACAAGGCCTCAGAGACGCCAACGATAAAGCGTTCCTGTCCTGGTTTCCGAATTGCACCCCACCGACATTGATCAGTCGTTCACTGGATGAGATGCGCGCGTTTATGAAAGAGCACCGCAAGGTAGTGGTTAAGCCGCTTAGCCTAATGGGAGGTCAATCCGTGTTCGTGACCAATACCGAAGACGGCAACCGAAACGTAATTCTGGAAAGCGTCGCCATGCAGGGTGCACGTTATATAATGGTACAGAAGTACATTCCAGAGATCACTAGTTCGGGTGACAAACGCATTATCCTGATCGATGGTCGGCCGATTCCCATGGTTCTGGCCCGTATCCCTTCTGCCAGCGATCACCGCGGCAATATGGTCACCGGTGCGCGGATAGAAGTCCGACCGCTCACGGATCACGACATGTGGATTTGCAATGAAATTGGTCCGGTGCTTCGTGAGCGTGGTTTGCTGTTCACCGGTATCGACGTCATTGGAGACTTCATGACTGAAGTCAACGTCACCAGTCCTACTGGCATCCGGGAGTTGGAGCGTGAAAGTGATGTTCGCATCACCAAGCAAATGTTTGATGCCATCACGTCCAAGCTCGAATGAATGCATATGGGGTGTTGCTGGGAGCTTTGCGCTAGAACGCTTCATTCACTCCAAAATAGAACCCACTGCTGTCATCCTTGCCCACGCCGATGTCCAGACGCAGCACGGTATTCTGGTCTTTTACCAGCTTGAAACGGATGCCACCACCCACACTAGGCTTAATATCATCTAAAAAGCCCCCCGGTAGATCGGCCACTTCACCCATCAGGGCAAACCCCGCCAAAGTCCATCGGGGTTTGCCCTGATGGGTGAAGTGGCCGATCTACCGGGGGGCTTTTTAGATGATATTAAGCCTAGTGTGGGTGGTGGCATCCGTTTCAAGCTGGTAAAAGACCAGAATACCGTGCTGCGTCTGGA
>PVMS01155837.1_pt1 | contig 10189 bp, 16 predicted proteins | sample 1853461 | NCBI WGS metagenome assembly PVMS01 (sample SAMN08582032, study PRJNA380276) | Marine sediment metagenome, whole genome shotgun sequencing project. | isolation source: ocean sediment barecode stripped | collected 2017
CATCCCCCAGGGGTACGGTAAGCGCGTCAAGGGGTTGCACCCTTTCAGATTGTGGATCGCTGAATCCCCGCCCATCTCGTCAGTGATTCTGCGCTGGTAATAAACCAGCTCGTTGAACTCTGATCCGATGTCGTCATCGACGCAGGCCATAAGTCGGTGGAGGACGAAAAGCGGGTTTGTAGCGTCCCCATGAAGACCCAGGATATTTCTCTTATAATCCGGCGAATCCCGCGACCCGTAGGCTTCGATCTTATCCACACGCTCCTGATCAGACCAAGTCGGTCGATGCATACCCGTAACTCGATGTATGGACCATCCAGAACCAGGCTGAGAATGTCGGTAGAACTCGTCATGTACTCCCCGAGATACTCCATGTGCTCGCCATTGGGCACCCTCTTCTCCGTGACGGAGTGTCTCCACCAGTTCAATCCAACCTGCTGTTGGGAAGTCCTGCGCTTCATCCATCTCCAATCTCAAAGGGTGCAACCCCTTGACACCCTTGCCGTCCCTCTGGGGGATACGGCCAAGAATCTTTGCCCCGTTCACAAAGTCTACCTGGAAAGGACGATGCTTAAATCCCCTTCCGACGCGTTTCGGCAACATCTCCCTCGTCAAACGGACTTCCTTGATGCGGTCCTCAATACGTGAAGTCAAAGGCTGAAGGTGAACTGCCTCTGGTGCCGTCACCACCATCTCAGCCCCTGGGTGCTGGAGGGAGAAAGCCCAACCACGCAGGATGATCGACATCGTCTTGCCCACCGCACGACCACATTGATCCAACGTCAAGGTGGACTGGTCCCTCCACCATGCATACTGGAAATCCCAACAGCGAAAGATCTTCTCCTTATTGGAGGCCATGTGGTCTTCCCATAGCAACTCCGCAAGATCGATCCCCGAATCATCCTTCAGCAGCGCGAGGAAATACGCCTCAGCTTCAGACAGGTCTCGCCTTGCAGTAACAGCCATTTACGCGATGTCCTTGATCCACATGCGTTGATTCTCCCGGAAGTGATCATCGAGAGCGTCATATTCGGGGATAGCCACCTCGATAAGCCACTTCAGAATATCGTCCAGACCAACCTCTAGATGCTTGCGTTCCTCCTCGTCGGTACGCAGATGAAGGCCAACCAGCTTCTTCAGCTCATTGAACAGATCAATGATCTTGGCATTCTGCGCGTCGCGATGGACGCCGAACTCATTGGCACGACCCAGGAGATCTGTGAGATAGTCAGATACGGATTGCTGTTCTGACTCGACACGAGTCTTCCGGCCAATCCCCATGTGGGTTTTGATCCCACGAATCTCTTTGTCGATCTTGTCCTTGTGTTCCCTCACCGCCTTGTCATCAAAGGGGTTCCCGTCATAGTCAGACTCGCGAAGTAGCCAGTTGGCGTATCGATACGACAGCAACTCCAGCCCAATGAGGCGGTCAAGATCCTGCAGGTCGGCGATATTGTCGAAGTGGTACTGCTCTAGATAACGCTCTAGAGACAGCTCGAACCACTTGGCTTCCTCGAAGGTCAAGAGGTGGAACTGCGATCCCGCCGAACCTTCGACGACAACGATCGCGTCTTCTTCCTCGTCTTCGCCGAGTAGAGCTAGTAGCTCATCATCGGATGGCTGCGACATCCAACATCCCTCCTTTCTCCCATCGCTTCAGTGAAGGCGAACGAATAATCGACCTGATGTGGGCCGACGAATGGAACTGACCCCCATCATGGGTGGAGTACCGCACATATTTGGATGTCTTATCTGCATCATCGTAATACCCATAATGCAAGATATCCGAAATGGGAATCCCGTGCTGGATTTCATTCATGGCATAGGACGGCTCCCGGCCACACGCCATCTTCCTATCAGCGTGTTTCCCGCCCTTCCGGTACGGGATGAGAATCCACGCAATGTGCGGTGCCCATCCACCATCAACACGGTACGTGTCCTCACCCCACATATGATAGAAGGTGAATCCGAGCCGTTGATTTGGAAACTCTCTGCCTGCCTTCCGCACCGCGTCAGAGTCATGAATGTACTCATCGGCGTCAATGAGCAAGATCGTATCCCCCACCTCTGGGCCTACCGACTGCTCCATATCCATCCAAGAGCGAGAACGAAACAACCCTTCATGCTCTAGAAACCCCGGCTCTTCGGTATGGGTGACCGCGTCAGCCCAGATCAGCGCCACGTTCTTCTCGTGAGGAGTGGCGAACGGGTCCAGCGCTACATGAATGACATCAGCAACCTCAGACACCCGCGCGAGCACTGGATCGAGATACCGCTCGGCCTCTCCGGGGCCAACCACCATATGGGCAATAATCATCGCAACCTCATGCTGATGAATCTGAACGGACCCCTGACCTTGATGATGATCTGGTTCTGAGTATCCCGAATAACGTGCCACCCCCACGACAACCACTGGACGCGCCACGTTTTGATAATCATGGAGCCACCGCAGACATGATGGCGATAAAAGCGAACACAGACAACACCACCATGATCGCGATAGCCGCTATCTCGACGATGAACCTAATCATGAGGAATGGGTGGATTGTGAGTGTCGCATTTCTCCCTGAAAATCTCCCGATCAGCCTTCATCGATCCGTCCGTCAACTCGGACCCATGGGGGCTTGAGCGGTGCCATTCGTGAATCATCCAAGGATCACCGTAATACCAAACCTCATATCCGTGTATCTGGGCGTGATAATTGAGCCAGGTTTCTGAGTAGTAGTGCTTCCCCTCCATCAACCCACCCAGCTCTTCGAAGACCTTCGCACGAACGAGCATCGCGGACCCCGCCACAGTAGGGGCTTGAAAAGAGTCACGAGCCATCTTGTTCGCCGGATCTCGGTAACGCCAGTATCGATGCCGAGGCTTTTCCATCGTTCCGAGAATCCCAGCAGCAGTGATCCTTGAGTTTGAATCCATCTGCTTCGGCCCCACCACTGCCGCCTCAGGGTGATCCTCCATGAAGGTAACGAGTCGATCTATGATCGGCTCCACCCACACGCAGTCCGGATTCACCAGAAAGAGATACTCGGGGTCAAACCACCGAATCGCTACCTCTGCCCCACGATTGGTCCCATACCCATGACCGTGGTTCTCTTTCCCGTGTTGGACCATCGTCCACTGCGACCTCCCCGCAATGGAACCCATGATCGCGCGATGGTTCTCCTTCTCTAGCTCGGGATAATGATTCTGGAAGATAGACCAATACATCGGCCCTTCTATCTTAAAAGCAGAGTCAATACACCGTTTCAGATCATCAGGTGTAGACCAATTTACCACTATACATGCAACGTCATGTCTAGCCGATAGGGGGTCACTAATTAATGGCGATTCTGGGGTACTCGGCTCAGAAACCCCTTCAACCTTCAACTTGACCATGAAACTCTCGGATCGTTCACGTGAAGGTCTTCCTTGGACATGACATGCCAGAAAATAACCGAGGAATCGAATCCAAGGTTGATTGGCTCATGTCTGACTGTCCTGGCCCATGCTATGTCCTCACCCAACAGGTCATACTCATAAGTGCCAACATTATATGCAGTGGGTGACATCAGGATAGCGGCACACAAAACGTCTGCAGCTTGAGGTGCTCCGTATCGCTGTTTTGCACCTAGTCTTGTAACATGATCGCCACGCCAGTGGAAGGCGTTCGCAACGTCTCCGGCCCCCAAATAGACAAGAGGCGAGACTGCATCGAACTTGGTGTCGAAGAGTCGCTGACTTTCTTCCCAGGGAGCGACAAGTACATCACTGTCCAGGGAAAGGTAGTAGGCAGGCCCCACCCTACGTGCGTATCTAAGAAGCGCATTTCGCATATCTGCCAGGGTTTCAATTCGGGAACGTGATCCCCAGTTTCGATCTGTGCTATGATCCCCAGTTTCGGCAAGGATGATATGTGCGTCGGGAGCGTGATCTTGGATGATGTCAAGGGTATCGTCGAGTCCGGGAGTGAACGCAAAGACAAACTCAAGCTCCATAGGCCAGGTCTCAAGGTGGGTGAACCATTGATCGAGAATCCAAGCCCGCTCATAGACAGGACATCCGACAAGAACGCGGCCATCAGGATTACTCGCCGAGAAATTCGTCGATTTCCCCTCGGAACTCATCGAGCCACCTGTTCCTTGCCTGCTTGACTGCTTCTACACAAACCTCACAAAGAACAAGACAATCCTCGGCTCCACACACGACACAGACACTCAACCTCTCGGCAACATCCTCAAGTAGAGTCTTGCCAAGCATCGGCACGGGCACATACCCCGACTGCTGCGGCACCTGGAAACAGGTGCAAGGGAGATTCCCACAACCAATACAAGAGGTCGTGATGGTGAAGTTCGGATCACTGAAACTGAAACTCTCGTAATTACCCATCACTCAACCCCGATAGCTTCTTCTCGATAGCAGCGAGCGTAACATCGGCTCGCTCTAGGTCCAGGTCAATCTGGGAACGGATACTCTTGAACTGCACCAAGTTCTGGAGCATCCCCTCCATGACCGGGGTGCTGTTCTGGTCCCACCCAGCAGCCATATTCAGCAACGACTCCAGTCCTTGCTGATAAGCAGCAAGCACCACGCTGGTTTCAGCATCAGCAGCGATCGACGGGATATGTTGGAACGCCACATACTCGTCTTGCCCCTTCGCCGTCAGCTTCACATGACCTCCAGTTCCCGGACAACCTTCACCAGCTTCTTCCCTTTACGGGTGGCACTGATCGTTCGGGGCTTCCCTGGGACATGAACGATATAGCCATCCACCAAGAGATCGTTGATGTGAAACTGCACGGTTGATCTTGCGTTCAACCCCACAGTGGTTGTGAGTTCCCCAACGGTAGGGCCGTACCGCGCGCCGCCCCAATGATCCACAACAGCGGCAAGAACCTCGAATTTGGTATCACCAGCACGCGGAACGCCTGTAGGCATAGTTCGATCTTACTCGAACGAGTAGATCTGTTCAAGCGTGTGATCCCACAACGCCTTGTACCGATTGTCGGGGAGTAACTGGCCCTTCTGCGCCATGAATGAACCGCGAGGATTTTCGAGCCAATAGCCGGTCAAACCCATCTGCTTGATCATGAATCCATTGCTGAAATGACCGTCATTGGTTGGATGAATGGTTCCTGTGTCATGGACAAACAACACCGAACCTTCGGGTGCTACCTCGGCCCACAACATCATCTCCATTTTTCTCCATGGGTCCATAGAGTCTAAAATCACGAATGATGCATCCTTCATTTGACTAGGCGTAGGGGTGGTTTCCCACTTGATGCAAGCATTCAAATGAGACAGCCAGTAATCCAACTGCCGCAGACGCCCCGCCCACTCAAGGTCAGACTCGAAGGTCCAAATGCGGGCCGTCGCCGGATTTAACGCGCCTATAAGTCGCCTAGTCACATAGCCCTGACCCACACCTGTCTCTATCGCAAGGAAATCATCCGAGACTTCATGAATTGCGTACCCAAGTTTGGCGAGGAACTCCGCGACTTGGAGTTCAACAGCATGTTGGTTCCATGCCAACCAGCCTGGGTGCGCCCAGGGTGTCCATTTTCGTTCTGGACGAAGATCTCCCTCAACACCATTCCAAGGCTGGAATAAGGCACCCCAATCGGTCATTATTAATGGACACCTCTTGATTCTTAATGACTATGAGTCTGTCAAGCGAGCAGAGTCTGCCTCTGCATGTGTGCGATGTTACTTGGCACAGGGACGGACTCTGCTTGACGAGCGGACTCCGTAGGCGTTATGTCAAGACTTCGTTTTCTGAGAGGTGATCCTAGTAAGGTCCACAAACCAGCCGTTCATGTGAACGTTGACCTTCCTGTCACTGTTGTATCCCCAGCCAACCCACTTACCCTGCTTGGTTAAAACGCAATAGACGATGTCCGCTAGCCAGAATTGCTCCCAATAGCCACCGAAGGTTCTCATTGTCACCGAAGGTTCTCAGGGTTCGCTTGGAACTTCCAGAACAAAGTCCAGCCCCCATTTCTGTTCACTCCCTTTATCGTCAAGAGAGCGGGGGTGTACTTGATAAACTTCAGCCATCTATCTTCGTCAGTGACGTGATCAGTCTCCCAATCAGTACTCATCTCGGTTGTGACCGATCCGTTCCAGGAACCTTGATGACGTAAGTCTCCAGAAGAGCGTCCAGCGCCCCTTCATCAGCACGGCTCGAATTGGTTGGTTTTGTGGAGCCATTCTGAACTGCATTGCGATATTCTCTCTTTTGTTGACAAGAGGAACAGGCTCTGCGGCCTTCGCGTACCAATCAATTCCTGGATCTGTAACTCCAGACTTTGCCTTCGGAATAATGCTCACCACCCCCATTCCATGTCTTGCCGTCTCGCGTGATGAACCACCTTTCGTCACATGCGCCCAGGTCGATGAGGAGAATCCTGATATCCGAACGGCGTCTCATTTTCTTCACCTGATGCCAGGTCCAGATGGCATAGGTGAGAACCCCGACCATTATCACCATTTCGGTGATCGCCACGACAGGCCCAAGCCAGCTCACCAGCCAGGCCCCCAGCCAATCCACACCCATTCCCCTTTCTTGAGAACCGCCGTGTAGTGATTGCCCTGCCTCAAGCGTCCGTTATCGGCTATGTCGCGCAACTCCATTCTCAAAGTAACCCGCCGATCTCTCAACCACAGAAGCAACGATCCCGCGACATACATCATGGCCCCAAACAGGATTATCACTATGGCCCAATAGATAATCATCTTTTCACTGCGACGAAGACATCGGTCTTAAGCATGTTGCCGCTCAAGACGAGATCTTTCGTTCCTGCGAACTTGCCCAGGTCGGCAAGGTCGTGGCCGTAGCAATGAACATCATCAAGCTGCTGAATCCCCTTGAGGCGTTCGGGTGGAAACCGACACACCCCACAGAGAATCCCTTGGCTCCAATCAAGATTTGTCAGATGCGGCAAGTAATTCTCCCACCACTACTTCGGCGTGATAGATGTCAGGGTTTGATGTAGGCACTACCACTGGTCTGGTAGGTGAGGTAGGCATCAAAGATTGACCCGTGACCGAGACAGCGGTCGTAGTGGACGACTGGGCGACCGTAACGCACCCCACGAGGATGAAGGCGACAAGTGCCGCAGACCTCACCACCAACCCAATAACCCGCGGTGGCGAAGACCCAAACATGGACTGCCTCATTCACACCGCTTCCAGTTCTTTGATCTCCCATCCTCGCATCCAGACGCAAGACATCTGTGCCGAGTCCTCTTCCCCGCGATGCATGACGAGGAACCTAGGTCCACTGTCGTGCTCAGCCAGAAACTCCTGGACCTTTTCTTCGGTGGTCATCCCGAACTCGAACTGGAGATCAAGTTCGACTTCGACAGGATGCTCGATGTCGGAAAGGTCTTCGAGCATGTCTGCCCAAAAGTCGGTGTAGTACTCGGAGTACACGCGCTGGGGCCAATGCTCGGACATGGTATAGCCCCATATTTCGGACATCTTCCCACTGAAGTGCCACTGGTCTTCGTCGCCGCCAGTACGCACGCCCAAAATGGTCTCTGCTACGTCAATCTTTTCTAATGTGCTCAATCTCAGCCTCCATGTACTTCCTTACCGCATTCGAACTCACAAACTTGAGCAAAGCTATGAATCCCTCGTCCTGAAACAGGTTTAAGAACTCGCCTGCTTCGTCACTTCTCATTCGTCTTGCTAGCTTTATCGCTCCCGTGCATTCAACACACACCAACAAATCGGTAGTCAGCTCGTCACAGACAATGCATTTCCCTTGACCATCAAACTTGAACGGTTTTTGTACCCCCGCAGCACCAGTGCCATCAATCGCGACGACAGCTTCACCGGGGTAGTCGGTAGTCAGCTTGACGTTTTTGATCTCGATCGACGGGCCATATGCACCCGAGTTGACATTCTCGACGGTGATCGCCCTCATCAGCCCTTTGAGTCTATCTTGACAGTCCCAACAGGCATATTCGTCATCGTCGGTAGAGGCGACCTGGCAAAAGCGACAAGTGGTCATATGTTCGAGTGTAATCGAACAACGGGGTGAGGTCAAGAACGAGAAAGGGGACCTTGCGGCCCCCGATCTCACTGATGGTTGAAGGAAGGAATTCTCTTCACCAGGACGGAGTGTATCACGGGCGTGGTATTCCCTCCACCATTAGGCGATCTGAAGTAGCTGGTACCCCTGGACCTCTGCGGCGGCACGCTGCAGGGTGCCATCCATGTAAGCGAACGCACCTGGGCTGAAGGAGTCTGAATACATCGTCTTCAGCTCAACCAACCGCTTCTCCAGCGTGGCCAGCACTGCCCGTAACGTTGTAGCAGACGCCTGTTGCTCGTAAGAGACCGGCCCAGCCTCGGCCTTGAAGTTGATCGCCAGGTTGAGGATCTTGTTGCGAATCATTCTTGCCCCAGCAAACACCACCACCATCATCTGGAACTCCTCGGGAAGATCTACAGACAGGGTGGCTAGATCGGTGATGTAGTCAGAAGAAAGGTCCGGCGTGGCCAGGTCATCGCCGTCGATAATCGTATACGTAGTAAGGGTCCCGGCGAGGCGTGCATCCCAGAACCCATCAGAGATATACCCCATCTTCGATCCCGCAGACGCGGTTGGGTACAGCTCGACGCCGGGAGCATTGATGTCACGGTCAAGCATGGGGATCATGGATTTGATGCTGGTTGCCATTAGGTTGGCGGGTCCTCTGGTCCGTCATACACGGTGTAGGTGTAGAGATCGGACGCGTAGTAGTTAGTTCCGTTATTCACCCAACCCTGTGCGGTGTATTCACCAACAGTAATCATGTCGGCGCGCACCCAGGTATATTCAAGCTTCCCGCCCAACGCATCGGTAATCACGATAGTCCCGGTGCCGAGCGTTCCGGCCCCCACTCCCAGCTCTTCTTCGATGTTCATCTGTCGGCTGGTAAATCCCGTTAGCTCAACCGGATTTTTATCAAAATCGAGAAACGTAATTTCAAGCGGTGGGGGAACTTCACCTGCAGCAAAAGCTCCAAGCTCAGAAGTTACGGGTTGAGTCATAGCCTACCCTCAACGGTTGCCGACACACTCATGGATGGTTTCTTAGTTGTCTGGGTTTGATCATACTCGAACGTATCTACTGGATAGAGCAACTTGGCTTTGATAAACACATCCAGCGTGGCCCGCGCAAGTGCAGCATTGGGGCCAGACCCGACAAGCGCAAGGACAAGGGTGGATAGCCCGCCACCATCAGCAGCGACGTGTCCAGAGCCGGATATCTGGACTTCGACCACCATTGACCCAACAGCATCACTTGCAGCATGACCCGAACCAGACAGTTGAACTTCTATGTCGAGATCCGCGGTCCCATCGCTTGCCGTATTGCCTGATCCGAACAAGAAGGTGTTCTCGTCAAGGCTGGCGAAGGCGTCAGCGGCAGCATTGCCCGAACCGGCTACCCCTGCAATGTAATTGGCATTGCCGGCACCATCTGCGGCATTCGCGCCATCTCCTGCCAAGTTTCGAGAACGCGAAAAGATTCCTAATCCGTCAGCGCTGGCATCTCCTGCCCCAGCTATTAAGCGAGTCGCCCTGAGAGTGGCTTGTCCTTCACATGAAGCTTGGCCAGAACCGGAAAGCTCGCTAACGACGCCAGTAACAAGATCGCCCGAACCATCTGCTGCAGCATTGCCAGATCCTGCGAGGAGAGTGGCTTCTTCTAGATCGCCCGTTCCGTCTGCGGCTACATCTCCAGATCCAGACAATGTCCTGGTAATAGATGCGACTGCATCCCCATCTGCTGCGGCATCGCCAGAACCAGCAAGAAGAGTGGCTCCTTCTAAATCGCCCGTTCCATCTGCGGCAGCAACGCCCGTGCTAGAAAGGAGTTTCGTGATCTCTAACGGACCAGTGGCGTCGGCTGCAACATTGCCACTACCCGAAAGGAAAGTCTTCTCCTCTAGGTCACCGAATCCATCTGCAGCCACATTGCCAGATCCAGCAATCGGCAATAGGAGTGACAGGACTACCGGAGCATCGCTGGCGATAACTCCGGCTCCAGAAAGGAACACTTCAACCGAGAGACCGGCAGTTCCTTCACACGAAATCGTACGGTCTTTGAGCGCTCAGGCGGTTGACGTTGATGTGACGACACATGAGGGCGTCGTCCTCACATCAGCCTTGTTCTATCCGCACGAAATACTTGGGAACAGTTTGGAGTTGTGGC
>PVMS01050359.1_pt1 | contig 10187 bp, 6 predicted proteins | sample 1853461 | NCBI WGS metagenome assembly PVMS01 (sample SAMN08582032, study PRJNA380276) | Marine sediment metagenome, whole genome shotgun sequencing project. | isolation source: ocean sediment barecode stripped | collected 2017
AGCCCATCGATAAGCTTGGACGTAAAACGAATTCCCTCCAGCTGGATACGAACATGATTTGGGCCCAACTCAATGTTCAGAGATCCTTCACCCGTCATTAACCGCTGCAGCTCCAGAACCCCCTTCCGCGGAACGATGACCTGTTGCTCATCCAGGCTCGCGCCGTCCAGCTCCGCTTCACAAAGCGCCAACCGGTGGCCGTCCGTTGCTACCGCGCGCAGGAACTTTCCCCCCGTCTCCAACAACATGCCATTCAGGTAATAACGAACGTCCTGTTGAGCCATTGAAAAGTGCGTCTTCTCGATGAGCCGCCCGAGTATCTTTTGCGCTACCACAATTGTCTGACCGGCCTTAATGTCTTCCACGCTTGGGAATTCGGCGGCCGGCAAGGTCGCCAAGCTAAATTTGCTTCGCCCCGATCGGACAATCAATTTTTCACCACTAACAGAGATATCTATGTCAGAACCCTCTGGCAGCGCCCTGCAGATATCCAGCAGCTTTCTCCCGGATACTGTGATTTCTCCGCCCGCCGCAACAGCAACCTCTGCCTGAGCAACCAACTCTACTTCCAGGTCCGTCGCCGTAATTGCAAGCTCACCGCCCTTTGCGACGAGCAGTACATTCGACAAAATCGGCATTGTCTGGCGTCGCTCAACAACACCGATGACCGCCTGTAGGGGCTTTAACAGCACATCCCGAGCTGCACTTAACTTCATAAATTCCACCTGTTAATAAATATTGGATATTGTTATTTTATTATTATTATTAGGGGCCTAAGCTCCTGTGGATAACTTTTATTTTCCCTTATACAACAAACACTTAAGGCCAAAAACTGCCACTCATACCAGGTGCACTTATCTCTGTGTGCTTGTGTGCAGCCTGTGGATAAAGTTAGTAAAGTGCGTTATCCACCACTTATCCACACTATCCTGTCAGAGTTCTCAACAAATTCAAATAATCGTCATCAATACGTTTGTCTGATTCTCGCAAAGCCTCAATACGGCGACACCCATGGAGCACGGTCGTGTGGTCTCGACCACCGAACGCATCACCGATTTCTGGCAGGCTGTGGTTTGTTAATTCTTTAGCCAGGGCCATTGCAAATTGCCGCGGCCGTGCGATCGAGCGACTGCGACGTTTCGACAATAGATCACCCATGCGTATCTTAAAATAGTCTGCGACAGTCTTCTGTATGTTTTCAATGGAGACCAAACGGGCCTGTACCGCCAAGAGGTCGCGAAGCGCTTCTTTGGCAAAATCGAGATTAATGGGCCGCTGGGTAAAGCGTGAATTTGCGATGACCCGGCGAAGCGCGCCTTCGAGTTCCCTGACGTTTGATCGAATTCTCTTGGCGATAAAGAAAGCAACCTCTTCCGGGAGTTCTACATCGTCGGCTGCGGCCTTGCTCATGAGAATGGCCACGGAGGTTTCCACCTCCGGAGGCTCAATAGCAACGGTCAAACCCCAGCCGAGGCGCGATTTCAAGCGCTCTTCCAGGCCGTGAACCTCTTTCGGGTAACGGTCGCAGGTTAGAACGATTTGTTGCTGACCTTCGAGCAGCGCATTAAACGTGTGAAAGAACTCCTCCTGCGATCGCTCTTTGCCAGCAAAGAACTGAATGTCGTCGATAAGCAGAGCGTCCAGGGAGCGATACGAGCGCTTGAAATCAGAAATAGTGTTGTGTTGCAAACCACGAACCATGTCACCAACGAAACGTTCGGAGTGAACATAGGCGACGCGGGCACGCGGGTTACGCTCAAGCATCGCGCTGCCAATAGCGTGCATAAGGTGCGTCTTGCCAAGCCCGACACCACCATATATGAACAGCGGGTTATATGATTTCCCGGGGTTTTGGCCAACCTGTGTCGCCGCCGCTCTTGCCAGCTGGTTGCTCTTGCCCTCGACGAAGCTGCTAAAGGTGAACGCCGGATTGAGCCGAGACGCCATGGCGGCGGCCGGACCTTGGCCGTTAGCATTGCTGTACGCTGGCGGTCGCGGTGAAGGCGCCGTCGGTGTGGCGCTCGCGCGGGATCCAACTTCGATTACAACCTCCGTCTTGGTGCCCGAATCGTCGACGATCTCCAGGATCCGGTCAGCGTAATGCTGTTGCAGCCACTCCACGACAAAGCGATTGGGCGCAAGCAGTCGCAATACGCCGCCGTCCTCTACGGCCTGCAATGGCCGGATCCACGTGTTGAACTGCTGTTCAGGAAGCTCCGCCTGGAGGTCGCGGATGCAGCGATTCCAGAGCGTCATCTCGACCGGCAATTGAGTCCCCAAAGCATGAAGTTGTATTCTTAATGGAAGACCGGGCAGTCTATACCCTCTGCCAGATCGCCGCCAGATCGCGGGTGAAGTCTACCGTCTGCCGGGTTTTGCTGCGTCTATTGACACTGTCTGGGCATCTGCGTACTCTTGCCGCCCCTCCGGATTGCAGGCCATTGATGGCGTTGCAGAAAACCCAGGTAACAGGCAGATGAAACGCACCTTTCAGCCCAGCAAAATAAAGCGCGCACGCACTCATGGTTTTCGTGCCCGCATGGCGACGAAAGCCGGGCGCCTCGTCCTTAAGCGCCGTCGCGCCAAAGGCCGCGCCAAGCTAGCGCCGTAACCCACGGCAACAATACACACGACCGTGGCTGGCAGCTCCCTCTACCGGCTCAAAAAGGACAACCGGCTGCTCAACGCCGGTGCCTACGGCCGCGTGTTCAAAAAAGCGACGCGAAGCCGTGACAAATGTTTTACCGTATTATCCCGGAACAACGATATGGCAATCGCTCGGTTGGGTCAGGCGATTTCAAAAAAGAATTGCCGGCTTGCCACGGATAGAAACAGAATTAAACGCGTTGTCAGGGAGTCTTTCCGGCAGCACCAGGCGACGCTGGCGGGACTTGATGTCATCGTCATCAACCAACCAGCCGCGGGCGCGGCTGGAAATCAGCAGCTGTTCAACAGCCTGACCGGACACTGGGAGCGGTGCCAGCGGGCAAAGCGCGAGAAGGGCGCTCAGGAATAAGAAAACATGGATAACCAACGACTTCTCCCATGGGCGCTATTCGGCATGATGGCCTGGTTAAGCTACCAGGCGTGGATGCAGGACTACGGACTGAAGCCCGCCGAAATACCGACGACAACGGACGAGCCAGCCCTTGATGCGCCCGATGACGCGCTGCCGCAGCTGACTGACACAAGCACAGATATCGACGCACCGGATGTACTGCCGAGCTTCGATGATGCGGCGGAGGTGGCGGCGGTTGGGCTAGCGCCGGCCATTCACGTAAAGACGGACGTGTTTGATCTTGAGCTGAGCACGCAGGGCGGCACAGTTCAGCGCGCCGTGTTGCTCAACTACCCCGTCGCCAAGGACCGGCCAGACGACCTCGTCGAGTTGCTTTCGACCGAGGCCAGCCAGCTGGGTCTCATCCAGTCGGGTTTGCGCTCGGCGGGTGGGGGCGAAGAGGCAAACCATCGAGCGAGATTCACAAGCAAACAGCAAAGCTACTCTATCAGCGGCAGCGGCGAGCTCGTTGTACCGCTAACCTGGTCTGACGGCGCAGGCGTGACTGTTGAGAAGCGCTATCGCTTTACCGCAGATGGCTACACCATCGTTCTCGAGCAGCAGATAACAAACAACAGCGCAGAAACGTGGCGTGGCGCAGAGTATGTGCAGTTGCTGCGGTTCTCTGCCGAACATGAGCGCACCATGTTTGACGTTGATTCCTATTCGGTAGTCGGGCCGATCATTTACGACGGCGAGAAGTCCGAAAAGCTGAAACGGGACGACCTGCTGGAAGATGGGCCTTACGCTTTCGCGTCAGAGAATGGATGGTTCGGCGCGATTCAACATCATTTCGTTAGTGCGGTCGTGCCCACGCCAGGAACGACTCAACGCTACAGCGTTTCGGTTCGCGACGCGGTCTCAACGGCGAGCTCGATCGGCCCGACGCAAACTGTCGAGCCAGGAACGAGCAAGACATTTACAACAACGCTGTTCGTCGGACCGAAGCTGCAGTCGCAGCTCGAGGAGATCGACGAGTCGCTCAAGCTGACAGTTGACTACGGCTGGTTGACTATTCTCTCGCAGCCGCTGTTCTGGGTGCTCAGTAAGATGTTTGGTTTGTTCGGCAACTGGGGGGTGGCGATTATTTCTGTGACCATCCTGATCAAGGCCGTGTTTTACAAGCTCACCGAGGCGAGTGGCCGGTCTATGGCGAAGATGCGCAACCTGCAGCCACGGCTAAAAGCACTGCAAGAGCGGTATAAGGACGATAAGCCACAACTCAGCCAGGCCATGATGGAGTTGTACAAAAGAGAGAAAGTAAACCCGGCCGCGGGCTGCTTACCCATCCTGATTCAAATGCCGTTTTTCCTGGCGTTTTACTGGGTGTTGCTCGAAAGTGTCGAAATGCGACAGGCGCCGTTTGCGTTGTGGCTTACGGATCTGTCGACCAAAGACCCGTTCTTTGTGCTACCGCTAATCATGGGCGGAGCCATGTTCTTCCAGCAAAGGCTCAACCCGCAGGTTGGTGACCCGGTACAGGTTAAGGTCATGCAGGTCATGCCGATTATCTTTACCGGCTTCTTCGCCTTTTTCCCGTCCGGCCTCGTTCTTTATTGGGTAACCAACACACTGTTGTCGATCGCCCAACAGTGGAACATCAACAAGGTGGTGGAGAGAGAAGCCAAGCAGGCGAAAGGCGGCAAGCGCAGCAAGAAAGACGACTAAGCTGAAGGCCCTGCATCACAGCCTTAGCTGTGCTCTCATTAGCAGATGAATGAGCCGCCAGACACAATCGTTGCTGCAGCCACACCCCCGGGTGCGGGCGGCATAGGTGTTGTCCGGATCTCCGGCAGCGAGGCCGGGCGCATCGGCCGCAGCATGCTCGGCAGCCTGCCTGAGCCACGCGAAGCGACCTACAAAAAGTTTCGCCGCAGCGACGGAGAAGTCCTGGACGTCGGTCTTGCCCTGTACTTCCCGGCGCCAGCCTCTTTCACTGGCGAATCAGTGCTTGAGCTGCACGGGCATGGCGGCCCACTGGTCGTTTCGCTCATCGTTGATGCGGCGCTAAGTCTCGGCGCTCGGCGGGCGGAGCCGGGCGAGTTCACCAAGCGGGCCTTTCTCAATGGCAAGCTGGATCTGGCCCAGGCAGAAGCGATACCCGACCTGATAAGCAGCGGCACGGAGCAGGCGGCGCGTGCAGCGCTGCGATCTCTGACGGGCGTGTTTTCCGCGTCGGTCAATAAGCTTGCCGAGCAACTGACGCAGCTGCGAATGCATGTCGAGGCCGCCATCGATTTTCCCGAAGAAGAAATCGACTTCTTGTCGGACGAAGCGCTGCTATCGAGGCTTGAGGCTTGCGCGGGCGCGTTTGATGAACTTAAGCGTCAAGCCGGGGTTGGCCGCGTCTTGCGAGATGGTTTTCGAGTTGTGATCGTCGGTAAGCCCAACGCCGGTAAATCCAGCTTGTTGAATCGCCTCAGCGGTGAAGCGTCAGCGATTGTTACCGAGCTTGCGGGAACAACACGCGACATTATTCGTGAGCAGATAAACATCGACGGCCTGGCTGTCGAGCTGGTGGACACGGCGGGCTTGCGGGACGACCCGGATCGTATCGAGGAGGAGGGCATACGCCGTGCGCGCGAGGCGCTCATGAGCGCAGATGCCGCGCTGTGGATTCAGGATGCGACGTTGCCGGACGATGCGGAAATCGGCGAGCGCCTGCCGCCAGGCGTTGAGCTGACGATCGTTCGAAACAAGATAGATCTGACCAACGAGACACCAGGTTGCGAACCCGGCAGCCCCGGCGTGATTAAATTGTCGGCCACGACTGGCGAGGGGGTCAACGCGTTGCGCGAGCGCTTGCGCGAGCTTGCCGGTTACGAAAACCTCGGCGAGGGTGCATTCACCGCACGGCAACGGCATCTCGACGCGCTAAAGCGCGCTTCCGATTGTTTCGTAAGCGGCAGAAAGGCGCTCGCAGAGGCGCGTGCGGGCGAGCTGCTGGCGGAGGAGCTTCGCTTGGCACAAGAGGCGCTGGGAGAAATAACGGGCGCGGTTTCTTCTGACGACCTGCTGGGAAAAATCTTCGCCGACTTTTGTATTGGCAAATAATCTGGTTGAGGGCTAGGGGCGAAAGCGCGGATCGGTGATCGCCATCTCGGTGATCGGGCCATAGCGGGCAACATCATCGCGAATCAATGCCGCATCGCCCAGAACCACGAAGACAAGATCGTCGGGGCTTGGATAAACGCCTGTGATGACCGACTGGATGGCCTCACTGCCAGCACCGGCCACCGCCGCGCCGTAATCGTTAACGTACGACGCATCGAGGCCGTACGCCTGCAGCGTTGCAAATTGAGCGGCAAGCTGCGCCGAGGTTTCCAGGCGCGGCGCAAACAGGCCGAGAATATAATTCTTGCCAGATGTAATCAGTTCCTCATCGAAACCTTCGTTGCGAAGTCTTGCGAGAAGCGCGAGCGCAAGGTCGATGGCCTCAATCGTGGTTTCTGTTTTCGTGAACGAAACTATGGCGACAGAACCAGCCAACGTCGGCCGACTCAATGACGCGCTGGCGCCATACGCTAACCCGGCCGTGGTTCGCATTTCGTTCATAAGCAATGAAGTAAAGCGACCGCCGAAAAGCGTGTTTGCAATATCCAGTTCCGCGCGGTGCTCGTAGTTTCGGTTCACGCCTACGTTGCCGACCCAAAAGTAAGACTGTGTCGCGCCAGGCTTGTCGATTAAGAGCACGCGACGACCTTGCTGCGGCAGCGGCGAATCAAACTCCGGCAAAGGCGCTTTCGCGGCGCGCCAATCTGCAAAGGCCTCTGACAGCTTGCCGGCCATCGCATCCACATCGAAGTCGCCGACGATCGAGATAATCAGACGGTCTGCACCGACATAATCTTCGTAGTACGCGCGCACCTCCCGAGCCGTGATTTTTGCCAGCGATGCCTCGTCACCATTGACCGGAGTGCCGTAAGGGTGATCTGCAAAAAGAAAGGCATTACCGTAAGTGCGGATGAGCCGTCGTGGGTCGCTGTCTTTCGCGGCTCGAATCAAATTGATTCGGCGGTCGCGAAGCTTCGACATTTCTGCAGCGCCAAGCGTGGGCCGTTGCAACATATCTACGAGCAACTCAACCATCAGGTCGGCATCGCGCGCCATGAAGTCGGCGGAGATCGTGACCACCTCCAACCCGGCTCCAGCCGATAATGAGCCACCGACCGCAGCGATGGCCTCGGCGAACGATGCGGCATCGCGATCCCCGGCGCCCTTTTCAAGCAGGCCTGCGAACAGGCTGGCGAGACCGGCCCGCCCCTCGGGGTCGGATACCGCCCCACCACGAAGCGTTACTTCCGCTGCAATCAGCGGGACATCGCGTTTTGCGTGCAGAATAAAGACGGCGCCATTGTCGAGCTCGACCTGTCGCACCTCGGGCAGCGTCACGCCCTGAGCCATAGATGTGCCTGTTGACAGCACGGCGAGAAGCGCGAGACCCCGGGGCAACAGGCGAATCATTGCGAGCCCTCCGCAGCGGGCGCACGAAGCACGCCAACGGTCATGTTGTTAACGCGAAAGACTTTCGTCGCTACGGCGCGCAAATCTTCGGCGGAGACGGTCTCCATTTCCACCGGCAAGCGGAAAAGCTTTTCGTAGTTGCCGTGAAAAACCGCGTAGTTACCCAGTGCCGAAGCCTTGCCGTCGATGGTCGCAAGCCCGCGCCAGAAGTCGGCGAGAACAATATTGCGAGCCTTGCTCAGCTCGGCGTCGGTGACGCCCTCGGCCGCAATCCGCGTTAACTCGTCGAGCATGCGGCGCTCTAGCTCGGCCGGGTCGCCGCCAGGCGGGAGCGTCAAATAAAAATACACAAGGCCGGGGTCGAAGCCCTCGTCCTGGTAGCCGCCAACCGAAATTGCGAGGCCCTCGTTCTCAACGAACAGCTGGTGCAGGCGCGACGACTCTCCACCGACAAGAATGTTGAGCAACAAATTCATCGACAAGGTTTCCGGCGCCACTGCGTCTGCCGCGTGAAACGCAAGGTGCAGCATCGGCGTTTGTGCAGGGGCCTCGACAACGAGATGGCGAGGACCAAGCTGCTCGGGCTCAATCGTGCGAACCGGCGGCGGCGGTTCCTGCGCCGGCGTCGGTGCGAAATACTCCTCGGCCAGGCGGAAAATCTTATCGGGCGTTGCGTCACCGGTGACGACAACAGTGCGGTTATTCGGTGCGTAGTAGGTCCGGTAATAGGTAACAAGGTCTTCTTGTGTCCATGACTCAATGTCGGAAGGCCAGCCAATGACGGTGAACTGATAGGGGTGAGCAACATAAGCGGTTGCCTGCACCTGCTCGTGGAGTTTCCGAAAATTGCTGTTGTCAACGCCGGAGCGACGCTCGGAGTACACAACCTTGCGCTCGCTCTCGAACACGTCGGGCACGATGGCGAGGTTTTCGAAACGATCGCCCTCAAGCTCGAAAATGGTTTCGAGCGCCGACCGCGGGAACCAATCCTCATAGACGGTAACGTCGGACGAAGTGTAAGCATTGTTGTCGCCACCAGCCGCCTCCATCGCGGTATCAAACTCACCGGGCGCGCGCTTTTCCGTGCCAAGAAACATCATGTGCTCGAAGAAGTGTGACACCCCGGTAATGCCCGGATATTCGTTGCGCCCGCCGGCACGAACGAAGGTGTACATGACAACATTGGGAATGTCGTGATCGGGCCAGACAATAATCTTCAGCCCGTTGTCCAGCGCCAGGCTGCGAATTTCGGGCGGCGTGGTGTTCGCCATCGGCGCTTCACCCTCTGGCACGCCCGGAACAAGAAACTCAAAGGTGGGCAGCAAGCGCTCGCCGACTACCGCGAGCGCGCCTAATACGAGCAGGACCGCAACGGCGGCATTTAACTTTTGCCCGGTCTTGAATACGAGGGACTGGGTCTGGTCGACATCGGCAGCCTTCTTCAGGCCGGCCGGCGTTATCTCGTAGGTCCACGCGAACAGCAGCGCCAGCGGAAAGCCAACCACGATGAGAAAGTAGACAAAGGTTTCTGTCCAGACCGGCAGCGAAACGCGCCCTTGCAGGTCATCAAGCAGCCACACGACAAGCCAGCTCGCAACGGCAAAAAGCAGCGCGACCTTGAAGACGTTTCGACGCCTGAGTTCTGCAAATATGGCCATACCCGCATCCTACCCCAGCAGCCCCTCGCGCCGATACAGGCGGGCACAAATCCAGGTGATTATTGTGCCGATCGCCAGCGTGCTGGTCACTGAAATGGCGACATGCAGCATGTTGACCGGCTCATTCTTGATCATGTCGACGAGCAACAAGTGCTGGCTCAGGCTGGGCACGAACATGAATTCAATTTGTGGCCGTAGTGTCAGGATGCTGACGATCAAAATGGGTAGTGTCGGCGCGATAAGTACAACGCTGAGCCAGGTCTGCGCCTCTTTGTAGCTCTTTGTGAACGAAGCGACCAGGGTCATCAGCGACGCACCCAGCAAGACGAACGGTGCAAGCACAAAGAAAGCGGCAATGACAACGCCGGGCCCAAAGTTGGGGATCATGCCAAGTTGTTGCAACGGCATGAACTTCAGCGCGACGAAAAAGGACCAAAGGCTAAGCATAAGTGACACGGCCATAAAGACGCAGGTTGCTGCGATCTTGCCGAGCATGAGCTGAGCCCTCGTGACGGGCAACGCAAGCAGCGGCTCCAGGGACCCTCGTTCACGCTCACCCGCGGTGGTATCGATCGCAAGGTACATACCGCCCATCAACATGGCGAAGATAAAAAAGTAGCTCATCATGCCGAGCAATATTGCGGACCGGCCGCTTGGCGTTGACACGTCGACATCGTCAACATTGATCGGCCGCAGCACAAGCGGACTGACCCCACGCGCAACAAGGCGCATGGCTGTCAGCTCCTGGCTGTAACCCCCTAGCGCCCGTCGCGCCCGGCGGGCGTCTCGTTCTGCCTGTGAGTTAGCGTGATCAGCAAACACCTCGATCCTGGCTGGCAGGCCACCGCGCAATTGTTCGCCGAAGCTCTCTGTGATGAGCACGACGACGTCGTGACGCCCCGCCTTGACAGCGGCGATCGCTGCATCACGGTCTTCGGGGCCGTCCACAACCTTGATGTTTGAGCTCTCGAGGTAGCGCATCAGGTTGGGGGCGTATTGCTGGCCGA
>PVMS01121561.1_pt1 | contig 10187 bp, 9 predicted proteins | sample 1853461 | NCBI WGS metagenome assembly PVMS01 (sample SAMN08582032, study PRJNA380276) | Marine sediment metagenome, whole genome shotgun sequencing project. | isolation source: ocean sediment barecode stripped | collected 2017
TGATATTGAGGCTGGCGCGATTAGGGGGGGTGCCAGTGAGGATTGCCACCTGCCACAACCCTGTTTCAATGCGTGAATCGCGCAGCAGGTTCGCTAACGCCCATGCCAGTGGTCAGGTCCTTCTTCAGCCAGCGGTTCATGAGCCAATGGTAGGCGCCCTCGATTCCGCGCAATTCACGCATTGAAACAGGGTTGTGGCAGGTGGCAATCCTCACTGGCACCCCCCCTAATCGCGCCAGCCTCAATATCAGTCCAGAAGCATTGTTCATATGCGAGTGAACAACATCATAAGGGCCGTTGGCTCTGAGAATTTGAATAAACGCTCGTGCGTGGCGTAAGGGTGAACGGGGGCTTGGAACCGAAAACACCCGCGCTCCGTTTTTCTCCAACTCCAGATTATAGTCGGAGCCTGCATCCGCGTGCCTTACAACATCCATGGACAGCTCTAGACGATCAACATGCTGTATTACATTGTTCAACCATCGGGAAACACCCCCACCCTCCAGATGATAGACAACATGAAGAATTCTAAGGGGCTTGCGATCTTCGGCCTGTTGCAACAATGACAGTGTGCTCCGGTTGCTCTGTGCGATTTTAGGAACCTTTCACCAGCGTATCAGGCATTCACATAAAAGTATTATGAAAACGGGTATTTTTTGTATTGCGAGTTAATACAGAAAGCGTGTTTTTTCCTGAGAATATTAACCGAGCACTCTATACTCCGCCTTAGACCTGAGACTTTCAGCATGTGGTGCCCGCAAAATCGACGGTTTCATTAAGACATATAGACTACTTTGAGGCAAATCCGGCCAATCCGGATAGGTCGTACTTTCTTCCTTGTGGAATAGATACTGAAGAATAAATTCACAGACATTCAGGATTTTTCCGGGACAAGAGCAAACCATGGTCATCAGTCACCGTTACCGCTATTTGTTTGTCCAGATTCCGATGACCGGTTGTACCGCGATTGGAACAGAACTGGTGGACAACTACGCTGGTGAGAGAATTCTATCCAAGCATGCGAGCTACCGGGAGTTTCTTGCGCAGGCCAGCAATAACGAGCGTACTTATTATGTGTTTGCGAGCATCCGCGACCCTTTCGATCGGGCTGTCAGTCACTACTACAAGTTTTGCTGCAATCATGAAGACTACCTGAGTCCCCGCTACCGGTCACAGCATTCCAGGAAAACCATTCGCTACCAGAGAGCGAGGTTGCAGTATCTCGAGAAAACCAGGGCAGACTTTCCCCGCTATTTACAGCGCTTCTTCAGTGCATTCGACCCGAAGTTACCACCGCCGCATATTCGCAACGAGCAGGCCGACTTCCTCATCAGGTTCGAACGTTTGCAACAGGATTTCCAGTCGGTTCTCAAAACACTGGCCATTGAGCCACAAAGAGAACTTCCTGCTCGAAATCTTACACCTGGACGTGAGCACGGATTCCTCCAACACTACGATCAAAGAAGTTCGGAGCTGGCAACCGCTGCGCTAGGGCCGAGTGCTCAATATTGGGGCTATGAGATTCCCCCGGAGTGGTCTCTGACGATACCGGTACGCACTCGCCTGATTTTCCGGGTAAAGATGAGCATAAGGCGTGCAATCTCCCTCTGGCCAGGATGAATGTGCCAGCTTATTTGACACAGTGGATACAGGTGGGCGTGTGGTCAAGAATCGAGGCGGATGTGCAAACTGGCCAGTTCCTCGGATCTGTCGTAGTCGGCGAGTCGCGTAATTGCGAAGAGGTTGTGCTTTAATTCAAGGTCGTTAAAATTGGTGAGGTTTCTATGTGCTGTGAGGTGCAAACCAGGAAAATAACAGTAGAGATATAGCGGTAGTCAATGGAAGCACACTTTTCATTCAACGATTTATGCATCTCAGTATCCAGTGCAGGCCCAGCTGACCTTGAATGGCTCGAGGAGAACTTGTGCCCGGCATTTGAAAAACAGTCGCGGTCCGGAAATGGCTTTCACATTCACTGCACTTTCGACGCGGCGCGCTTCGACAACTTACGTGGAGACACAGAGGTGCGTAGCGCACAACCAGCAGCCATCTTTTCTCTGGATGGTTGTGCGGCCACCTATCCAACGTGGATCTCGGGTGACCAATGCAAGTGTGTCCTGGACACCCATCTGGAATGTATCTACGTGTTTGACAGGACTTCTGACACAATCTCCGTGGTGTCAAAGCGGTGGCGTCCGGCCATTCGCATCGCTTTATTCAGGGTGATGCGGGAGATTGCGAGTCAGCGGGGATTGGAAAATGGTGCCCTGCACCAGCATGCTGCTGCGGCCAGTATAAACGGTAGTGGTGTACTGATTTGTGGCCCTAAACGTGCTGGAAAAACCACACTTCTCAGCCAGCTGTTACAAGCAGGAGCGCACTATATCGCCAATGACAGGAGTGTAATCAGACTAGATGGCAGAGAGGCCCCAATACTTTCCGGCATGCCCACGATTGTCTCCGTCCGTGAAAATACCATGAGTTTGATTGACGCCTTTCTTCCCGCACATACCGGCGGCTGGTTTGCTCGCCATACTCTTGGCGAATCACTGCTGGACGACAGGACCGCACAAGCAGAAACTGAGATTACAGCTCTATCGATCAGCCCGGCGCAATACTGTCACTTACTGGGACAGTCGCAGCAAGCTCATGCCATGCTCAAGTGTTTACTGTTTCCCCGGGTGGATACCAGCGTAGCCGGAATTGAAGTGTCTGAATTGAAGCCGATCGAGGCTGAACAGCGTTTGGAATCCAATGCTTTCGCATTGTCTGAGACTGTGTTTACCCAGGTCAGGCGATCGATACACGCCGCTGAAGCCGCCCGTCACGTGCGGGAGAGGGTAGCGAAGGCCTGCCGCAGCTACGAGCTTGTACTTGGCACCGGTGCGCAGGACAAGATTGATGCCTTGGAAACCCTTTGGCCAGCTCATGCAGTTCTCTAACTGGCACAGGCTTTGCCTGGCCTTGCTTGGCGGAGAAGAAAGTGAAGCAGTCGATCTTATAGAAGGCTCGGAGTTGGACGAGGTTGGCTTTATCCGGTTCCTCCGAGCGCAGCATCTAGCGGGCACCATAGCCATGGTGGTTAAGGACACACCCGTCGTACAACTGTTCTCGCCATTTCTGTTAGAGCAACTGGAAAAGGCAGCAGATATTCAACAGCACCACAACGCTCTGGTGCTTGCAACTCTGCTTCAGGTCAGCCAGGGGCTGGAGGCACAGGGAATCCCGGTGATTCACCTCAAGGGTTGCTATTATGCCCACCGTTTCTGGGGTGGGCTGGACCGCCGCTTTCTCTGGGATCTTGACTTAATGATTCCAGATCAGGAGTTTGAACGGACTGTGGATTATATGCGGTCGCTTGGTTATCGGCCACGGTCCGGTTCACTGATCAACAACCGGCTGGCTCGAAAGTTGACGCATGCGATAACACTCGAAGGTGACGGGCCAGAGGTGGACCTGCATCGAGTGTTCAGGGTGCGGCCAGCGTATTGTATCGACTACGATGACATATGGGCGACTGCGACTGAATATACCCTGAAAAACAAGTCAATACAGGTTCTCTCCGATGATTATGATCTATTGTTCCTGCTGCTTGCTGTTGCCCATGACATCGAGGTTGGCAAAGTCAAGCTCAAGCTGCTCTTCGATGCGAAGGCCGCACTCGAAACTGCTGACCCGCTATGTGACTGGGCTGGGTTTCTATCCAGGCGCGAGACTGAGCGATTGGATAAAATCTGTGTCAACGTGCTTGTCTTGATAATCAGGACCATGGAGCTGGATTCTTCATTACCACGTCTGTCATCTCATCTGTCTAATCTTACCGAGGTATTGGAAACCAACGATTTGGCAAAAATGCATCGGCTGCTATCCAATCCCAGGCACAGTCTTGAAAACCGCCTCTGGTTTGCCTCAAATTCTCCAGCAGGTCGCTTACCTTACTTACTCTGGTGGTCGGCCACGCTGCCTTTTCGTTTTGCCATTGGCAGGAAGCTCTGATCTTGGGAAAGGAGCGAACTAAATTGTTTGACGGGTTGATTCAGAAAGCGAAGCAAAGTTTTTCCGAGCATCGTAGCCTGTTCCGGTGGGCGGTCAGCGTCATGTTGGAAATTGCGCCATACAGCACGGTAAGCCTTTTCGTGCTCGGTTTGCTGTCTGGCATAGCGCCACTCCTGCTCTTCATAGCGATACGTGGTCTCATCGATACTCACTTCACGCTTTCTGCTACCGGAACAGTTCGGGTAGAAGACATGGCTCCCTGGTTTCTTCTGGTTATTGTTGTGGCGGTGGTGGAAGCCATGGTCGTAATATTAAAGAAGAAAGTCGCCTCGAGTCTCGCGGCCAAGACAGACCTTGAGGTGACCACCAGGGTATTGCAACAGGCAAATCGCCTGGAGGTTTCTTACTTCGACCTCCAGGACAACCAGGAAGAGATCTCCCGGCTCCAGGGACAAATTTCCGGTCACCTCGTAGGCGTGGTGGAAAAAGCTGCTGACCTGTTTAGTGGTTCTGTGCAGTGCGTCACCCTCACAGGAATCCTCGTATTGATTGAGCCGCTGGTTCTACCGATAGTGGTCCCATTGTTCATACCCTACATGTTTTTTCACCTTAATCTGTCGCAGCACAAGCTTTCTCATGCGCGGCACCACTCTGAAAGCCATCGGCGAGTCGGGTATTACGTCGGATTGCTTTCTGATCGCGCCAACTCCGCAGAGGTGAGACTGCTGGGCATAGGTGACCACATTATCGAACGCTTTCGATCGACTATTCGCAGCATCAGGCACGATCAACGTAAGGAGGAAAACCGGGCCTTCAGGGGTAGTGCAATTTTCGCGCTGCTTTCCGTCACCGCGCTCTTCTATGTGTTCAGCCTGGTGGTTGAATCCACACTGCGACAGGAAGCCTCAATGGGTGACCTGGTGGTGTTCGCTGCGGCGATGATCCGAATGCGTAAAACGATGGAACAGTTTATACTCGTCCTGAGTATCTGCGTCGAACAACTCGGTTACGTCAAATACCTGCGGTCCTTTCTTGAGCGTGAGCCGAGCAGGAAGAAGGCGGTATTTGATCCGCTTCAGGATTTCAAGGGTACCGTGGATATTGAAGGGCTCAGCTTTCGCTATCCGGGTACGGAAACACTTGTCCTCGATAACCTCAGTTTGTCGATTGCGGCGGGGGAAACCGTTGCTTTCGTCGGAGAAAATGGCTGTGGGAAGTCTACACTAGTGAAGTTAATAGCTGGATTTTATCCCGAGTACGAAGGCTCTATTACACTGTCGGAACGTGATCTTCATTGCCTGAAACCGGCTGACCTTCGACGCAATATTTCCTTTGTTTTCCAAGATTTTGCATGCTACTCGGCCACAGTGGCCGAAAATATTGCCTATGGCGACTGGCCCAGGCTTCAGAATGACCGGAAAGGCATAGAGAAACTGGCGCTCAGCCTGAATCTGGATGCCAAAATCCGTGAAATGCCAAATGGCTATGATACGATGCTGGGCCGCACCTTTGGGGACTACGAGCCCTCCGGAGGCATTTGGCAGAGAATTGCCATCGCGCGCGCATTTGCCAGCGGCGCTCCGTTGCTTATCCTGGATGAACCGACTGCCAGTGTTGATGTGAGGACAGAATACGAACTCTTTGCGCAATTAGATAAATTAGCCAGAGACAGGACCACCATCTTGATATCACACCGCTTTTCGACCGTTTCCATGGCGGACAGGATTTTCGTCATGCGCGGTGGTCGTATCGTGGAACAGGGCAGCCACGAGCAGTTAATCTCGATGGATGATTACTACGCAAAGTTGTATCGGTATTTTGTGATGAGGATGCGTATTGATGGCTGAAATCAGTTCAGGATCCAGGGAGTTTCCACCCATTTCGGTGATCGTACCCGTCCACAATGCTGAAAATACTATCGTTGATTGTGTCAGCGCACTTGTGGGACAGGAATATGCCGGTAACTACGAAATAGTGATTGTAGACAACAACTCGGTGGATCGCAGCTATGAGTTAGTGTCCGGCCTCACTGGGGAAATCAAGTTGCTGCAAGAGTGTAAGCAGGGCGCCTCCGCGGCTCGTAACACTGGCATTCTAAATGCCCGCTACGAATTGGTTGCATTCACTGATGCCGACTGTATTCCTCATTCGAACTGGCTGGCTATGCTGGCGATGCACTGGAAAGAGGTGGCCGGAGTAAGGCTTGTCGGGGGCAGAATTCAAGTGAAGGAACCCACAACAACGGTGGGTAAGTTCGCAGAGTTCGCCTTCAACCAGCAGGAAGCAATTGAACGCTACCGGCCTCCATGCATTATCACCGCGAACGCGCTCGCCAAACGTTGTGACTTGATCGCGATGGGTATGTTCAACGAATCCTACCTGCGTGCGCAGGATGTTGAAATTTCCTATCGAGCCTTCTATCAACATCATGCCAGTTTTTCCTATTGCGAATCGGCCGTAGTTGACCACGTGAACGTAGATAGCCTGCCGGGCCTTTGGCATAAAGGCTGGCAACACGGGCGGGGCGCTGCAAAAGTCTGGAGGGATTACAGGGAGTCACTTGCTTGTTCACCAACTGCGCGTCTGCGGGAAATCAAACCCTACCTGGCCGTGCTTTGGGAAACCTGTCGCTTGGCGATAGTACCGTTAAGTGGTGAAGAAGCCGGTACTCAACGCCATTACGCCTTCTACCGGGCAGTTTTTGAGATGGGCAAACAGGCGGGATTCTCCTGGCAGACCCTGACCCAGCGATTGCAGGCTTGAAAAAGCCCGCCGCCACCATCGTCATACCACTTCTCTCTCAAGTGCCTGAGTGGCTGCAGACCTGTATCTGTTCGGCATTGTGCCAATCGATGCCATCACAGGTTATCGTGATCACTTCGCCACATACGCCGGCAGAAAATCTCTCACTACTTGCTGATTTACGTCGCGAGCATGATGCGTTGAAGGTCGTGGAACAACAGCCAGGCGCCGGGTTTGCCGCAGCCATCAATGAAGGCTGGGAGATGGCGGATACTGAAAGAGTGGGGCTATTACTAAGTGATGACTGGATCGCGCCTGATGCAGTCTCACGGTGCCTCGAGCACCAGGCAGATATCGTGTCTACCGGTCACCGTGGTTTGTCGGCTGATACTCAACGCCAGTTGTGGGAACGAATTCCCGACCCCAGTGAATTCGCAGCGCTGGGTACGCTTGAAGAAAAAGCGAGTTACCTTTCGCACTTCTTCATGTTCAACCGGGAGGCAGTACTGGCCGTCGGCGGCGTGGACCCGGCAATTGGATTGACCGGGGCTGATGACTATGACTTGCCCTGGACCCTGTTGGAAAAGGGTGCCAGTGTCGCCCTGATTCCCGAGCCATTGTACTTTTACCGGGATCATCGAAAGCAACGATTGACGCTCAGGAACCAACAGGATCAGGTTGCTGACCTGCGCAGAGTCCTGACCAAGCACGGCCTTCCACCTGCTGAGATCGACCGCTTGACCGCGGAAAAAAAACGTTGGTATGGCGTCCCGGTGCATGTCGCAATTGAGGATCCTCACTGGTACAAGATGCCTGGCGGGGAAGCTTAGTGTGGAGGCTGATACAACTTCCTTACCTCCTGTCTTGCACCCTGACTTGCTGAAGCTGGTCGACCAGCATCCCGGTTCGCTGGTTTCCGCGCACGAAGTGACACGACTGAAGTCAGTTGACTCGTTGCGCGCCACGTACAGGCTGGAATTCAGCAATGGTAGTACGGTCAAAGGCCGTGTTCTTGACGAGTCCGCGCAAGTGGCGAAGTTTGGATGCCTTGCTGAGTTTCTCGACCGGGCGGTCTTTCCATCTGTGCTGGTCTCGCACGGGCACGCCCTGCTGGAAGAATGGAAGGCAGGTACACCGCTCAACTATCCCGAAGCTGCCGCAATTTGGTCTTTTCGCGCGGGCCAGGTACTCGGTTCGGTACATACCACAGCACTCAAATCCGAGATACTGCCCAAACGGGTTGGAAGTCTGAAAAGTCGTCGGGAGCAGTTGAAATCAGCCCTGGAGTCTCTGCTGTCTTCGGCAGTATTATCAGCTGCTGCGGTACAACAGTTGGAACGTATCGCTTGTTCGAACGCACCGGAACTTCTTGATGCCGGCCTGGTGCATCTTGATTTCTGTGCTGAGAACATGATCGAAAAAGATGGCTCTCTCTATGTTGTCGATAACGAGCTGCTTGATACCGGCATCATCGATGCGGATCTGGCAAGGACGTGGTATCGATGGCCGAACCTGCTTCAGGTAGACTTTCTGAGAGGCTACAATGAATTTCGGGATGCAACTGCCTTTCTGCATCACCAGACTTTTTGGGCAGTCTACACGCTTGCCGTCGCAGCTGATTATCGCCTGCGCATGGCTCACCCCTTCAATGCTTTGATTGAGTCCATGCTCGCACTCGTTTCCGGGAACTCACTGGCCCCTTGGCGGCGTTTTCACACCGAGGAACAGCCCGGGCGCCGGATTAAAGTGGCATTCAGCTGTGACAACCTGGCCACCGGCGGACAAGAACAAATGTGCCTCAACATGGTCAAGTCGATAGATCGAACACTGTTTGAGCCACTGGTATACGCGTTCCGGGGCGGACGGGTGGTGGAGAAGATCTCAGCGCTGGGCGTGCCTGTAAATCTGGGCTCTTTGGGTGATCCACTTTCCTGGCGACGCGAGTGGACAGCATTGGATGAACGCGAAGAAAAGTTCTACCAGCAGCAATTACCGGAGTGGTTTAAAAGGGACGAGGTTGAAGCCGTGATTGTATTTGCGAGCCCGCAAGGCTTAGAGGCGGCTTTAAAGGCCGGTATTGCCGCTATTATTGAAAAACTGGATGGACCCCGGCTGTTGGACAGGATTCCCGACAAGTCAAATTTCAATTACATTGTCGCTGAATCGAGCACTATCGCTTGGGAAGTCACGCGGCGAGCGCCGAAGTTTGGCCTGGATAAAAGCCAGGTGCGGAAAGTATATCCAGGTATTGATCTGGAGCAGTTTTCCCCGGAATCATATGATCCGGAAGAACAGCGACGTCGCCTCGGGCTCAATGCAGACGACCTTGTGATCGGCTATGTGGGGCGCCTCGCTCAGGAGAAGAATCTGGGTCTGCTGGTACACGCTTTCGCCGGGCTGTCTCGAATTTCAGCCGGCCCGCCAGCAAAACTATTGATAGCTGGCCCAGACCATGGCGTACGGCCGTACCTGGAAAATCTCATAACTTCAATGGGTATCGGTGACAGGGTAAAAGTGCAGGATGAGCCGGATGATGTGGCGGGCGTCATGTCAGCTTGTTCGGTTTTTGCGATGTCCTCGGATACCGAGGGATTACCCACTGCAATTTTGGAGGCTATGTCAATGGGGCTGCCCATCGTTTCCACTGACGTTGGATCAATCCGGGAAGTGGTGCGAGACAACGGAATACTCGTTGCTCAGGGCGATAACCAAGCGATGACAGCCGCGTTTCAGGCATTGATCGCAGATGCAGATCTGCGAGAGCGATACTCGAAAGTCAGTTTGGCGCGGGCGAGCCATTTTGGGTTGCGGCACAATATTGTAGAATACGAGCGGATGCTGCTCGACATTTTGAAAAAACGAGAGGCCAAATCAACTCAGTCGGACGTCATCTCGTGGATAAAACCATGAACCATCCCACTCCAGAAAACCCTTTCCCAGAGCTTCTGAGCTACGCACACGATGTTCAGGAAAGGCCACCGCGTGTTGCCGTGGTCGCAAAATTGTTTCCGACGGTGTCAGAAACGTTTGTGATGCACCATGTGACAGGCCTTTTGGATCTCGGGTACGAGGTCGATATCTACGCGTTCGACAAGGAGGCACTGAGCGACTACGGCCATGGGAAGCTCGAAGAGTACCAATTGACTGAAAGACTGACTTACCTGCCCCGAGACCTCGAAGGAAGCGCTGCGTTGGAGGAGATGGTGCAGCGGGGTTACAGCGCCATTCACTGCCACTTTGGAGAAGTGGCACAGCGTATGTTACATCTGAAGCGACGAATACCGCAGACACGATTCCTGGTGACCTTTCACGGCCGCGACCTACGCCTTGCCATGAAAGCCGGAGATGACGGGTATGCGGAATTCGTCGCTTCAAATGTGACATACGCTGTGCCACTTCTCCAAAGTGGCAGTGAATGGCGCTGTAACCCCGCTGCACCATCTCCTCCA
>PVMS01036333.1_pt1 | contig 10186 bp, 8 predicted proteins | sample 1853461 | NCBI WGS metagenome assembly PVMS01 (sample SAMN08582032, study PRJNA380276) | Marine sediment metagenome, whole genome shotgun sequencing project. | isolation source: ocean sediment barecode stripped | collected 2017
CGAAAGCGGTCGCTGCGATCTTGGGCTCAGAAGAGCTCTAGTTTCGCGTAGTTGAGAGGGGGGAGAGTGTCCCCTTTGAGTTCCAGGGCTAGCTGGGTGGCGGGGTGGCAGTAGGGGCCCGGCGCGTGGGGGGGAATGTTGGGCTCGGTGGCGGTGATTTGGTGGGTTCGGGAGATGTAGAGGACGTGGATGGGGAAGGGGACGCCGGTGTTGGTGATGCAGACTTGGGATTCTGTGGGGAAGACGAGGAGTAGCGCCTCGTTTTCGGCTAGGGGGCCGTGGAGGCGGAGGCCTTCCTGGCGTTCGTATTCGGTTGCCGCGATCGTAACCTCTAGCTCGAGTTGTACGTTGCCGTCCGCGTCGAGGAGGCGAGCTCGGTGGGCCGTCTGTCCTTCGCCGCAGCTTGTGATCCCGAGCCAGAGCAGCAGCGGTAGCGCTTTCTTCACAGCGACCTCAAGAAGGCGAGGAGGGCGTCTCGGTCGACGGCGCTCAGGTCAGCGAGCTCGCGCCGGGCGGTGGCAGCTTCGCCCCCGTGTGCTGCGACGGCGTCTTCGATCGTGCTCGCGCGACCGTCGTGCAGATAGGGCGCGCTCTGCTCGAGGCCCCATAGGGGTGGCGTGCGGAAGTCGCGGATGCCCGCGTCGCCTTCTTCGATGCCGAGCGCGTTGGGCTCCGCGATGTCGTGCAGCAGCAGGTCGGTGAACGCGCGCACTTCGGTGTTGTCGGAGGTTCGCATCTCGGGCACGTGACAGTTGGCGCACCCGATGCTGTTGAAGATGAGCTCACCCCGATCTTCGACCGCCATATCCACTCGGTGTCGCGGCGGTGGGGCGAGGAACGCAATGAATGCCGTGATTGCGTCGATGGTGTTTGCATCGGCTTCGGGGTCGAGCGCTTCGTCGTCGTCCTCCGTGCTGCCAAACGACAAACCGGGTTCGTCGGGCACTGTCATCCCGAGCTCGCCACCCAACGCGTCGCGCACGAAATCGCGAACCGACGGCACGTTGGCCTTCCATCCGAATCGGCCGAGGCGCCCGTCGACGAGCAGGTGCGGGCGTCCGGCGATTCCGTTGCCGTCTTCGTCATCGGGATCCGCCAGAGCCTCGATCGTTTCGCGTGGGATTCGTTCGAGTAGACCCAAGCCCAGCGTCGACGGAGTCTGTCGCCGCTCGAAGAAGTTCGCCTCGGGATCGGCTTCGGGCCGAAGGGGAGCCACCGCGTGACGGAGTAGGGCGGTGCCCGCGCTGGGTGGGCTGAAGACGAGCCCAGCGAAGCTCCCCTGGCGCATCGCGTCCACGCCGGAGGGCCCGGCCCCTCCGATCACAGGGTCGAAATGACACGAGCGGCACGAGTCGCCGTTGAGGAGCGGGCCGACACCCTCCGAAAACCCGAAGTCACGGTCGAAGAGGACGCGGCCTTGCTCGAACAGCGCCCGTTGCTCGGCATCAATTCCGGAGAGAGGCGCTCCGTATTCCCCATCGCTCGGAAGCTCAGAGTCGGGGGGCAACAGTCCTGCGGTCCGTTGTGCCTTGCCCCCAAGCGACTCGAGAAACGCGAGCAAGTCCGCACGCGCGTCCCCGGAAAGGGCCACGTATGCATCTCGAGTCGAGGTCGCCTCACCTTCGTGCCACCGAACTGCGTCGTCGATCGTTTCGGCGCGTCCGTCATGCAGATACGGGCTGGCGGTTGCGATGCCCCACAAGGGTTGCGTACGAAACTCGCGGCCGGTGGCTTCTCCCATCGGGAAACGGTCCGCGAGGTCGTCGCCCATGTCGTGCAGCAGGAGATCCGTGTACGCCGGGATTGCGCCGCGCGGACCACGCAACGAGGGCAGGTGACATCCGTCGCACCCGATCTCGTTGAACGTAGCCTCTCCCCGTACGGTCTGCGCCGTCGGGTCATCGGGCCAGGGCGCAGCCAGCAACGACGCAAAGCAAACCAAGTCGAACAGCTCCGATTCCAAGAGCTCCGGGTCCGGGACGTCGTCGAGGTCGATCGTGGCTTCGTCCGGGATCACCGCCTGTTTCGCTACGACCGCACCTACGTCGTTCACCACGCTCGGCGCTACCAAAGGCGCTTTGAATGCGGGTAGAGCCGCTCGCTGCGTTTCGGAGAGCGGGTTCGACGTGATCCCCATGTGATTGAAGAGCGGGCCACGCACGAACAGCTCGATGCGTGCGGTCTGCGCTTTGCGCCCGAAGCGCCCGACCAACATCCCGTCGTAGTTGACGCGGCCGCTGATCCCGTCCCCGTCGGTGTCATCGGGGTCCGCGCGGCGTACGATCTCGGTGCCTGGAATTTCGGCAAGTAGTCCCGCGCCAAAGAACGGAATCGGGTTCCGCGTGGCGCTGATGTTGGTGAGCTGATCGGAGGGTGCACGTTCGGAGTCCAGGGAGAACTGCCGTTGCACTCCGTTCTTGCCACGCGGCACGACCGTGTCGGGAGCGAGCTCGTCGCCGACCAGCAGGAAGTCCCGATAGTGGCTCGCGCTTCCGCCGACGACCGGCTTCTCGTGGCAACCCGCACAGAACGTGACATTGAACTCGGGCCCGAGACCGTCTTCCGGCGTGAATCGGCGAAGGGCGGCCTCGCGGCCGCGGTGGAACGCGGCGAGCTGTTCGGGCGTGGCCGAGGGTAGAGGCGAGCCGAGCTCCGCGAAGATGCCTTCCGCGACTTGCACTGGAGCATCGGAGGCGCAGCCCGTTGGCAACGCGCCCATCATGCTGAGCGCGAGCATCGCGCCCCAAGGTTTCATGTGGAGGAATGAGTCAAGCAAGGCTAATGCGCCGAATATAGCTCACCGCGCTCCCCGGACAATGTAAGCTCCCAGACCGGATTCGATGGAGATACTTTCCAGCCGGTTCATGCTGCATCCGCGCGATTTCGACCGCAGCTTGCGCTTCTATCGTGAGGTGCTCGGTCTTCATCCGATGCGGGAGTTCGGCCAGGGCGACTCAAGGGGCGCCGTCTTTTTTCTGGGTGGCGGCTATCTCGAGCTCACCGACCGCTGCGTGGAGCCGCCCGCCCCGTCCACAGAGCTTTGGCTCCAGGTGCGCGACGCGCACGAGGCGGAGCGGGACCTGCAGGCGGCCGGGGTTCCGATCATCGAGAGTGCAGCGGAGAAACCCTGGGGCCTGATCGAGCTTCGCGTGTCCGACCCCGACGGATTCGTGCTGATCCTGGTCGAGGTTCCGCCGGACCATCCTCTGCGCAGAGACCACCGCTCGATGTAGTCAGCGCTCGTCGAGGTCGATCGCGACGGTCTGCTCCGTGGCGCTTGCCGGCAGTGGCTCGTCCGCTTTCTCGATCTCCCCGCCGAACGTACCCCACCATCCTTCCGCGTCCGCGCGGGTCCACTGCGCGACCTCGAGACCGTCCAGCGCGTCGGCGAGTTCTTGGCCCGAGACAGGCCTGTCGGATTGCGCCTTCTCCAGGCATGCAAAAATGAGCGTCTCGAGCCCGATTGGCACTGCCTCGGAGCAAACCTCCGCAAACGGCAGGGGCTTGGTGTGCAGGTGGTGCAGGCAGACCTCCATAATCGTCTTGCCTTCAAAGACGTGGCGTCCAGCCAGCAGATAGTAACCAACCGCACCCAAGGCATAGAGGTCGGTCCGCCCGTCGATCCCCTGAGGGTCTTGGATGGCCTCGGGGCTCAAGTAGTGAGGCGTGCCCTTGATCGACATCGTGTTGGTCTGCTCGAGGTCGTCGACCTTGCCGAGGTTCTTTACGAGGCCGAAGTCGAGCACCTTGGTCACGTCAGGGACCCCGCCCTGGCGCGCGAGCATGATGTTGCTTGGCTTGATGTCCCGGTGAATCAACCCGACATCGTGCGCTTCGTTGAGCGCGAGCGCCGCGTCTCGCAGGATTCGCACGACCCGCGCGACGGGCTGGGGTCCGCCAGCCTCGACCACCTGAGTGAGCGTCGCCCCGTCGAGTAGCTCCATGGCATAGTAGAAAAGCCCGTCCGGCGTGCGGCCGTAGTCGTAGATGGTGACGGTGTTGGGGTGGGTGAGCTTTGCCGTGAGCTGCACTTCCCGTCGGAAGCGATCCAGGGCATCCCGATCGGCGACCTCTGGACGGAGCAGCTTGATGGCGGTGGGCCGTTTGAGCATGCCGTGCTTCGCCTGGTACACGACGCCCATCGCGCCTTCGCCGAGCTTCCGCTCGAGGTTGTACTGCCCGAGCTTCTGAACGTCGCTGACCTCTTTGCGCAAACGGTGAATTACGCGGGAAGCAAGCGCAGCGAGGCCGATGGTCAGCGTCCACCACATGACCGTGATCACGACCTGCGAGCCCGCAACGCGCTGCGCAGACTCTGCATTGTAGCCGAACGTGCTCCAAATGCTGAGGTCGATGCTCAGGTTGTGCCAATACGTGGCGACGACGAGCGGGATGCCGATGAGGATACCGAGAATGGTAGTTCGCCTCGCCGAGCTCGGGACGAACACGCTGCGCGCAAAGATGATCAACGCGAGAATGAACGCAGTGATCGTATCGGCGCCAACCTCCGGCCGAATGTCGAGGCCCATACCGATGTACCCGACGCTGGCCAGGAAGATCCCAGTGTACTCTACGGCGTGACTCGCCTTCACCGACAAGTTACCGCGCCTGCAGATCAGCCATACGGCGAACAGGGGCGCGATCGAGGCCGCGTGGATCAGGAAACCGGGATCCGTGATCCGCTCCCACAGAGACCCAAAGAGGACGCCCATCAGGACGCGGAAGAGCAGGGCAGTGGCGCCGAGGGTCGCACCGATTAGGCCGAAGGCCGCGACGCGCCGTTGAAGGAATGCGCGCGCCTCGGGATTGGCGAAGTAGGTGCTGCTGCTCATGCCTTCCCGCCCATCATGACTAACTTCGCAAGTTGTAGCCACTGCGGAGCAATGCGCTGGAGACTCCGAGAAGCACCAAGAACGAGACCAGCACGACCGCGGCGCTGGCGGTTGGCGAAACGTCCGCCACCCCGAGGAATCCGTACCGAAGCCCGTTCACCATGTACAGGAGGGGGTTCAAACGGCTAACCGTGTTCCAGGGCTCGGGCAGGAGATCGATCGAGTAAAAGACGCCGCCCAAAAAGGCCAATGGCAGAAGAACGAAATTCGGGAAAATCGCCAGATGATCGAACCTCTCTGCCCAGAGCGCGGCGACCATCCCCGACATGGCTAACGTTGCCGTCACGAACACAGTGAAGAACAGCGTCCAACCGATGTGGTGCAGCGGAAACCATGTGAATGTCAGGGCGACGAGGTACACCAGCGCGCCTACGAGAATAGCCCGAATCATGGCAGCCCCAACGTAGGCCAGCAGCATTTCGAGCGCTCCGATCGGCGCCACCAGGATGTCGGTGATCGTTCCGTTAATCTTCGACTGAAACAGGCTCGATGATGTGTTCAAGAAGGAGTCACGAATCATCGTCATCATCACTAGGCCGGGCACGACGAACTGGATGTAAGGAACACCCGAAATCTCGCGCAGTCGGGAGCCAAGCGCGACGCCAAACACCAAGAAGTAGAGGCTCGTCGTCACAAGCGGGCTGAGCACGGTCTGCAACCACACCTTGCTGAAGCGGCGAATCTCCTTGATGAACAGCGTCTTGAGCACGATCGTGCTCACGCGACGTGCCTCCCATCAGCCTTGCGGATCAGCTCCAGGTAGATGTCCTCGAGCGAGCGTCCCCCGTGTCGTTCCAACAAGCTTTCGCGGCTCTCCACCAGCAAGAGCTCCCCCTTGTGCAAGATGCCGATTCGGTCTGCGAGCTGTTCGGCTTCTTCGATGTAGTGTGTGGTCAACACGATTGTCGTGCCCGCGGCGCGCAGCTGCTCGACCTCCTGCCATAGCTCTCGGCGCAGCTCGACGTCGACCCCCGCCGTCGGCTCATCGAGAAAAAGCAACCGCGGCTCGTGCACGAGTGACTTCGCCACCAAGAGCCGCCGCTTCATGCCGCCCGACAGCGTGCGCGTGTAGGCGTCGCGCTTTTCGTCGAGCGCGAACGTCTTGAGCAAGCTTTCGGCCCGTTCGCGATTCGGCTCGACCCCCATGAGCCCCATTTGAATCATCAGGCTTTCGACGGGGGTGAAGAAGGGGTCGTAGTTGATTTCCTGCGGAACTAGCCCAACCAGTCGGCGGGTCGTGCGGAAGTCGCGCAGCGTGTCAAAGCCGAGAACATCGATGGTGCCTTGGCTTTGCTTTGCGAGCCCGGTGATGCAGTGAATCAGCGTCGACTTCCCGGCGCCGTTTGGGCCGAGTAGCGCGAAGATCTCGCCCTCGAAGACCTCGAGCGACAGATCCTGAAGCGCCGTGAACTTCCCGTAGCGCTTCGTGACGTGGCGGCAGCGGAGTACCGGCGGTTTCATCGCGGCGGACTATAGCGACCTAAGCGGCCATGACCAGGCTATCCAAGCGTATGGCGCAGATGGAACGACTTGGGCCGTGTGAGCTGCGCATAGCCCAGGGCCGACAAGCTACACCCGCGCCCCGAGTCCTTGACGCCGACCCAAGCAAGCTCCGGGTCCAGGTAGTCGCACCGGTTCATGAACCAGGTTCCGGTCTCCACGCGCCTACCGATCCGCTGGGCGCGCTCGATGTCGCTCGTCCATACCGACGCGGTGAGTCCGTATGCGCTGTCGTTCATCAAGGCGATCGCTTCGGCGTCGTCCCGAACCTGCATGATGCCGACTGCGGGACCGAAGGTTTCCTCGCTCATGATGCGCATCGAGTGGCCGACGTTGATCAGTGCCTGCGGCGCCATATAGGGCAGGCCGCGCTGGGTCTCTGTGAAATGGCCTGGGTCGAGTAGGCGGTGGGCACCTGCCGCGATGGCTTCGTCAATTTGCGCCTGGATGCCTTCGGCGTTGCGAACGCGAACTACGGGGCCGAGGGTGGTCGACGAATCGCGCGGGTCTCCGAGTTGGAGCGCGTTGGCCACTGTGGTGAAGGCTTCGAGGAAGGGCTCGTACACGTCCCGATGCACATAGATGCGCTCGACGCCGCAACACGACTGCCCCGCGTTGTAGAACGAGCCATCGACGAGGTTCGCGGCCGTACGCTGAACGTCGGCATCGCTACACACATAGGCGGGGTCCTTGCCGCCAAGCTCCAGTGCGGCACCGATGAAGCGCTTCGAGGCCGCTTGCTGAATTGCGTGGCCGCCGTCAACCGAGCCTGTGAACGCTACGAAGCCGATACGCGGGTCGCCAATCACGTCCGCAACACCTTGGTGATCGAGATATAGGACTTGGAGCACGCCATCAGGAAGCCCGGCCTCTTTCGCCGCCCGGCCGATCCTTTCCGCGACGAGGGGTGTTTGCTCCGAGTGCTTGAGGACCACCGTGTTGCCGGCGACGAGGGCAGGCACCAACGCGTTGACCGCTGTCAACCATGGGTAGTTCCAAGGCGCGACGACGAAAACGACGCCGAGCGGTTCGCGCCGGATGTAGCGTGTGAAGCCGTCGCGCGCCTCGAGCGCGATATCAGCCAGCGCCTTGGGCGCTAGGTCCACCATCGTCCGTCCCCGAAGCAACCAGCCGCCCAGTTCTCCTCCACCGTCGCGCACCGGCCGCCCCATTTGCATGGTGAGCTCTCGAGCAACGGCACCGGGGTCATGCACGGCGAGCTCCACAAAGTGCCGGACCATTGCGCAACGTTCGTCGAGATCGACCTGCCGCCACGTTTCGAAGGCCTTGCCGGCCGCGGCAAGCACTCGTTCGACCTCGCCTGCCCCATCGAGCGCGCGCTCGAACACGACGCTGCCATCCACGGGAGAAATCGTTCGGAAGGTCGCGGTCATGGTTGATAGGGTTTCTCACTGCCTGGTTGTCGTCAATCCGGGCTTGCATATTCGCCCCCCGCGAGGCACGACGTGCCGATGACGATGCCGAAACTCGAAGGCAAGGTACTGATCACCGGGGCAAGCGGCTTCATCGGGAGTCGGCTGCGCGACGAGCTTCTCGCGTCAGGGTCTGACGTGGTTGCGATTCGTCGCCCGGGTTCACCGGCTTCGAAGGCAGGTCGCTCGGTGCAGGCTGACTATGCGCGCGCCTCCGACCTCGAGCGTATCATGGGCGAGGAGAAGCCAGATTACGTCTTGCACGTCGCGGGCGCGACCAAGGGTAACTCCTACGAGGACTTCCGGCTCGGCAACGTCATGCCCACCCGCAACCTGCTCACAGCACTTCATCGAGAGCACCCCGACACCAAGCGCTTCGTGCTGGTGTCGTCATTGACGTCGTATGGGCCGTCGTCTACCTCGGCGCCTCATCGTGAGGAGAACCCCCCTAGGCCGATCGAGTACTACGGACAGAGCAAGCTGGAAGCGGAGCGGGTGGTCGAAGAGGAGTCCTCCGGTGTGCCGTGGACGATCTTGCGTCCGTCCGGCGTCTATGGCCCAGGCGACGTCGACTATTTCAATTTGTTCAAGAGCGCGAGGCTCGGTTGGAACCTGTACTTCGGTAATCGCGATCGATGCATGTCCGTGATCTACGTCGACGATTGTGTTCGGGGGATCCTACAGGCCGCGCAGCACGAGGGTAGCGTCGGAAAGGGCTATTTCTTGACCAGCGACGAGCAGGTCACTTGGGAGCAGTTTCAGTCCGAGATTGTGCGAGTTGTCGGCCGCCGGGTGCGCACGGTCAATCTGCCCGAGCTGCTGGTGTCGGTTGCGGCCCTCGGGGGTGAGCTCGCCTCACGGATCGACAAGAAGCCGCGGCTCCTCAACCTACAAAAGGCCAAGATGGGCGCGCAGCAGGCGTGGACCTGCGTCGGCGACGCCGCGCGCAGTGACTTTGGCTTCGCGGCGGAAGTCGATCTCGCCGAAGGTGTTCGCCGCACGCACGAGTGGTACCTGGCCAACGACTGGTACTAGAGCGCCAGCCGCAAAGACCTGCGTGCGCCCTGCTCACTCCGCGGCTTGGCTCGTCCTGTCGGCCGTTTCCGGTGAAAGCTGCCGCAAGAGACGCTCGCCGGTTGTCGTAATTTGATCGTGCAGGTAGCGAGCTTTGGGTTCCGCCCTCTCGAGGTGCCGCTCCAGAATCTCGACTCGCTCGGGATGCTTCTGTGCCTGCTCGAGTAGGAGCTCCGCAATCGTGGTTTCGCCCAGGAGCTGAATCAATCTCTCTGCGTGCAGCATCGCATACGCGAAGTCACGCTTGGGGTCCCAGTTCTTCGTGAGCTCGTCGGGCCACTCGCCCATTGGCCTGCCGCGGAGCCCCTTCACCTTGTCGCCTGCCGTCTTCAAGACGAGGTGCTGCTGCGCGCTGAACGATAGCGCTTGGAGCTGCGCGACCCGCCGTTCGAGAGGGTCGCGACTCGAAAGCGACCGCCAACGCGCCTGCGCCATCCGGCGCACGAACGCCTGTGGGTTCTTCATGATCGCGCCGAGCGAGTCTTTCATCGCCATGAGCGCCTGCATCTGACTCGTGCCTTCATAGATCGGCATCACCAGCGCGTCGCGAAGGAGCTTCTCGGGGAGGTACTCCGTGGTGTAGCCGTTGCCGCCGTGAATCTGCAGTGCGGTCCGCGCGTGCTCGACGGCCTTCTCCGCGCCGAAATACTTGAGGAGCGGCGTGATACGGCGCGACTTCTTCTGATGGGACTTCCGCCGACACTCCATCCGCTTTCGCTCGACCTCTGCGAGGTCCCCGTATCGGATGGTCAACGCCAGCTTTTGCGCCATTTCCTCGTGAAAACCAGCGGTCATCGCCATCGCACGAATGCCTTGGATTTCGGTCCGCATCGTCTCTAGGTATTCCGCGATCATCTCGTGGCGGTCGAGCGGCTTGCCCATCGAGGCGCGCTCGGCGGCGTACTCGGTGGCGGCCCGGCAGGCCGACTCGCTGAGCCCGAGGCACTCGAACCCGACACCCAATCGGGCATTGTTCATCAGGGTGAGCATGTACTTGAATCCCTCGCCCGGTTGACCGACGAGCTCCGCCGGTGCCTTGTCGAACACGAGTCCGCACGTCGCCGAACCGTGATGCCCAAGCTTCTCCTCGACACGACTCAGCTGCACGATGCGCGTTCGGTTGCCTTCCGCGTCTTCTTCGTAGGTTGGCACGAGGAACATCGACAGTCCGTTCAGCCCGCTCATGGGATCGTCGGGGTCGGTGTCCTCGGTTCGCGCGACCACGAAGTGATACTTCCCATGGCCCGACGTGATGAAGATCTTCTCGCCGGTCACGTACCAGTTGCC